>OGLJ01000076.1_pt1 | contig 121224 bp, 109 predicted proteins | sample 1572801 | NCBI WGS metagenome assembly OGLJ01 (sample SAMEA2581877, study PRJEB24529) | metagenome | biome: Human gut stool | place: China | collected 2011
CTCGTTGCATAATTCTTGTTCGAATAAAATGTGTCAAGTGATATTGACAAAACCAGATACTATTTCGCCTGCTCTTTACATTGACAACAAAATTATTTACGAGTGGAACGGAGCTTTAACGTCGATCGGCAAAACGCAGTATCTCAACATTGCTTCTGTTTCATCAAACGAAACATTCGAGGATACCAAGAAAATTCTTGTAGGCTACGTAAACTATATATCTACGGATAATCAAAATATTTCTGCACAGTCGCTTCTGACAGCGTATAAAAAAATGCCGCTTACCGACGAGGAGCAGGTAAAGGTAAACAAAAGCAACGTCTACAACGATAAGTATATAGGTAACTTCCTCAGCCTTATCGGAACGACGTATTTCAGGCAGCTTGACATCGAGAATAAGGTACTGGCAGGGGCTAATCGTATCTATGCCGAAAGGTATCTGAGCTACGGCGTATTCAGCTATGAGCCTTGCGTTACTGTTTCCGCATTTTCTAAGGATATCGAGAAAAAGGTTCGTTCAGCGTTGATATTCTGGGGAACTATGCCTCTACGGTAAGCTACAGGAATAACGCCGACGACGAATACGCTTATCGCTTTGCTTCGGGGTATGTTTCTTCTTATCTTGAAAGCTTGGTGCTGGAGGAGTATACGGGGGTTCAAGCGGGTAAAACAATTCGTTTTTCACATGACCCAACCGATATAAATTTCAAAGGAAAATCATTGTGGAATGAATGGGAGTATTAAAAAAATAAATATGGGTATAAAAAATTATTCTCAGAAGGAGATTTTTGGTATGCAACCTACTAACTATGAATTCCTAGATAAAATTGCAGATGTATTTTTATCCCAAAGAGCATGTGGCAATAACAATGAATTAATAGATACAGTTTCTTTTTATGACAATAAAATGTCTTCAATCGTTTATGATTATTATCCATTTGAGGTTGAAATTAGAGATAACAACTTATATTTTTTTATCATAACAAATCGCAGTGAAAAGAAAATGCTATTTTCGTCATCGATTAATACCGACTTTGATAAGCTTTGTGACAGTTTGATAAAATGTATAACGACAGATGTAAAAAAGCAAATTCCCAAGAAATTTTTAAAAGCAAAGGGGTTTTTATAATGAATGAAAATCGAGCAGAAATAAAAGCCAAAATAGTGGAAACTGAAATGAAAAAATATTTTGGTAGGTTAGTTTCGAATTTTAATTTGATAGACGCTTTTTACGGCAATGGACATGAAGAATTTAGTCTGGGATTCAAGTATTGTGACTATTTTGATATGCGCTTTAATTATGGTCAAGGTGCTTGCGGATGCTGTATATGTTATGATTGGGGTGATAATAATGAGGCTATACTTATTAAAACCTCAATTGATGGTTGGTGGGAAAAAATTTCAATTCAATGGAAAAAATATTTTCATGAACTTAAAAAAGAACTGGATTTGCGTATTCCCGATGATTATTTAAAAGAATTTTATATAAATCCTAATACCGAAACAAATGTAGTGTGAACTAATGCGAATGCTACGGAACATATGGGGAAGTATGTTGGTCGATTTGGTGAAACAAGTTTTTCAATTGATTTAAGAAGTCAATTGATGTTAGAAAGTTATGTATCTGCTTTAGATCAAGCAATGGGAGAACTTGCAAGCAAACCTTTAGGCAGATATGAAGATCTTAACTTTGGCGGTTGGGTGTTCGGAATTGACACTAAAGAAGGAGTAGTTTTCCATGCATTTTATGAAGGATAGGTGATCATATGAAAATTAAATATATTTCAGATGATTATGAATTATATCTTATACAACAACGATATAGTTTTCAATATGATTTGATTATTGACTGTATAAGTAAAAAAGATAATTTCACAATGTATAAAGTTCAGAAAACATGTCGAAGTGATCCTAGTGATATTATTTATCATGCCTTTTACTATGATCATCAAAGAAAGCATACACCATTAGATATAGCAGTAAACAGTAGAACTAATATTATTGAATATATATCATTTTTTGTTTCTGATTCAATGAAGATAAACAGTAATCAGTTTGATTCATTATTTATTGATAAAAATGAATACTGCTTATTTAGTATGATTGAATGCAATGATACTCATAGGTATTTTAAAATTGAAAATGAAAAGGATAATTTTGTTTATTTTTATGAAAATAATTCTATTTTCTACCTAAACAATAGACATCCTTGTAGCCTGAATATGTATTGCATTTGTGATTTTTGTTGGCTGTTGATCGGTGAAGATGATGAAATTTATGGAGTTAAAGTGAAACTGTAAATTTTTGCTCTCACAACTTCGATAATTTATCATGCTGTTGATTTTTGGCTGGATAGTTTAAAGTTATACAGATTAGCGATGGACGGCAACACTGCTGCGGCAGAACAACTTGCTGCACGAACTAAAATGGACTGCATAACGCATACAATTTTTTTTGCTGGCGGAGCATTTTTAGAGCCGATAGCTAACGTATTCATGCGAATGTATCATAGTTATTTTATTTCTTGATTTTTTTAGCTTAATGATATTGGGAGGGCATTGAGTTTATCTTAGTGTCCTGCTCGCTTTTCAATGAAAAAAATATCCCCTCCAAAGCATTTGCCTTGAAGGGGATTAACTATATGCGTTTTACTGTGGCTTCTTAACGTCTGTCATGACTTCTTTAAGTCCTGTTGCAAGACCTGCAATGCCCTGTATCTCACTTGGTATAATGATCTTTGTAGCCTTGCCGTCTGCTGCCTTAGCAAATGCTTCAAGGCTCTTGAGCTGGATTACCTGCTCGTTAGGGTTAGCAGCATTCAGCTTGACGATACTCTCGGCAATCGCCTTCTGTACCATGTCGATAGCCTGCGCTTCACCTTCTGCCTCAAGTATCTTCTGCTCCTTGACAGCGTCTGCACGAAGTATCATAGACTGCTTCTCAGCTTCGGCTGCAAGTATCTGTGACTCCTTGTCTGCCTGTGCTCTGAGTATCTTAGATTCTTTCTCACCCTCTGCAACAAGCACCTGAGATTTCTTCTCAGCCTCTGCCTGAATGACTTTTTCACGTCTTTCACGGTCAGCTTTCATCTGCTTTTCCATTGCGTCCTGAATTTCTCTTGGCGGAAGAATATTCTTAAGCTCAACTCTCTGCACCTTGATGCCCCACCTATCTGTGGCTTCATCAAGAATTGCTGTGATCCTTGTGTTGATAATGTCACGGGAAGTGAGCGTAGCCTCAAGATCAAGGTCACCAACAATGTTTCTGAGTGTTGTTGCCGTCAGATTTTCAATAGCTGAGATAGGTCTCTCAACACCGTATGTGAACTGCATTGCGTTTGTTATCTGGAAGAACACAACAGTGTCTATCTGCATTGTTACGTTATCCTTTGTGATAACTGACTGTGGCTTGAAGTCAACTACCTGCTCTTTGATAGATACTCTTTTTGCAACTCGGTCGATAAAAGGTACTTTTACGTGAAGTCCCGTTCCCCATGCCGCATGAAAAGCTCCAAGTCTTTCAACTACAAATACATATGCCTGCGGTACTATCTTGATGTTGCTGATAACAATGATTATAAGCAATACGATGATAGCAAGTACGATATAAATTCCAGGTTCCATTATATGCCTCCTAAAAATAAGTTTATGTAAGCTGTTACTTTTCTTCTGAAACTATCAGCTTTGCACCGTCAATACGCACTACCTTCACTGGTGTGCCTTCTGAGATCTTTGAGCCGTCCTCAGTTCTTGCTGCCCAATCTGTGCCATCAAGAGTGACCCTGCCTTTGTTCACAGAGTTATCTATAGGCTCAATAACTATTGCAGTTTTTCCCACATCAAGCTCGTAATTTGTTGCAACTGTCTTGTTCTGGAGCTTCTTGACCACAGGTCTTGTAAGCAAAAGAAGTATGATCGAGCTTACGACGAATACGATGCACTGTGTAAGGAAAGAAAGCTTAGCTATGGCACAAAACATCGCAATAAGCGCTGCTATAGCAAGCCATATAGACACAAGTGCCGTTCCTGTTGCGACCTCGCATACAACAAAGAACACGAAAGCTAAAGCCCAGAAAACTATTTTGAGTGTAGCCATTGTCATATGATACCCCCTGTTCCTCTCATTTATTTAAGATTTATTATAACATATTATTTTAAAATTTACAATAGCTAAGACACAATATTTTTGCTTTTTTACCTTTAATCTTTAATGATTTTACATTGACCGTACCATATTTTGTTAGCTGTACTCTAATATATACATGTTGATGCTACTACATAAAGAAAAAAAGTGTTTCTAAAAGATAGTTATATAAAAAAATTTACAGTAAAAGCGGTAACCCGCTGGAGGTAACCGCTTTTACTATTTGTGTAATTATACGTTGTCACTGAAATAAACATCATACCATACAAGGAATGAGAACACTGTCCAAATCTTTCTTGAATAGTCATATTTGCCTGCACGGTGATCGTCAAGAAGCTGTACAAGCTTATCTGTGTGGAAGAACTGTGCCGACTGAGGAGAAGTAAACTTATCCTTTACTATATTATAATACTTATCTTCTTTGAGCCATACCCTGATAGGAACAGGGAAGCCGAGCTTCTTTTTCTTAGCTGTCTGTGGAGGGCAAGCCTGAAGTGCAGCAAGACGCATTGCATACTTCGTTTCAGTTTCAGTAACTCTGTCCTTTACAGGTATCTGCTCTGCAAGCTCCATTACCTTTCTGTCAAGGAACGGTACACGAAGCTCTAGGGAGTGAGCCATGCTCATTTTATCCGCCTTAAGAAGAATATCACCTGTCATCCAAAGGTGCAGGTCAATGTACTGCATCTGCGTTACCTGATCCTGATCTCTTACCTTATCGTAGAAAGGCTTTGTGATAGCCATAGCGTCAGGAGCGCTTGTTTTTATGCTCAGAATGTCCTTGCGCTCTTTCTCAGAGAAGATGTATGCGTTACCAATAAATCTCTCGTCAAGATCCTTAGAACCTCTTATAAGATAGTTTATGCCGTGCTTGTGAGGCAGTTTCTCAGCAACTGCACCAACAGCCTTTCTGATAGGTCTTGGTATCTTGAAGTAGCTTGCCATATCAGCAGGGTTGTGATAGATGTTGTATCCACCGAATATTTCGTCTGCACCCTCGCCTGAAAGCACTGCCTTGACCTTTTCAGAAGCTATTTGACATACGAAGAACAGAGCCACAGCCGCAGGGTCTGCGAGAGGTTCGTCCATGTGATATTGTATTTTTGAAAGGCTGTTCCAGTATTCCTCAGGGCTGATGACCTTTGAGAAATTCTCCTTGTGGATATACTTTGAAAATTCCTTAGCATAACCTATCTCGTTGTACTTTTCGTCCTCACCAAAGCCTACAGTAAAGGTCTTGTCAACGTTGGCAACAGCGGCAACATAGCTTGAGTCAACACCGCTTGAAAGGAAAGAACCTACCTCAACGTCAGCGAATTTGTGTACCTCAACAGAGTTCTTGAAAGTGTCGAATATCCTATTCACCCAATCTTCAAGAGAAGGGCCATTGTCAGCGTGGAATTTAACTTCCCAATATCTTCTTACGTTCATCTCGCCGTTCTTGTATGTAAAGCAGTGAGCGGCAGGGAGCTTGTAAACATTTTTGAAGAAAGTTTCTGTTGTAGGAGAATACTGGAATGTGAGATAAGTTTCAAGAACGTCTGTGTTAAGCTCCTTCTTGAAATGAGGGTGGTCAAGAAAACTCTTTATCTCAGAACCCCACATAAGAGTTTCGCCCATTTTTGCGTAGTAAAGAGGCTTGATACCGAAGAAATCTCTTGCACCGAAAACCTCGTTTGTGTTCTTGTTGAAGATAACGAATGCAAACATACCTCTCAGCTTGTCGAGCATATCCTCGCCCCACTGCTCATAGCCGTGGATAAGCACCTCTGAGTCGGTCTGTGTATAGAACTTGTGACCAGACGCTACAAGCTCCTCACGGAGATCCTTGTAGTTGTATATCTCACCGTTGAATGTAAGTACCAACGACTTATCTTCATTGAAGATAGGCTGGCTACCTTGATCTGAAAGGTCGATGATCGAAAGTCGGCGGAAACCCATTGCGATCTGCTCGTCAACATATTTTCCGTCAGAGTCAGGACCTCTATGTTTTATTCTATCCATCATTTTTCCAAGAACTATGGAAGCGTCATTGATTTTATTTGTAAATCCAACAAAACCGCACATATAAAAGCCTCATTTCTGTTAAATCAAATTGCCTGTATCTTAGTTAATACGGCCGCTTGTCGCCTAGTGAACGTCAAGCAATATAATATTTATTATACACTATATGCGGCTTTTTTGCAAGGGGTAAAAACAAAAATTAAACAATAAAAGAAATTGTCTTTTGTGCATTTATCACATGGCAGTGTGTATGGTATAAAAATATCTGCGATTTTGTCATTTTGGCTTGAAAAAGGCAGAGGGATATAGTATAATGGTATTAAAATCATATTTTGGAGAAGATCTTATGAACGATAACAAAAAGAAGAAAAATGGTTATAGATTGGATATTGTGTTGATAGTGAGTTTTTTTGTAATGCTTATATCTTTCTGCGCCTATATGATGAATACGACACTCGAGGACGTACTTGAAAATGAAACAGGCAGCTCTGTAGTCACACATGATTACACTTATGAGAGTGTTGAGAGCAGTTCAGCAGCATAGCGCAAAATTTAAAAACTCGACAAGTTAAAGTGCTTTATGTGCTTGCTGAATTCGCCTATTTTCGACATTTCAGAAGTATGGAGCAGCACTTGAAAACGCATAATGCGACAAGTTAGCTCGCTTTACAGCATCAAGAATTAAACTATATTGTATTATGGATTGTAAAGTTCGGCTGCATTACAGCTAAAAACATTTTACTTGACACCTAAAATCAATATCTGACGAAAATGTGGCTTTGTGCATTTAATACAAATAACAAAGTCACATTTTGTTGTATAACGCCTTGACTTTGCGTCACTTATACTATATACTTGTATTAAGCACTGCTTTTTATACAATATGTTGTGATTTGCGGTGCGAGTTGTGAGAATATAAAAAAATATAAGGATAAATCGGGAAAATCGGAGGCGGTATTGTGATAATCAAGATAAAAAAGCGTGACGGACGTACTGTAACTTTCAATATTGAGAAAATAGCTGGCGCTATATACAAGGCGGCTCAGTCTGTGGGCAAGGATAATTATGAGGAAGCTTTGGAGCTTTCGGGTAAAGTTGTTGATAAGCTTATGGAAAAACACCTTGATATGCCTACTGTTGAAGAGATTCAAGATTGCGTTGAGCGTGTACTTATCGAGGAGGGCATGGCTGATACTGCAAAAAGTTATATACTCTACCGCTCAAACAGGACTCGTGCAAGAGAAATGAATACCCGTCTTATGAAAGTTTATGAGGATCTTACTTTCCAATCAGCGAAAGATAACGATTTGAAGCGTGAAAATGCTAATATAGACGGCGATACCGCAATGGGTACAATGCTTAAATACGGATCTGTGGGTGCAAAGGAGTTCAATGAGATGTATGTTCTTGCTCCTGAGCATTCAAAGGCTCATCAAGAGGGCGATATCCACATTCATGACCTTGATTTTTATACACTGACCACCACTTGTACTCAGATAGACCTTACAAAGCTTTTTGATAAGGGTTTTTCTACAGGTCATGGCTTTTTGCGTACTCCAAATGATATACAAAGCTATGCGGCACTTGCCTGCATTGCGATACAATCCAATCAGAACGACCAGCATGGTGGTCAATCTCTTCCGAAGTTCGATTATGATATGGCTGAGGGCGTAAGAAAGACATTCAGACACCGCTATCGTGACAATATCGGCAGGGGTCTTGCTCTCCTTGGTGAAGTTTCTGATGCTCAGAGCATTGCAAAGAAAATAACTGAAATGCTTGATGAGCAGGGTTTAAAGATCACTCTCGCCAATGATAACGGCTATCAAGAGGCTGAAGCACAGTTTCTTGTGAATTTTGTTGACGCACCTATAGTGAAGAAGATACAGAGTTTTGCATATAAAAACTCTTTGAAAGAAACTGACAGAGCCACATATCAGGCGATGGAAGCGCTTATCCATAATCTTAATACCATGAACTCCCGTGCAGGCGCTCAAACGCCTTTCAGCTCCATAAATTATGGTACTGATACTTCTATCGAGGGCAGACTTGTTATAAAGAATATTCTTCTTGCAGAGGAAGCAGGACTTGGCAATGGTGAAACGCCTATTTTCCCTATACATATTTTCAAGATAAAAGAGGGCGTGAACTTTGATCCTGATGACCCGAACTATGACCTTTTCAAGCTCGCCTGCCGTGTATCAGCGAAGCGTCTTTTTCCGAATTTTTCATTTATCGACGCTCCTTTCAATCTACAGTATTACAAAGAGGGCAATCCTGACACTGAGATAGCTTACATGGGTTGCCGCACAAGAGTTATCGGTAACGCATATGACCCTACTCGTGAGATAGTGACAGGCAGGGGAAATCTCTCTTTTACTACCATTAATCTCCCTAGACTTGGCATAAAAGCACAGCGTAATATCGGTGCTTTCTTTGACAGCCTTGATGAGCTTATGGATCTTTGTATCGACCAGCTTATGCACAGATTTAAGATACAGTGTTCAAAGCGTGTGAGAAATTATCCGTTCCTCATGGGTCAGGGCATATGGCTCGATTCAGAGAAGCTTACGGCTGACGATACGCTTGAAGAAGTGCTAAAGCATGGCACGCTTTCCGTGGGCTTTATCGGTCTTGCTGAGTGTCTTAAAGTGCTTACCGGCAAGCACCATGGTGAAAGTGAAGAAGCAAGAGAGCTTGGCTTGGAGATAATCTCACGTATGAGAGCAAGAATGGACGAGGAAACAAAGCGTACTGGTCTTAACTTCTCGTTGCTCGCAACGCCTGCTGAGGGACTTTCTGGCAGATTTGTTAAAATGGATAGAGAACGTTATGGCGAGATAGCAGGAGTTACAGACAGAGAATATTATACTAATTCTTTCCATGTACCTGTTTACTATCCGATAACAGCGTTTGAGAAACTTAAAATTGAAGCTCCTTACCATGCTCTTACAAATGCAGGCCATATAAGCTATATCGAGCTTGACGGCGATCCGCTGAACAATCTTTCTGCATTCGAGAAAGTCGTAAGATATATGAAAGAAGTTGGCATAGGCTACGGCTCAATAAACCACCCTGTTGACCGTGATCCTGTTTGCGGATATACTGGAATAATAGGTGACAAATGCCCGAAGTGCGGACGTTCTGAGGCTGAACACAGCAAGGTGATACATGAGAGGATACCTCGTGCAAAAGCCTGCTGTGAGGGTAACAATTAGCCATGGAGCTTAGGATAGCAGGCACTGTCGGTGAATCTATCGTAGATGGACCGGGTTTTAGGTTCACTATTTTTACGCAAGGCTGTCCACACGGCTGTGAGGGTTGTCACAATCCGCAGACACATGATTTTAACGGTGGCATTGTCGTTGACACAGACCAGCTTTACAATGAGATAATAAAAGACCCGCTCCTTGACGGCGTGACGTTCAGTGGCGGTGAGCCTTTCTGTCAGTGCAAACCGTTAGCAGAGCTTGCAGTAAAGATAAAAGCGTTCAATGGCTTTCCGCTGAATGTTATTTCATTCACAGGCTATACTTATGAATATCTTATTGCAAACGCTAACGCTGAAAACGGCTATATGGAGCTTCTATGTCAGCTTGATTATCTTGTTGACGGACCATTCATTCTATCGCAGCGAAGCCTTGAGTTGAAATTTATGGGCAGTAGAAATCAACGCTTCATCGATGTACAGAAGTCCTTAAAAGAGGGCTGTGCTGTGGCTATAGAGCCTTATTGATTTTTTACTATTTGGAAGATAAAAACGCTGAGTGAAATTGTTTTTCACTCAGCATTTTTATGTGACAATTATTTATTTGTTAGGTTCTATTACCTCAACATCTTTTGGGTCGAGAGTTTCTGCATTATCAGCTTCTGCTGCTCTCTTTACTGCTTCTTCCTGTGACTTTTTCAAAGCTTCCTGCATGTCCTCGCCAAGAAAATCAGGGAGTGACATTCCTGCCTGCTTGAACAGATCGTTCAGCGGAGGAACTGACTGCATAAGTCCGCTTAGAAAGTTTGCTGTCGAGCCTTTTCCGTCTGCACCTGCGCCTGTATCCCACACGGTTATCTTGTCTATCTTAATGTTCTTGATAGCTTCTACCTGAATAGAGATAAGCTCTTCAAGCTTGTCAGCAACTATAAGTTTGACGGCTGCATTAGCGTCTCCGCCTGCTGCTTCAACAAGCTTTCTCATACCCTCTGCCTGCTTTGTGAGTATTTCCTGATTACCCTTTGCTTCAGCTTCCATTTTTGCAAAGATAGCATCGGCCTCACCCTTTGCTTTACGTCTTACTACCTCAGCCTGTGCTTCAGCTTCGATCTCGGCCTGCTGCTTTGAGATCTGAGCCTTTACGATAACATCGGCGGTCTGTGTAGCCTTTTCAAGTTCGGCTCTCGTCTGCTCGGCGGATTGCTGAGCTATGTAAGCTTCCTGCTTTGCCTTTGCTGCCTGAACAGCTTCAGCGGCTGTAGCCTGTCTGAGAGCTTCCGCTTCACGCTCACGTCTGAGAGCTTCTGACTGTGCAACCTCTATCTTGGCTTGGTTCTCACCGTCGATAGCAGAAGCGTTTGCAGCAGCAACTTGGATACGCTGGTCTTTCTGAGCGTTTGCCTGACCGATCTCACCGTCTCTGTGTTTTTCGGCAACTGACTTCTTAGCGTCATTGATAGCCTTTGCAGCAGCTTCTTTACCGAGAGCTTCCAGATATCCAGACTCATCTGTAATATCCGTTACGTTTACGTTGATAAGCTTAAGACCTATCTTTTTAAGCTCTATCTCAACATTGTTTGATACCGCGAGCAGAAATTTATCTCTGTCCGAGTTTATTTCCTCAATATCCATTGTTGCGATAATAAGTCTCAACTGACCGAAAATAATATCCTTAGCAAGCTCCTGTATCTCAATGAGTTTAAGACCAAGAAGTCTTTCAGCAGCGTTCTGCATAACGCCTGGTTCTGTCGAGATACCAACAGTAAATCTTGACGGAACATCAATTCTGATGTTCTGCTTTGAAAGAGCGTTTTTTAGATCCACATTTATGGATATAGGAGTAAGATCCATATACTCATAAGATTGGATTATTGGCACGATAAATGCCGCACCGCCGTGGATACATCTTGCGCTTCTTGCTTGACCATTCTTGTCTGTTCCTACTTTACCATAGATAACAAGCACCTTATCAGACGGACATTTTCTGTAGCGTGACAGTATCGCCATAATTGCCGCAAAAAGCACAACGACTATCACGCAGATGATGATTACTGGTTCCATAATTTTTCCTCCCACACAAATAATATTATAATAACCTCAAGACGGGTCATTTCACAGAATCGTTATGTTTAGAACCCATTTGTTCTATCAATTCTTTTATTTTTCTATTACGACAGTATCTCCTTGCAAATCGATAATACGGACCTGAGTTCCTGTCTTTATAAGCTCATCACCATTGTTTATTGCAGTGACTTCTCTTAACTGTCCGTTTATCATAACATTCACTTTACCAAGCCCATGGTCTTTAGGTGGGCAGGGGATATAAACAGTAGCAGTTTCTCCTATAGCATTTTTATAATCAGCCGTACCGTTTTCAGCAAGTCTTGCAGAAAGTTGAACTATCTTTGCTACAAGAAGCATGGTCGCCAGACCCAGAACAAAGCCGATAACTGTAGACAGTGCTGGATAAACACCTGAGCTTACAAGAACGATAGATGACCAGCTAAACACAGTGAAAAAAGCAACTATGGTCTGAAGCGTGAACATTCTCATAGAAGCAAAATCCGCAGGGTTTCCGCCGTCTACGTTGTGGTCACAGCCGATATCATGTGTACAGTGACCAATATCCACATCTCCGTGACCGCTTATGTTGGTATCAACATCAAGATCAAGACCTGACGTGTCGCTGAAATCGTGACCGCTTCCACCATCATGAAAACCGAACATAGAAAGCAAAGTCTGAACAAGCAGTATAAGCGTTGACGGAAACGCTATACAATACAGCACTTTAAGTAAAAGCGACAAACCGTCCCACCATTCATTCATATAGCTTACACCTCCAATGTAAATATTATTTACGTTTATTATATACTCATTTATCTTATTTGTCAATAGATTTTCGACAATAATTAAAATTATTTTTAGATATGGCTTAGCACAAAAAAATTGTAAATTTTTCGTTAAACACTTGAAATCTGTTTTACTATCTGCTATCATATAAGTAAATGAAATTTACAGTAAATATAGCGAGGCGATATAATGGAGAAAAATACTCTCGGCAAGAGGATAAAAGAGGCAAGACTTGCAAAGAAAATGACCCAAAGCGAGGTAGTGGGTGATTTTATAACCCGCAATATGCTTAGTCAGATAGAGAGCGGCTCAGCAACGCCGTCGGTAAAGACCCTTGAATATCTCTGCAAGGTGTTGGAGATAGAGCCTAATGCCCTTCTGCCTGATGAAAACGACTCCAAAAACGCCCCTGACGCAGAGGGCTATATCAGTATACGGAAAGAATTTATAAACAAGAACTATAAGGCTGTTATAGAGTATGACGCTGATGACGAATTTTCAGATGAGATATGTGCGCTTAAGGCGAAAGCTTGCCTTATGGTGGCTAAGGAGTATTCAGGCTCTGACAGTGCCACGGATCTTCAAAAGGCGATAGACCTTGCCAAGCAGGCTTCTGAACTTTCAAAGCGTGGTATTTTTGCAGATGAAAGCGTTAAAAGCAAGGCTGACGAGCTATTAAAAGCTAACGCTAAGCGTCTTAGCGACTATTACAGAAGTCTTTTGTAGGGTACAGTCATGGAATTTGTTATCATAGCCACGGTTGTTCTTGTGCTTGCCATGTGTCTTGGCGCAGACTTTGTTATAGTTCCTATAATGTTCATTGTTTTTCTTGTTATCCTGCTACTGGCTATTTTTGGTTTCTTTGTATACTCTGCTGTAAAACTTACTGGAACGAAAAGCGTGAAAGGAAAGTTTGTGCGTTTCGGCAGGGCAGAGGGCAAGAAATTTGATACAGCGTTTTACAAGGTTAGTGATAGTGAGTATCCAAACGTATTCCCATGTGAGATAGTAATGCGCTCAAAGATATACATACCCGATAAGGTCTGTAGGCTCAGATATGACGGCAAAAGAAATGAAGTTTTTGACCTGAATGCAGTTTGCTGTGTGATATTTGGACTTGTTCTTAGCAGCGTATCGGCGGTGATGATGATACTTTTTCTACTAACAGTGATAGGTGTGAATTGAATGATTTTAGGCAGTAGGTTAGCTTGCTGCCTTTTTTTGCATTTAAAATGGCAATAGTGGGTGATTTAAAATAAAATGTTGACTTGTAGGCTTTTTAATGGTATAATATAAAAAATATGTGGAAAGGATCATATATGATGAGAGTTGAGCTTATTACCCATACACCTGAGCCTGAAAAGGTGGTTGCTACTGCTGCAAAACTATGCTATTCAAGCAGTGATATCGCCTCGCTTAGAGAGGGTCTTACGGAAGAAAAAACAAAGAGCTTTATTGAAAGGCTCGTGTCTATTGGTCACGAAAGCCCTATGGAACACGTTTCTTTTACTTTTGGCATAGAGGGGATATCCCGTGCCTGCTCTCATCAGTTAGTAAGACATAGAATTGCGTCTTACTCTCAAAAAAGCCAGCGTTATGTAAATGAAAGCGGCTTTGAGTTTATCACGCCACCATCAATAGAGGCTGTGCCAGAAGCAAAGGCTGAATTTGACAAGCAAATGGATCAGCTCCTTGAGTGTTATAATAAGATTGCCGACATACTTACAAATACACATGAAAAGGCGTTTTTAGAGCAGGGTATGTCTGAAAAGGACGCACTTAACAAGGCTAAGAAAAAAGCCTATGAGGACGCAAGATTTGTTCTTCCTAACGCTTGTGAAACAAAGATAGTTGTGACAATGAACGTCAGAACACTGTTTAATTTCTTCCAGCATAGATGCTGTAACAGAGCACAATGGGAGATAAAGGCTGTGGCTGATGAAATGCTCAGACTTTGCAAGCAGGCCGCTCCCGAGCTTTTCAAGAACGCAGGTCCGTCATGTGTAATGAAAGGCAAGTGTCCAGAGGGCGCAATGAGCTGCGGAAAAATGGCTGAAGTAAAGAAAATTTACGGAGAAATGAATAATGTTGAATAGATCTGGACTTATAGTTCTTGAGGGACTTGATGGAAGTGGAAAATCAACTCAGTTTGAAAGGCTTTCTGCTTATTTCAGTGAAAATGACATAAAGCATAAGGCTATAAGCTTTCCTGACTATGATAATCCGTCATCTGCGTTGGTAAAGATGTATCTTAATGGTGAAATAGGCAAAACGCCTGCTGACGTGAATGCCTACGCAGCTTCAAGCTTTTACGCTGTTGACAGATACGCTTGTTACAAACAATTTTGGGAACATGACTATAAAGAGGGAAGTCTTGTACTTGCAGCGAGATATGTTACGTCAAACTGCATTTATCAGATGACAAAACTGCCGAAAGAGCAGTGGGAAGATTTTATAGGCTGGCTTGAAGATTACGAGTATGACAAGCTTGGGCTTCCAAGACCTGACAAGGTGATATTCTTGGATATGCCAATAGAGATATCTCAAAAGCTGATGTCGGGAAGATACGGCGGAGATGAAAGCAAAAAGGATATCCATGAAGCAAATGTGGAGTATCTGAAAAAATGCCGTGAAGCCGCTTTGTTTACCGCTGAGAAACATGATTGGGATATTATTCCTTGCAGCGACGGCAGCGAGCCTTATACAAAAGATAAGATTTTCGGAGATGTTCTGGGGTTAATCAATAGAAAGTAATGTGTGTTTAATGTTTGATTTCAGAAAAATAAGTTTTGAGGACAAAGAATGGATAACCAAGTGTCTTGCAGTATCAGATTTCAGAGGAGCAGAATATTGCTTTGCAAATAATATGGCGTGGCAAAGACTTAATGACACTGTAATAACACATCATGGTGATTTTTATATAAGCTGTTCCTTTGAGGACGGTCAGCCGTATTTTACATTTCCTGCGGGCGTTAAAATAGACGTTGAGGGCAAAGAAAAATATATCAGGCTTTTTGATGAGCTTAAAGAATATGTTTCCGCCCAGGGAAAGCCGCTTATCGTATCTTCTGTAACAGATGATAACCTAAGCTGGATAAAAGAATATTATGGTGATAAAATCATCTGCGAGTATGATAGGGACAGTTCAGACTATATTTACAATGCTTCCGACCTTATCGAGCTTAAAGGCAAAAAGTATCACGGCAAGCGTAACCACATAAAGCGTTTCATGGACGAGCCTTGGGAATACAGAGAGCTTACTGATAAGGAAATAGACAGTTGTATTGAATTTTCGGCTGAGTTTTATAATAAGAACGACAACGCTGACGATCCTTCGGCAGTGGTTGAGCAATATGCTATTGATCTTTTTCTTACGAATATGGATAGGCTCGGACTTAAAGGCGCTGTGCTTTACAGAAATGATAAAATGACAGGCTTTACGGTTGGTGAACAAATAAATTCGGATACCTTTGTGGTGCATATAGAAAAAGCACTCGCTGACGTTCAGGGTGCATATCCTATGCTGTGTAATCAGTTTGCGTCGCATAACGCAAAGGGTCTCAGCTTCATCAACAGGGAAGAGGATCTAGGAATAGAGGGTCTTAGAAAGTCAAAGCTTTCTTATAATCCTGCTTTTCTTTTGAATAAAAATGTAATTACTTTCAGATGATCGAAAGGAGTCATTTGTTATGGTTTATGTATTTCTTGCCAATGGTTTTGAGGAAATGGAGGCTCTTGCCCCTGTGGATCTGCTCAGACGAGCAGGCGTTGAAGTTTTTACTGTAGGTGTAGGCTCTGATATGATAGTCAGCTCACACAACATTCCTGTCAAGACCGATACAACAGTGGATAAGATAGTTCTTAATGACGAGCTCGAAATGATAGTTCTTCCAGGTGGTATGCCGGGTACTTTAAATCTTGAAGCAAGCCCTGATGTGCTTGGTGCGGTTGATTACTGTGCTGATAATAACAGATACATTGCGGCGATATGTGCCGCTCCGTCCATAATCGGTCATAAGGGTCTTCTTGACGGCAGATATGCAACTTGTTTTCCAGGTTATGAGAAAGATCTTAAAGGTGCGATACATTCTGCCAGACTTGTGGCTGTTGACGGTAAGTTCATCACTGCAAAGGGCGCTGGCTGCAGCATGAAGTTTGCACTCAAGCTTGTAGAGCTTCTTGTTTCAAAAGAAAAGGCAGAAGCCCTTGAATCAGGTATGCAGAGCAAATGACAGATAAAAAAGCTTTAAGAAAGCATTTCAAAGAGATACGTCTTAGTATGTCTGCGGAAGAAAGAAAACAGGCAGATGTGGCTGTTCAGCAAGCTTTCCTTGACAGCGAAGAGTATAAAAGCTGCACAACTGTGCTTGCATATGTTTCCTCTGATATTGAAGTGTCTACGGCGGAGATAGTAAGAAAGGCGCTAAAGAGCAAGATAGTGCTATGCCCGAGATGTGAAAAAAACGGCAATATTATGTATTTTTACAGAATAAACAGCATCTATGATCTCAAAGAGGGTAGGTTTGGCATTTTTGAGCCTGATGAAAGTTGTGAGAAATACTACGTTTTTGACAATGCATTGTGTATCGTGCCTGCGCTTTCGTATGATAAAGACGGATACAGGCTTGGCTTTGGTATGGGCTTTTATGACAGATTTTTGGCTGATTATAATGGCATAAAGCTAGGTTTATGTTACGATAACTGTATGTCAGAAAGATTTTGTCATGACGGCTATGATATCTCTGTAGACAAGGTATTTACTGATAAGAATATATATACTATAAACACAAAGGAAAGGAAGTAAATAATGGACGATCTGAATTTTAATGTTGACGATATAATAAATGATGTCAACGCAAAGATAAAGTCTGCCGAGAAAAATGAAGCGGACGAAGAAAGCGTTGAAGCAGAGCCTATCGCTGACACTGAGAACAGTTCCGAAGCCTGTGAACAGGCAGATAATACTGACGAGAAACCACAGGAAACTCCAGAAGCGACCGATGACAAGCCTGAACCTATCCTAGCTTTTCACGAGGACAAGTCAGAGGAAGACAATGGCGAAGAAGACGAGGATAAAGAGCCTGAGAAGCCCGAAAAGCAAGAAAAAAAGTCAAAAAGCAGCAAGAAGAAAAAGAAAAAAAGAAAGAAAAGCAAGGTGAATAATTCGGTGTTTGGCGGAATTATACTTGTTATAGTAATTCTTACAGTTTCTTTAGTGCTTGCAGTGGGCGGCATTTCTATTGGCATGGAGTATTATGGTATCGGAAAAACTGACGAGGATATCAGATTTAATATCCCTGCAGGCTCAACAAACAGTGAGATAGCTGATATACTTGTAAATGAGGGAGTTATAAAGAACAAAAAGCTGTTTATGCTTGCTTTGAAATTTGAAAAGCCTGCAGCTATATATCCTGGTGATATCACACTTCAGCCATCAAGCGGATATTCTGAAATAATCGAAAAACTTTCACAAATGAGAGAGTCATACAAGACTGTAAGCATTACATTCACAGAGGGAGAAAATCTTCTTGACATAGCTAAAAAGCTTGAAGATAATGAGGTCTGCACTGCTGACGACTTCCTGTTTGAATTCAATAAAAATCAAGGCTTTGACTTTGAAAATGATGTTGATGATAACGGCGATATGTTCTATCGAATGGAAGGCTATTTCTATCCTGATACATATGAGTTTTATGTGAATGACAGCGCAGGAAACGTTACCAAGAAGCTGAGAGAGCAGTTTGAAAAGAAATACGAAACCGTCAAAGCTAAGATCAAAAATTCCGGTATGTCACTTAACGAAGTTATGACCCTTGCTTCTATCGTTCAGCTTGAAGCCGCTTCTGAGGACGAAATGCCAAAGGTAGCTTCGGTATTCCTGAACAGACTTGACGACCCTGACACCTATCCTATGCTCCAGTCTGATACAACAACAAATTATATTAAGAATGTTATAAAGACCGAGGCTGACAACACAGCTTCTATCGAGCATTATACCGAGTGTTATGATACCTATAAGTGCAAGGGCTTGCCGGCAGGACCAATATGCAACCCTGGTATGGCTGCAATAAACGCTGTTCTTGAGCCTAAGAAGACTGATTACTATTACTTCTGTAATAATCTTAAGACGGGCGAAACATTCTATGCAAAGACACTTGACGAGCATGAGGAAAATCTTGTTAAGGCTGGACTTGCAAAGAAAAAGTAATAAAGGATTGAATTTTTAATGACTGAAAATAATTTGCTTGAAGTTCTTGCTCCTGTGGGAGATATGGAACGTCTGTATGCGGCGCTGGATTTTGGTGCTGATGCAGTTTATCTTGGAGGTACGGCTTTCGGAATGAGAGCCGCCTCTGCAAGCTTTGACGCTGAGCTTCTGAAAAAAGCCTGTGACGAGGCTCACAGCAGGGGTAAGCGTGTGTATCTGACCTGCAATACGCTTCCTCATAATGACGAGATAGTGCATTTAGAACAGTTTGTGAATGACGCTCTTGCGGCAGGCGTTGACGCTATGATAGCCAACGATATCGGTGTTTTCTCACTGATAAAAAAATATGCACCTGATATGGAGATCCATGTTTCCACACAGGCTGGTATAGTAAATTATGTTACTGCAAATGAATTTTATAACATGGGTGCTAAGAGGGTAGTGCTTGCAAGAGAGCTTTCTCTCGAGGAGATCGCCGAAATAAGAGCAAAGACCCCTAAAGATCTTGAAATTGAGTGCTTTGTACATGGTGCAATGTGCGTAAGTTTTTCAGGCAGATGTTTGCTTTCTCAGTACCTTGTAAACCGTGACGCAAATCGTGGCGAGTGCGCACAGCCTTGCCGCTGGGGATACCACCTTATGGAAGAAAAGCGCACCAATGAGTTTTATCCTGTTTTTGAGGACGAAAAAGGAACTTATATCCTCAACGCCAAGGATATGTGTATGCTCAACCACATTGATAAGCTTGCAGAGGCAGGCGTGAACAGCTTTAAGATCGAGGGCAGAGCTAAATCTTCGTATTATGTGTCCGTTATCACAAATGCCTATAGAAAGGCTATGGATATCTATAAGTCTGATCCGGAGCATTTTGAGTTGCCACAGTGGCTTAAGGACGAAGTTTTCAAGGTAAGCCACAGAGCATACTGCACAGGATTTTTCTTTGGTCACCCAAAGGAGAGCCAGTATTACGAAAACGGCGGGTATATTCGTGAATATGATGTTGTGGCTGTGATTGACGGTTGTAGCGGTGGAAGAATATACTGTACTCAAAAAAACAAATTCAACAAGGGCGACGAGATTGAAGTGCTTTCACCTGTTGGTAGCCCTGTGAAGTTCACGGTGGAGGAAATGTTTGATGAATACGACAACTCCATAGATACTGCAAATCATGCAGCTATGAAGATGTCGATAAGATCAGATCTGACGTTCCCGGAACATTCTATAATTCGTATGAAAAAATAGCAAAAAAACCATGTGATTTTCCTCACATGGCTTTTTGTTTACTTCTTTTTCTTTTCAATTTCTTCAGACAATGGATTCGACTCCATGGCCTTTTTGATGTTTTCATCAGATAAATGTGTGTATATCTCAGTGGTCGCAATGCTTTTGTGACCGAGTATATCTTTCAGTACAAGAGTATCTACACCGCCGTGTTGGTACATTAGGGTTGCGGCTGTATGCCTGAGCTTGTGGGTGGTAATACCCAAATTGCTAAGTCCTGCACGCTGGAGCTGTTCATCTACTATTTGTTGAACACGTCGCTTGTTTATCCTTGTTTTGTTAGCCGATAAAAAAATGGCAGTTTGTTCCACGTGGGGGCGGGTAGTGTCAATATACTCATCAAGTGCAGAAACACAAGCGTCGTTAAGATAAATAATGCGCTCTTTGCGGCCTTTGCCGAGGACACGCAGAGTTCTGTTATCTCGGCTGTAATCGCTTAAATTCAAGCCCACAAGCTCACTCAGACGCATACCGCAGTTAAGGAACAGAGTAATGATACAATAATCGCGCACCTGGTTTTTAGAGTCGATATTACGCAGAAGCTCAAGGCTTTGTTCAAGGGACAGATATTTAGGCAAAGCCTGATTTATATGCGGCAATTCAAGATCATCAAGCGGATTGTTTGAAATAATCTTGGCTTTTTGGCAAAGATAAACATAGAATTGTTTCAAAGCTGAACATTTTCTTGCACGGGTTTTTGTGGAATTATTGCGCTCATCTTTGAGATACTTTAAATAAACATAAGCATCGTTTAGTGAAAAGCATTCGAGCCATTCTATTGGCGTTTCTTTTATTTTTATTTTATTGAAAGGCGTTTCGGCTGGAACTGCATGGTGTTTGACATTAAGATATCGCAGAAATGTTCGGATATCAATAAAATAAGCTTCTTCAGTGCGGTCAGAACGGTCTTTGACAACTTTCATGTTAGTTAGAAAATCGTCAAGATAATATGGGCAATCATCTATATATGCTTGTTTCATTTATATCTATTCTCCTTATTTATCGCTTCTCTAAGTTTCACTAAATTTTTATTTAGTGAAACTTTCCATGCTCACTGCGAGAGGGGCTGATTGTGGTGCTCTCGTCCGTTTTGCTCTGTTATCCGTTGAACACTAATTCAAGTATACACTGTCTTTTGCGTGCTGTCAAGCTATGCTACATTTGCGGTAATCCCTTGATAACAAAATTTATTATATCATATAAAGCAAGGCGAGGTTAAAACCTTGCTCATATGATATTTTTTTGTGTATAGAAGTGGCTTACTTACGAACCTTTGTGAGCCACTTCATTATTTTTTGAACAAATTATTTTATAAATTTTCTCCAAACAGTTGATTTTACAGCGAAAATATGATAAAATCATAGTAGTATATTTTATGAAAGGAACGATAGTTAATGAACGACAAGAAACCTATGGTCATGAGAATACTCGTTCTCGCTTTGGTTGCCGCACTTATACTCGGTCTGATCGTCGGAACTGTCATTAGTGCTGTATAATGGTGCATATCGGAAATAGCTGGGACGATATTCTGGCTGATGAGTTTAAAAAGGAATATTATTTGAAACTCCGTGAATTTTTGAAATACGAATATTCACACTTCACTGTTTATCCTGATATGCATGATATCTTCAATTCATTGAAGTACACGCCTTATGAAAACGTCAAGGCTGTTATCATTGGACAGGATCCTTACCATGGTCCGGGACAGGCTCATGGTCTTTGTTTTTCCGTTAAAGCTGGTGTTAATCCACCACCGTCTTTGCAGAATATTTTCAAAGAACTTAACGCTGATCTTGGTATCCCTATACCTAATAATGGCGAGCTTACCGATTGGGCTAAGCAGGGCGTACTGATGATGAACACTGTTCTTACTGTTCGTCAGGGTCAGCCTAATTCTCATAAGGGTAAAGGTTGGGAGCAGCTTACTGACGCTGTAATAAAAAAGCTTAATGAGCGTAATGTGCCTACTGCGTTTATCCTTTGGGGTGGCAATGCTAAGGCTAAGGCACCGCTTATAACGAACCCTATTCATGCAGTATTCAAGGCAGCTCATCCATCTCCATTGTCTGCGTATAATGGTTTTTTCGGATGCAGGCATTTTTCTAAGGTTAACGATTTCCTTGTAAGCAACAATATTCAGCCAATAGATTGGACAATAAGCAATAAGTAAAAAATAACCTCGGTTTGTATCACTGCAAGCCGAGGTTTTGTATTATAGTTTTTTGATGTGCTGTATTAGCAACGCTACGCCCGTTACAATGAGGTTGTAGACGATAACTAGCGTTGGAGTAAGCTGAACAAATGAACCTGCCAGCATCATTATAAGGGCTATGAGCGCCGCAAGTATCGTTGCACCATACATCACTGATGCACCAAGGTCTGCGGTAAATTTGAGCCTTTTTGCGCCTATCACAAGCATTGCAAATGACGGAAAATGTCCGCTGCAAAGCATTGATGAAGCCTGACGTGGAACGTACTCGGTTTCGCTTTCGTAATCCTTGTGATATCTGAAGCTGAGAAGCTTAACGCTGTCGCTTTCAATATCAAAGAGATCAGAGAGAAAACGCTGTGAAAGAAAGCCGTCAACTGTTCTTATTACTGTTGTGATACCTTCAAGTTCAAGCTCCTGAAGCCAACGTGTAACGGACAGATTAGGCGATACCTGAATAACGAACATTGCTGCTGTTATTCCAGAAATAGAAAGATATACAGCAACATTACCATTTGTATACTCCTTCTCTTTTGCTTCTGACGGCAGACCGTCAATAGAGTGGTTTTCCATGAGTTCTCTTGTACCAAGAAGAACACGCTTGTTTTCTATCCAGCCCGAAAGTCCAAGACCGTCCTCATAAATGTAGCTTTCAACAGGATAAAGCAACTCAGTCTTACCTCTGAGCATTTTGTAGAATGTAGACTTAAGAACACTTCCCGATTGACAGCTAAGGCTTGCCGCCATTAAAATGCAATCTTCAATAGAAATAGCTGAGAGAAGCTTAAGGTTTGCAAGCTCAATGCTTCCTTTAGGGAAAAGCTGTTCAGCGTCAACAAGAAGTGAATTTGTGTCAGCAAATTCATCAACAGAAGAATATCCCAGCATTACCGCTGAATACTGCAAATACTTCTTTGTAGCTCTTGCCAAAGGTACATTTACTATAAGCATTACCGCAAACGAAGAACACATGGTAACAGTGCCTGAGAAAGCCGCAAGTGCTATGAACAAACGTTCTTTCATGTTTGACGCACCCTTATCAAATATAAGTGACAAAAGTGCTATAACAACGCCTGCAATGAGGATATAAGGACTTATTTTCTTTGAATACTCATCTGAGATATCAGAAGTGTAGCTGTTCTTCATAAAATCGTCCACAAACTCGGTTTTGCGCATAGCTGCTATCTTTGGCTCTGCAACAGCACCTCTTGTGAAGTTTTCTGCTATTTCCTCATCTTCAACGGATGTAACTGCATATCTCTCAAAATCTCCTGCAACGTACCTAAAATTACGCTCAGTACGTTTTACCACCATAAGTTTTCCAAGAGTATTGAATATCAGACCCACGATTGCAACGGATATGTAAACATGGTAAACACTGTCACGAATAGACTCAGGGTCAAATAGATTTATTATTCCTGCAATGACTGTAATAAAAATACCTATCGCTGCTATTGTATCATTATCTGCCTCTTTTTTAAATAGGCTTTTCATTCCTGCAAGAAGCACGTTATAGCACACCGCTATAGAAATAAGACCCAAAATAGTGTTTGCAAAAAGATATGCCGCAGGGGTTATCGTCCTGTCAAATGTCTTTATAAGAGGCAGTTCCAGGTCATTTGCAACCGTGATGAATGTGCTGAAAATGCCCGTAAACAGAAGCACACAAAGCCTTAGAACAAGGTTGCTCTTCACATGACGGATAGAGCCAAAAACCTTTTCGGCATCATCAAACTTCTTAAACTCCGTCTGCCCTGCCTTGTCTTTATCGTTTGTATCATCACTGTAAGGCTCGCTTTCCTGCTCGTCAGTTTTAAGAACAAAGCTGTCAACTTTCTTCTTTCTGTGCTGTGACAATATAGAGGATTTTTCCTCATAGGTGGCGTCATCAGGGATAAGTGCCTTGTCAAACTCCTCTGTTTTCGGGATTATTTTTCCCGTCAGTCCCATTTTGATATCTTTAAGGCTTGCCCTGTTCACAGGCGGAATGCTCTGTTTTGCAGCCTTGCCTTTTTTATGTTTGGTGAGATTATTTATAAGTGCAGCATTTTCCTCGTTACGTTTTTTCTCATTCGTATGATCTGACGCCAATTCATCATCAAAATCTGTTGCTTTTATTGGATCATAGCCGTCACTATCTATATCGCTGGTATCATTATCTTTTTCAATACTCTCATCAATATTAGTATCTTCATTTAAATTTTCATCGTTTTCCTGTGACTCGTCAGTCTTTAAATCATTTTCAACTTTTTCGCTGTATTCTGAAATTATATCGTCTATTGAGAATTTATCAGCCAAAGCTTTAACCTCCCTGTTCCTTATAGATTTCTCTGTCTTACGGCTTCATACATAAAAATGCCCGCCGCAACGGAAGCATTCAAAGAATTGACTTTGCCTGCCATAGGCAAACTAAGCAAAAAATCACATTTATCTTTTATTAAACGTCCCATGCCAAAGCCCTCAGAGCCGACTATCAGCCCTATAGGACCAGTTAGCTTAACTTCAGTATAGCTCTGACCCTCGCCGTCAGTTCCGTATATCCACACACCGTTTTCTTTAAGCATATCAATAGTTGCTGCAAGATTTGAAACTCTTGCAACAGGCAACCAGCTTGCTGCACCTGCGGACGTTTTGAAAACAGTTGCGTTCAATGATGCACTTCTTCTCTTTGGAATGATAACGCCGTGAGCACCTGCCGCCTCAGCCGTTCTGATTATTGCACCGAGATTATGCGGATCTTCTATCTCATCGCAAATGATAATGAAAGGATCCTCTCCCTTTTCATTTGCAATACTGAGAATATCCTCCGGAGACACATACTCCGCACACGCACCCATAGCAATAACACCCTGATGTGAAGCTCCCCTGCTCATATTGTTGAGTTTTGTTTCGGTAACACGCTTGACATTTATGCCTTTTTCCTTTGCAAGTCTACAAATAAGTGTTATAGAGCCTTTAGCCTCAGGGTTAATATAGATAGTGTCGATCAGCTTATTTGCTTTTAAAGCCTCGATAACAGGGTTTCTGCCAATTATAAGCTGCAGTTCATTTTCTTCGTCTAAATTATTATTTTTATCTTGATAATTACTCATTGAATTTTCCTTTTCAAAAAAATATACTACTCGTAATTATACCACAAAAAAACCATAATGCCAATAGTAAACAGGCTTTTTATATAGACTTTCGACGATTTACACAAATTTTATCAATGATATTTATGCTTATCACATACACAATGCGATAAGCAGCATAACAAGCAATGCCACACCCATTATAGTTGATATCACAGCCGCAAAGTTGAATTTTCTGTTTGTCGAAAACATTTTGTCCCCCGTTATCGCACTTGCGATATCAACAGCATTTTTTCTTAAAATATCAGGGTGTAGATGATTTTTATTTGCGTTTACAAATAATAGAATCTTATCAAAACATTCATTTTCTGTACACTTTATTTCGATGATTTGTTTATTAATTCCTTTGAGCATGACGGTCAACTCCTCTAAATACCAATTACTTGATTATATTACTGATTGTTGGCATTAAAAAAGTGCAATATTCAACATTTCAACGCAAAAATGTTGAATATGAAAAGTTTTCAACATTCGTAGGGGCATTTTCTGTTGAAAACCATGTTGAAAACGTTGAAAACTCATGGTTTTATCGGTATTTGCAGGCTGTTGAAAACTTCATATTATAACGAAAATCGACCATTTAAGCGAAAAAACGCTAACTTTTGGGAACAAATACACACGAGAATGTTACGAATATATTAACATACAAACTTGTCTGTTGAAGGTTATTTGTCAGCAGTGGAATGACCGCACTTTACATAATTTTTGAATTTGTTTGAGAATAAATTTACAATGCTAGATTCAAAGTACAAAAAAATGACCTGATCAAAGAACAATGACCTATTAAATGATATAAGCTGATCTTCTGTACATATAATTGTACTTTTACAATCTTATGCATAAAATCTAAGCTGTAACCATTGTAACGAAAAGTAACGAAAATTTCTTATCTTGTGGTAAGAAATTTTATAGCACGCTCTATGGAGTCTTTTGAGTTTCCCCAATCGGCATTTGCTCCTGTGTTACGGTAGTCATACATCTTGCAGTAGTGTGATACGTCCGCTTCAAGAGTGTCAAGATATTTGCTTGTCAGCTCGCCGCAAGCGTCAATAAACTGCTTCTGATATTTCTTATCCATATTTTCAGTACACATAGACACTAAAAGGTCATAGTGCGGCAGACAAAGCATTTCCTGCTGAGCAAAAAGATCTCTGAAATCACGCTGTTGAACATACATCTCAAACAGCGTAACGAGTATCCTTGACATTCCCCAATCCACCTTGCTGCATACAAAACATTCGTTATTTACTGCGCTGACTTTCTTTTGCTTTGCTGTCTTGCCCTCAAACATTTTCTTTCGTGTGAAAATATGCTTTTGCATATCCTGCAAATGTGATTGAAGCATAAGCGCAAGTGACAGTCTATTTTTGCAGGCTCTCATCTGTTCAAAATGTGTTTTGCAGAAACCGAGCTTATTGGTCTCAATACGCACGTCTGGCTCCATCATAGCCGCTCCCATTATGTATTCAACAGTTCTCTGCTCCAACGTATCACGCAGGCGGCATATTGGGCAGCCGCATTTCGGCTCAAATATATCTGTGACAGGTATTGTCAGAATGCTTTCTCTCATATGATCTATCCTTTCTTAGATATGTTTATTTTATCCGCTTGAAAAATACTAATATTTATAGTATAATATTTTTTGTAGAATTTTGCAAGTAGATTCGATGATTTTATAATAAATAGGAGCTGAATTTTATGGATTATACACAAAGCGGCAGTGACATTTTGCTGAAACAGTCTGATTTTGGACTAGATGATACACTTGATTGCGGACAGGCTTTTCGCTGGGAGAAGATAGATAAAAAAACTTACAGCGGAGCTTTCCTTAACAACAAACTTACCATAAGTGAGGAACCCGAAAATGGCGTGTTTAGGCTTCATGACACTACTGTGCAGAACTTTGAAAACATTTGGATCGATTATTTTGACCTGAATACTGATTACGGGGAGCTTAAACGCCGCTTCTCTGAGAACGAAACTCTGTCAAAAGCCTGTTCATTTGCAGGCGGCATAAGAATACTCAGGCAGGACAGTTGGGAGGCGTTATCTTCCTTTATAATAAGTCAGAACAACAATATCCCAAGGATAAAGGGCATTATAGGACGTTTGTGTGAGCATTACGGCGGCTACCCTTCTGCTGAAGATATGGCAGATGAAACGGTTGACAGCCTTGCGTATCTGCGTTCAGGGTTCAGAGCAAAATATCTTGTTGACGCCATTAAAAAGGTTTTGAGCGGTGATATAGACTACCAAAAGATAAAAGAAATGCCCCTTGACGATGCACGAAACGAGCTTATGAAGATAAAGGGTGTTGGTCCGAAAGTTGCTGATTGTACACTGCTTTTCGGCTTTTACAAAACGGACGCTTTCCCAAAAGACGTGTGGGTGAAGCGAGTGCTTGCACAGTGGTATCCGAACGGACTTCCCTCTTGTGTGAAGGGTGTTGAGGGCATTGCACAGCAATATCTATTCCACTACATAAGAAATACCCAGAAATAACAAAAGACCCGATCGTAGAGTTTTCCACGGTCGGGTCTGATATTTTATTACATAGACTCTGGGCAAGTTATCTTGAGCATATCAAGAATATTCTTTATTACCTGCTTAACTGCAAGTGAAAGTGAAAGTCTTGCCTGCATAACGCTCTCGTCTTCTCCCATGATACGGCAGTTGTTATAGAACTTGTGATACATTGTAGCAAGGTCTATAACATACTTTGTTACCTTAGCTGGGTCATAAGCCTTTGCAGCCTCGTTTATAACGTTCGGCAGAGTAGCAAGGTGTTTTATCATCTCCTGCTCCTCAGGCGCTGTGAGGACGCTGAGAGCCGCCTTGTCGAGGCTCTTAACTTCAATGCCTTCTTCGTTCATCTTTTTAAGGACAGAACAAATTCTTGCGTGTGCATACTGTACATAGTAAACTGGATTCTGGCTTGTCTGAGATACGGCAAGGTCAAGGTCAAAATCGAAGTGAGAGTTAGGCTCACGGAGATTGAAGAAAAATCTTGCTGCGTCTATCGGTATTTCGTCAAGAAGAGTTGACAGAGTGATAGCTTTGCCTGAACGCTTTGAAAGCTTATACTTTTCACCGTTACGGACAAGGTTTACCATTTGCATGATAACAATGTCAAGTCTGTCAGCGTCAACGCCAAGTGCTGTCATAGAAGCTTTAATACGAGCTATATATCCGTGGTGGTCCGCACCGAAAATATCTACAGCCTTATCGAATTTTCTTACTGCAAGCTTGTTGTAGTGGTATGCGATATCAGGCACAAGATATGTTGGCACACCGTTTTCACGAACGAGAACTCTATCCTTTTCGTCACCGAACTCTGTTGTTTTAAACCAAAGGGCACCATCTTTTTCATAGGTATGACCGCTTGCTTTGAGCTGTTCGATAACTCTCTGAACTGAGCCGTCCTTATGAAGTGTGCTTTCGTTGAACCACTTGTCATACTGTATTCTGTATTTGCCAAGGTCGTCGTGGAGTTTCTGAATATTCTTTGGCAGAGCAAAATCGCAAAGTGCCTGACGGCGTTCCTCGCTGTCAGCGTTCACATACTTATCGCCGTATATCTCATTGAATGCGTTTGCATGGTCGATTATGTCCTGACCCTGATAAGCGTCCTCCGGAAGCTCAGTTTCAGGCTTGTATATCTGAAGATATCTAACTTCGAGTGAAGTCTTGAACTTCTCTATCTGATTGCCTGCGTCATTGATATAGAACTCTCTTGCTACCTCATAGCCTGCCTTTTCAAGAACAGACGCAAGACAATCGCCTATAGCTCCGCCTCTTGCATTGCCTATGTGCATAGGACCTGTTGGATTTGCAGAAACAAATTCCACAAGAACGCTCTTCCCAGCGCCAAGGTCAGTTTCACCGTATTTCTCTTTCTGCTCCAAAACAGTGGCAACTACAGTTGCATACCATTCAGGAGAATAGAAAAAGTTGATGAACCCAGGACCTGCCACTTCACATCTTGCAAAGTATGAGCCGTTAAGGTCTATCTTTGATACGATAGCTTCTGCTATTTTTCTTGGATTGTTTCTGAAAGGTCTTGCACATACCATTGCGGCATTAGTGGAAACGTCACCATTTTTTGAGTCGGCAGGTATCTCCGTATTAAATGCAGGAACAGGCTCTGCTGGAAAAGTTCCGTCTGCAACAAGCTCGCCCATAGCCTTCATTACAAGCTCCTTAGCCTGAATAAATGCGTCGCTTATGAGATTAGTCATATTATTTTTCCGTCCTTCCAAATATAATTATGCGACAACATTTGCCGCTTTTACTTCTATAGCTATCTCAAAATCACCGATATAGCTTGAATTGACATCTAAAACATAGTGAAAGAAAAGCATTCCACCGTTTTCGTCAAGATCTGATCTTATGGTTTTAGCGGTTATGCCTATCATAAAATCACCGTATGGAGTGCCATAAACGCAATGCTGCTTTTCGCCTATATCAACAACAAGATTCGCTTCAACCGTTCCGGTTCTGTTCATAGTCACCTTGCGGCATCCTTCGGTTTCTAGCGTTGTAACGCTTCCTTCAAATCCTGTTGCCTCAGACTCCTCATACGATATGCGATATCCTTTTTCGGTTGCTTCATAAAGTCCTGCTGAGATAAGCTCTGTTTCTTCCTTGGTATTACCGTCGCTTTGACGGCTAACAAGTTTTATTGATACTTCCTTGCTGGTCAAATAAAATCCTCCAGTTTACAGCTTTAGGCTGCATTTTGATATTTGTGCATTGATATTGTTTCCGAGAAAACGTTCAACATTCTCAGAAAACAGCTCAACGCTGTCGGTACAGTAAAGCTCAAGGCTCTCACGCTCTTCTCTTTCAGCCGTATCATCGCTGTATGAAAGGGAGTTGAGTGCATATTTCGCAAGCTCTGCACCTGATGAAACAAGTGTTACGCCCTCGCCCATTATATCTGAAATTAGTTCAGTGAGGTGTGGATAGTGAGTACAGCCGAGAATAAGAGTATCAACGTCTTCTTTTTTCATTATTTCAAGATACTCCTGTGCGATATACCTTGCAGGCACGCAATCAGGAGCAGTATAGCCATTCTCTACCAGTGGCACGAACATAGGACAAGCCTTGCCGACCACCTTGATGTTAGGGTTAATGCTTCTTATAGCTTTGCCGTAAATGCCGCTCTTTATAGTCGCACTTGTGGCTATAACGCCTATCCTGTTATTCTTTGTAGCAGAGCAGGCAGCCTTTACAGCAGGCTCAACAACTCCGCTTATGGAGATATCTGACTTTATATCCATTGCAGGCAATACAGAAGAAACTGTACCGCAAGCAACGAGTATCATTTTAACGTTATGCTGTTTAAGAAACTCTATATCCTGTCTGGCATAGCTCATTATAGTCTCTCTGCTTTTTGAGCCGTATGGCACTCTTGCCGTGTCGCCAAGATAAACGATATTTTCATTTGGCAGAAGCTTTATAAGCTCTTTCACACAGGTAAGCCCGCCAACTCCTGAGTCGAAAACTCCAATGGCGGCGTTATTCATAATCAACCTCCGCCTTATCAAGTGCCAGCTTGATAAGCTTATCTTCCTGCTGTGCAGGGGTCATTCCCTCGTACTGCATAAGCTGTGGATACATACTTATAGGCGTGTGACCTGGGAGAGTATTTATCTCGTTAAGAATAACAGTGCCGTCTTTCATAAGGAAGAAGTCTACTCTTGAAAGTCCGCTGCAGCCCATTGCTCTGTATGCCTTGACAGCCGTCTTTCTTATTTCTTCAATGCTCTCCTCGCTCATTCTTGCAGGGATAAGCGTTTTGGAAGCGGCATCATTATATTTTGCGTCAAAATCGTAAAACTCGTCATTTGCGGAGCATACTTCACCGACAGTTGAAGCAAAAGGCTCGTCATTGCCCATTACCGCACACTCGCACTCCATGCCAACTATAGTTTCTTCTACAATGACCTTGCTGTCATGTGCAAATGCAAGCTTTATGGCAGCTTTAAGTTCGTCTCTGTTTTTAGCTTTTGAAACGCCCACAGAAGAACCGCAGTTTGCAGGCTTGACAAACATTGGATAGCCAAGCTTGCTTTCCATTTCGTTACACTTTTTGTCAAGATGTGAAAGCTCTGAGGTTATAATGCCTACCCACTTTGCTGTCTTTATGCCGTTTGCGTCAAGAACAGTGTGTGTAAGTCCCTTATCCATGCAGTTTGCAGAGGATATGCAGTCACAGCCTACAAATGGTATCTCAGCAAGCTGAAAAAGCCCCTGAATAGTGCCGTCTTCACCGTTCTTTCCGTGAAGGACTGGGAAAATAACGTCAACTTTTACATTCTGATATTCGCCGTTTTCGCCAAGAGCGATAAAGCCCTTGTGAAGAGGGTCAGGGCTGAGAACGCATGGAACATTATCAGGGTGCTGTTCCCATTTGTTTGATGCAATATCGTCAACATCTCCTATATATTTCATCCAGTGACCTTTTTTTGTTATTCCGATACAAATAACATCATATTTGTCCTTTGGTATACTCTTTATAACGTGAGTTGCAGAAACAACAGATACGTCGTGCTCGTTTGATTTTCCGCCGAAAATAACGGCAACTCGGATCTTAGACATAAAAACTCGTCCTTTCTGAATTAGTATCATAATATTATAACATATTTAGACTTAAATTGCAAATCTTTTTTGTGTCAAAATATGCAGAAAACAGCTATAAATATTGTGTTTATTGCATAAGGCAGGACTATTTGCCGTAGACAGCGACTTTTTCAAAGCTCATATTTCCACCGAAAATGTCAAGGGCAGAGCCAATAGTGAAATCTATCTTTCCCCTGCCGAGTTCTTTTAGCGTATCGAGGTCGTCAAATGAGGAAATTCCTCCGGCATAGGTCGATGGAATGGTGCAGTATTTTCCCATTATCTTTGCTATCTGCGGCTCAATGCCCTTTGCTTTGCCCTCTGTGTCAACGGCATGGATAAGAAATTCATCACAGTATTCTGAGAACATTTCTAGGGTCTGGCTGTTCATTTCAATATCGGTGAATTTCTGCCAACGGTCGGTCACAACATAATACTTTCCGTCCCTTTTGCGGCAGGAAAGGTCAAGAACAAGTCTGCTTTTGCCAACTGACTTCACCAGTCTGTTCAGATTATCGAAATTAACAACACCGTTTTTGAAAACAAAGCTTGTCACGATAACATGGCTTGCGCCCTTTTCAAGAAATTGTGCGGCGTTTTCATCATTTATTCCGCCGCCTATCTGCAATCCGCCCTCAAATGCGGATAATGCACTGTAGGCTTGTTCGAGGTCTGCGTTATAAAAATCACTGCCTGCTGGGTTTAATATAATAATATGTCCTCCTGCCAGTCCGTATGACTTATAAAGTTTGCCATAATAAGCTCCGTCATATTCTGAAACGAAGTTATCCACAGCATAATTGTTTTTGTCAGAAAGGCTTCCACCCACTATCTGTTTTACATTACCGTTATGGATATCTATGCAAGGTCTGAATTTCATTGCTCTCTCCTATCTGAATTTTCTCATGTATATCACCAAAACTATATCATTTCCGTTTTGGACGCGTTGACAGTATACTTGATGATCTGTATGCTTTTCGCAGAAGCTGTCAAACACTTTGCTAAGCCCTTTGATATTTTCCTCATTGAAGTTCGTGTCTATCTGGTCAGTTTCACTGAATTGGAAATCGCTCATATCTGACGTTACCGCCACGCTGTCCTGCATATTATCCAAAGCCTTTTCCATAAGACTCTCTATCTCATTTACTGAGTTTATATGCGTAACTGTCTGCGTAATATAGCTGAACTTTGTACTATCTGTATCAGGAAGCTCTGTATCGTCCCAGACGTGTTTTGTTTTCATGTATTCTTTTGAGACGTTAAAATACTTGTGCCTTACTGGTCTATCAGTAAAGTCAGGGATAGGATCGTCCCAGCAGACGTCAACATAATACCAGCTACCGCCTATCTGAACTATGTTCCATGAGTGATCGTCGCCCTCAAAATCTGTGGCGTATATGGTCTTGCAGGGTATTTCCAGCATATCCATAAAAAGCTGAAACGTTGTGGAATAGCCTGAGCATATTGCTTTTCCGTTTATAAGACAGCCATATGGATTATCAGAGTTTGGCAGACCAATACCAAGCGCATTGAGATGTGCTTCGTCATAGCTTGCACAGCCAACTATATAATCATGTATCGCAAGCTCTTTTTCATAATCGCTCATGTCAGGTGTGATAAGGTCATTTATCGTCGAAACGGCTTTGTTGTATATTTCAAGCTGTTTATCATCAAGATTTGCTGTATTGCCTGAGAGATAAGCCTGAGATATAGGCGTGCTGTCATAGTATTTATCATTTCCGCTTTCGCTGTCAGCACTTGATGACGTAGTCACGGCAGAGGAATTATCCACAACTGTTGTGGGCTTTTGTGACTCTGTACAGCCTGTCAGACATAGCATCACCGCCGATAATAATATCAAAACAGTTTTTGCTTTCATGCTTTTCACCGCCTTGTTTTCTCTGATAACACAACTATTATATAATATACGCTTTGCCGTGTCAAGTAAGGATATCGTAAGAAATGAAAATTTATGCAGTATATTTCAGTATAGCGTGTAAAAATATACACTAAAACGTTTTAAAATCTTGCAAATGTTTATATTTACCTTGACAAAAATCGCAATTTGTTATAAAATATTAATATCAGTTATTTTTGAAAGGATTGTTGTTACAATGGGACTTACTTTAACAGAAAAAATACTTAAAGCACATCTTGTTGACGGCGAATTTGTTAAGGGTCAGGAGATCGGTATCCGTATCGACCAGACGCTTACTCAGGACGCAACAGGTACAATGGCTTATCTTGAATATGAGGCAATGGGCGTTCCTCGTGTCAGAACGGAAAAGTCTGTAGCTTATATCGACCACAACACGCTTCAGTCAGGCTTTGAGAATGCCGACGACCACAGATTTATCGGTTCTGTCTGCAAGAAGCACGGCATTTATTTTTCACGTCCCGGAAACGGTATCTGTCATCAGGTACATCTTGAGCGTTTCGGTATACCAGGTAAGACCCTTATAGGCTCTGACAGCCACACTCCAACAGGCGGTGGTATCGGAATGATCGCTATAGGTGCAGGTGGACTTGATGTTGCAGTTGCAATGGGTGGTGGTGCTTATTACATCACATATCCTAAAATAGTAAAGGTAAATCTCACAGGCAAGCTTTCTCCATGGGTGTCAGCTAAGGACGTTATCCTTGAAGTTCTCAGAAGAATGTCTGTAAAGGGCGGCGTAGGCAAAGTTATAGAATACTGCGGCGAGGGCGTAAAGACACTTACAGTCCCTGAGAGAGCAACTATCACAAATATGGGTGCTGAGCTTGGTGCAACTACATCTATCTTCCCTTCTGACGAAACAACACTTGCATTTCTGAAGGCTCAGGACAGAGCTGACGTATGGAGCGAGCTAAAGGCTGATGATGACGCTGTTTATGACGAACAGATAGACATCGATCTTTCACAGCTCGTACCACTGGCTGCCTGTCCTCATTCTCCTGACAACGTTAAGAGCGTAAATGAGATTGGAAAGCTTAAGATAGATCAGGTTTGTATCGGCTCATGCACAAACTCTTCTTATGTTGACATGATGAAAGTAGCTCACATTCTTAAGGGCAAGACAGTTGACCCTAGCGTTTCACTTGCAATCGCTCCAGGCTCAAAGCAGGTACTTAACATGATCGCTGAGAACGGCGCACTTGCTGATATGATAGCAGCAGGCGCAAGAATACTTGAATCCGCTTGCGGCCCATGTATCGGTATGGGTCAGTCACCTAACTCAAAGGGTGTTTCACTTAGAACATTCAACAGAAACTTCGAGGGACGTTCAGGCACAAAGGATGGTCAGATCTATCTGGTATCACCTGAAATGGCTGCTGTTTCAGCTCTCACAGGCTACCTCACAGACCCAAGAACACTTGGAGATATGCCTGAGTTCAAGCTTCCTGAACATTTCAAGATAAACGACAATATGGTTGTTCCGCCATCTGACGAGGCTGATATGGACAGCGTTGAGGTTCTTAGAGGACCAAATATCAAGCCTTTCCCACAGACTTCACCGCTTGATGACAGCATTGATTGTCAGGTATCACTCAAGGTGGGCGACAATATCACAACCGACCACATCATGCCTGCCGGTGCGAAGATACTTCCACTGCGTTCAAATATCCCAGCTATCTCACAGCACTGCTTTACAGTATGTGATGAGGACTTCCCAAGACGTGCAAAGAACATGGGCAAGTCAATAATCGTTGGCGGCTCAAACTACGGTCAGGGCTCATCAAGAGAACACGCAGCACTTGCTCCTCTCTATCTTGGCATAAAGGCTGTTCTTGTTAAGAGCTTTGCAAGAATACATAGAGCTAATCTTATCAATGCAGGTATCCTTCCGCTCACATTTGTAAATGAAGCTGACTATGACAAGATAAATCAGGGCGATGAGATCGTTCTTGCTGACGTTCGTGCAGACGTTGAGGCTGATATGTCTAAGCTTACTGTTGTGAATAAGACAACAGGTGTTGAGATACCAGTTCTCTGCGAGCTTACAGGCAGAACAAAGGATATTATCCTTGCAGGTGGTCTGCTTGACTACACAAGAGAACAGCTCTCAAAATAATAAAGTCTGATATGGAGGTTTCCTATGGGGATTTTCTCGAAACTTTTCGGCACAAAGGACAGCACTCCGGCAATGAAAGATTATTCTTTTATTGCCGATATTGCCGCATTTATTACGGACAATGACAGCGAGGTTGTTTCAAAGCTTCGTGAATGTGCAAGCAATCCTTGGGCTTATGCTGAAAAAAACGCTTCAAGATATTTGCAAAGAGGCGTAGTTGTTTCTGACAGGGAAGCAAATGATATTGACGATATCTGCTGGATAGGTATGATAAACGAACTTGAAGAAAACGGCTATCTCTTCCCTTGCGACTATTCAGAGGAGGTCGAGAACATTCTCTGGGGACTTTCACAGCTTAAAAATTACGGCTTGATAGAAAAATATGCAGACGGCTTTGAGGCTGACGATGATGATGACGTTGAGACTTTTGTTCATAAGTTAAACAGTGCTCTGAAAGACGCTTGCATATGTATGATAGATATTGACAGCGACAGCTATGAGCTTATTATTGCAAGTCTTGACGTTTACAAAAAGATATCTGCGATAGCTAAAAACAACGGATATTCCATTATTACTTTATAGGAGGTCTTACCAATGGCAAAAATTCAGATGAAAACACCGCTTGTTGAAATGGACGGCGACGAAATGACCAGAATTATCTGGCAGGATATAAAGGATATTCTTCTTACTCCATATATTGACCTTAAAACAGAATACTATGACCTTGGTCTTGTTCACAGAAATGAAACTAACGATCAGGTAACTGTTGATTCCGCAAACGCTACAAAGAAATACGGCGTTGCTGTTAAGTGTGCAACTATCACACCTAACGCTGCAAGAATGCCTGAATACAACCTCAAGGAAATGTGGAAATCCCCTAACGGCACTATCAGGGCTATTCTTGACGGAACTGTTTTCAGAACTCCTATTCTTGTTAAGGGTATCACTCCATACATTCCTACATGGACAAAGCCTATCACTATCGCTCGTCACGCATACGGCGATGTTTACAAGAATGTTGAAATGAAATGCCCTGCTGGCTCAAAGGCAGAGCTTGTTTGCACTGACAAGGACGGCAAGGAAACTAGAGAAACAATTTACAACTTTGAGTGCGACGGAATCATTCAGGGTCAGCACAACAAGTCAACTTCTATCGCTTCATTCGCAAGAGCTTGCTTTAACTTTGCACTTGATAAGAAGCAGGATGTTTGGTTTGCTACAAAGGATACTATTTCAAAGAAGTATGACCACACATTCAAGGATATCTTCCAGGAGATATACGATAACGAGTACAAGGCTAAGTTTGAAGCGGCTGGTATCGAGTATTTCTATACTCTTATCGACGATGCTGTTGCGAGAGTTATCCGTTCAAACGGCGGTTATATATGGGCCTGCAAGAACTATGACGGTGACGTAATGTCTGACATGGTAGCTACAGCATATGGCTCACTTGCTATGATGACTTCTGTTCTTGTTTCACCTGACGGAATCTATGAATATGAGGCTGCTCATGGCACTGTTCAAAGACACTATTACAAGCACCTCAAGGGCGAAGAAACTTCTACAAACTCAGTTGCCACACTGTTCGCATGGGCAGGCGCTCTGAGAAAAAGAGGCGAACTCGATAACCTGCCTGAGCTTATGAACTTTGCTGATTGTCTTGAAAAGGCAACTATCGAAACTATCGAAGACGGTGTTATGACAGGTGATCTTTATCTGCTTTCTACACTTGAAAATAAGAAGAAAGTAAATACAGTGGACTTTCTTAAGGCTGTTGACGAGAGACTTAAAAAGCTTCTGGGTTAATTTTCATATCACAAATATTAAAAGCTGTAGCACTTTGCGGTGTTACAGCTTTTTTAATAGAATATTATGCCGAGAAAGGCGGAGCTTACGATAATTGTGATCGGTGAGAGCTTGAATTTCTTCAGTTTCAAAAGAAGCACATCTGCCAAGGCTATGAGCAGGAATATTATCAACGCCTTATAGTCAAAAGCAGGCTTTGAATTTATGGTGGTGATATTTAGCAGTGAAGACAAAGCCATTGTAATGCCAGTGGCGAGTATCATTGCAACAACGCAAGGACGAATGCCTGAAAGCATTGCTTTTACCCCTGAGTATTTCAGCAAATCTTTCATGATCGAAGCTATGATGAATATTATCACGAACGAAGGCAACACAACGCCAAGGGTGGCTATCAATCCGCCTATGAAGCCTGCCTGCGATGAGCCTACAAAGGTCGCCATGTTCACTGCAAGTGGTCCAGGGGTGGACTCAGATACGGCAATAAAGTTCACAAATTCGTCCTCACTGAGCCATCCAAAGGTAAGAACTTTTTCACGGATAATGGATATCATTCCATATCCTCCGCCGAATGACACTGCGCCTATTTCAAGAAAAGTGAGAAAAAGCTTGAGGTATATCATTTTTCGGCACTTCCCTTTCTGAGAATTTTAAGCATATACACAGCAATACCAACAGCACCACTTATGATAATATAAAAAACTGATGAAAACTTCACAGAAAGCAGTGTGAAAAGTATCATTACTATGAAAACTCCAAGCATTATAATTTTGTCAAGCAATGTGTTATCAAGTGCTTTCAACATTCTTAGTCCTGCAGTAAGTATGAGATATATTACGCCCACCTGAATGCCACGGAATCCAGCGTAGACTACTTTTAAAGACAGAAATTTGTCAAAGAAAAGTGATATTATGTAGATTATAAAAAACGACGGTATGCACACACCGACAGTTGCCGCAATAGCACCCAGCACACCGCCTATTTTGTAGCCGATATATGTAGCACTGTTTACAGCAGTTGGTCCGGGGGTGGACTCTGATATAGCTGTCATATCGAGAAATTCTTTTTTATCAAGCCAATTTTTGCGCACACAAAATTCTGTTTCAAGCAAGGCTATCATTGCATATCCTCCGCCAAAGGTAAAAACGCCTATCTTAAGAAAGGTCAGAAACAATGTTCTTATATTTGAATTGTCATTTTTCAAAAAACTCACCTCTTTTTATATTATAACGAACTTGTCCTAGTAAGTCAATGCTTTTATTAGCATTTGCTGATTTATTACGAAACATTAAAATAATCTATAATTATGTGTAAAACAGTTGACAATAGTCGATATATGGTGTATAATATATTTTGTTAAAATTAAATAGCCTTATCAAGAGTGGTGGAGGAAACAGGTCCTGTGAAGCCCAGCAACCTAGCGTTAGTTAAGGTGCTAAATCCTGCGGTTATTTCCGAAAGATGAGGAAATTGAGTAATTTCAAGCGTTTCGGAATGAAGCGCTTTTTTTGTGGCTGTTTTTAGATTAACAAATATTCAGAAAAGAGGTATTTTTATGTCAAAGTATTTATTTACATCTGAGTCGGTTACTGAGGGACATCCTGACAAAATATGCGATCAGATCTCTGACGCTATACTTGACGCTCTGCTGGAGCAGGATCCTATGTCAAGAGTTGCCTGCGAAACGGTCACTACAACAGGTGTAGTAATGTGCATGGGCGAGATAACAACAAAGGCTATAATCGACATACCACAGATCGTTAGAGATACAGTTGTCGGTATAGGCTACGACAGAGCCAAGTATGGTTTTGACGGACACACCTGTTCAGTTCTCACAACTATAGACAAGCAGTCGCCTGATATTGCAATGGGTGTTGACAACGCTCTCGAAGGCAGAGCTGAAAACGCATTCGATACAGGTGCAGGCGATCAGGGTATCATGTTCGGTTTTGCTTGCGACGAAACACCTGAACTTATGCCAATGCCTATATCACTTGCTCACAAGCTTGCTCTTAAACTTACAGAAGTAAGAAAAAACGGCACTTTGCCATATCTCAGACCGGACGGAAAAACTCAGGTAACAGTTGAATATGATGATGGCAAGCCAACAAGAGTTGACGCTGTTGTAGTTTCTTCACAGCATGATGACGCTGTAACACTGGAGCAGATAAGAGAAGATATTATCGAGAACGTTATAAAGACAGTTATCCCTGCTGAACTTCTTGATGAGAACACCACTTATTTTGTAAACCCAACAGGAAGATTTGTAGTCGGCGGTCCTCAGGGCGACAGTGGTCTGACAGGAAGAAAGATAATCGTTGACACATACGGTGGATATGCTCGTCATGGTGGCGGTGCTTTCTCTGGAAAAGATCCTACAAAGGTTGACAGAAGCGCAACATATGCTGCAAGATATGTTGCAAAGAATATCGTTGCAGCAGGTCTTGCCAAGAAGTGCGAGGTTGAGCTTTCGTACGCTATCGGTGTTGCTCACCCTGTTTCAATCATGGTCGACACATATGGCACAGGAAAGGTTTCTGATGAAAAGATAGAGGCAGCTGTAGAAAAGGTATTTGACCTTCGCCCTGCTGCAATAATCAAGAGCCTTGACCTTAGAAAGCCACAGTACAAGCAGCTTGCAGCTTATGGTCATATGGGACGTGAGGATCTTGATGTAGCTTGGGAAAAGACAGACAAGATCAATGATCTTCTTGAAGCAGTTAAATAATAAATATCAAAGCCTTGACAGGAATGTGCCTGCCAAGGCTTTTTTTGTGTTCAGCATTAATTTTGTTTTAGTCTTTGCCTTTAAGAATAGGCGACAAAGGCTTATAAATAAGAATTGTGACCAATGCACAAATAATACCCTTCACAAAAGTAAAAGGCAGATTGAAAATACACAGTGCAGAGAAAATATTCTTTACGCTACCCATTATCTGCTGGTACATACCGAGTATAGCAGCTTCTCCACCGAATGCTTTAAAGTATATAGGATAAACGATAAAATAATTCAACGGCAAGCTTATTACTGTGAAAACCAAAGTGCCAATGATACAGCTTATGATAGCATTCTTTCTGGTTTTTTTCTTGTGGTATATAACAGAAGCCGTCAGCACAAAAGCTGCGCTTGTTACAAAGTCGAAGATGTTGCCGATACCCATTGTTGTGCCTAGTCCCTTTATAATCAACTGGATAACGTTCTTGATAAGGCAAACGATCACGCCTGCAATAGGTCCCATTGAGAAACCTGCCAGCAGGGATATAACGTTTGAAAGGTCAAGCTTGATAAATCCTGGCATAAGTGGCACAGGAAAATCAAGGTAATATATTACAGTAGCTATGGCGCTGAGCATTGCCACCGTTACCATTTTTCTTGTTGTAAAAGTTTTATTTCTTGGCATAGTGTTATCACTTGTCATTTTAATTCCTCCAAATAATAAAATTATCGGGAGAAACAGCAGCAAAAGCAAAAGCACCCTGAAAATAAAATCAGGGTGCAATTTATGCGTTATTGATCTGTCGTTTCTTCCATCCGGACTTTACCGTCGGTTTCGGATTTTCACCGAATCAGCGCATTTCTGCGGTCGAGGACTTACGAATACTATTCGATCACCTCCGGTGTGGAATTTCACCACCCCTGAAACACATTATTAAATTTTGCTGAACACTTTTTATGAGATCAATCCTCGTTGTCCTCGTCCTCAATTTCTGAGAAATCAAACTCAAGGCTCTCTCCACAGTTTGGACATTCAATAGAACCATCAGCGATAATGTTCTCGCCAAGCATTATTGTGTCACCACAGTTAGGGCATACACACTCGTACATAGCGTCATCATCATCATCATCGTCATCATCACAACAACAATCATCATCACAACAACAATCATCGTCGCAACAACAATCGTCGTCGTCATCATCACCATAAATTAGATCTTCTATCTCGCCGAGATCCTCGTCAAGAGTATCTACAAGCTCAACTGTTTCATCAACTTCTTCGGCAATATCTTCAACTGTAGCAGACATCTCATCAAGAATATCAGCCATAATTGTCAATATCTTTCCCTCATTTGTGGAATCGTCAATCTTTAGACCTTCCATAAGTCCCTTTAAATATGCAACCTTTTTTGACAGCTCCATAATATTCCCTCCGTTTCTAAAAAACCGTAAAGGTTAAAACTTATGCTCTTTCCATGTACTCACATGTACGAGTATCAATTCTTATTCTGTCGCCTGTGTTGATGAACAGAGGAACTCTGATCTCAGCACCAGTTTCAACTGTTGCAGGCTTTGTAGCATTTGTAGCTGTATCGCCCTTGATACCAGGCTCTGTCTCTGTTACTTCAAGATCAACAAAGTATGGAGGCTCTACGCCGAATACTGTGCCCTTGTAAGAAAGGATCTTACATACCATGTTTTCCTTTACGAACTTAAAGTTATCTGAAAGCTCAGCCTTGTTTACTGGAACAAGCTCATAGCTCTCTGGATCCATGAAATAATAAAGATCGCCGTCATTGTAAGAATACTCCATATCCTTTCTCTCAACATATGCTGTTGGGAATTTAGCTGTTGGATTGTATGTCTTTTCAACAACAGAACCTGAAATTACATTTCTAACCTTTGCTCTGACGAACGCTGCACCCTTACCAGGTTTAACGTGCTGAAACTCAACGATCTGCATTACGTTGCCGTCCTCTTCAAAAGTCACGCCGTTTCTGAAATCACCAGCAGTTACCATTATTTAGTACCTCCATAAACATTCTTAATTAATGTGTACACAGTTCAAAATGTCCGCATACCTCTATATTTATTTTACCATATTTATTTGTTTATTGCAATAGCTTTTGAAAACTTTTTTACCAAAAAATCAAAAAAAGTTACAAGCAAATAAGCTCTTTAGGGGCTTTTGTCATATTGATACAGCCGTTTTCTGTAACAACAACAAAATCTTCTATTCTCACACCAAACTTGCCCTCAAGATAAATACCTGGCTCTACTGTTACGATCGAATTTTCAGGCAATATATCTTCCCTGCTAGGCGAAGCATAAGGGCTTTCATGTATCTCAACTCCCACGCCATGTCCGAGAGAATGGCCGAAATTATCTCCATAGCCTGCTTCAGTTATGATATCCCTTGCTATTTTGTCAAGTGCTTTTCCTGACATACCTGCCTTTACTGCGTCAAGGGCTGTAAGCTGTGCAGTAAGAACAGTTTCGTATACAGACTTCATCTTATCACTAGGTTTGCCTACGCATACAGTTCTTGTCATATCGCTGTGCCAGCCATCATAAGTTGCTCCGAAATCCATAAGCACGAACTCACCGCTCTCAATTTTTTTGTCAGATGGTACACCATGTGGAAGCGAAGTATTAGAGCCTGAAAGTGCAATAGTGTCAAAAGACAGAGCCTCAGCACCATTTTTAAGCATATAATAGTCAAGCTCCAACTGAATTTCTTTTTCAGTTCTGCCGACCTTGATAAAGTCAAGCATATGTGCAAAACCCTTTTCAGCGATACGCTGTGCTATGATTATCTTGTCTATCTGCTCTTGGGATTTAACTGTTCTGATCTCTCGTATTATTTCCGCAAGCTTTGTGTCTGCGATGACCTCAGCATTAAGCTTTTGCTGATATGCGATAAGCTCGGAAAGTGTGCAGGTATCGGCATTAACAGAAACTGTTTTTGCACCATGCTTTTCAATAAGGCTGTTTATCTGCTCATAGAGCTTGTCCTGCAAAATGACCTCGCAAGCTGTGACAGTTTTCTTTGCCTTTTCAATATATCTAAAATCAATGATAAAATACGCTTTTTCTGGAAAAACCACTAGTGTTCCTGCACTTGATTTCATTGCGGTGAAATATCTTCTGTTCACATCGTCAGTGATAACAGCACAATCTGCCGCTTCTGTTACTCGTGAACAAAGTTTTTCAAGATCAGTCATTGTCTGCACCGCTTTCATTTTTCCATTTGTAATACAAAGCGTCAACAGCCATGTAGTATGAATACTTTCCGAACCCGCTTATCTGACCCACGCATACAGGCGCGATAACAGAAGTGTGTCTGAATTCGTCACGGGAGTGTATATTGCTCAGATGTACCTCAACGACAGGAATCTTTATTGCGGCGATGGCGTCTCTGATAGCATAGCTATAGTGTGTATAAGCGCCTGCGTTAAGTATAACGCCGTCATAATTTTTTCTAGCAAGGTGAAGCTTGTCGATTATTTCACCCTCATGGTTTGACTGATAAACGTCGCAGTGAAACTCATATTTCATTGCATGCTCGATTATCTCGTTGTTTATGCTCTCAAATGTATCTGTACCGTAAACTCCAGGCTCACGCTCGCCCAGAAGATTAAGGTTAGGACCATGTATAACAAGTATTTTTTTCATATCAATACTCTCCTATCTTTATTTCACCGACAAATAATAATTCTTCATTGTCAGTGCGTCTTTGTCCTGAGTGCCTGCACTTTCACAGACGAATATAGGCGAAAGATCTTTCTTTGCGACTATCTCCATAAGCGGCTCATAGTCAGGTCCAAAGCCTTGATTATCGTCAAAAGTCAGGTGCTTTTTCTCGCCACCTGGATTTGTAAACATTATCTTAGAAAAATGGCTGTGGAATATTTTAAGCCTGTCGTGACCGATAGCATTTTCCACTTCATCAAGCATTTTCTCATACTCTGCCTTACCTTTTATATAGCCGAACTCTCTTGCGTTGAGATGTCCGAAATCTATTGTCGGCAGGAACGTATCATCAAGCTTGCAAAGCTCCAGCACTTCTGTTAAGTTACCAAGCTGATTTACCTTACCCATAGTTTCAGGGCAAAAAACGATATGCTCAAAGCCCTGCTCAACGGCTGCTTTTCTAGCCCTTGTGAGAGTATCTTTAGCAAGTTCCAAAGCGTCCTCTCTGCTTATTTTCGCACAGCTTCCTGAATGGATAACTATTCTATCAGCACCCATTCTGCTTGCAGCGTCACAGGATTGCAGAATATAATTTATGCTGTTGTCACGCTTTTCAGCTTCAAGGCTTGAAAGCGAAATAAAATACGGCGCATGAAGCGAAAGCGTGATATTATGCTCTTTAGCCTTATCTTTCAAGGCAAAAGCTATTTTATCGGAGACCTTAACTCCCCTTCCGCACTGATATTCATAGTGGTCAAGCCCCATTGCTTCGAGATATCCCGGAGCTTGAAGTGTTGTTTTATATTTAATGGAAAAAGCCTCGCTGTTTCCCGCAGGTCCGAATTTTGCCGACATTAGTATCATTCCTTTCGTTTTATGCTATTTAAGCTTTGGTAAAAACGGCTTTTCACAGGCTCTTTTAAATCGAAATGGCAAGCTCGTTTCAGGCTCTATTGGGAACACGAATATGGAGCGTATACCTTTCAGATTTGAGCCAAGCACGTCTGTGAATATCTGGTCGCCAACAGCCGCAACATTTTTCTTATTAAGCCCCAGCTTAGCTATAGCTTTGGTATATCCAAAGGTCAGCGGTTTTTTGCCTTCAGGTACAAAGTCAAGCTCCAACTGCTCTGCAAAAGGCTTTACCCTTGGAGCATGATTGTTTGAAACGATCATAAGCTTTATCCCTGCCGCTTTCATCTTAGCAAGCCAATCAAGACTCGACTGCGGGGGAACTGGATTGTTATGTGTTGTCAGCGTATTATCAAGATCGAGGAGCAGCCCCTTGATATGCTTTTTAGCAAGAAAATCGGGGGTTATCTCTCCTACCTTGTCAAAAACATAAGTTGGTTTAAACATAAAAAAACTCCTGTAGTATAAAATAAAAAGCGGACATAAAAATGCCCGCCTTTAATTACATATTAGTATTTACGCTTACGAGCAGCTTCGGACTTCTTCTTACGCTTTACCGAAGGCTTTTCGTAGTGTTCTCTTTTACGAACCTCTGCGATAACGCCGTCTCTTGCACATGATCTCTTGAAACGCTTAAGTGCTGTATCCAAAGTTTCGTTCTTTCCAACACGGATTTCTGCCAAAATTATTCCCTCCCTTTGCCACCTGTGACAGAGGCAATTCTATCGGCATTTCCGAAAATCAATGGTGATAGTGAAGGTGTCTGCAAAAGCAAACTGAAACGCTTTACGTTCCCCCAGTCCTACTCTTTCGGACCGCTCTGTCTTTAATCTGCGGAATTTATAAAACCGATATAATTACAAATTTAATTATACTATATTTCCACCAAAAAGTCAATAGCTTTCTGGCTCTTTTTTTGATTTTTCTGAGGAAATTTTCGCTTACTTTACAACCAGATTTACAAGCTTGTTAGGAACATAGATTTCCTTGACTATATTTTTGCCTTCCGTTGCCTTAACGATAGCTTCGTCAGCCTTAGCAAGTGCGATAACGTCGTCCCTAGCTGCGTCTGTAGGTATTGTGAGCTTGGATTTTACCTTGCCGTTTATCTGACAAACGATCTCGATAGTATCGTCCTTGCAGAGTGCTTCATCATATGTTACCCACTCCTGCTCGTCAAGAACTCCCTCGCAACCGATCATCTGATAAAGTTCTTCTGTAACATGAGGTGCAAAAGGATTGAGTATGATAAGAAGATCTCTGAATTCTTTCTTTGTGATAGAGCCAACGTTATATATCTCATTAAGAAGCGTCATCATTGCGGCAATAGCAGTATTGAACTTCATTGACTCGATATCATCGGATACCTTCTTGATAGTCTTGTGCATGAGCGTTCTCAGCTTGTCGCTGTACTCGTCGCTGTCAACTACCTTATCCTGCAAAGCCCAAATTCTGTCCACAAATCTCTTACAGCCCTTAACACTGCTCTCGCTCCATGGAGCTGCCTTTTCATAGTCACCCATGAACAGAACATAAAGTCTGAGAACATCTGCACCGTATTCGTCAACAACATCGTTAGGGTCAACAACGTTTCCTCTTGACTTACTCATCTTCTCACCGTCAGGTCCAAGGATAAGACCCTGAGCTGTTCTTTTTGCATAAGGCTCTGAAGTTGGTACAAGACCGAGATCGTAGAGGAACTTGTGCCAGAAACGTGAATAGATCATATGACGTGTAACGTGCTCCATACCGCCATTATACCAATCAACAGGCATCCAATATTTCAGTGCTTCCTGTGAAGCAAACTCATCATTGTTGTTAGGATCGCAATAACGCAGGAAGTACCATGAAGAACCAGCCCACTGTGGCATTGTATCTGTTTCTCTCTTTGCGTCACAGCCACACTTAGGGCACTTGCAGTGTACGAAAGAGTCTATCTTAGCAAGTGGGCTTTCGCCGTCTGTACCAGGCTCAAAGTTCTCTACCGGTGGCAATTTAAGTGGAAGCTCATCATATGGCACAGCGACCATTCCGCAGTGAGGGCAATGTACTATCGGGATAGGCTCGCCCCAATATCTCTGACGATTGAAAGCCCAGTCTTTCATCTTATACTGAACGCCCTTTTCACCGCAGCCCAGTTTTTCAAGAACAGTAAGCATCTTTTCAATAGCTTCTTTTTTGTTTGTTATGCCGTTAAGCTCACCTGAGTTGACCATTTCGCCGTCGCCTGTGTAGGCTTCCTTAGAAATGTCGCCACCCTTGATGACTTCGATTATGTCAATGCCGAACTTCTTTGCAAAATCATAGTCCCTTGTATCGTGAGCAGGCACAGCCATGATAGCGCCTGTGCCGTATCCCATCATAACATAGTCTGAGATGTAGATAGGTATCTCTTTGCCTGTGATAGGATTGATAGCTGTCAGACCGTCTATCTTAACGCCTGTTTTATCCTTAACGAGCTGAGTTCTCTCAAATTCGCTCTTCTTTGCACACTCTGCCTTATAAGCGTCAAGGTCAGCAATGTTTGCAATACTATTTCTGTATTTCTGGATGATAGGATGTTCAGGAGCGATTACCATGAATGTAACGCCGTAAAGTGTGTCAGGACGTGTAGTGTAGATCTTGAGCTGTTCATCCTGCTCTTTGATCTTGAAGTTTACAAATGCACCTGTTGATTTTCCTATCCAATTCTGCTGCTGGAGTTTGATGTTAGGCAGATAGTCAACTTCTTCAAGTCCCTGAAGAAGCTTGTCAGCGTATTCTGTGATCCTCAGATACCATACTTCTTTAGTTTTCTGAACTATCTCGCTGTGGCAAACATCGCAGTGACCGCCCTGTGAGTCCTCATTTGAAAGAACGACCTTACAGCTTGGGCAATAATTTACGAGGGTCTTATCTCTGAATACAAGACCATTCTCAAACATCTTAAGGAATATCCACTGTGTCCACTTATAGTAGTTTTCATCGGTCGTATCAATAACTCTTGACCAATCGAATGAAAAACCTACTCTTTTGAGCTGCCCCGTGAACTTCTTAATGTTGTCGTCAGTTACCTTTCTTGGGTGAACACCTGTTTTGATAGCTGTGTTCTCTGTAGGCAGACCGTAAGCGTCAAAGCCTATAGGGAAAAGAACATTATAGCCCTGCATACGTCTTTTACGGCTTACAACTTCTAGACCAGAATATGCCTTGATATGTCCAACGTGCATACCGTGACCTGACGGATAAGGAAACTCTACAAGTCCGTAAAATTTCTTCTTCGAAAAGTCATTGCTTGCCTCAAAGGTCTTATGCTCGTCCCAGTATTTCTGCCATTTGCTTTCTATGGCCGAAAAATTGTATTCTTTCATCTTTATCAATCCTTTGTTAAATTATAATTGTCAAAATTAATCCTGTGGCTCGTCTGGTAAGAACTGCTTTACGTCGATATCCTTGCCGTCAGACCATAGTCTTTCAAGATTGTAATGATCTCTTGTTTCCTTATAGAAAACATGAACTATGATATCACCGTAATCAAGTACGACCCAAGTTGCACCCTGATAGCCCTCTGTTCTGTTAGGTTCAATGCCAAGCTGGCTCATTTTGAACTCAACTTCCTCCGCAAGAGCCTTTGTCTGAGTGCTTGAAGTACCATTTGCTATAACAAAATAATCCGCAACTATAGTCAGGTCACCGATCTCTATTACCCTGATGTCCTCTGCTCTTTTTGAATCAAGAGCTTTAACAATAGTTGACAGCTTTTCATTCTGTGAAATATTATCCATAAAAATCTCCTTTATTTTGAATTATCGGCAAAATCATTATATGCTTCAAGTGTGGAAACAGGGATAGTATTACCCTTTTCCACTGAGTCTTTTATTGAGAATTTCAAAGCCTCAAACATTGCTTTCTCCAAGCTTTGTTCGGCATACTTTCTCATTTTCTTTACGTCTTTATAATCCCTGTCCGCAGAAATAAGGTCTGCAAGATATACTATCTGGCTAAGCTTGGGCATATTGCCACAGGCAACTGTATGATAGCGTATAGCTGAGATTATCTCAGGGTCATGGATATCAAAAAGTGTCTGCACAAGCTCTGCCCCTGCAATACCGTGAAACAGCGGAACAGCCTTTTTCTCTATATCGCACACATCAAGTGAAGATTTAGAAACTATAGCCGCAAGCTCCAATGCTGGTATCTCTTTTGCAACATCATGCAAAAGTCCTGCAACATAAGCCTTGTCTGCGTCAGCACCATATCTTTTTGCAAGCTCCACAGCGGAATTTGCCACGTTCATAGAGTGTGTATATCTCTTTTTTGATAAATGTTCTTTTAGGTATGCTTTATAAATGCCTATTGTTTTTTTATCTGCCACTTAGAAAACCTCGGTTATACAAATTTTTGTCCACTATATATTGTACAACATTTTCACTCAAATAGCAAGAGCAATCAACATTTTTTTTGAGCATTTGACGTATCTCAGTTGAAGACACCTCAAATGGTTCGGTTTTTACTATGATTATCTCTCCACCCTCGGCTTTGAGCTGTTTGGCTTTCACCTCTATGTGGTCAATGTCCTCATGCGAGCGTGCAACGCAGATAAGTGCCGAAAGTGATAATATCTCCTTATACTGATACCATTCTTCAAATGAAAGCAACATATCACTGCCCATTATAAAAAACAGCTTATCATGTGGATATATCTCTTTTAGATGTCTGAGTGTTATCACTGAATAGCTTTTGCCCTCTTGCTTAAGTTCCCAATCGGATATTTCCACACATGGGATATCTGCAAAAGCAAGTCTGCACATATTCAACCTATCCTCAGAGGAAGCTAAGTCCTCCGCTTGCTTATGTGGGGGTATTCTGTCAGGCATGACGATCATCTTGTCAAGACCCGCCTGCTCGGCTACGCTTTTAAGGCAATTTAAATGCCCTAAGTGAACAGGATTGAACGTGCCGCCGAAAACACCTATTTTCATTACTTTGACTTTAATTTTATAACAGGCTGCTTCTCATTGCGTTTATAAAGTACCGCCTTTGAGCCTATTACCTGAACGACTTCAGCAGATATCTTTTCAGCGATCTCCTCTGCGGCTTCCCTTGCGGTGTACATTGAGTTGTCAAGCACCTTTATTTTTACAAGCTCGTGAACTCTCAGATAATCGTCTATCTGTGCCACCTGAGCGTCATTAACTCCGCCCTTGCCTATCTGAAAAGCAGGCTGTATAAGCGAAGCCATACCTTTGAGTTCTGCTCTTTGTTTAGTTGTAATCATAATCTAAATCCTTTCAGTTTACTGCTTTGTGAGCTGTTCAAGCAAAGCTTTCAGTGCGTTTGCTCTATGGGAAACGGTATTCTTTGTTTCTGAGTCCACCTGAGCAAAGCTCTTGTTCCCATACATGAAAATAGGGTCATAGCCGAAGCCGTTTTCGCCAACAGGCTCGTGAGCTATCTTACCGAATACTTTTCCCTCAACGGCTATCTCTTCACCGTCTGCTTTGATAAAGTGTATTGTACAGGTAAAGTGTGCTCCCCTTTTATTATCAGGTATTTCTTTCATTTTTTTAAGCACAAGAGCGGTACGCTCATCATCAGTTTCGAGTCCGCCATATCTTGCTGAATATACTCCAGGCTCACCATCCAGGGCGTCTATCTCAAGACCGCTGTCGTCTGCAAGTACAGCACAGCCGCAAAGTTTGAATGCAGCTCTTGCTTTTAGTGCAGAGTTTTCAGCAAAAGTAGTGCCTGTTTCTTCAACATCAAGTATCAGACCTGCCTCTGATTGTGAGAACACCTCATAACCAAGCGGCTCAAGAATCTGTTTATATTCTTTTATCTTGCCTTTATTGTTGCTTGCAATAACAAGTTTCATTTTTTCTCCTTTAGCTGTGTATATAAGTTACCTTATTTTTCTTTAATTTTTCACGGCATTTGTTTGCCTTATCTTTGAAAACTGTACCGATACATTCTTCGTTGAAAACAACTTTCATTCCACATTCAATAGCACCTATTGCAGTGTTGATAACGGAGATACCACCATCAACACCTACAAATTCTATCTCTTTTACATTCCTTGCTCTCATAAAATCTTCAAGAGCAACGTTTGAAAAAGCATCGGGCTTGCTTTTGGAATAAATATTTTTGGATACAACTTTCAGCTTTGCTGGAAAGCTAGCCGCAGGTGTTCCCTCTTTGGGCATTCCTCCACCCAAAAGTCCCTTTTTGTAGCTGACGATATAAAAGACCTCCTCAGCTTTATAAGCAGAGATACGCTTGTTTATGGCGTCGATAAGTGATTCGGCATCATATGAGTATGTGGTTTTATCTCTGCCCCTTCCTACATACATTTCCTGCATATCAACTACAAACAAAACCTTATCCATAAAAAATTCCCCCTGATTTTATACTTTTAAGTGTCTAATCCAATATTCTATTATTCAAACAGTGCTTCAACAAAATCTCTTGCTGAAAACGGCTGTATGTCGTCTATTTTTTCGCCTACTGTAACAAGCTTTACAGGCACTTGCAGATCATCGGTTATGCTGATAATTATTCCACCCTTGGCTGTGCCGTCAAGCTTGGTAAGAATAATACCCGTTATATCAGCTACTTCGTTGAACTGTCTTGCCTGATTAACTGCGTTCTGTCCCGTTGTAGCGTCAAGCGCAAGCAGGACTTCGAGAGCGCAGCCCTCTGCCTGCTGGTGAACTATACGGGATATCTTTTTCAGCTCGTCCATAAGGTTTTTCTTATTGTGAAGACGACCTGCAGTATCGCATATAACAACGTCAGCCTGTCTTGCCTTAGCCGCCACCAGTGCGTCAAATACCACGGAAGCAGGGTCTGAACCTTCGTTGTGCTTGATTATGTCTACCCCTGCACGCTCTGTCCACACTTCGAGCTGGTCAATAGCAGCCGCTCTGAAAGTATCAGCCGCCGCAACGATAACCTTTTTGCCTTGTTTGTGAAGCTGATAAGAAAGCTTGCCGATAGTTGTTGTTTTGCCAACACCGTTTACACCGATAACCAGTATAACTGACGGTGTTGTTGACATATCGAGCTTCTGATCCTCACCGAGCATTTCTGTGATTATCTCTTTAAGCATATCCTTGATTTTTTCAGGCTCTTTAACGCCCTCCTGCTTGACTTTCTGTCTGAGCTTATCACATATCTTTTCAGAAGTTGTAACACCGATATCGCATAGGATAAGCGTTTCTTCAAGCTCCTCAAAAAGATCTTCATCTATTTTGCTGAATGAATGAAGCAGACTTTCTATTCTGCCCATCATTGAGTCTTTAGTCTTTTTAAGACCATTTTTCAGCTTTTCAAAAAATCCCATTTCTTCACTCCTATTCAAGTTTCATTTGACGTGTTTCCGAAACGTCCATTTTAAGAAGCTTGGAAACACCCTTTTCTTGCATCGTTACGCCATACAGAACGTCAGCTTCTTCCATTGTTCCACGTCTGTGAGTTATGGTGATAAACTGTGTTTTATCTGTAAGATGGTGCAGATATTGTGCATATTTACTTACGTTCACATCATCAAGCGCCGCTTCTATCTCATCGAGAAGACAGAAAGGTGATGGCGAAATTTTCAGGATTGCAAAATAAATTGCAATAGCCACCAGAGCCTGCTCTCCGCCTGAAAGGGACATAAGGTTTGTTATGACCTTGCCTGGCGGCTGAACGTTTATCTCAATACCACATTCAAGTACATTGTTTGGGTCTGTGAGAATAAGCTCGCACTGACCACCACCGAAAAGCTCGGTGAAAATTTTCTTGAAGTTTGCATTTATGCGCTCAAAGCTGTCAGTGAACATATTCTTCATATTTTCTGTCAGATCCTCGATAAGTTTTTCAAGTTCTGTTTTTGACGTATTTACGTCATTAAGCTGACCTGTGAGAAATTCGTGTCGCTGTGACACTTCTGCATATTCCTCTATAGCTCCAAGGTTTACGCTTCCAAGATTTCTTATCTTTCCACGAAGTTCGTTGAGTCGCCTATTAGCTACCGTTATATCCACAATATCCTCGGCTATCTCTGCAGCGTCGCTTCTGGTAAGCTCATAATCGTCCCAAAGCTGTGCCACAAGCTTATCAAAGCCTGCAGTAACAGATTTTTTCTGTTCCTCCGCTCTTGTAAGCTGACCTGAAAGTGTTTCCTTCTCGTCCATTTTGTGCTTCTGCTTGGTGCGAAGTTTGTTTGCTGCATTGTCAAGCTCAATATGCTCACGCTGAGCCTGCTCCGCCATTTTCTGTGCGGCGGCTATCTTTTCGTCAGCACCGCTGAGTTCCTGTTTGGTCTGAAAAATAAGCTTTTTCTTCTCGGCTATTTTCTTTTCACACTCGGAGATATTATCGTTCAACCTGCCGCTGTCAGTATCACTGTCGCCGATAGTTTCTTCAAGCTGTGATATTGAAAGTTTGCAGGCATCAAGGTCTTTGGATAACTCTGCCGCCATTATCTTCATTTGCGAAAGATCTTCGCTGAGCTGTTCACGCTTATTTTTAAGTTCTGCCTGCTCGTTCTGAGAGTCGGCAAGCTTGGCTTCATTATCTGATATCTCAGCTTCGATCTCTGAAAGTTCTGTCTGAGCCTTGTCGATATCTCCGCTTACTATCTTGTATTTATTTTTCAGCGTTTCGATAAATGTTTCTATCTCATCAAGCTTGTTTTCATAGTCAGAATAATACTCTGAAACACGCTTTATTTCCATTTCAAAACGGAGGATATCGCTGTTTACCTGTGAAAGCTTTTCCCTTAGTCCCTCGGTATCAGCAGTGTATTTTGAAACCTCTTGATTTAGCTTCTCAACCTGCTGTTTAAGCTCTGTAAAGGAGTTTTCAAGTGTTGTTTTCTTTTTAGCAAGTGCTTCCGCTTCATTTTTTCTTGTAAGCAGACCTGTCTGTTTGGAAACGCTTCCTCCTGTGAATGAGCCGCCCGCGTTTATCACCTGTCCGTCCAGGGTAACGATGCGGAATTTATAGCCGTATTTCTTTGCGATAAGGGTTGCACTATCGATATCCTCTGCTATACATATCCTGCCTAAAAGGCTGTTGATTACGCCCTCAAACCGGCTGTCATACTTAACAAGCTCACAGCCTAGAGCCACAAAGCCGTCCTCATTTTCAAGTTGCGGCATATTTAGCCTGTTTCCTCGAACTGATGTAACAGGCAGAAATGTTGCACGGCCTGCTCTGTTCTCTTTCAGAAGCCTGATACCTCTCTTAGCAGAGTCCTCATTGTTTACGACAATGTTCTGAAGTGCCCCACCCAACGCAGTTTCAATGGCTACAGAGTATTTTGTTTCAACAGATATAATCTGAGAAACAGTACCGCAAATGCCGCTTATCCTACCCTGCTGTGAGGCTTTCATTATGTGCTTTACGCTGAACTGAAAGCCCTCCATGGAGTTTTCAAGGTCGGCTATAGTCTTTATCCTGTTCTCAACGTCACGGAGCTGTATTTCTGTATCTGTGAGATTTTTGCGACATTCTGAAAGCTTTGTGTTTCTAGTTTCAAGAAGCTTTGCAAGTCCGCTCATGCGGTTTGTAAGCTCCTGCTTGTTTTCGTCAGCTTTGCCTTTTGATTCACGCAGTTCCTTTAATTCCTTAGAAGAAAGTTTTGAATGTTCTTCAAGCTGTTTTTTTCTTTCAAGAGAATTTTCGATCTGCTCATCAATATCCGAAAGGTTGTTTTTAGCATTTTCAAGTCTGAATGAAACTTCCGACTTTTTCATGTAAAGCTCATTTATAAAGCTTCCAGCTTCACTTACCGACTTGTCAGATAATGCAGTTTTATCAATAAGCTCAGAAAGCTCTTTTTCCTTACAATCTACAGCTTCCTGCTGCTTTGCTTTTTTCTCGTCGAGTTCTTCAAGCTTCTGTCTGCGTGTTTTCAGCTCAGCCTCAAGATAGTATTTTGATGAGTTGGACTCACTTATCTGCTCTTTAAGCTTCAAAATATTATCTTCAAGGTGAGAAATATCATTCTCATATACTGCGATCTTTGACAGTGCCTGAGAGTTTTCAAGCTCCACCTGATGTATCTGATTTTTGTAGCTGTCAGCAAGCTCGGATTTTTCAGCGCTCTTTGCAAAGCTGTCATTTATATCATCTTCAATGCTTTCAAGCTCCTGCGTGATGACCTCGTACTCTTTTTTTACAGAAGAAAGCTTCTCCTCATAACCTGCTATTTGGCTCATATACTCGTTGAGCTTATGCACCCATACAGAGACTTCCAGCTTTCTCTTTTCTTCATCAAGCACTCTGAACTTCTCTGCCTTTTCAGCCTGCGCTTTAAGCGGACCTATTCGTCCTTCTATCTCTCCCATGATGTCATTGATACGAGAGAGATTATCCTCAGCCGCCGCAAGCTTTTTTTCGGCTTCTTTTTTCTTTGAACGGAATTTTGAAATACCTGCCGCTTCTTCAAATATCTCACGGCGGTCATTGGATTTTCCGTTTACGATATCTGCTATCCTGCCCTGACCGATTATCGAATAACCGTCCCTGCCAAGACCAGTGTCCATAAACAGTTCCACGATATCCTTTAAATTTACTTCTTTACCGTTTATCATGTAAAAGCTGTCGCCATTGCGGTAAAGCTTTCGTGATACTGACACGGTGTCGCTGTCATATTCAAGTGCACCGTCCTCGTTGTCTATGGTGATAGTTACCTGAGCAAAAGGCGCTTTTGGTCTAGTTTGAGTGCCGTGAAAAATAACGCCTGCCATTTTTTCACCTCTCAGGGCTTTGGAAGATTGCTCGCCCATTACCCAGCGCATAGCGTCACCGATATTACTCTTGCCTGAGCCATTAGGACCGACAACTGCTGTGATACCCTTATTGAATTTCAGCTCTATTTTATCCGGAAAAGACTTAAAGCCCTGCAATTCAAGTGATTTAAGATACATTATTTTTCACCACCCCTCATTATGATTTCGTTTATCTTTATTTTATCGCTGCCCTCGTGACCTACAATTTTTATATTGACACCAAGATCTTTGAAATATTCTATATTAGCTTTTTTCTGACCTATTGCCTTGCTTATCTGCCTTTTTGGTACAGATATCACAACGGAAGCTATATCGCTTATATTGCCATGCTTTCCAAGCTCCTCTGCTATAAGCCTGCGGTAATTTCTGCCTTCGCAAAGTTCACGGAATGCAGGGTGATAAAATCCGCCCAACATTTGCTCCTCCACGACCTCGCTTGCGTGCAGACCAAGCTTTATAACATCTATACCAAGTTTATCGGCTTCTGTGAGAAGATAAGAACAGATTTTCACTACCTCGTCAAAGTCCATAGGCTTATATTCGCCACTTTTGTAAAGCTCTCCGAGCCTTGTACCATTAAGGATAACAACGGGATAAATACGTACTGTTTTAGGAGACAGCGCCGCTATCTTCGACCAAGTTTCCAGCTCAGTTTCACGGTTGCTTTTATAAAGTCCTATCATCATTTGCAGACCAAGGTCAAAGCAACCATAGCTTTTTATAAGCTTTGCAGCGTTTTCGACGTCCTGAACAGTATGTCCACGCTCGTTGGCTTCAAGAACAACACCTGACATAGACTGTGCGCCAAGCTCGATAGCCGTAACGTGATTATCTCTGAGAATGTCAAGTATCTCAGTGCTGATATAGTCAGGTCTGGTGGATATCCTGATACCCTTGAATTTGTCGTTGCCTATAAACTCCTGTGCTGCACCAAGAAGTTCGAGCATATATTCTCTCGGCACTGCTGTAAAGCTACCACCGAAAAAGGCTATCTCCGTCTGTGAAACGTCCTTGACTTCGTTCATTGCCTGTGTGCAGATACGCTTAACATCATCAGCGTGCGGTATCTTCTCTGTACCAGTTATGGTGCGCTGATTGCAGAACGCACACATATGCGGACAGCCTATATGCGGCACGAAGACAGATATATTACTGTGCCCCATAGCCCATTAGTTCCAATGCTTCTTTAGCCGCCAACTGTTCAGCGGTCTTTTTCGATCTGCCTGTACCCTCGCCGATAACATTCGTATTCAAAAGTACCTGAACAGTAAATTTCTTATTATGGTCAGGACCTGACTCGCCTTTAAGATGATATTCTATTCTCTCCTCAGGATTTTTCTGGATTATCTCCTGAAGAATAGTCTTGTAATCATGGAAAACAACTCCATCAGGCGTGATATTTTCAGGTATGAATGAAAGTATATATTTTGAAACAGGCTCGATACCACCGTCAAGATAAATTGCAGCGATAACTGCTTCAAAAGCGTCTGAAATAATTGACGGTCTTTCTCTGCCCCCTGTTATCTCCTCGCCTTTTCCAAGGAAAATATACTTTCCAAGTTCTATTTTCTTTGAGAACTCAAACAGTGCTTTTTCGCACACAAGTGAAGCTCTCATTTTTGTCAGCTCGCCCTCAGGCATATGCTTGTAATGCTCGAAAATGTGATCTGACACAACTATAGAAAGCACTGAATCTCCAAGAAATTCAAGCCTTTCATTGCTGTTTCTTGCCTTCTTGTTTTCATTTGCAAATGATGAATGGGAAAGAGCTTCGTAAAGGAGCTTTTCGTCTTTGAATTGATAACCTATTCTTTCCTGAAACTCTTTAAGAGCCTTTTGCTCGTCCATTATAACATCTCCTGTTTGCTTTTCAACTGCTCGATAGCAGTTGTGATCTCGTCTATCACATTAGTTTCAGTAAATTGTTTTGCTTGTCTGATAGCGTTATAGAATGCTCTTGCATTTGATGAACCGTGAGCCTTGATAACAGGCTTTGCAGTACCAAGTAGAGGCGCTCCGCCATACTCAGAGTAGTCTACCTTTTTCTTGAATTCTTTAACGTTCTTCATTACCATAAGAGCAGCGATCTTTGACTTTGTATCCTTAGTCAGAAGCGTTTTAAGCTCCCCTGAGAAGAATTTTGCCATGCCCTCGTAAAGCTTGAGCATAAGGTTTCCGCAGAAGCCGTCAGCCACGCATACGTCACAATCGCCCATAGGAAGCTGTCTTGCTTCGATATTTCCAACAAAGTTTACAGGTGCGTTTTTCAACTGCTTGTAAGTTTCAAGCTCCAGCTCTCTGCCCTTTGACTCCTCTGCACCAATATTTGCAAGACCTACTCTTGGTGACTCAACACCAAGTATCTTGTTCATATAAGCCGAACCCATTATTCCAAACTGAGTAAGCATTTCAGGGCGGCAGTCTGCGTTTGCACCGCTGTCAAGAAGCATCGTAGGCGTCGTTGCCGTAGGAAGTATTGTTGCAAGAGCTGGTCTTTTGATGCCCTTTATTCTCTTTACGATAAACGTTGCTCCAACTACAAGTGCGCCTGTTGAGCCAGCTGAAACGAAAGCGTCGCCCTCGCCGTCTGCAAGCATTTTCATGCCCACAGCCATTGAACAATCCTTCTTGCTCTTGATTACTTCTGTAGGCTCTTCACATATCTCGATAACAGTTTCAGCGTGCTTGATATGTAAAGCTGTGATATCAAGTCCGTTTTCCTGTGCACATTTTTTTATTTTTTCTTCATCACCAACAAGAGTAACGTCAACACCGAAATCTTTCTGTGCGTCAATTGAACCTTTTATGACTTCGAGAGGTGCGTTATCTCCGCCGAAAGCGTCAATTACTATGTTCATAACATTCTCCTTAAAATTTCTCAATAGCCTTGTCAAGGTCTACAAGACCCCTTTCAGCTATCATCTTATATTTCAGTTTCTTATCTCTTATACGTTCAGGTAGCTCAGGCAGGATACCCATATTACATCCCATAGGCTGGAACTTCTCCACAGTAGGATCGCTTACATACTTTGAAAGCGCACCCAGCATTGTGGTATCAGGCAAGGTAACCGCAGGCTTGCCCTGCAAACGTCTTGCCATGCTCAACCCGGCAAAAATTCCGCTTGCCGCCGATTCGATATACCCCTCAACGCCTGTCATTTGACCTGCAAAATAAAGGTTTTCTCTATCTCGCATATTAAACTGCGGATTTAAGAGCTTAGGCGAATTGATGAAAGTGTTTCTATGCATAACTCCATAGCGTATAAATTCTGCATTTTCAAGTCCTGTGATAAGAGAAAATACTCTTTTCTGTTCACCAAATTTAAGGTTTGTCTGAAAGCCCACAAGGTTATACAGACTTCCCTCTGCGTTCTCTGCACGAAGCTGAACGACGGCATAAGGTCTGTTTCCTGTTCGTGGGTCTGTCAAACCCACAGGTTTCAGCGGACCGAAACGCATTGTGTCCTCTCCTCTTTTGGCAAGGACCTCAACCGGCATACAGCCTTCATACACCTTGAACCCGTCCTTTGAAAAGTGCTCCTTATCAAAATCATGGAGCGGAGCGGATTCCGCATTAATAAGTTCATTATAGAACCTGAGATATTCTTCCTTATTCATAGGGCAGTTTATATAATCAGCCTCTCCCTTGCCGTATCTCGAAGCAAAAAACACCTTATCCTTATCAAGACTTTCATATGTGACGATAGGTGCGGCGGCATCATGAAAATACAGATAATCACCGCATATTTTGCCGATACTCTCTGCAAGCCCATCGCTTGTAAGAGGACCTGTTGCGATTATAACATCGCCATCAGGTATATCTGTGGCTTCTTCCTCGATAACAGTAATGTTAGAATTTTCCATTATCTTTGCCGTGACCATATCGGAAAACTTTTCCCTATCAACAGCAAGTGCTCCGCCTGCTGATACCTTAGTTTCAGCTGCACATTCCATTGTGACAGAGCCCAGCCTGCGCATTTCCTCTTTTAGCATACCTGCGGCAGAATCTATTCTGTCCGCTTTCAATGAATTTGAGCAGACAAGCTCTGCAAAGCCCTTATATTTATGGGCAGGCGTAAACTTTTTCGGCTTCATTTCATAAAGCTCAACGTCTATCCCTGCTTGGGCTAACTGCCACGCAGCTTCACAGCCTGCAAGTCCTGCACCTATTACCTTAACCGCCATTAGATAAATTCCTTTCATATCCGCAATCAGGCTTATGGCAAATGAGTATTCCGTTCTTTCCGCCTTTCTGGAAAAGCGTACTGCCGCACTTAGGGCATTTTTCTTCGGTAGGAACGTCCCATGTCATGAACTTGCACTCAGGATTGTCCTCACAGCCGTAATATTTCTTGCCCTTTTTAGACTTTTTGAGAAGCACTTTCTTTCCGCAGTAAGGGCAAATTCCGCCTGTTTCCTGAACTATTTTTTTGGTATTCTTGCACTCAGGAAAACCTGAGCAAGCCATAAATTTGCCATATCTGCCTATCTTTATTACCATAGGTTTGCCGCAAAGCTCGCACACCTGATCTGTTTCTTCGTCAGGCACTTTGATACGCTTCCCGTCCATGGCTTCCTCGGCTTCAGTCAATTCCTCGTCAAAGTCACTATAAAAGTCCTGCAAAGTTTTTACCCAACTTTTCTTGCCATTTTCCACTTCGTCAAGAGATTTCTCCATGTTTGCAGTAAACTTAACATCAACTATTTTATCAAAATGCTCGCTCATAAGCTGGTTTGTTACTTCGCCAAGCGAAGTCGGCTTAAGCTGTTTTCCGTCACGCTCAACATAATTTCTGTTTATTATGGTTGTAATAGTTGGAACATAAGTCGAAGGTCTGCCGATGCCTGTTTCCTCAAACGCTTTTACAAGGGTCGCTTCTGTGTATCTTGCAGGTGGCTGAGTGAAATGCTGATTTCCTTCAAGGTTACGCACCTTTATTGAGTCACCGGATTTTATTGGAGGAAGCACGTTTTTCTTTTCACCCTCATCGTCTTTAGCCTCTTCATAAAGAACAGTAAATCCGTCGAACTTTACAGAATAGCCTGTTGCCTTGAAGTTACAACCGTTTGCAGAGATATCAACAGAAACAGTGTCCATAAGGCAGTTTGACATCTGAGAAGCTATAAATCTCTCCCAAATGAGTTTATAAAGCTTGTACTGGTCATTCGTCACTCCGCTTGCCTTTACCATATCAGGTGTTACCTCTGGGTGTGTTGGTCGGATGGCTTCGTGAGCGTCCTGAGCGTTGCCCTTAGTTTTATATTTTTTCGGTGTATCAGGGATATACTTATCGCCATATTTTTTTCTGATAAAATCATATGCCGCTGCTCTTGCTTCATCAGAAATTCTAAGGCTGTCGGTACGCATATAGGTGATAAGACCTGTCTGACCCATATCGTTTATCTCAACACCCTCATAAAGCTCCTGAGCGGTTTTCATCGTTCTTCTCGCCTGAAAGCTGAGACGTCTTGACGCTTCCTGCTGTAAAGTCGAGGTGGTGAATGGTGCGGCAGGAGATTTTCTGTGAACGCTCTTTTTTACCTTGTCGATAACAAACTCGGCACCCTCAAGTCTTTTCAGTATCTCGTCAGCCTGCTCTTTATTTTTCAACTCTGGCTTTTCTCCGTCAACTGTATTAAGCTTTGCAGCAAAGGTCTTTCTTTCGCCGTTTGCAGAAAATTTTCCGTCAATGGACCAATATTCCTGAGATACAAATGCCCTTATCTCGTTTTCTCTGTCGCATATCATTTTAACTGCGACAGACTGAACTCTGCCCGCTGAAAGTCCTTTTCTTATCTTTCTCCAAAGAAAAGGTGAAAGCTTATAGCCCACAAGTCTGTCAAGGATACGTCTTGCCTGCTGTGCATTAACAAGGTTTATATCAATAGAACGTGGATGACTCATTCCAGCTTTGATACCAGTTTCAGTAAGTTCGTTGAAAGTTACTCGGTTTTTATCATTCAGGTCAAGACCCAAAAGCAATGCAAGATGCCATGAAATGGCTTCTCCCTCTCGGTCAGGGTCTCCTGCAAGATAAACATGGTCGCTTTTCTTTGCAAGCTTTTTTATATCTTTTATAACGCCCTCTTTGTCTTTTATGTTGACATATTTAGGCTCAAAATTATTATCTATATCGACGCCCAGCTTTGATTTTGGCAGGTCACGGACATGACCCTTTGAAGCCACGACTTCATAATCATCGCTAAGATAACGCTTAATTGTTTTTATCTTCGTTGGTGACTCAACTATGATCAAATTAGACAAATCTATTCTCCATTCTTAATATATATTAAAGTCCAAACATTTTGCCCGGATATGACTTAACAGTGCCATAAAGTTCAAGCTCCGTTAGCTGTGCAAGCACATCAGAAATATCCATACCAAGCTTTGCGGCTATCTCGTCCACAAGCATATTTCCGCTTTTTAACAGTTTACAAATGCTCTTTTGTGTATCATCAAGCCCTGACAGATCAGGCTCAGGTGTTGGCTTTACCACTTCTGTTTCAGAAACAGTCTTGCTGTCAGGCACTTTTCTTTTGCTTTTTCTGTGCTTCACTGTCTTAGGCTCGCCATTGTTAAGAATAGCAGAATCCTCAGCAGGAAGCGTGAACTCTCCCAGGCTTTCCACAAGTCTAAGAGATTGATACCTTTCATTGCCAAGCGAATACACTATATCCTCTGCGCCGAACACAGGTTGACACTCATTTCTTATGAGATCTCGTTGTCCGAAATATCGACTGTCATAGATATCATGTGGCGGTACTACAAATACCTGTTTTCCTTGAGATATGGCGTGATTGACATTATCAAGACCATGACTTTCCTTGCTACACTCAGTAAAAAGCACTGCATTTGAAAGTCCAGTAAGAATTCTATTGCGATTCACAAAAGCATTTCCAAATGGTTTATAACCCGGAAAATACTCTGATATTATTACTCCATTCTCAGCGATCTGTTTTTTTAGCTCATTACTTCCCTTAGGGTAATCACAATCAAGAGCTGTGCCACACACAGCTATAGGTCTACTATTATTTTCAATAGCTACCCTGTTAGCGATCTGATCTATACCGCCTGCAAACCCCGAAGCAAGCAGACAGTTTCTTCTTATAAGATCTGCGCAAATATGCTTCGTTATCTTTACAGAATATTCAGACGGCTCACGGGAGCCTACTACTGAAATAACGCATTTATCGTTTAAAAAGTCAAGGTTACCATAAGTATACAGAACAGCAGGTGGATTTGCGATCCGTTTAAGTCTGTCAGGATAGCCCTCACTTTCGTAACAATAAATATTTATGCCAAGCTCTTCACAGCGTTTTTTTATGATTTCTGCGTCTTTAAGACTATATTTTCCTATCCTCTGCAGCTCTTTATCATTAAGTCCGCTGACCATATGATCATCGAGTGCAGTCATGAACTCAACTATATCATCATAATTTGCAGAAACTTCCCATATACGTTTGCTCGATGGAGTGAAAATCAGAACCGCTCTTATCCACAATAAAAGTCTTTCCTTATCCATGACTGCCACCTCGAAACATTTCCCACAAAATGATTGTGCCTGCGCAAGCAGCATTAAGTGATTCTATGTTGCCGTGCATAGAAATAGTCACACGATTTTTACAAATGTCTGAATGTTCTTTAGGCAAACCTTTGCCCTCGTTTCCTATTACAACAGCACACGGTCTGTCAAAATCAAATTCTGTGATATTTTCACCGTTTCTGACAACTGCAGCATTTGTAACAATACCAAGCTCATCAAAAAGCGTTGCGACGTTCAGAAAATTATCCACTACAAAAAGATCAAGTCTTGTAGTACTTCCCATAGCGGAACGAACCACCTTTGGGTTATACAGATCAACGCAATTATCTGTCATAACTACTCCACTAACGCCTACGGCATCGGCAGTTCTTAGAAGCGTACCCAAATTACCTGGGTCCTGTAAATTATCAAGCACGAGATACTTCCCGTTTTTGTCAATATACTCAGCCACAAAAGGCAAATCGACCTTGAAAACGATCATATAAATGCCCTGGGAGTTTCCCTCATCTGTCATCTTTTTCGCAAGCTCATCAGATATTTCAAAAACATCTTCAGGTCTTGTGCACGAGAAAAGGGTATCAGTTTTAAGTGTATTTTTATATTTAGTCAAGGCCGTTTGAGTATAGAAAACAGAATGGACTTTTATTCTTCCGCACACAGCTTCATAAGCGGTGTCAACGCAGTTTCTTGCACCTTCAACAGCAAACAATCCATGTTCTTCCCTAGCTTTTTTTGAAGACAGAAGCTTTCTGAAAAGCTTCACTCTAGGGTTATCTTTACTATTAATATGCAAACTGCGTCACCTCTTATTCTGAAAATTTAATCATTTAGTTGCCAAATGCGTCATATATGGTGTTGCCTTAATATACAACAAAACACGCAGGTTACAAGAACGTGCGTGTTTTTGACTATTAAAGAGCAGCCTTCGCCTTTTCTGCAATCGCTGTGAAACCAGCAGGATCGCTGATAGCTATTTCGGAAAGCATCTTTCTGTTAAGATTGATACCAGCCTTGTTTACGCCGTTCATGAATGTTGAATAATTCATACCGTTCATTTTAGCAGCTGCTGAAATTCTTGTGATCCAAAGCTTTCTGAAATCTCTCTTCTTCTGCTTTCTTCCAATGTATGCATACTGACCTGACTTCATTACAGCCTGTTTAGCCATTTTGAAGTGCTTGCTCTTGGCACCAAAGTATCCCTTAGCAAGCTTCAGAGTCTTATTTCTTCTCTTACGAGTCATCATTGCTCCCTTTACACGAGCCATAGTTATTACCTCCTGAAATTTTTAAAATTTGTTTTCCCTACAACTCGTTTATTTGTAAGGGATAAGAGCCTTTACGTTCTTGATGTTGGTATCATCTGCATAAGCTGCACCACGCAGGATTCTCTTACGCTTGTGATCCTTCTGAGTAAGTCTGTGTCTTTTGTTTGTGTGCTGGAACTTAACCTTACCGCTACCGGTAACACTGAAACGCTTCTTAGCACCAGAATGTGTTTTGATCTTTGGCATTGTATTTATCCTCCTTATTATTTTACTTGTTTACTTTCGGAGAAACGAACATCACAAGACTGCGTCCCTCCATTTTTGATGGCTTGTCAACAACGCCGGCTTCAGAGATAGCGTCTTTGAATTTTGCAAGAAGTTCTTCACCGAACTGTGGATGAGCCAAAGTTCTTTTCTTGAACCTTACAGAAACTTTTATCTTATCTCCTCCGTTAAGGAATTTAACAGCCTGATTGACCTTTACATTAAAATCATGAGTGTCGATCGTAGATGACATTCTAACTTCCTTGATCTCAATAACTTTCTGATTTTTCTTTGCTTCCTTCGCACGCTTTGTCTGTTCAAAACAGAACTTGCCATAATCCATGATACGGCATACAGGCGGAGTTGCCTGAGGAGCGATCTTTACAAGATCAAGATCTTTCTCAAATGCAATTTTAAGAGCCTCGTCAGCACTTAAAATACCAAGCTGATTTCCGTCAACGTCTATGACCCTGAGTTCTTTATCACGGATCTCTTCGTTGATCTGATGTTCCCTGTTGCTAATGACGCAGCACCTCCAAAAATAAAATAAAACGGGCACAGAACTGATCCGTACCCGCATAAAATCACATTGATATGCAAATTCATGTTGACCTTTTTACTACAGAGAACTGCGCTTAAGGTGAGAACGGACATTGTTCTGCTTTGTTTACCATGATATTATACTACACTTTTACCCACTTGTCAATACCTTTTCTCAAATTATTTCAAAAAAATATTATCAAAGTTCTCTATACGTCATTATATCACATTCAGAGCTTGATTTCAACCCCTTTCCGTAGCCAAAATGAATAAATATAACAGCTTTTTATTTTCTCTCCGAGTATCATCTCAAACGATGCTTTATACAGTGCAAGCTGTGTTTTATAGCCCATGAGCTGTGACAAATCATTAAATCTGTCAGTTTTATAATCAACAATAACATATCCGTCAGGCTCGTGGAAGATACAATCGGCGATACCTTGAAGCATACCGCTGTTACCATTATATTCAGGAAGATTTTCACTTAAGTCAAGATCACTCATTGAAACAAGAAACTTCTTTTCACGCATCACATTATCGGAATTTTTCACACGATCATAAAAATCAGATCTAAAGAATGCTTCAAGTGCTTCAACATAAACTCCGTCAGCTTCTTTCTGGCTGAAGTACCCCTGATTCACAAGACGTTCAAGCTCTGTTTTTACGCTTTCATGTGCCTTATCATAGTCCGATAACTCCATAAATTTGTGGGTAAAAGTTCCCTTTTCCGCTGCTGATAGTTTATCAAACTCATCATCAAGCCGTGGAAGACTAGGATAAAACTCAGGTTCGGTTTTCTCTGTCTGCTTCTCTTTTTCAGCCGCAGTTATCTCCGTAACAGTAAGCTTTGCTGGTGTTGATACTCCTGACCAATCATACTCAAATGCAAATTTGTCAAGAAGATTTCTAAGTATTGTTTTGTCCGCTTCTATTTCGCTAATAGTTGTATCTTCTTCCTGTGTCTGCTCTGTATTTTCAATGCCGTATTCATTATATATTATCTCAGGCTCAGGGTATTCGTCCCCACTGACAGCTATATTATCAGTGCCAAGCCAAGATGTGAGTTGATCACCCGTGGAGTGAAGTGCAAGCGTTATTGTTATCCAATCAAGCATCGTTTCAGCGTCCGCCACAACATTTTCAAGAGAATCTCCCTGCTTTGAGTATATGTTTCTAAGCCTGTCAACTATCCCCACCTTACGTTCAATAACCTTCTCATATGTGGTATTGCTGTAAATAATCGGTGCATAGCTTACAAAAAGTCTTTCTTTTGCTCTTGTACATCCAACATAAAGCAGGCGGAGTTTTTCACTTTTTTCCTCTGCTTTTGATTCCTTTGAAAGCTTATCATAGTAAAGTGAAGTTTTTCTCATAAGTTTGCTGTTATCCATAAAACTGAAAGCAAAGCCCAGCTTGTTATGTGAACAGTAACCTTTGTCTTTCTTTATAAGCGGTATATCAAGCTGACATAAAAATACAAATGGATATTCAAGACCTTTTGAAGCATGGTAGGTTTTTATGTAAACGGAATCTGAGCCCTCTGTTACCGTCATTGCCTGCTTAAAGGCTTTTTCATTTGAGGACACAGAGTCGATATATCTTAGAAAACCAGTTACACCCTCCTGACTATTTTGCTCATAGGATGAAGCATATTCAAGAAGCAGACGAAGGTTTGCTCGCTTTTTATCAGAATCAAGATACAGCGAAACGATCCCCATAAGGTCGGTCATGTCGTATATTTTTCTTATGAGCCGTTCAAGACCCATGCTCATTGAAAGATAACGCAGGGAATTAATAAGCTTATTAAGCTCTATGCACTTATCCTGCAATGTTTTATTATTAAAGCTTATATGGGTAGCTTCCTTTTCGTGGCTGTCCTCAGCAGAAGCTGATGCCGCTACCACCTGATAGATATGGTCTTTCAGTTTGCTGTTAGGCTTCTTTGACTTTTCTGTTACTGCCGCCATTTCATCAGGCGTAAATCCCATGATAGGCGACATCATGATAGCTGTCATTGCAATATCGTTCATAGGATTGTCAATTATCCTGAGCATATTCAGCACAAGGGTTATCTCTCTTGACTTCATGTATCCGTTTGTATCCTCAGAATATGCTTTCAGACCTACCTCTTCAAGGGCTTTTGCCATAAGGGTAATTTCATCATTCTTTTGAACAAGTATACAAAAATCTCCTGCACGGCATGGTCTTAGAGAGCCATGATCTTTGACTTCCTCACCGTTTTCAAGCATGTGCTTTATCTTTTGCGCTATCACTTTGTTCTCCACAGAATAGCCATTTGTCTTTTTGTAGTCCTTATCAAAAGGTATGAGCATTATTTCTGTAGGCTTGTTATTTTCATCATAAAGTTCACCGTATCGAAGTTCTTCATTTCTATCATAATCCACCTGACCTGTGTGCTGTGTCATAAGATAGTGGAACAGAAAATTTACAAAATCAACCACAGACTCACGACTTCTGAAATTCTTGCTTAGCAAGATAGCCTCGAGCTGTTCGCTGTTTTCAGGTGCGGAAGCGTCATTTCTCGTTTTGCTGAAAAGTTCAGGATTTGAGAGTCTGAAACGATATATGGCCTGCTTTATATCGCCAACCACAAAAACATTTTTGCCCATGATATCCAAGTTATCAGAATCAGAAAGCGAACGGAAAACAAGCTCCTGAAGATTATTCACGTCCTGAAACTCGTCTATGAAAATAAGCTCATAAAGCCTGTTTCTGCGAATTTCCTCGCAAAGCTCCGTGCGAACAGGTCCATTCTCGGTATCTTTTACAAGCAATTCTCTCGCCATTATCTCAACATCAGAAAAAGTAACGCCATTTCGTTCAAGCTTCATTTCTTGTGAGATCTTGTCTATATCTTCGCATACCCTGCACAGAACTGTAAATATTCTGTCAGATTCAAGCATATTTTCCTTCATGATTAGTTTTGTGTTATTGAACATATCGGTAATTTTAGCTACGATATCTTTATATTTGTTTCTGTATGATGCACAGAAGGCATAATTGTCCTTGAACTTAATGCGAATATCATCGTCAAGTGATGCATTGAAAGCCTTGTTCGTGGGAAATCTTTTTATGGTGCTGAATTTCCAATCTGACTTAGCAATAGTATCTATATCACCGCTTTCAAGAAGCTTTCTTAACCTATGAAGAAGTTCTCTGTCACTGTCGGCAGTTTCATTCATTTTGATATGTTTTATAAATGGTATGCCTTCTATCTCTTTACGGCAGGCATATTCTTCAAAAACCTCATACATTGAAAATGCTTCTTTCAGCTTTGTTTGAGCTACACATATATTGTCTTTTATAAAGCTGTCAAAAATCTTATCATCAGTAAAGTTTTTATGTACCTCTGCTATCCAACGCTCAGGAAACGGCAGTGAACGCATGAATTTATAAAGATTGTCGGTGATTTCATTGAGAGTTTTATCCGCAAAAGCGTTTTTCAGCAGTTTGTAGCTTTCGTAATCTTCTTCACAAAGCTTTTCATAAGCCTGCGTGATAGCTTCCTGCAAAATAAGATTTTGCACACTGTCATCAAGTATATCAAGTCCGCCCTGAAAATCAAATTCATGTAGATTACTTTTCACAAGGTCAAGACAGAAAGAATTTATTGTAGATATCCTCGCAAGCTGGATAAGATTTTGCTGACTAAGCAACCACTTGTTTTCAGGGTCACGGCGAAGCTGTTCGTCAAAAGCACGGCTGAGTTTTTCTTTCATGCTTGAAGCGGCTTCTTTTGTGAATGTTACTGCAAGAAGTCTGTCGGCAGGTTTTTTATTTTTTTCATCAGAAAGAAGTTGTATCATTCGTTCTATAAGCACAGTGGTTTTGCCGCTTCCTGCCGCCGCTGAAACTATAATGCCCTTGCCACGGTCACTAATGGCTCTTTCCTGCTCTTTGGTCCATTTTGTATCAGCCAATTATTTTTTTCTCCTTTCTGTCAGTTAGTTCTTCCATAAGTTTTTCTTCATAAACGCTGTCTTTCACGTCTGTAACATCCTCTTGGTTTATCCTGCCGCAGATATCGTGAAAATCACAGTGCTTGCAGGCTTCCGCTACAGGTCTTGCCTGAATGTTTCCCTGGCAAAGCTGTTCACCAAATTGCGCCACTTTGCCTATAGCAAATTCTCTGAGTTTTGTAAAAAAGCCGTCTGGAACAGTGCCTGAAATGCCGTTGGTTTTAGAATATTTAAAAGGCGCATAGGCGTAATTTTCTTCTGAGCTGAAAGCTTCAGTGACGGCCTTTATATCAACGACTTTTCCTATAGGCTTGAAAGCGTTTAGCCGTGATCTGCTCTCGGCTTCTTCTACGTCAGCGTCGGCTGTCTGCTCGTATGTTTTAGGCTTGTTTCCTAGCGTGTAGTATACGATACCAGCCTGCTTCAATCCACCGTCTATATTCACTGGATTTTTGGTTTCAAGTAAAGCGGTAAGATACACGAACATCTGCAAATTAAGGCCATTGTAGAGCATTGAATATTTAAGGTCAATAGAGCCTGTTTTATAGTCGATTATCCTCACATATTTTTCACCGTTCTCGTCCTCGAAAACGTCAACTCTGTCGATAATTCCCGTAAGGATTATCTTATCTCTGCCGTTTACGTCTATGATAAGTCTGTCTTCTCCTTCGGACTTGTCTATTTTGTATTCCAAAAGCGCAGGCCTGAATTTTGAGTGAAGAAGCTCATTCTGCATAAAACGAATGATATGCAGGATATTGCTTTCCATACGCTCCTGTAAAAATACAAATGACGGAGATTTTCCGAACATTCCACCAAGGCTTTCCTTTATATATTCGGTAACGTTTTTGTGGATATACTCTTTTATCTCATCATCTGAGAGAGTAAGGAAAGCCTTGTCAAAGCCTGTGCCGTCATCATCTTTACGCATTATCTTTTCAAGAAGCTGATGAATGATAAGTCCCCTGTTAAGCCCGTCGATATCTGCCTTTCTGACAGTTTTAAGACCAAGACCATACTTGCAGAAATAATTGAACGGGCATTTATAATATGTATCGAGCTGAGTAGGCGAGACCTTTGCAGGCTGTTCTGACATGAAAAGTTTTTCTGCTGTCTTTTCTTCAAGCTTATAGTCACCGTTTTCATGAAGATTCTTTGTTCGCATAAGTTTCTCGGCATATTCCTGCGATAACCCCAACACAGACCTAATCGCAGAAATTGTAGCGTTTTTATCACGGGAATGTTCCATATATTTATAGTAAGCTGTCCTGAAAGAAGTGCAGTAAAAATCAAGCCCCATATCCTGAGCTTTGGTATTGATTTTGCCGAACATTCCGTTAAGCTCGGAAACAAGCGCAGATGGGTGGTGAGTTTCTCCTACAAGGTCAGATTCTGAATAAAGCACATAGAGCTTTTCGTCTGCAAGGGTAAAAGCGTTGTAGCACACAAGCTTCTCTGTCTGAAAAGATTTTCTTGCGCTGTGTGAGATATGAATATCGCTTCCCTCTAATATCATTTTTTCATTTTCTGTGATAAGTCCACCAGAGCTTAAAGTCGCAGGAAATATGCCGTCGTTCACCTCAACAAGAAAGACAGCCTTTACGCCCTCAAGCCTTGAATGGCTCGGGTCGCATATCCTTACGCAGTCAAGTTTCTGCGGAGGACGTGAAACACTCATTTGCGAAAGCATGAGCTTGAAAAGCTCATAAAACTGTCTGAGGGAGATAACTTCGTCATTCATGCAGTCATAGACGGATTTGATAGCCGAAAGAACAGAGTTCCAAAGTTGTTTCAATCCTCTTGCCATTTCAAGCTGAGTTTCGTTATCCGAAGTTCCTGCCTTTTTTACTACAGAAAAGGTCTGCTGAGAAAGCTCAATGCTGCCAAGAAGATCATAAAGCCCACGGCACAGTTCCCCTGCTGTAACGTCTTTAACAAGTTTGCTTTTAAATGCTTCAAAAGGCTCGATTATCTTTCGTCTTGAGCAGTTTATTTTTTCAAGCTGTTTTTCGCTGAGATCACCTTCAACAGTAAAATCACTGAGCCACATATCACCCTCAACGCTCCAGCGTATGCAATAGTCTTCCAGATCTGATATCTCGATATTCAGCATTGGAAAAAGCGGCGATTTTATGTATTTCAAAATATTGTCCGTGGAATACTTTCTTGAAAGCAAGCACTTGAAAAGCAAGTTCATATACCTCACCAGAGATGATGAAGAAACACTGTCACTGCAGTCTGAAAAATATGGTATCTCATATCTGTCAAACGTACCCTCAAAAACGGAAGCACAATCTTTAAGGTTTCTTGCAAGCAAAGCTATGTCACTGAATTTATAGCCTTTTTCTCTAACAAGCTCCCATATCTTTCCACTGACAAATTCACTTTCTTCGTAAATATCCGTTGCTGATATAACAGAAACATTTTCACACTTTCCGACGTATGGCTTTTTGCAGGTGTTGTAAATCTCTTTGCTCACATATTCAAGTTCAGGGACTCTAAATGAGCTGTTACGACACTCTACCGTGTTGACCTTGTAATTATGATCAGCGGAAATATCTGTTATCTGCTGCAACGTTTTAAGAGTATCAGCAAATGGGTGATTTGCATATCTTCTAATGCTTTCATTGTCGATACATAGAGAGAACGTTATACTCTTGCACTGTGCGATACAAGCGTCAAGCATTTTAAGTTCATCAAAAGAGAAATCGTTGAAAGCGTCAACAAAAACTGTCATTCCACGAAAATATCCGTTTTCCTTCACCTGATCCACACTTCTTGCCATTGCAGACAGTGTATCCTGCATTCCTGCCTTTTCAAGCTCATCCATGTAAAAATCATAAAGCCTTGAGATATCAAAAAGTTTCATGGCAAGAGAGCCGCTCTGCTTCTCAGCAGCAAGAGCTAGATCCTGCGGTGTTATTCCGCTTTCACGAAACTGGCTCACAAGTTCGTTAAGTTCGGCTAAGAAACTGCCCTTTTCAAGACTCTTTTTATAAAAGCGGATATCCTTTGTCTGCTTAAGACGTCTGACTGCCTTATACATAAGGATAGTGCGGACGTTATCATCAGCATTTTCTTTTACCCTACCGCCATAAAGCTTCTCTGTGAACTCAGCGATACGGTTAAAGCCTGCAGTCTGTATGACGTTGAAATCTGCCGCACCAAGGTGTTCATACAGTTTTTTATCATATTCAAAAGAAAACTGATCAGGTATTATGACCATGACCTGCTCGCCGTTTTTTACAGCAGACTTGATCTTATCTATGAAAACTTTGTCACGTCCACTGTGAGAGCCACCGCTTATAACTGTTACCATTGAATGAGCCTCCGTTATGATTGATATTTATATAATAACACGGCAAGGCTCAAAAGTCAATCGTACTTTTGATACAAGTACAAATAAATGTACACTTAGCTAAAAAGGCTTTTAATTATCTCGGCTATTTTAAAAGTAAACTTTATATCTTCCCTATTGCCGTCTATGACAGTTATACCACTGCCATTTTTATCGTTTTTTTCATCTGACATAACATTGCTCAAAACGAATGCTGCCCCAAGGTTTGATGAGGAAAAAGCAGCGGCTTTGATGCCTGCAGAACTTACTGTAACGACAAATGAAATGATGATAGCTGTAACAAACTTTTTCATTAAAAATGGCCTCCCATAAATATCTGTTGTTCAGATTATGGGAGGTCATAGTTATTTTATTCAGTTTCCGAAAAATTTTCTTGCGATATCTACCGACTCTTTTGCATCTTTTGCATAATAGTCAGCGCCTATCTGCTCTGCATAGTCAGCCGTTACCACCGCACCGCCTACTATTATCTTGCAGTCAACATTGTTTTCACGAAGAAGCTTAACTGTATTTTCCATGCTCACAAGAGTTGTTGTCATAAGCGCAGATAGACCGATAAGATGTACGTCATTTTCTATTGCACAATCAACTACTGTCTGATAGTCAACGTCCTTGCCAAGGTCAATAACGTCATAACCATAGTTTTCAAGAAGTACCTTTACAATGTTCTTGCCGATATCGTGGATATCGCCCTTTACTGTTGCAAGGATTATCTTGCCCTTAGAAACGCTTTTTTCACCCGTTGACAGAATGTAATTTTTTATTACCTCAAAGCAAGCCTGTGCAGTGCCTGCTGTCTGGATAAGCTGCGGCAGGAAAAGCTTGCCCTTTTCAAATTCTGCACCAGCCTTATCAAGTGCCGGGATAAGCATATCGTTGACAATGTTCATGGCTTCTGTTTCCTGCAAAAGCTTTGCAGTAAGGTCTGCTGCTTCTTTCTTCAGACCGTTTTCGATAGCATACGGCAAGTCTATCTCAGCTTTTGCGCCTGTTGCGGCAGGAGCAGTTTTTTTCTCGCCACCGTAGTGAGAAATAAAGTCAACAGAGTTTTTATCAATGTTTGTCAGAAGCTTGTAGGCACGAACAGTTGCCGTCATAGAATCAATATTAGGATTCATTATCGGCAGGTCAAGACCCTTTGTGAGCGCCATCATAAGAAAGTTGTGATTAACTATCTCTCTGCTAGGCAGACCAAAGCTGATATTCGATACACCAAGAACTGTTTTAAGTCCAAGCTCGTTCTTTACTCGTTCCACTGCATTTACTGTCTGCATAACATTTTCCTGCTCCGCAGAAGCGGTAAGAGTAAGACAATCTATATACACATCTTCTTTTCTAATACCGTATTCAAGCGCCTTGTCAAGTATCTTTTTAGCAAGCTCAAATCTCTTGTCAGCACTCTTTGGTATGCCGTTTTCATCGAGAGTAAGACCTACCACAGCCGCACCATATTTCTTTACAAGAGGAAGAACATTTTCAATGGAGCTGTCCTCAGCGTTTACAGAATTGACGATAGGCTTGCCATTATAAGCCCTCAGAGCCGCTTCAAGCACCTCAGGTATAGTTGAATCCACCTGCAAAGGCACATCGACAACGCCCTGCAAAGACTTTACAGCCTTGACCATCATACTCTTTTCGTCGATTCCAGGCAGACCAACATTTACATCAAGAATATCCGCACCTGCGTGTATCTGCTCGATAGCCTGACCTAGGATATAGTCAATATCGTTTGCAAGCAGTGCTTCTTTAAAACGCTTCTTGCCAGTAGGATTGATACGTTCGCCGATTATTCTTGGCTGGTCTATAACCACAGTATGTGTCGGTGAACAGCAAGCGGCAGGGATATCATTATGCACGCTGACGTGCTTTTTGCCTTTGAGCATTTCAGCAAGCTTTTTGATATACTCAGGATTAGTTCCGCAACAACCTCCAAGCACCTTAACTCCCAATGGGATAAGCTTTTCTGCAAACTCTGCAAAATCTTCAGGTGAACAGTTATATTCATTTGTAACAGGGTCAGGAAGTCCTGCATTAGGCTTTACTACAACAGGGAGATTTGTCCACTTGCAAAGCTCCTCCACAACAGGATAAAGCTCCTTTGGTCCTAATGAGCAGTTCACACCGATTGCGTCAACGCCCAGACCCTCCAAAGTCAAAGCCATGGAGCTTATAGCAACGCCAGTAAATGTACGCATATTTTCCTCAAAAGTCATTGTGCAGACTATAGGAAGATCGCTGTTTTCCTTTGCCGCAAGAACAGCCGCTTTAAGTTCATAGAGATCTGTCATTGTTTCAAAAACGATAAGATCTGCGTCAGCTCCTGCAAGTATCTGCTCCTTATAAATATCGTAAGCTTCTTCAAAAGTGAGCGTTCCTGTTGGCTCTAGAAGCTGTCCGATAGGTCCGATATCAAGAGCAACAAGGGTATCAGTACCCTCACAGGCTTTTCTAGCATTTTTTATAGCCGCAGTGATAGCCTGCTGGACAGTATATCCGCACTTTTCAAGCTTGTGTCTGTTTGCACCGAAAGTGTTGGCGTAAACAATGTCTGAGCCTGCGTTTATATACTGGCGGTGTATGTCCACCAGCCAATCAGGCTTGTCTATGTTAAGGGCTTCAGGAGTGCCACCCATTTCAAGTCCCTTTGCCTGAAGCATCGTACCCATTGCTCCGTCAAGTATGACAAATTCTTTTGTTTTAAGTAATGTTCTAAAATCCACAATGATCTCCTCTTTTTCTAAATTGACAGACTTCCCTCATATTACAGCAGGCACAACCACGTCTGCCCCTTGATATTTCATTTTTTGACAATCCGATTATCGCCGTAACAGACTTTCTCGGCGTCAGTATATTATTTTCAGTTGCATTAAGCCCGATAAATTTCTGCGCATTGAGTACGTCAAGAAAAACTCTCTGCACGCTGATAGGCAGATCGCCATAACCTGGAGAAAACCTCCATGTCTGATTATATCCGCTGAGCTTTTCTTTCACAGTGTTGTCAACTATATCGCATACCTGCTCAACAGCCGCACTTGCAAGGCAATCCGCTATCATAGCTTTAGCCATATCCTCTGCTTCATAAGCACGAAGCTTTCTATCAACGCCCGAAGAAATAGTCGCTGCAAAAAGCACACATTTACCGCACCCCTCAAGGTGTCTGCATATATCATTGCCGCCAAGAAACAACGGAGTACCGATGACCTCAACACCGTTATCTTTATGAGCGACATCAAACACTCTGTACACAAATTTAGGCTCAATGACCTTCAAAAGCTCTTTTTCACATTCATCTATCAACAAAGCCGTGCGTTCGTCTGGCTTGTTATTGCCCATTCCCATATATCTCACGGCTTCTTTGACGTTTATATGTTCAAGTTTCAAATAATCACCTACCGATTGTTATTATACCACATTACTATGAATTTTACAACAATAAATAATAAATGTACGTTCACAAAAAAGTCCCCGCAATCATCAGGGACTTTGTGTTACATATTGTCAGCGTCTTTAAGATACTGTTCAGCATTTTCAAGCATAAGCTCTGTGATATTTTCACCGCCCATTATCCTTGCTATCTCATACTTTCTCTGCTCATGATCGAGAGTTCTAACAGTTGTAACTGTCCTGTCACCCTGTATATTTTTCTCAATAAGCAAATGATTATCCGCCATAACAGCCATTTGGGCAAGGTGGGTCACGCAAAGAACTTGCCTAAGGCGAGATATTTGTTTCAGCTTTATACCTATCTTCTGAGCCGCTCTGCCGCTTACTCCTGTGTCTATCTCGTCAAATATCAGCGTGCCAATACTGTCCTTTTCTGCAATTACGTTTTTCAGTGCAAGCATTATTCTTGAAAGCTCACCGCCTGAAGCGATCTTCGCAATAGGCTTTGGCTCTTCGCCAAGGTTTGCAGAAATAAGAAACTCTATGCTATCCATGCCATTTATGGTGAGCTTGCCTGTTTTCTGCTGAACCACCAGCTTGACCTTTGGCATATTGAGAAATTCAAGCTCCTCTGTTACCTGAGAAACAAACCGTTCTCCTGCTTTTTTTCTATGGTCTGAAAGTGCTTTGGCTTTCTTTGATACCTCCGCAAGAAGTCTTTCCTTTTCTTTATTAAGCTCGTCTAAGCTCTGCTCTGCTCCGCTCAGTTCATCAAGCTCATTCTGTGAATTTTCAAGAGTAGTCAGTACATCATCAAGCTCAGGTCCATATTTCTTCATGATACGCCTGAGTTCATCAGAACGCTGATTAAGGTAATCATAACGTTTTGGGTCGATATCGAGGCTGTCAAGAAGTGAGCCTATCTCCTCGGAAATATCCTCCATTTCAATAGCCGCAGAACTAAGTCTGTCATATATAGGCGATATCTCAGTCATTATATCAGTATATCCCTCAACCGATTTTGAAGCTCTCTGCGTCATCTCCACTGCACCATCTGTGTCATCATCGCCCGAAAGAAGTTGTTTTGCCATATAAAGAGCCTCAGAGATTGCAACAGCATTTTTAGAGATGTTAAGCTCTGCTTCTATCTCTTTATCCTCGCCTTCATGAATGTTTAGCGCATTTATCTCCTCGACAATATCAGCAAGCTCAGCCATGCGAAATTCTTTTTTGCTTTGCTCAGTTTTTATCTTGTTTATCTTCTTTGCAATGCTTTGAAGCTCTCTGAAAGAACTGTGATAATCTTCTATAAGAGCTTCCGATTCGGCATAGCTGTCAAGTATCTCTATATGACGTTCAGGAGCCATGAGTATCTGATTGTCGTGCTGTCCATGGATAGTTACAAGCGTTTCTCCGATAGCTTTAAGTACGGAAACGTTCACCGCTCTCGAGTTGACTCTTGCAACGCTTCCACCATCTGAACGTATCTCACGGGTAAGGAAAAGCTGTCCGTCTTCTGCGCTTATGCCAAGCTCGTCTAGTACCTGCAAAACATTGTCCCCAATGTCAGTAAACAACGCTGAAATAACAGCCTTGTCCGTGCCTGTTCTCACAATATCCTTAGTGACACGCTGACCGAGGATAGCATTTATTCCATTTATAAGTATGGACTTACCTGCTCCCGTTTCGCCTGTGAAAACATTAAGCTTATCAGAAAAATCTATAGTTGCCTTTTCTATCACGGCAAGATTTTCAATATAAAGTTCACTTAACATTTTAGATCATTCCTCTGCTGTTTAAGAAATAATAAAGGATCTCAGTTCCTCTGCCATATGGGACGCATCTTTTTCTGTCCGCATAAGTATGAATATCGTGTCGTCACCTGCAAGCGTTCCCACAACATTTTCAAGCCCAAGCTTGTCAAGCTTTGCACACACCGCCTGTGCCATGCCCGTATGACATTTCACCACAACAGTGTTAAGCGCATGATCCACTGACACAACGGCGTCTGAAATTATGCCGAAAATGCCATTGTTTTGCTCTGCAATATCTTTTTTGAGTGCAGGCAGGCTGTATTTATAATTGCCGTCTGAACCAATGGTCTTTACAAGGGAAAGCTCCTTTATATCCCTTGAAACTGTTGCCTGAGTGACTTTCAGACTATGCCTTTTAAGCGCTTCACGAAGTTCCTCCTGAGTGCCGATATTTTCGTCTTTGACAATCTGCATTATCAAATTCTGACGCTGATTTTTCATATGCCGTCCTCCGCTGATTCCTTCAACGGCTGCATAAGCTTTTTGTTTATTGACGAGAAAAAGCTGCCGCCGCTTATATCTATGATTTCAACAAAATACTTTGACTTTGATACTATCACAGTGTCCTCTGCCGAAAGTCTGAAAACATTATTACCGTCAACGCTGACGATTGCGTGAGAGCCACTGTTAGTGTGACACTTGACTTTCATAACGCTGTCCTCTGAAAGTATCATAGATCTTGCAAAAAGCGAGTGAGCACATATCTGTGTGAACTCTATACACTTCATTTCAGGTTCGATTATAGGTCCGCCTGCTGACATTGAATAGGCTGTTGAGCCTGTGGCTGTAGAAAGTATAACGCCGTCTGCACGAAGTGAAGAAATAAGTCTGCCGTTTTTTGACACCTCAAAATCGGCTATCTTACAATCGTCAGCTTTTGTTACTGCGACATCATTAAGCGCAGTATATGACTTATTTTCACTGCCACATTCGACATTTACATTTAACATCATTCGGCGGCTGAGGGTATATTCTCCAGAAAAAAGCTTGTCCAGCAATTCAAGCTGTGAATGTTCAAGAGAGGCCATAAAACCGAGTCTGCCACAGTTTATGCCAAGTATAGGCTTCTCAAACTCACAGCCCTTAAGAGAGCATTTAAGTATCGTTCCGTCACCACCGATTGCAATAATCATATCACACTGCTTTACACACTCGTCTTCGCTACAGAAAGTGATATCGAGCTTTCCGAAAACGTGCTTATAGCATGTATCCATAAAAAGTTTTGCACCATTTTTGCGCAGCCTTTCATATGTTGCGGTCGTATACTCAAAGCAATGAGTTTTATCAAGATTTGGATAAAGATAAATTTTCATAATATTACCACTCTTGCGTTTAGTCTTTGAAGCTATCAAAAGCTTCGTTCACAAATTCTTTTATATTGAGCTGACCAAGCTTGTCAGCCGTCATATCAGCGTTTTTAAGTAGAATAAGATATTCAAGATTGCCGTCGCCGCCCTTAACAGGTGAAATTGTTATCTTTTCAGCCGCAAGCCCCTCTGCTCGAAAGCAGCCAAGAAGCTCGGTTATCACTCTCACATGGTCTTTACGATCTTTGACGATACCCTTTTTATTGAGAGCCTGCTTGCCAGCCTCAAACTGAGGTTTTATAAGAAGAACCATTTCGCCGCCATCGCAAAGACAATCGCAAAGGGATTTTATAACAAGTTTTAGAGAAATAAACGAAAGGTCACCACTTATGAACTGCACAGGTCTGTCAAAAAAATTCGCTGTCAGATATCGTGCATTCACACCCTCACAGTTTTTCACCCTGCTGTCATTGCACAAACTTTCATCAAGCTGTCCGTGACCCACGTCCACCGCATAGACAAATTCTGCGCCATGTTCAAGCATACACTGAGTAAATCCCCCAGTTGAAGCACCGATATCTGCACAAACTTTACCTGTCAAGTCAAGCCCGAAAACACTGCAGGCGTGTTCAAGCTTAAGTCCGCCCCTGCCGACAAACTTCATATCGTCAGGCCTACATTTCACCACGTCGTTCTCATCAACCAATATAGAAGGCTTGACGCAGACCTTGCCGTTTACCGACACAAATCCATTTTTTATAAGCTGCTTGGCACGTTCTCGGCTTTTTACGCCGCAGTTAGTAACTATATACACATCAAGTCTTTCACTCATCTTTCAAGAAGCCCTCAACTGTATCAGCCATTTTCTCTGCTGAAAAACCAAGCTCGTCAAGTAGCACATCACATTTTCCGTGCTTCACAAAACCGTCAATAGCAAACTGTGCCACATTTGGGCAGATAGAAGCATACTTCTCTGAAATACTTCCACAGTAATAAGCTTCCTCAAAGAACAGCACAGCATCGTAGGCTGACATTATATCAACCACCTCATTGTCTATAGGGAAAATATTCACGAGCTTAATAATATCGCACTTTATATCACGATTTCTGAGTATTTCTATAGCTGTAAAAAGATCATTTGCAAGCCTGCCGTATGTAACAAGCAGAACCTTTGCGCCCTCTATATGACGATAAACGTAAGTTGAAACAGGATCAGATGTATCATACAGCGATTGATCCCTGCCCCTTGGATATCTCACAGCACAAATGCCGCTGTCGTCCTCAACAGCCTTATGCAGGCACAGCCTGAGTTCGTCATAATTAGACGGAGAATATATCCTCATATTGGGCACAGAGGTAAGAAAAGAAACATCAAAAATTCCCTGATGTGTTTCACCATCATCACCGACTATACCTGCGCGGTCAACGCATATAACTGCATGACAACCTCCTATTGCCATATCATGGATAAGTTGGTCGTATGACCTTTGCAAAAACGATGAGTACACCGCAAAAACAGGTACGTAGTTCATAGAAGCAAGCCCAGCACAGAAAGTAACTGCGTGTTCTTCGGCAATGCCTACATCAAAGAAGCGTTCAGGAAAACGCTTCGCAAAATACTGAAGCCCCGTGCCGTATTTCATTGCCGCAGTGACTGCACAAAGGCGCTTATTCTTTTCGCCCATTTCACAAAGCTCTTTTCCCATTATAGAAGAAAAGCTGTCAGAAAGTACGACGTCGGGATTGCCCGTTTTTATCTCAAAGGAGCCGACCCCGTGAAACTCTCCTGGGTTAGCTTCTGCAGGAGCATAACCCTTGCCTTTTATAGTATTCACATGAACAAAAACAGGCTTGTTTACTGCCTTTGCAGCCATAAGTCCCTGTTCAAGTTCTTCAAGATTGTGCCCGTCGATAGGTCCAATATAGTGAAAGCCAAGATCTTCAAACATGGTGCTGTGAAGTATCATGTTCTTGACCGCATTTTTGGAGTTACGAACGGCATTTTTCACAGGTTTACCTATAACAGGCGTCTTATCAAGCATTCTCTCTACTCTGCCCTTTGTGCGCTGATAGCTCTCTTTTGTACGCATGGAGGAAAGATATTTTGCCATTCCGCCAACATTTTTTGAGATAGACATTTCATTGTAGTTGAGGATAACGATGATATTTGTATCACTTTTGCCTGCATTGTTAAGTCCCTCGTAAAGCTCGCCACCTGTTGAAGCGCCGTCACCGACTACAGCTATAGCATGGTGAGTTTTATCACCACTCAGCTTCATTGCTGTGGCGATCCCAAGTGCCGCAGAAACAGACGTAGAGCTGTGGCCACTTATAAAAGCATCATGCACTGACTCGTCAGGTCTGCAAAAACCCGAAATACCGTTTTCCTGTCTGAGAGTTTTAAACTCTTTGAGTCTACCAGTAAGTATTTTATGTGTATATGCCTGATGACCAACGTCCCAGACGATTTTATCTTTAGGTGATTCAAAAACTCTGTGGATAGCCATTGTAAGCTCCACAGTACCAAGATTTGACGCAAGATGACCGCCGTTTTTTGAAACCGTATCTATAAGAATTTTCCTTATATCACCGCATAGCTCCTCACACTGTGCAATGGAAAGCTTTTTCAGGTCGGCAGGCAAATTCATTTTATAAATATCAGGCTTTTTTATTTCCGACATTATATCTAGATCTCCAATCTTTTTATCAACTTCTTCTTGTAAGCATATCAGATGTAAGCTCTGTGAGGAAAACGCTGTCCTCAAAATATTTAAGATGACCCAGTGCTTGAACTGTCAGTTGTTTTGCTATCTGTTCTGACTTGTCAAGTCCAAGGAGGGATACATATGTGTTTTTATGCTGTTCGCTGTCACTGCCGATAGGCTTGCCAAGCTCCTCAAAAGTGCCTGTTACGTCAAGGATATCGTCAACTATCTGAAATGCTCTGCCCATTGCCTGAGCATAGTCTGCCGCAAAGGGGATAGCCTCAAGCTTATCGCCGAGAATAACGCCCATTACACAAGCGGCTTCAATAAGTGCGCCTGTTTTGCAGGTCTGCAAAATATTCAGTGTATCAACATCTATTTCTTTATTTTCATATTTAAGGTCTATCACCTGACCGCCTATCATGCCGTCAGTGCCTACCGCTCTTGCCAGAACAGAGATAAGCATAACAGCCTTGTCAGCAGATATAACGCCGTTCATGGCACTGTTGGCTATGACCTCAAAAGCAAGGGTATTCAGTGCGTCGCCTGCAAGGAGTGCAATATTCTCAGGAAAAGCTTTATGACATGAGGGCTTTCCACGTCTGTAATCATCATCGTCCATACAAGGCAGATCGTCGTGTATAAGAGAAAAAGTGTGTATAAGTTCAATAGAACAAGCTATCTCTGCATACTTTTCAGGCTGACGCTCACCGCACATACGGCAAAATTCAAGCATAAGCACAGGTCTGAGCCTTTTGCCCCCTGCCTGCAAAGAATACTCCATAGCCTCAACTACCTGACCCTGAAGCTCAGGCTTTGAGCGGGTAAGCTCCAGCAGTTTATTATCTATAAGCTCCACATAATAATCAAGTGTGGCTTTGTTCATATCATTCATCGCTATTATCTCCGTTCATAGCCTTTACGGAAAGCTTTGCACTTTCAAGGCTTTTTTTGCAATCGACCGACAGATCTATCCCCTCTTTATAAAGTTCCAAAGCTTTCTCAAGAGGAAGCTTGTCATTTTCAAGCTGACCAACTATATCATTAAGTCTTGTAAGATTTTCTTCAAAAGTCATTTTAAACAGCCTTTCATTTGACAAATGTTATTTTAGCAGATACACTGCCGTCTGACAGCTTTATGTTTACCTCGTCGCCAACGTTCAGCATTGATACACTGTCGACAACGCTTTCGTCTTTCTGAACGATGGCATATCCCCTGCCCAGAATATTGAACGGACTAAGCATATTCAGAGAAGAAACATAGCCGTCAAGCTTAACTGACAGCTTTTCAAGCCTGCGTTCCATGATCTGCGACAGCCTTTTTTCAAGGTCGCACACTGCTTTTTCGCTCTGCTCTAATCTCTTTTCAGGAGAATATAATTTCAAAAGCTTATCACAGCTTTCTATCTGTGACACAGCCTTATCAAGTTTAAGCTCCATAGCCTTGTCAAGCTTTCCCCTTAAAAGCCTCACAGCATTAAGTATATCCGCCTTGTCAGGGGTAGCAATCTCAGCCGCCGCTGACGGAGTTGGCGCACGCATATCTGCGGCATAGTCTGCAAGGGTGGTGTCAGTTTCGTGACCTACAGCCGATATCACAGGTGTATTGCAGGCGTAAACAGCCAGTGCCACCGCCTCGTCATTGAACACCATAAGATCTTCGCTAGAGCCACCGCCACGAGCTAATATTATGGTATCTGCACCGCTTTTATCAGCCGCCGAAAGTGCTTTGCATATAGTTTGTGCTGCCGCCGTACCCTGCACCTGCGCAGGATAAACTTCGATATTGCACACAGGATAACGCCTTTCAGCTATATGGATTATATCCTGCAAAGCCGCCGCAGTAAGCGACGTAACAACAGCTATCTTCTTTGGAACAAGGGGTATTTTCTTTTTTTTGTTCACATCAAATACGCCCATTTTTTCAAGCTTTTTCTTGGTCTGTTCGAGCTGAACGTGCATAACGCCCACACCAAGAGGTGCTATCTCTGTGGCAATTATCTGATAAACGCCGTCACGCTCATAGACCTCTATATTGCCCATAACAAGCACGCTCATGCCGTCCTCAGGCACGAATTTAAGCCTTGAAACACTGCTTGAAAACATAACAGCTTTAAGTGCAGAACTGCTGTCCTTTACTGTAAAATAGGCATGACCTGATTTGTAATGTATATTAAAATTGGATATCTCGCCCTTAACGGCAATGCCTTTCAGCTTAAGGTCAGACCGCAGTTTTGAAGCAAGATATCTGTTTAGCTGAGAAACAGTGATAACTGAACTCATATTTTGATCTTCCCTTTCCTGATCGCAGCATAGACCGCAACGCCCACTGCGTTATCACTTGAAAACTCAGGCTCAGCAAAGCTGCCGTACTTTTCAAGCTTGCTTTTTATAAAGCGATTAGACATCACACCGCCTGCATATATAATAGGTATATCCTTATACTCATGGCGAAGATTAACTGTCATTTTCTCCACCGCAAGGCACACACAATCAATACAGTATGCCGCAACATCAGCCACGGAACAGCTCTCGTCTATAAGCTTCATGCACTGATTTTCTATTCCAGAAAGTGAACAATAAAGCCCGTCAACTGATGCTTTTGGCTTTATTTTATGTTCGCTTTCAGACGCAAGCCTTTCAAGCTCTTTACCACATGGAAAAGACAGCCCAAGCCTTACGCCTGTTCTGTCTATGGCTTGTCCGCCTTTAAGATCACGGCTTCCGCCGATATGAGTTATATTTATCAGCTTATCCTTGTCAGGCTCACACAAAAGAAGGTCTGTAGTGCCTCCGCTGACGTGAAAAGCTGCAAAAGGCTTATCGGAGCTGAGCATATCCAGCTTTCCGCAGGAATAAAGTGCCGCAAGTATATGTCCCACCTGATGCGAAGTCTTTTCAAGGTCAGCTCCACAGGCAAGTGACACAGCTTGTGCAACATTTTCTCCAACAAGGAAGCAAGGCATATACGACCCCTCTGCACACCTTGGTGCATAAGAATACCCAACTGCACTTAAGTCATACCTTCTATCAAAAAGCTGTTTCATAAGTTCTGGAAGCTGTTTAGTATGGTGAAACACAGCGTCGGATTGTCTTAGTCCTCGCTCTCCCTGCTTGACAGGAAGAAGCTTTTTGCATGACCTGACGCTCATATCCGCAGTATCAAGCAGTGCACATGAAGTGGTATAATTGCTTGTGTCTATTCCGAGTACAAAACTCACTGCTTTTCCTCTTGTTCCTTTGCAAATGAGCCAAGCACACCGTTTACAAATGAAACGTCAGGCTCGAGGGCATATTTTCCTGCAAGAGCCACAGCCTCGCTTATGGCAACGTTCACAGGAACGTTCTCCTCATATATTGCCTCGTAAATAGCAAGTCTGAGTATTGCAAGATTTATCTTAGGTATTCTTTCAACAGTTCTCTTGTTGCTGAACTTGCTGATTATGCTGTCGATCTCGTCCTGCTTTTCGCAAACATTTTCCACGAGCTTTTTAACTTCATCATTTACGATGATCTCGTTCACTTCCATGGCAGACATGAAAATATCGTCAAGCTCCTCGTGCTGTCTAAACATTTTCTCAAATATCAGCAAAAATGCTGATTCTCTTATTTCACGCCTTTTAATTGGCACAAAAACACTTCCTTCATCTTATATTTGTCTGAATCCTATTCCTTTTCCGAAAGGTCAACTCCGCATATGGTCACATTTACCTTTGCAACTGTAAGTCCAAGCATATTCTGAACTGCACTTTTTACTTTATCCTGTATCTCCTCGGCAACGGAAACCGCCTTAGCTCCACGGCAAAGTATTATACCTATAGACACTGACAGCACATCGTCAACAAGGCCTATCCTGATATTGCCGAAATTTTCCTGTCTAAACCAGAGCTGACGTGGAGTCTTCATAACAGGAGCGATACCATAAACGCCCTCTATCTCATTAACAGAGTTTGTAACGATCTGCGCTATAACGTCCTGACTTATGTGCAGGCTTTTTTCTACTTTCTTTGAAACATCATTCATATTTATCCAAGCCTCCCTTTTTAGATATAAAAAAGAAATCCTTCAATCTATACTTACAACCATTATATCATAAAAATCAATAGGTTACAAGTATTTTGAAGGACTTTTTTTATTTGCTGACAAATTTTATTCTACATCATAAATTCTGATGTTTTCATTTGCAACTGAAACTTCGCTAAGGAGGATATCTTTTATCTGTGCCGCTTCGCTTGCAACAAGCCCGTCGCTGTCGGTCTTTACAACGATATTTGCGTTGTCACCGTCAAGATAAACAACACAGTCCTCAAAGCCTGCTGCTTTCACGAGTGTCTCTACCTTGCTCTCCGACTCCATGAGCCCTGTCATGGCTGAAGCTTCTTCTTCAGCGACTTTCTTTTCTTCTTCTGTGGAATCGCCGCCGTTCATTATATTCTTTAATGTTTCTACCGCCTCGTCCCTTGAATTCATTCTGTCTATTCTTGCCTGTGCAAAATAATCTGAAGTACTGTCAGTGCTTACGAGCTGTGCGTCGCCGTAATTCACGCTTTGACTTTTCACAACGTCCGTCGCCTTTATCTTGCCGTCTGAGGTCGATACTGCATAATTTATGTATACTGCAAGACCGAGTATCAGCGTCATTCCTGCAAGGATTATCTGCTTTTTGCCTATTATCATGGTCGGTTTTTTCATCTTTATTACCTCTTTCTGTTATTTTCTGCCCTCAACGCAGATCTTACTGCTTGATATACCTAGTACTGTCGAAACTGCTTTAAGCACACGTTCGTTTACTTTTATATCTCCACCTCCTTCGCAAACAATGACAACGCCGCATATCTGCGGTTTTATTATTTTTCTGACCAAAGCCTCCTTTTTGCCGTCATTATCAGTTATTACTATCTCGTTTTCATATCTGTCGCTTGTTCTGTCACCATTATTGTCTGTGCTTTTGGTAAGATTTTCGGCATAAACATATTCGGTAGTTCCCTCAACTGTCACCATTACCTTGCACTCGCCAACTCCCCTGACTTGAGAAAGAACATCTTTAAGCTCTTTTTCTATCTGCTTTTTGTAGCTGTCTGTATCATCAGTGGCAACGCTTTCCGTGGGAATGCTCTTGCTCTCTGCCGTATTTTTAGCAGGAAACATCTCAGAAACAAATATAAGTAATATCCCTGCAAGACCTACGGCTATCACTATCTTCGTTTTCATAGGAAGCTTTTTAAGAGCCTTTATTTTCCCCTCAACTTTACTTTTCAGCAACGTTTATTCCTCCTGCACGATAACTTGAGTATCAGGCAGATCTTCTGCAATAAGCTTTTCAACAAGCACTCTGTCGTTTGTTTTAGTCAGATATACCCTTACCGTTGTTATCTCTATTTCATTATATTCATTTATATCTGTGGTTATGTCCACTCTGACGTTTTCTATGCCATTCTTATTCAGCTTATCCAAAAAATATTCTTCAAGCCTGCTTTCGGATTCGGACAGATAATAAAGTTTCGTCACTGTTGAAACGCTGTCAAACTCAGGCAGATCTGCAAACTCTGTATAATCGCTTAGAGTGACTTTGAAGCCATGTCCCATTACAGGCGTTATGACCGCAAGCAAAAGTATCACCGCAAGCACTGATCTAAGCTGTTTTTTCAAAGTTCCCTCAGGTGTGGCAATATCCGTCATAGAAGTTATCACGCCTATAATGCAGGCAATAAATATCACTGCTTTAACTGTATTCATTTTAAGCTCCTGTGTTCATGGCTGTCATTATTACAACCGATGTGGAAATAACGAACATTATAGAATAAGCTGCAAGAATACTGACGCCAATCGATAAAACTGAATTTATGCTTTTAAGAAGTCCACCACTGTTGCTTATGCCGAAAATATCGTTAATAGTTGCACCTATCCACACCGCAAGTTTTACTGCAAGAAGCGTAAGCAAAGGTTTCGCAACTATCACAGACATTATTATAACGCCTATCACGCCGACGCTTGTTCTTATTACGCCTATACTTCCCTTTACCGCTGAATAAGCTTCAGAGACCGAGCCGCCTATGACAGGTATAAAGCTTGAAGCCGCAAATTTAACGGCTCTTGCGGAGAGATTATCAGCCGCTGCTCCTGCAAAGCTTTGAATAGATAACAGCCCTGTAAAAAGGGTCATCACAATGCCAAGCACCCATATGACCAGCTTTTTCACCGACTCTGCAAGGCTTCTAAGGTCAAGAGATGGGTTTATTGCAGAAACAAGGGTCACTGCAAGCACTGCCGACAAAAACGGCACAAGTATCGTATCTGCCAATATACCTGCGCTTTCACATATTATCAGCATAACGCCGTAATAGCCTGCTCCTGCCGCCGCACTACCGCCTGCTGTCGCCACGCTTGAAAATATGGGTATGTAGGACATCATGAATCTGTTCATTTGTTCCATGGAAGTCTTTACAGAATAAAGACTGTCGGTGACAGTATCGCTTATAACAAGCACTGTGGTAAGGACACATATGAGCGTGAATACCTTGTCCACTGTACCCTCGGCTGACATTGACCTTACCAACACGCAGAGCATAGTGGCGGCTGTTATTTTCCCGAGCATTATAAGAGGGCTTCGCAAAGCAGCGGTAAAGCTTTCAAATATGTGCTTTATCACATCAAAAGCATTTATATTTGCGGCAGAGGACGGATCTTCCAAAGTGATGTTATTATCTTCAAGTACGTTTTTTACATCTTCATCACCCTCAAAAGACAGTCCCTCGTTTATTTCGCTTATGAGCCTGTCATAATATTCATTGTTCTGTTCATCACTGTCTGCATATACCCCCTGTGGTGCAAACATGACCGCAAGGGCTATGATGACAGTGGCAATTATTTTTTTCATACGTTAATCCTATATAAGCAATGCTTTTACTATTTCTACAAATGCTTTGAAAAGCGGCAGCGATACCGAAAGCATTGCAAGCTTTCCTGCCAAAGTGACCTGTGACGCAAGTGCGTTTTCTCCGCAGTCCTTACAATAATCAGATGCAAGCTGTACGATATAGCATATGCCAAGTGACTTGAACAGTATGGTAAGATACATATTGTCGATTCCTGACAGAGTGAAAAGGTCCTCAAAAACTGAGATAAGATCTTTCACAAATGCTACCGAATGAAAAAGCACCAGTGCCGCCGCCGCAAGCACAGCCGCATATTTTATTTCACGGCTGTCTTTCTCAATGGCTTTGCACACTATGGTTGAGAAAATACAAAAGCACGCTATTGTAAATATTTTCATTAATACAATCCAAACACTTCTTTTATCGTTTCAAATAGATTTCCAATCTGCCTTACTATCATAAGCAGAACGACAATAAGCCCTGCAAGAGTTGTCATCATTGCCTGCTCGTCACGCTCCGCTCGTTTCAGCAAGAGATTTAACACAGCAACGATAATTCCTATGGCAGCGATTTTGAAAATAAGATCTATGTCCATAAAATTTTGTTCCCTTCATTATGGTTATCCTTTGCTATGGCTATATTAGCATAATAGCGATAAAAGCCCCGCTGAGAACGCCCAAAGCCCTGCATAGCCGCACCTGTGAGGTGAAATTCTCTGAAAATCTGCTTATCTGCTCGTCAAGTGCGGCAAGGCTCATGGAAATGTATGCAAGCTGTCCATTTATGTCTGTTGTGCCGAGTTTTTCAAAAAAATCTATGGCTGTCTGCCTGATTTCATTGTCAAAAAGCTTTGACTTATATATATCCTCGGTTATTATTCTGCGGACATCAGGCGAAGAGGTATCTTGCGACAAAAATGTAAAGTCAGAATAATCCTTCTGCAAGCTAAGCTTTAAGATAATTTCCCCGAAAGTCATTCCACCCTCAACCATTGCCCTTGTTTCAAATATCAACCGTCTGAGAAGCTTGAGATATTTCATTTGCCGTATCTTGTCCGTCGCCATTGCACAGCCCATTTGTGTGCAGGCGGATATGATCAGAAAACAGCCTATTAGCTTTATCATTTCATGCTCCTGTTTTTGTAAATGATACCAGCCTGCCACACATTGTTCCTGTGCCTAGTACCGCAAGTGCGTCGAAAGCCTTGTCTTTTATGAGTTTTGAGATATAACGCCGCTTTTTAAGCTCATCAAGGCTTGAAGCATGGCATGAAGCGATCAGCTTCACTCCTGAGTTGAGCGCATACTGCAAAGATTCGTTGTCCTCAGAAGAACCTATCTCGTCGCATATGAGTATTTGCGGTGACATGACCTTGACAGCCGTCATTATGCCCTCATATTTGTTGTAGGAATTGAACACGTCCGTCATTGCACCTATAAGATTTTGCGGCTCACCTGCCACTGTTGCGGCAAACTCGTTTCGCTCGTCTATAAGCGCAACACGCCAGCGTTCGCCAAGCTTTCTTGCAAGATCACGAAGCACTGTAGTTTTTCCTCCCGAGGGCGGTGAAGCTATAAGCAGGCTCATTGGTTTGTCAGAAAAGCATTTTGCATATATCTCGTCTGAACTGCCTATCATTTCACGAGCTATCCTTATATTAAGAGAAGATATATTTTTTACCGACTCCACGGCATAACTCCTTGCAGGATCAAGAACGGCAGTTCCGCAGAAGCCTACTCTGCACCCTCCTGAAACTGTTATGTACCCTCTTGCTATCTCACGGTGAAAGCTGTGAAGAGAGTTCTGAAATGCTCGCTGATAGATAGTTTCAATATCATCTGTGGTAACTTGAACGCTATCCCCGATATTGTTCATTAGTCTGCCGTTATCATTAACGAAATACTCTTTCGAGAATATGGTAACAGACAGCCGTCTACCTCTGCGAAGCCTTATTTCCTGTATCCTGTCACGCTCTATTTCTGGCACTGACATAATTGCTCCCCTTATGCGAGGGGTGAGCAGTTCGTAAACGTATTTTATCTTGCTGACTTCTCTTATCATTTTTTCACGCTCCTTTTGACTTGTCCTATGAAATAACTATGCTGTGAGCCTGCATTTTAGTACAAGATATTTGTATTCTCCTACATACGCAGATATCCATTATTGTATTTAATTATCACGCAAAATGCTTGAAATACTGTTGTATTTGTGATATAATGTTAATGCAATATGCACAAATATTGTGAAGATAAAAGAAACATACAAAACAAAGGAGAAAATTATGAACAACAGCTTAACTGAAGAACAGGTAAAAGTACTGAATATGTCACAAAGCGTGATAAATGAGGTAAGAAAGGTCATTATCGGCAAGGACGAGATAATCATAAAAGTCCTGCTGTCCATACTTGCAGGCGGTCATATCCTTATTGAGGATATTCCGGGAGTAGGAAAGACCACTCTTGCCGTGGCTCTTTCAAAGGCGCTTTCACTTGACTATAAAAGACTACAATTCACCCCTGATGTTTTGCCAACAGACGTGACAGGTTTTACCATGCTAAATAAAGAAACACACAAGTTTGAATATAAGCAGGGTGCAGCACTCACAAATCTTTTTCTTGCAGACGAGATAAACAGAACCTCAAGTAAGACGCAGTCTGCGCTTCTTGAAGTAATGGAGGAGGGCAAGGTAACTGTAGACGGTATCACACATAAAATGCCTGACCCTTATATCGTTATCGCAACGCAAAACCCGGTTGGCTCTATAGGCACGCAAATGCTCCCTGAGTCGCAAATGGACAGATTTATCGTAAGGCTCACAATGGGTTATCCTAATCTTGAAAGCGAAGTCGCAATGCTAAAATCAAAGCAAAATCTCGTGCCTGTGGATAATGTAAGGCCTGTGGTTTCTGCGGAGGATATCCTTCAGGCAAGAAAAGTTGTGGAAAATATTTATGTTTCAGATCAGGTTTTCCAGTATATCGTTATGCTTGCAAATGCAACGAGAAACAACGAATATATAAAGCTGGGTCTTTCACCTAGAGGAACTATCGCACTACTCAGAATGACAAAGGCGACAGCGCTTCTTAAGGGCAGAGATTATGTTATCCCCGATGACGTTATATACAGCTTCAAGGACGTTGTTCTTCACAGACTTGTGTTCAGCTCAAAGGCAAAGATAAACGGCTTCACAGGAGAACAGATACTCAAAGGAGTTATTTCCTCAGTTCAGGTTCCAAGAGTTAGCAAGTAACGGAGGAGCAAATGCTGGTTTTATATATAATATTATTTATCGCCTCTATCTTTTTCTATATATTATATGTGGGTAGCTTCTCTTTTTATCTCTTTGCATTTTTACTTGTTATGCCTATTATCTTATTCGTTATGCTCAAAAAAATGTCAAAGAAAATAAGCGTTGGTTTTGTGAACACTCAGAAAACCGCAGGCAGATCGTCAAAGATACCTGTTGTGCTGAGACTGCAAAACCGCTCAAAGTTGCCTGTTGCCAATATGATTATAGAGATAGAATATTACAACACTCTTGACGGCGACAAAAATACAATGAAGATAAATACTCCCCTTTATCCTGATGATGTTCAGTATCTTACTTTGCACGTTTCTGCAAAGCATTATGGCACAGTGAGAATGAACATAAAACGCTGCCGCATTGTGGATATGCTGAAGCTTTTCAAGATAAGAGTAAGTACCGACGCTGCTTCCAGACTTTTTGGCGAAAGTACGTTCACTATAGTTCCTGACTATATACCTATCGAAAACAACATTGCGAATTATGCTGAAATGGGTCTTGAAACCGATGATTATTCCAAGACATCAAAGGGCGATGATCCCTCTGAGATTTTTGATATACACGAATATCATGATGGTGACAAAATAAACAGGATACACTGGAAGCTTACTGCAAAGCAGGATAAGACCATGGTCAAGGATTACTCTCTGCCAATATCAAATTCTATCGTGCTTATGGCTGATCTCAACCTTGATACAAATACAGACGATTATATGCTCGTATATGATACTCTTGTAGAGGCTATAGCGTCTATATCCTATTATCTTATAGAAAATGACACACCTCATAAGGTAGTGTGGTATGATAAAAAGAAAGATTTGAGTGAAGTAGTAAATGTTACAGACGAAGAAAGTGCAAGGCTGCTTATAAGTCTGCTGTTGCAGGCTTCTGTTTATGATGAGCCTGACCTGTCTATGATAAATTACATCAATGAGCCTGAGAGATATAAATGCGGTCACTTGATGTATTTTTCTCCCGCATATAACAGCGATCTCAGCGGCGTTATGAACGATAACGATCTGGCATTCCGCTATTCCTATATGCTTATCACAAACAAAAAGAAAGACGACGTTATAAACGATGAGTTTGCAGAGGTCGTGAACGTTACTGCAAAACACGTTGCCGAAAGCATACAGGAAATATGTCTATAAAGGTGACAACATGAAAAAGAAAAGAATAAAAAGCAAAAACAAAGATATAGGATTTATCAGCAGCAATGGTATCTGCATTGACGGAGATATCCTTATGAATTGTGAGCGTGAACATAATTCAGGCTCATTTCTATGGTTTCAGATACTTCTGACCTTTGTGACAACCATATGCACAGCGTTTATGGCAGTATCATTCCTTGATATGGAAATATACAAGACCACGATCATATATTACTCCGCCATGCTTTCACTTGTGTTTGGTCTGATGAAATCGTCACACAAGATAATTAAGTTTTCTGCACTTGGTGTGATGATACTTCATGTAATTTACCTTGTGAGCAGGATATCTACAATAAAATACGGCTTGTTCGTTGTTATAGACAGATATCTTTCAAGGGCAAATCAACCTAACTCAACTCTTGGCGTTCAGCTTAGTGGAATTTCTACTATCGACTACCCATATCTTGCGTCAAATTTTTTCGTATTTTTTATAACTCTTGTTTGCCTTGGTGCGGCAGCAGCCTGCCTTTATAGGATAGATTTTCCACTGCTGTTCATCATTACATTTCCTGTTTTCGAGCTTGGAATGTATTGGGGCTGGGAGCCGTCAATGTGGACTGTTATTGGTCTGTTTATATGCTGGGTGACAGTGCTTGCACTGCACATAATAAACCACACAACTAACAAGGCTGGAAGAAAAAACACCTTTGCGGTGCATGAGCGAAAACGCACGTTTTATTTTACATCTGAAAAGCAAAAAGCTTGTTTCTATAACGTATTCATGAAATTCACGGCTATTTTAAGCTCGTTTGTACTTGTAGTTATAATGCTTTTCTCAGCAATAACAGGCTTTACACGTCCTGAGTCATTTGCAAAATACAGACATAATATTTCTACAGCAGTGTCAAATTTCTCTCTCACTGACCTGAGAAATGCTTTTTCAGATTATGACGGCGGATTTGATCTGTTTGGTATAAAAACAGTTGGTGGCACAAACGGAGGCATTCTTGGCAAGACAGCAGGCATTAGCTTCAACGGCTCAACAGCACTAAAAGTGGTCACTCCAAAATTCTCTAATACACTATATCTCCGTGGATATGTAGCAGGCGTTTATAACGACAATAGCTGGACTCCTGTTGACGTGAATGGCAATGAAGACACCTTTTCTAATGATTTTGAGCAAGGCAAGATATGGGTGCAGGATCTGGATTATGACCTTATCCAACGAAAATATGCGGATCTGACCCCTGCTCAAATTTCTGTATCTGTTCTCGGCGCAAGCAAGAAATTTGTGTATGCGCCATACGCTTCTTTATATTCAAGTGATGGAAACACTGACGATAAAAAAATGCGTCCTACCACTGAGTCATATGTCAAATTAAGTTCAACAAAGTATTCTCTTTACTATTTTGACCCCTCTCTTATAGAAGGAAGGCTTGAAGCCCTCCCTGAGGCTATAGCCACAGAAGTGCCTGCATTGTCTGTTAATAAGGACAGAGGTGTTGACGCTTACTCAGAGTTTGTTCACCAGAAATATATGGACGTTTCAAAGTCTGATGAGCTTGATAAGGCATATAAAGAGATACTCAACGAATATCTTGGCGTGGATATTTACCACAAGGGTGATTGGACTTATGAAGAAATAAGCACTGCAATAAAAAACTATTTCTCTGATAACTTCACTTATACCCTTGAACCGGGTGTTACTCCAAAAGGTGAAGATTTCATAGATTATTTTTTAGGTACACAAAAGGAGGGCTATTGTTCATATTTCGCAACGGCGGGTGCAGAGCTTTTAAGAATGTTTGGCTATCCGTCAAGATATGTAGAGGGATATGTGGTGCTTAATTCACAGCTCGGTGAACCTGAAGATGATTCAACATACGAGGTAAGTGTAAAGGACAAATGTGCGCACGCATGGGCTGAGGTATTTATAGACAATGCAGGTTGGTATCCTGCAGAATTCACACCAGGTTATGATAATGATAATCCTAATCTTACACAACAAGAGAAAGACCCTAAGGAAGTCACAACAACTAAAAGCACAGAAAGCAAGCCTACGACTACCACACAAAATGGCGTTCAGGGTGGCACAACTTCAGTGGTTACTAAAAAGCCTGCAAACAGTTCAAAAGCTTCAACAACAAAGAAAACAAATTCTGCAAGCAACGGACATGGTGCCGGAGTGATGTCAGGCGCTGGGAAAACTTCTGTTTCATCAAGAATAACAGAAAACAACAGCGACCATGGCTCATTTGTAGGAATTTTCATCACTCTGGGCGGACTTCTGCTTATAGCCTTCGGCGTTGTAGTCCATAGAGATGTAAAGGTAAAGAAAATGCGTTCGGAACTAAGTAATGGGGACAATAGATCACGCACTGTGGCGGTATATCGCTATATGCTCAAATATTTAAAGCTTATAGGCATCGCCGACAGCAGAAATATTACAGACTTACAGCTTTGTGACAGGTTAACAGAAAAATGCCAGGAAATGCAAATCAATGATTTCTCTCATATGATAAAATATATCGGAGAACTTGCAGTCAAAGCGGAAATGAGCAACTCAGTAATATCTGATGGGGAACTTGAAACCGCACTTTCTTATTTTGAAATCGTAAAGGACAAGATCGTCCTGCCAAAGCTTTCGGGTGCTAAGCTTCTTAATGCAAAATTTGTTTACTGTTTATATTAGAGGAAAAAAGCCACGCTCGGTGTGGCTTTTTTAACCTCAATGATAATACCAAAAAGCTGATAGGTGATTTTTTTTATATGAAATATATGTTTAATGCAAATATGGATATGATATTATCAGTAGGATAACTTTTTGAATATTTTAGAAAGGAATGATCGGATTGCGAAAAATAAAAAATACAATAATATTTATTGTTACAGTTGCTATACTTACAATGTTCTGCTCTTGCTGTAAACGCTCTGAGATAAAACTGGGATCCGGCAACGAAGGTGGTATATATTATAAATTTGCTGACACTCTCAGTGATATTGATGAAAACATCACAAATATAAGAACGGCTGGTTCTCAGGCTAACATGAGGCTTTTAAAGGACGGCTTTATCAATATGGGAATAGTCCAAAGCGATGTCCTGTCTGAAGCTGTGAATGGCACAGGAGATTTTAATGGTAACAAAATAAACAACGTCCGTGCAGTTGCGGCTCTTTACATGGAGTCTTTTCAGATAATCGTTCCGGCTGACTCAGATATTCAAACTCCTGCTGATCTTAAAGGCAAAAAGGTCTCTGTGGGCGAAGAAGATTCTGGCGTAGCAAAAAATGCTGAGTACATTTTAAACTCTGTAAGTCTTGACTATAACATGATAGATGTGTGCAACATGAACTATCAGAAGTCTGCTGAGGCACTTAAAAACGGCTCTATCGATGCATTTTTCGTGGTACTTGGTGCTCCATGTGATGTTATAACACAGCTTTCTGAGAAAATGGATATAAGAATATTGCCTCTTGATGACAGAACGATATCATATATGACGAATCTTTATGACGGATACTATGAAACTGTAATAAAGGCAGGAACTTATAAAGGCATTGACGAAGACGTCAAGACTGTCGGCGTAAAGGCTGTTCTTGTGGCAAGCCAAAAGATGGACAGCGACACTGTAGCAGATATCACGAAAATGCTTTTTGAGGAAAATGACCAGATAAAGAAAAGGATCTCATTTGCGAATAATGACACAAAATTTGCGACAGATAATATCCCGTGTGCTTTTCATAAAGGGACAGTGGAATATTATAACAGCATCGGAACTGCTATAACAGAGGAGGATCAAATTTGAAAACAATAAATGTGGATATGTATCAAACTCTTGCGGTGGCAGTAGGAGTCTTGTATTTAGGGGGATTTCTCAAAAAGAAAGTCAGATTTCTTGAAACCTTCTGTATTCCCTCTCCTGTCATCGGCGGAGTTATTTTTGCTATCATATCATGTATTCTTCACGTCGCAGGAATAGTCGAATTTCAGTTTGATGAAACGCTAAAAACAGTTTGCATGGTCATGTTCTTCACTTCTGTTGGCTTTCAGGCAAACATTAAAGTTTTGAAAGCAGGAGGCAAAAGCCTTATTGTATTTTTATTATGCCTGATAGTGCTGATATTTGCGCAGAATGCGGTTGCCGTAGGACTTTCAAAGCTATTGGGAGTAAGCTCGCTGGTAGGTATGTGTACAGGATCTATCCCTATGGTAGGCGGTCACGGAACGTCAGGTGCTTTTGGCACAGTGCTTGAGGACCTTGGTCAGCAAGGAGCAACAAGCCTCTGCACAGCAGCGGCTACTTTTGGATTGATTATAGGCTCTGTAATGGGCGGACCTATCGGCAGAAAGCTTATACTCAAACACGATCTGCTGAAAACTGTTATTCCTGAGGACGACTCTATACTTGTCGAAGACGAACAAAAACATCACCGTTCTGTAAGCATGTATGCACCTGCAGCTTATCAGCTTGCGATAGCAATGGGAATAGGCACGTTTGTATCATGGGTGCTTTCATATTCAGGCATGACTTTTCCTGTGTATATCGGATCAATGATCGTTGCAGCATTTATGAGAAATATCGGTGAATACAGCGGTAAAATACACATACACATGGGTGAAATAAATGATATCGGTGGTATTTGTCTTTCACTTTTTCTCGGAATAGCCATGATAACATTGAAACTCTGGCAGCTTGCCGAGCTTGCATTGCCTATGATAATCATGCTTGTTGCACAGGTGCTTCTTATGGCGATGTTCTCATACTTTATCGTATATAATGTAATGGGCAGAAACTATGATGCGGCAGTGCTTGCGGCAGGAACTTGCGGCTTCGGAATGGGTGCAACGCCAAACGCTATGGCTAATATGCAGGCTTTAACAGCAAAATTTGCCCCTTCAATAAAGGCTTATATGCTTGTTCCTATTGTTGGAAGTATGTTTGCCGATTTTATAAACAGCCTTGTTATAACAGGATTTATCAACTTTATTAATTAACGGAGGAAAAGAATATGAACAAAAAGAACAAACATCTTGACTGTTATACAGATAACCTTGCTTTTCCAGAAGTTCACGTTGAAGATGTAAAAACTGAGAATGATGAAAACGAAAATAATAGCGAATCAGGTGTAATATTCGACAACTTAGCAATACCTGAGATAAAAATAAAGCCCACTAAAAGGAAAAAATAACAAAATAACGATTTTCTGTTTATTTTCAGAAAATCGTTTTTTTTATTTCATATTGGAGATATATTCTCTTATCTCTTTTTCAACACGGATAACGTCCTCGTGAAGTTCCTGAGCTGACATTCTGAAAGCGCCGCTGCCCATGATTATGACCTGCTCCATGCCGTCAGATGTGGCGACCCTTACCTTATGCTCTCGGCTAAGCTTGTGAGCAGTGCGTTCGATATAAGTGTCAGCGGTTTCGGCTTCTTTGGTGTAAACTATACTGATATTGTGGTAATTTTCCACTACGCGCTCCTGCTCTTTGACCTTGTATGCGTCAAAGACGAGTATCAGCTCACATTGCTTGTATCCCTGATAGTTGCAAAGCCTGTTCACAAGCATACTTCGTGCAAGGTCAAGGCTCTCGTTGGCAGCCTTTTTCAGCTCGTCCCAAGAGAAAATTATGTTATAGCCGTCAACCAGCAAATATTCCACGCCTGAGTATATCTGCTTCGGCTTTGACGCTGACTTTACAGACTTTTCAGGTCTGCGCATCGCATAGTACTTATCACGTTCTATCTTTCCGTAAGTGCGCTCAAATATCTCCATAAGCTCTTTGTCGCTTGCTGCACGTCTTACAAAATCTTCGGCACGAGCATATGTCTGTGGCTGAGAAACCTGCCTGCGTTTGTCCTCTGGAGGTATGTGAAGCTTATCAGGAACTTCGTTCCATTTGACATTGTAACCTGCGCCATGAGAGCAAAATACAGAATCTGCCGTATTTTCAAGATCTCTGTCAGGATCATAGCCATATTCTTCAAGCACAACTTCTGTATTATGACATTCACGGTAACCGTCAAAAGTGCATATCAGCTTTCCAACGCCCTTGGTGTAGCTTATGACCTGCGACTGATATCCACGCATTTCCGCCACTGGTGCGCTTCCCTTTATAACGGAAAATTCGCCCGATACCTCCGGCTGTGAGAAAACTCCGCCCATGTTCTGTATATCTGTTATAGCACGTCCTACGTTCTGCTGTGGCACTTCAAGTGTGAAGCTGTAATAAGGCTCAAGAAGAACGGGCTTTGCGTTTCTAAGTCCCTGTCTGACGGCACGATATGTTGCTTGACGGAAGTCGCCGCCCTCTGTGTGTTTAAGGTGCGCTCTTCCAGAAACGAGCGTTATTTTCATATCTGTAATAGGAGAGCCTGTGAGAACGCCAAGATACTTTTTCTCCTGCAAATGGGTAAGAATAAGTCTTTGCCAGTTTTTGTCCAGCGCATCTTCACTGCATTCCGTTGCAAAACGCAGACCCTTGCCACGCTCCAGCGGCTCAAGCTTCAAATGCACCTCAGCATAATGCCTGAGCGGCTCATAGTGACCATAGCCGTAGACAGACTCTGCAATAGTTTCTTTGTATGCAATGCTTCCCTCGCCAAAATCAATGTCGATATCAAAGCGCCGCTTGAAGAGGCTTTTCAGTATTTCAAGCTGCACCTCGCCCATTATGCTGATATGTATTTCGCCAAGCTGTTCATTCCAATCGACGTGAAGCTGTGGATCTTCATTTTCAAGCACACGGAAATACGACAGCAGAGTGTGCATATCCAAATCACACACAGGCTCGACACGATAGGTAAGAACAGGCTCCAGCAGTGGTTTTGCAGAATCCTGCTCAAAACCAAATCCCTGCCCTGCATAGGTTTTAGTCAACCCCTCAACAGCGCAAACAACGCCAGTTACAGCGTTATCCGCATTACGATATTTTGCCCCTGAATATATTCTTATCCTGCTGACCTTTTCCGAGAAGCTTTCACCGTCAGCCGATGTGTAATCTACTAGATCTCTAACCTTAAGACAGCCACCTGTTATCTTCATAAAAGTCAGGCGTGAGCCACCGTCCTCTGAAATTTTATACACTTTTGCACCAAAAGTACCGCTGTCATATACACACGGTGCAAGCTCTGCAAGGGCGTTCATAAATTTTTCTATGCCCTGTGATTTTAAAGCTGAGCCGAAAAAGCATGGAAATACTTTTCTATGAGCCACGGAATCTGACAGTATCTTGTCAGACATTGATCCCGTTTCAAGAAACTCATTCATAATATTTTCATCAAAAAGGGCGCAATCCTCTGCGACTTCGGACTTCATACGGCAGAAATCCACAAATCCACTGCCAAGACGACCCTCTAAACTGTTCATGACGAAGGTTTTATCAGCGCCGTCCAAGTCCATTTTATTTACAAAAACAAAGGTTGGGACGTTATAACGCTTTAACAGCCTCCAAAGAGTTTGGCTATGGCTCTGCACACCGTCAGTTCCGCTTATAACAAGCACAGCAAGATCAAGCACCTGTAATGCACGCTCAGTTTCCGCTGAGAAATCGACATGACCTGGTGTGTCAAGCAAGGTGAAAGATGTGTTTTTATATTCAAATTCTGCGGGTTTTGAGAAAACAGTTATACCTCTGTTTTTTTCAATCATATCCGTGTCAAGAAAAGCGTCGCCGTGGTCTACACGTCCGACCTTTCTTATTTTGCCAGACAAATAAAGCATTGCTTCCGAAAGCGTTGTCTTGCCTGAGTCGACGTGGGCAATTATGCCTATTACTGTTTTTTTCATTTTTTCTTCCTATTTGCTAAATTTCAATGTACTCCATTTCATTCTTCATTTGCACAAATCCAAACTTTTCATATAAATGTCTGCCCATTTCTGCGATATAAAGGGTTCGTATATATGCTTTCTTCATGCTATCTAATTATAAATCATTTTCAAGAAAGTTTTGTATTTTATCATTAAGAAACATCAGAACATCCTTATGATCAGACAAAATGTCCGTTTCAAATCTTTCCTTATTTAGAAAGTATTCAACCATAATTCTATTATCATCCTGATACGATTCTAATAAACTTTCTATCGACAAGGGATAAACTCCTGTTGCACAAAAGCGTTCTTGTCTTAATGCAAACATGAGCGGCTTCAAAATATATGTCGAAATTTTTTGGTGCGTAAGTAATTCTTTTGGCTCATCTACACATATATAATGGCGAACACTCATTAAAATATTTGCTAAATTTTTCTTATAGGATAACTGTATCTTTTCATTTATATTTTCGATTTTCACCAATTGCTCACCATACAATAAAACACTATTTAGTTCAGCAATTGCATATTCTGACCAATCTTCAAATATTTTGCTTTTATATTCGTCTACGGATAAGCATTGAGTATTTATCTCCAACAAATCATAAGGGATAGATGTGTTTCTAGCACAATGCCCAACATTTTCTAAGACATATTGATTTATTGTACTAAAGATACAAAACACGTCTAAATCAGAATTATCATTTGCATCTCCTCTCGCATAACTTCCAGTCAAATAAACCATTAATAAGTATTCACCTAATCTATTTTTTAAGGCTGACACAAATTCACTCAATACTTTCTCATAATCATGATTTACTTTATTTGCTGGTATCACTCTTCTCATAAACAAGTTCCTTCATTATTTAGTCTGTTACTTCTGGGTCTCCAATTTCTTCATTTCCTAAATAAACTTTATACGCTTTTCCTTCATACAAATTCATGATCTGTCGGCGTAATTTTGAAGGATATAATGGTGTTGTATTTAATGTTTTAATATCTAACCAATCATATCCAACTTGATTTGTATCACTTTGCAAGACGGCATTTTCAAGTTTTCCAATATACTCACATAAAAACACCAAATCTACACGATGAAATTTTTCTCCATGTAAACCCTCTATAACAAACGCTAAATCTTTCACAACTACCCGCAATCCCATTTCTTCTGCCACTTCTCTACAAACTGCTTCAGGAAGAAGTTCCTCCACATCTTGTCCGCCGCCGGGCATAATATACCATTCTTCTTTTCCGTCACTTATTTTGATTGCCAACATCTTATCATCTTTAATAATTAATGCTTTTGCTGCATTTCTTACAGTTCTATCCATAATATCTCCAACGTTACTTGTATCGCTGTGGAACAGTTGTCACCACAAACATATTATCCTATACGCTAAACTGCCATGCCCTATAAAAAGCGGCATGTTTAACCAATGTGTGTAAACCACACCGCTAAGCTAACTGTCCTGATTTACTGCGCTTTCCTTGTTATCAATACCACACACTCCACGTGGCTCGGTTGTTCAACGAAAAACATACTCAACCCCTATTGTACAAGGAAATGGTGGAACGCACCTTTTCCCTTAAAATCTAGTGGTTCGAGCCTGTGATAACCTTGAATTGCTCTATAATTGTATAGGCAAACAGGGTAAAGTTCTGTTCCTTAAACTTCATTTTTAATGTCATCCCTACAAACTGGAATTTAACTAAAGTATGCCATTTAATTAGTCGGCCATGATCTCCTAAGAGCCACATAGGAGATCAAAAAGTTTGCAAGCCAGCCAACTGGTATCGCAAGCCAGACAAAGGCAATGCCGAAACGTGGTGCACAGATCAGGGCAACGGACAGACGAATCGCAAGATTCACTATGTTTGCAACGAGGAACGGACGCATAATTCCGAGGCCGCGAAGAACTCCATCGGTTGCCATCTTGATACCCATGAAGATGAAAAAGTAACCAAGCCACCTCATATAATCACCAGACACCTGATAGGCAAACGCCGTTCCGTCTTTCCCTAAGAGCAGTGAGGAGATCTGCGTATGCAGCGCTTCAATGGTCACAAACGCAATGACCGCAAAGCACAGATCCAGCACCAGTGCAACATGGTAGCCTTTTTTGATACGATCAATTTTCTTTGCACCAAGATTCTGGGAAACATACGGCGAAACCGCATTGCCGACGGATACAAAGATCAATGAAAAAACATTTTCCACCCTCATCGTTGCTGCATACCCGGCGAGTGCCTGTGTGCCGAAAGGATTTACCACTGCCTGCACGATCATCATACCGATAGACACTGTGGACTGCTGCAAAACCGATGGTACCGCAATGCGAAGCATGGAATACAGTTTCTGCCGGTCGAAACTGCTAAAGGAGCTCTTGTATTGCCGCATCCGAGACAGAAAGATCAAAAACGAAAACACAGCTGAAATTCCCTGTGCAATCAGGGTTGCAATAGCCGCACCGAACACACCGAGACCTAGCCCGGCTACCATCCAAAGATCCATTAAAATATTCAGTATGGACGAAAAAATCAGCAGTCCTAGCGGAATTTTGGATTCGCCGATTGAGGTGAACATGGTAGAAAGAATGTTATACATAAACAGAAACGGAAAGCCCACAAAATAGACCCGCAGATACAGTACTGCATCATCCAGTATGTCGGCAGGGGTTTGCAGTCCACTCATCAACGAGTTGGCGAAGAAAAAGCCAAAAACACCAAGGACTATACTTAGAAGCAAAAAGCTAATCAAGGAGGTTGACACGATTGTTTTCATTTTGCCATACTCCCTGGCTCCGAAATAACGGCTCACAAGCACACCGGCTCCGACACCGGCTCCCAGTGCCACACAAATGAACACATTGGTCAATGCTGCACATGCACCGACAGCTGCAAGTGCGGAAGAACCAACAAACTGGCCGACAATAACAGAGTCGGCCATATTGTATATTTGCTGAAAGAAACTTCCAATAATCATTGGCATTGCAAAAACCGTCAACGCTTTGAAGGGCGTATCGGTTATCAAATACTCATCTTTCGACATTATCATATTCCTCCATGGTACCTTGTATCGTGGTATCCCATTCACGTACCTTCTCAAATTCCGATTCATCCTGATTATACCACAAAAAAACCGCCCATGCCAAATCCGGCATGGGCGGTGTTTGTATTGCAATCAGTTCTTCAATGCCTGCATCGGGGCGGGGATGCGGCCGCCGCGGTGGATCATGACCGCAGGGCTGTACCGGCTGATGGGCATGATGGGCGCGTGGCCCAGCAGGCCGCCGAAGTCCAGCACGTCGCCGGCCTTGTGGCCGATGGCGGGGATGACGCGCACGGCGGTGGTCTTGCTGTTCACCATGCCGATGGCGGCCTCGTCCGCGATCAGGCCGCTGATGACCTCGGCGCTCGTGTCGCCCGGAATGACGACCATGTCGATGCCGACGGAGCAGACCGCGGTCATGGCCTCGAGCTTTTCCAGCGTCAGGCTGCCGCAGTTGGCGGCGTTGATCATGCCGTCATCCTCCGACACGGGGATGAACGCGCCGGACAGGCCGCCGACGTGGTTGGACGCCATGACGCCGCCCTTCTTGACCGCGTCGTTCAGCAGGGCCAGGCAGGCCGTCGTGCCGCAGCAGCCGCAGCTCTCAAGGCCCATCTCCTCCAGAATGTTCGCAACACTGTCGCCAATCGCGGGCGTCGGGGCCAGCGACAGGTCAATGATGCCCGCGGGCACGCCGAGGCGCTCACTGGCGAGGTTCGCTACCAGCTGGCCCAGGCGGGTGATCTTGAATGCCGTGCGCTTGACCAGCTCGGCCACCTCGTCCATCGGGGCGTCCTTCGGCAGCTTGGCCAGCGCGGCGCGCACCGCACCGGGGCCGGAGACGCCGACGTGGATCTCACAGTCCGGCTCGCCCGCGCCGTGGAACGCGCCCGCCATGAACGGGTTGTCCTCGGGCGCGTTGCAGAACACGACGAGCTTTGCGTCGCCCATGCACATGTTGTCCTTCGTCAGCTCGGCGGTCTCGCGCACGACCTCGCCCATCAGCTTGACGGCGTCCATGTTGATGCCCGATTTCGTCGAGCCGATATTGACGCTGGAGCAGACAATATCGGTCTCGGCCAGTGCGCGGGGGATGGCGGCAATCAGCCGCTTATCGCCCGCGGAAAAGCCCTTGTGTACCAGCGCGCCGAAGCCGCCGATGAAGTTGACCCCCACGGCCTTGGCCGCGCGGTCCAGCGTTTTGGCGTACTGCACGGGGTCGGCGTCGGGCGCGGCGCCCAGCAGCATCGCAATGGGCGTGACGCTGATGCGCTTGTTGACGATGGGGATGCCGTATTCGGCGCTGATGCCGTCCACGACGGAGACCAAATTGCCCGCCAGACGGGTGATCTTGTTGTAGATTTTCTCGCACGCCTTGTCCGCATCCGGGTCGATGCAGTCCAGCAGGCTGATGCCCATTGTGACGGTGCGCACGTCGAGGTTCTCGGCGGTCAGCATCTCAATGGTCTCCATAATGTCGCGGCTGTTGATGATTCTCATGTGGCAGCCCCCTTAAATGGTGTGCATGGCATCAAAGACTTCCTGCCGGGTCACGGTGACCTGCATCTTCATCTCTTTGCCCAATGCCGCAAAGCGGTCCCGGACCTCGGCGGCCTCGGCGTTCGCCTTGCTCAGATCGACCAGCATGATCATGCAGAACATATTCTGCATGATGGACTGGGAAACGTCCTCAATGTTGATGTTCAGCTCGGCGCACACCGCGCTGACCTTGGCAACGACACCCACCGTGTCCTGCCCGATGACCGTGATGACTGCTTTCATAAAATGACCCCCTCAAAATGTCCGATGATAAACGGAATACTGCCATTATAACAAAATTCCGCAAAAGAGTAAAGAATATAACGAGAAGTGATACTTTTTAACGAGCAACTGCCTGCGGGGCGTCGGGGACGCCGCCCCCTACAACAGCTCCGTAGGGGCGGATTCCATATCCGCCCGCGGAACCTGACGGCGGCGGTCACGTCCGCGGCTTTTAGGCGAACAGCCAACAAGCTGCCGCTTTGTAGGGGCCGCACATGTGCGGCCCGCAACTGTACGGCGGACGAACGCTTGCCTTTCACGCGCGGGCCGGGCATGCCCGGCCCCTACAGGGCATCGTGAACATCAAAACTCCGCCGAATGCTCCTCCGCCCGCACATCATCCCGCTGCAATTCCGCCAGCAGCTCATCCTCGCCGCCGTGGAGAAGCAGCTTCTCGCTGTACTGCTCAAACCGCTCACAGTCGTTTTCGGCCAGAAACGGCGCGGAGTCGGGGCCGAGTGCCAGCTCGTTGACGAACACGACCATCTCCTGCCCGTCCTCGAACGCCTGCTCCATAAAGTCAAAGGCAAATTCCAGCGCGTTGCTGGCGGCGGAGACCGCTTCCTCGCGGCGCTGCACCTGGGTGTTGAACGCGCCGCGCACCGTGTCAAACGCCTCGTCGGCGTCCAGACCGTTGTCAAGGCTGCGGCTCCACGCGGTCAGCAGCGCCAGCGTGCGGGTGCGGGCCGCGGCCTCGTCGGGCAGCAGCGCCCCGGCGGTCTTGTCGGCCTCCAGCTTGGCGCGGTAGGCGTCGCACCGCTCGGCAAACAGGTCGGCAGGGTCGGCGTCGGGCTGCTGGGACAGCGTCCGCTTGAAGCTGCGCAGCTGCTGGTAGCAGGCATCCGTCACCGCACCCGTGGCGCGGGCGTCGGCAAAGCGGGTGTTCAGGCCCGCCAGCAGCAGGCTGACCAGACTGATGCGCTCGTCAAAGCTCGCGTCCATCGCCCGTGCAATGACGGCGTCATAGGGCTTGCCCTGCAAAATATCCTCGACGCCGTAATCCTCGTGGTACTTGCGGTAAAGCACCCAGTAGGCCGCAAAATCCCGCGCGACCTCGGGGTGGCGCAGGTACTGCCCGATGACCCCCTCGTCCACGGGCAGCGTCAGCCTGTCCGCAGCCTGTAAATAGGCGGACAGATCCTCCCACCCGCGGGCGGTCACGAACTGCACGCCGTCCACATCGTTTTCGATTTTGTAAAAATGCTGCGGGCGCAGCTCCAAGTAGGCCGTCACGGCGGGGTGCAGCCGGTGGGCGCGGGCGTAGTCCTGCCAGACGCTCAGCTTCGGCTCAATGTCGATGCGCCGCACGCGGTCCAGCGTGACAAGGTCAAACTCCCGCACGCTCTTGTTGTACTCCGGCGGATTGCCCGCGGCCACAATGATCCAGCCGCCCGGCACAGCCTGGTTGCCGAAGGTCTTGCACTGCAAAAATTGCAGCATCGTGGGGGCCAGCGTCTCGCTGACGCAGTTGATCTCGTCGATGAACAGGATGCCGTTTTTCTTGCCGGTGCGCTCCATGGCGGCGTAAACGCTGGCGATGATCTCGCTCATCGTGTACTCGGTCACGCTGCGGGTGCGCCCGCCGTAGTTCCGCTCCCGGATGAACGGCAGGCCGACGGCGCTCTGGCGGGTGTGGTGGGTGATGGTGTAGGCCACCAGCGCGATGTCGCACTCCTGCGCGATCTGCTCCATGATCTGGGTCTTGCCGACGCCCGGCGGGCCCATCAGCAGAATGGGGCGCTGCCGCACGGCGGGGATCAGCGGGCGGCCAATGTCGTCCGTGGCAAGGTACGCCTGCACGGCGCGCTTAATTTCCTCTTTGGCACGTTGAATATCCATGGCTCATCGTCCTTTCGGGTCAAATTCTTCGGGCTGCAAGACCAGGCGCATGGCCCAGGGCGGCACATCGGGCGGCGGGGTGCCGTCCTCCAAAAACAGGAACGCCGTCTCAAACGGCGGGCGTTTGGCGGGGTAGATGCCCTTGCCGTCGGTAAAATACAGCACGCCCTGCAGGTCCCGCAGCGCACCGTCCTGCCGCAGCTGCGCAATGCGGGCAAACGCGGGGCGGAAGTCCGTTCCGCCGCCGCCCACCAGCGTGAACTGCGCCGTATAGCGGTCCAGCGCGTCCAGATCGTTCAGCCAGACCTCATCCCGCACAGCGTTGTCCGCCTGCATGACCAAAATGCGGCACTGCCGGAAAAAGCTGTCCTGACTTTTTAACAAGGTGAACGTCTCTTTTAAGAATGCCTGGACCAGCTCGCCCGCCGTGGATTCGCTGGTGTCCACCACAATGACGAAGTCGCGTATTTTCTTCACCTCGCGGCTTTCCAGCGGCTCTATCAGCGGCAGGTTGCCGTAGGTGCGCAGGCCGTAGCTGTAAAAGCCGAGGTCGAATTCCTCGGGGTCGAGGTGCGGCTCCTCATGCCAGACGGCGAACCGGCGCAGGAAATCCCGGTAGGTGCGGCGACTGCGCCCGGCCTGCACCTGCGCCTGCAGGGCTTGCGCGGCAGTGTCCTGCCCGGCGCGCCGGCCGCTTTCCTCCATGCTCAGCTCCGTCTGGCGGCCCAGGTTCTCCCACTGTTTGCCGCGCATCTGGGCGGCGGGGCTGTCCGGGTCAGCGGGCCAGAGGCGGTGGCTGTCGGTGTAAAATTCCCGCTGCCATTTGTTTAAGGTCTCCGCGTCGGTCTGTGCTAAGACGCGGTAGATGGGGCCTGCCGCTAAAAATTTGCACTTTTCGCGCAGCTGTGTGTAGCATTGCTGCCGCACCCAGCCGACGGGGCGCTTCGTGGCGGGGGTGTTCAGGGTGTCCAGCGTGGCCTCCACGGCGATGTCACAGGCCAGCCCCCACAGGTCGGGGTCGCGCCTGTCCCGCAGCCAGAGATGCCGGAAGATGCAGTGGAACAGGCTGTGCAGGTAGGCCCGGGGCAGGTACCGCCGGTTCCTGCGGTAGGTGTCCAGTAACCATGCGGTGGGGTAGTAGAGTGCCCCGCCGTCGGTGGCAAAGCTGCCGCCGCTTTCCTGCGGGACCGCGGGCAGTGCACCGAGCGCTGCCGTTAAGTAGCGCTGGTCAAGGTACAGCTCCCCCCGCAGCTGCTCCATGACCCGGCGGGCCATCGTCTGTTCCCATTCCGATTGGGTTTGGATGTGTTTGGCTATAGTGGACACCTTCTTCCATGACTGTATGTAGGGGCCGGGCATGCCCGGCCCGCGGGGCTTTGACAGGCCTTGCGCTGCCACCCGCTTATGGTCTACAAATCGTCAAAATCATACGTTTTTTTCGCTCGCTTGGCCCTGCCTAACAGCACCGCCGCCCCGGCGCTCCACCCGACGCGGGCGCAATAGACCGCGGCATCTGCTGTCGGCAGGCTCAGCCCCACCAGCAGCCGCAGAGCGGCCTCGTCCCGGTCATCAATGGCACGCCGGAACGCTGCCTCCGGGTGGGCGGTCAGGTAAAGCTCGTAGTCCGCGCGGGCGTCGTCACCCAGTCCAAACGGCTGCACAAGCCGCCCGAGTGCTAACCGGCAGAGCTTGTCCGCGCTCTCGCCGACGCAGGCCTGCGCAAACGACGCATCAAACGCGGCGTAATCCACCGCGCCGCCGGGCGTGAAGCACTGCCGCATCCGGTAGCCCTCGCCCTCAATGCTGTGGTTGAAGATATGCGCGGGCGTGTTCTCGTCCAGAAACTCCGAATACTCGGGGTAAAACAGCTGCGCACCGTCCAATTCCACCGTAATGTCCGCGCTGACGGCCCCCAGCAGCTTTTTTAAACCCGTCGGGGCATCGGCGGCAGCCCGCAAGCGGAAGGTCTGCAATTGGCGGCAGTTCGTAAATAAATCACTGCCGAACCCCTCGACCCCGGGCCCCAGCGTGACCCGGCGCAGCCTGCGGCAGTTGTAAAACGCCGCGCTGTCCAGCACCCGCACGGTGTCGGGCAGGGTGACCTCCTCCACAAAATTGCCGGTGATCTCATGCGTGTCGTCCCCGGTGCGCCGGGCCCCGGGCCTGACCGGCCTGTCCGCAAAGCAGTACGGCCCCAGCTCCGCAACGGGCAGCCCCTCAATTGTGCCCGGCACGGCGGGGCAGGGGGTGTCGCCCAGCAGCCGCAGCAGCCGCGCACCGCCGGGACAGGGCTCCCAATAAAGACCCACAAAAATCACCTCTTTACATTAGGGCCATTATAGCATAAAATGTGGTTGCGAGAAACAGAAAAGTGAGAGAATTCTATGAAAAGCGTCAAACAAACGGATATTCTGACGGGCAGCATCCCCAAACAGCTGCTCCTGTTCTTTCTGCCTATCTGGTTCGGCACGCTGTTCCAGCAGTTGTACAACACGGCGGACACCCTGATCGTCGGTAACTTTGTGGGCACAAACGCGCTGGCCGCGGTGGGCGCAACAGGGCCCTTCGTCAACCTGCTGGTGGGCCTGTTCGTCGGGCTTTGCAGCGGCGCGGGCGTCGTCATTGCCCAGAGCTGGGGCGCACATGACCCCGATGCCGTGGACAGGCAGGTACACACGGCGCTGGTGCTGAGCGCTGCCGTTGGCGCACTGCTGACCGTGCTGGGCCTTGTGACCGCTGCGCCGATGATGCGTCTGCTGGGCACGCCGGACGAGATCCTGCCCGACGCAGCGCTGTATCTGCGCATCTACTTTCTGGGCATGATCCCGCAGATGCTCTACAATATGGGCACCAATATCCTGCGTGCCATCGGCGATTCCAAGCGCCCGCTGTACTTTCTGATCGCGGCGTCGCTCGTCAACATTGTGCTGGACGTCGTGTTCATTGCGGTGTTCGGCTGGGGCGTTATGGGCGCGGCACTGGCGACGGTGCTCAGTCAGGTGGCCAGCGCGGTGCTGACGCTGCGCTGCATCGTCGGCTCTCAGGGGATGCCGTGGCACATCCGCGCCGAAAAGCTGCGGCTGCACGGCGACGTTTTCGCGGCCATCTGCACCATCGGCGTGCCCGCCGCCGCCCAAAGCGCCATGTACAACATCAGCAATATGTTCATCCAGAGCAGCATGAACAGCTTCGGCACCAGCACGATTGCGGCGTGGGGCGTCTACGGCAAGATCGACTTTGTGTTCTGGATGACGATCAACTCGCTGGGCATCGCCATCACGACATTTGCGGGGCAGAACTTCGGCGCACGGCAGTATGACCGCGTGCGCCGCGGCGTGCGGGTCTGTCTGGCAATGGCCGCGTGTACGACGCTGGTCATCAGCTTTACATTTTACAATCTGGCGGAGGTGCTGTTCCGCCTGTTCAGCCAGGACGATGCGGTGGTCGCCGTCGGTGTCGGCATGATGCACGTTCTGACGCCGGTCTACATCACCTACGTATGTATTGAGGTGCTGGCCGGTGCGCTGCGCGGCTGCGGCGATGTCCGCGTGCCGACGCTGATCACCGTGTTCTTTGTCTGCGGTCTGCGGATGCTCTGGCTGTTCATCGCCGTGCCCATCCGCCACGAGGTCGCCACGGTGGAGATGAGCTATCCCATCACCTGGTCCCTCGCGTCCGCGCTGTTTATTCTGTACTACGTCAAGGGCGGCTGGATGCAGCGGTGCGCGGAGAAGTGGGAGAAGAAGCAGGCAGGGTGATGCTGCGTAAATTGCCGCCGCACCTGTAGGGGCCGGGCATGCCCGGCCCGCAGGCTTGCGTTGCCGCCCCTTTAAGGATGGCTTTGTAGGGAGGGGTCTTGACCCCTCCGCGGCGGCCTGAGGGCAGGCCGCCCTACATCCCCCTTACAAACAATACGTAGGGCGGGGTGACCTCACCCTGCCGCGGGGCGTCGGGGACGCCGCCCCCTACAGCAAAACCCCCATCGGAGCAACATCCGATGGGGGTCATTTTTTGCAAATTACAGCTTAAAGCTGTCCTTCAGCGTGACGATTCGATTGTACACGCCCTCATGCTTGCTGTCCGGGGTAAAATACCCGTTGCGCACGAACTGGAAGCGGTCACCGGGCTTGGCGTCCTTCAGGCTCTCCTCGAGCTTCGCGCCCTGCAGCACCTTGACGCTGTCGGGATTCAGGTAATCCTTGAAATCCGCGTCGTCGGGGATGCTGTTCATGTTGGCCTCGGTGAACAGTTTATCATACAGCTCGACCTCGGCGTCCAGGCAGTGGGCGCAGCTGACCCAGTGGATCGTGCCGCGCACCTTGCGGCCATCGGCGGGGTTGCTGTTGCGGGTCTCGAGGTCGGCCTCGGCGTGGATGGCCACGACCTTGCCGTTCTCGTCCTTGTCCACGCCGGTGCAGCGCACCAGATACGCGCCCATCAGGCGGACCTCGCTGCCAAGCGTCAGGCGCTTGAATTTCGGCGGCGGCACCTCAAAGAAGTCGCTGTTCTCGATCCACAGCTCCTTCGTGAAGGCGACCTTGCGGGTCGTCGTGTCGTTGGCGTCGCGGTTCGGGTTGTTGGGCAGGTCAAAATACTCGCACTGGTCGGCGGGATAGTTGTCGATGATCAGCTTGACAGGCTCCAGCACGGCCACGCGGCGCTGGGCGTTCAGCTCCAGCTCGGCGCGCAGCACGGCCTCCAGCTGGCGCATATCCACGAGGTTGTCAGCCTTGGAGATGCCGGCCTCTTTCACGAAGGTGAAGATGCTCGTCGGCGTGTAGCCGCGGCGGCGCAGGCCGGACAGGGTCGGCATACGGGGGTCGTCCCAGCCGTCCACGATGTTCTTCTCGACCAGCTCGCGCAGGTAACGCTTGCTCATGACGGTGTTCGTCACGTTCAGGCGGGCAAACTCGCGCTGCTTCGGAAATTCTTTGCCGAACAGGTTCGTGATGACCCACTCATACAGCGGGCGGTGGTTCTCAAACTCAAGGCTGCACAGGCTGAAGGTGATGCCCTCAATGGCGTCCTGAATGGGGTGCGCAAAGTCGTACATCGGGTAGATGCACCACTTGTCGCCCTGGCGGTGATGCTCGACATGCTTGATGCGGTAGATGGTCGGGTCGCGCATGTTCATGTTGGGGCTGGCCAGGTCGATCTTGGCGCGCAGCGTTTTTTCGCCGTCGGCAAACTCACCCGCGCGCATACGGCGGAACAGGTCGAGGTTCTCCTCCGGCGTGCGGTCACGGTAGGGGCTCGGGCGGCTGGGCTTGCCGGCGTCGTTGCCGCGGTACTCCTGCATTTCCTCGCGGGTCAGGTCATCCACGTAGGCCTTGCCCTCCTTGATGAGCTGCTCGGCGTACTCATAGCAGCGCTCAAAATAGTCGCTGCCGTAGAAAATGCCGCCGTTCGGCTCGGCACCCAGCCATTTCAGGTCCTGCAGGATGCTCTGCACGTACTCGTCACCCTCGCGGGCGGGGTTCGTGTCGTCAAAGCGCAGGTTGAACAGGCCGCCGTAGTGTTTGGCAATCGTATAGTTGATGAAGATCGCCTTGGCGGAGCCGATATGCAGGTAGCCGTTCGGCTCCGGCGGGAAACGGGTATGCACGACATCGACCTTGCCCTCGGCGAGGTCGGCATCGATAATATCCGTCAGGAAGTTGGAAAATTTTTCGTCTGCCATGATTACACCCCAAAATTAGTAAGCGTCACATTGTTGTAGGGGCCGATGCCTGCATCGACCCGCTGCAAGGCTATAGGCACGCTAGCTTTGATTATCTTACTATTATACATAGGTTTATAACATTTAGCAAGAGGTAAAAACTTGCCTGCACCTACTGTTATTTATAAAAGGTTTGTGCTATAATCAATACTGATTTACAATGCCTAAGATTTGCCGTTCTTACAAATCCTAACAAATCCTAACGAAAGGGGGCTGTGCCATGCCGACCCCGAATGACCGCGGGCCCCACCGCCCGCGCACAAATATACAGTACCATGTGGAGAATGGCTGGGTGGTGCCCGACCAGCCGCAGACGCCGCCGCGCCGCACCTCCACGCAGGAGCAGCGCCGCGCCGCCGCCCGCCGCGCACGGGCAAAGCGCCGCAGACTCCGTCAGCTGGCGCTGATCGGTACGGCGTGCGGCGTTCTGGTCGTGTCGGGCGTCATCACGGCGCTGCTGCCCGCTAAGGGTGCGGACGCGCCGCCCACCTCCGATGCCCCCGCCAACACGCGCCTTGTGGCCCCCGTGCCCTACGCGGGCAGCAACGGTAGCGCAGGCACGGCACAGGCCCTGAACTGGGGCACCGTCGGCCCGCAGCGCCAGAGCGCCGACACGGGCTACACCTACACGGCGCTGCCCGCCGCCCCCGCCGCGCTGCCGGAATTTGGCCGCGTGGACACAAGCTGGTTTGCGGATGCCGCCTTCCTCGGCGATTCGCTGACCGCGGGCTTCTGCGTGAACGAATACAACATTGATGTGGGTGGTGCGCTGGTCTGCGGCTATGAGGGCATCAGCCCGAACACCGTCGTCAACCGCGCCACCGTCACCAGCCCGGACCGCGGCGAGGAGGTGCCGCTGGACGTTCTGGCCGCGGCCCAGCCCGCGAAGCTGTACATCCTGATTGGCACGAACGCCCTGGTCCAGCCCGGCAACGACGACAGCTTTTTGGCGTACTACGGCAAAATGCTGGACGATCTGCGCACCGCCCTGCCGAACACGGCATTCTATGTGCAGTCGGTCCTGCCCGCCACGCAGGAGAAGGCCGCCGACAGTCTGCCGGGTCTGGCCCCGGACCGTCTGGCGGTCATCAACGCGGCCATTCAGCAGCTTTGTGCCGAGCGTGGGTGCTATTATCTTGACCTCAGCGCTGAGTTTGCCGACGACGCCGGGTATCTCTCGACGGAGTTCTCCCAGCCCGACGGCGTGCATCTGACAGTCTCCGGCTACAGCAGGTGGGTCAGCTATCTCTGCACCCATGTGCCCTACAGCAAGGACAACCCCTATCAGGCCGGGAGCACCTACTATTTAAGCGAGGATATGAAGGGACTGCTGAGTGATCTGCCGTAAGATGAACGGCAGCCTCCCGGGAACTCCTACTTTCTTTTGTGACCAAAAGAAAGTAGCAAAGAAAAGTCTCGCTGTTGCGACGCAGCGAACCCGCGCCTTAGGGGCTGCACGCCCCTAAGAACCCCAAAGCGGAAGTCGGAAGGGGCGGGGGCTAAACGAAAGCAGTATTACTTTTCGTTCTTAACGCCCCCGCCCCTTCCTCCACTTTAAATTCGGGTGTTGCGGGGTTGCGAGCGCGGGGCCACAGTTGAGCGCAGCGAAACTGGGGAGCGAGCAATGTTTGCCCCTGCGGGGCAAACAACCGCACGAGCGTGTTTGCGAAGCAAACTGGCGGCGCTCGTTGTGCGCCGCCAAGCGCCCCCGAACCCCCGATGCCGGAAACAGCAGTCCGTAGGGGCCGGGCATGCCCGGCCCGCGGCTTACCGCCGTAGACCTTTTTGCGGTTGATTTGTAGGGGAGGGATTCATCCCTCCCGCACACCTTCCCATCGCCACCCACTACATAAAAAGGACGCACAACCGTAAAGGGCATGCGTCCTTTATTTTTATGCCAGCTTTTTTATGGCCTTGCCAAGCGGGCGGCTTACCGCCGTCAGCACCGCTGCCGGCACAAAGCTGGCGGCGAGATACACCGGGAACATCCCGGCCAGCGGCAGGCCGTGCCCCTGCACAAACGGCAGGAAAACCAGCGTCAGCAGGACATGATGCACCAGGTACACGCCGTAGCACCAGCCCGCCAGCCGCCGCAGGGCGGGGCAAAGCGGTGCGGGTACGTGCTGCCCGGCGGCATAGACTGCCCAGAACAGCACCGACGCCAGCACCAACAGCACGGCCAGACGCGGCACTTCGTCCACCCACAAAAGCGGGCAGACCGCCAGCCCGATATACAGCCGATAGGACGGAAAGGCGTTCTTTTTCAGCAGCGTGCCGAACCACACCCCCAGCGCAAACGCGGGCAGGCGGCCCAGTACCGTATGCCCGGCCTCCCACGGAGCGGGGCAGACGAGCGGCCAGACAGCGGCCAGCACCGCCATGCAGAGCGCCAGCACCCGGCGGTGCGCTGCGGTCTCCATGCACCGGAGCAGCAGCGGGAACACGAGATACAAAATCAGGATAACGCCCAAAAACCACTCACCGATTTTGTAGAAAGTGACCGTCACGGGCGCTAAATACCCATCCAGCCCCAGTACTGAAAAAATCACGCGCCAGCGCGGAATATCGGCGTTGTTGCCGTGCAGGACCTCGCCGTACAGGAACAGCGCGCCAAACCCCAGCCAGAACGCCGGGTAGGTCGCGGCGGCGCGGCCCACAAAGTAGCGCCGGGCGTCAAACCGTCCCTGCCATTGCAGACAGAGCGCCGCACCGGACAGCAGGAAAAACCACGCCAGCCCGACCTCGACCCAGTCGGCCATGCCGCGGCCAATCAGCGCCGTCGGCACGGCAAAGCCCAGGCGCGCGGCCTCGATGCAATAGTGGTAGCACAGCACGGGCAGCAACGCGGCCAGCCGCACCACATCCAGCCCGGGACGATAATTTTGGGGCATCATGCCGCGACAGCGCCGAAGGCGGAGACGCCCAGCACGCTCAGCGCGCCCATGATGCAGCCTGCCAGCAGCACGCCGCCCATGCAGGCGCGGACGCTGGACTTAAAGTCCATGTCCAAAAGGCTGGCGGCCAGCGTGCCGGTCCACGCACCCGTGCCGGGCAGCGGAATGCCGACGAACAGCAGCAGCGCCCACGGCAGGCCGCGGGCGCTGCTGCCCGCCGTGGCCTTCAGCTTCGCGCCGCCCTTGTGGCCTTTTTCGAGGCAGAAGGTGAAGAACTTGCCGATGACCGGCTTATCCGCACCCCACTCCAGCACCTTGCGGGCAAAGAAGAAGATGAACGGCACGGGGAGCATATTGCCGATGATGGCGATGACGTACACCTGCCACAGCGGCAGGCCCATGGCCACGCCCACGGGGATCGCGCCGCGCAGCTCGATCAGGGGGACCATCGAAATAAAGAACACACTCAGGTATTTTGTCAGCATTTGAAAACCTCGCTTATACGTTGAAACAATAGTACAGACAAATTTAATTATACAAAATATTTATGCGCCTGGCAAGAGGGGAGCGTGTAAAATTGACGTAAAAATGAAAAAAGCCGCCCCGGCGAGGGGGCGGCAGCAGAAATGTGCGGTAGGGGCCGGGCATGCCCGGCCCGGCGGTGTATGGCAGACGGGCGTATGCGGGAAAGTTTCCGGGATGTTTGTAGGGATGGGTCTTGACCCATCCGCACATCTGGCCGCGCGCAGCGCATAAAATCGCGCCGAATGGCGCGCGGTTTTCCCGTCGCGTCGTGCTTTTGGCAAGGCAGCACGGAACGGTCAAGACCGTTCCCTACAAACCAACTGTCCGTCAGCGGGCAATAACGGCAAGCTCGCCCCTCATCCGGCCTCGGTCGGGGCCTCGGCCACCTTCCCCCACGGGGGAAGGCTTTTGGGGGACACCCCGCAATTCCACAATCAATCCAGCAGATTCGTCATGCTTTTCAGGCTGACACCCAGCGTGGACGCATTATGCAAAAGCGCGGACGTGGCCGGGGGCAGGATGCCCATGGCGCCCAGGACGATGAGGGTGCTGTTGAAGCTCATGATAAAGCGGTAGTTGCTCTCGGTGCGCTTCTGCAGGCCGTTGGCGATGGACTTCAAGATCACCAGCTCGCGCAGGCTGTCGGCGGCAATCGTGACGTCGGCGATTTCCCGGGCAATGGCCGCGCCGTCGCTGATGGCAATGCCGACGTCGGCGGCGGACAGGGCGGGGGAGTCGTTGATGCCGTCGCCCAGCATGATGACGGTGTGCCCGGCGGCCTTCTCCTGCTCGACAAAGTTGGCCTTGTCCTCGGGCAGGACCTCGGCGTAGTAGCGGTCCACGCCGACCTGCTTCGCAATGACCGACGCGGTGCGGTCATTGTCGCCGGTCATCATGACGGCCTTGCGGATGCCAAGGCCGCGCAGCTGTTTCAAAACCTCGGAGGCTTCCTCGCGCAGCGGGTCGGCGATGCAGATGACACCGGCCAGCACACCGCCGATGGCCAGATACAGGTGGGAATATTCCGGCGGCAGCGCGTCGAATTTGCCGCACTCGTTCGTCGGAATATAGCAGCCCTCGTCCTCAAAGACAAAGTGCTGGCTGCCGATAACGGCCTTCTCGCCGCCGATCTGGCTGGCAATGCCGTGGGCGACGACGTACTGCACCTCGCTGTGCATCTCGTCGTGGCGGATGCCCTTTGCGGCAGCGGCCTGCACGACAGCGTTCGCCATCGAGTGGGGGTAGTGCTCCTCCAGACAGGCCGCGATCTGTAAAACCTCGTTCTCGGTGCGGGTGCCGAACGGCACGACCTGCACAACGGTGGGCGTCGCGTGGGTCAGCGTGCCGGTCTTGTCAAAGACGATGGTATCGGCGTTGGCCAGAGCCTCCAGATACTTGCCGCCCTTGACCGTGATATGGTAGCTGCCGCACTCACGCATGGCGGACAGCACGGCCAGCGGCATCGACAGCTTGAGCGCACAGGAAAAATCGACCATCAGGATCGAGATCGCACGGGTCGCGTTGCGGGTCAGCGCGTAGGTCACGGCGGTGCCCAGCAGGCTGTACGGGACCAGCTTGTCGGCCAGCGCGGCGGCGCGGGTCTCGCTGGCGGATTTCAGCTTCTCGGAGTTCTCGATCATTTTGACGATCTGGTCGTAGCGCCCGTTGCCGGCCTGCTGCTCGACGGTCACGGTGATCTGGCCCTCCTCGACGACGGTGCCCGCGTAGACGACGGCCCCCTCGCTCTTGCGGACGGGCTCGGCCTCGCCGGTCAGGGAGGCCTGGTTGACGCTGGCCTCGCCGTCCAGCACCCTGCCGTCCAGCGGGATGACGCTGCCGGTGTGCACGACGATGGCGTCGCCCGCGCACACCTGCGAGATCGGCACAAGGACCTCGCCCTCGGCGGTCTGCTGCCAGACGCGGTCCACGTTCAGCGACATGCAGCGGGCCAGGTCGCCCAGCGATTTCTTGCGGGTCCATTCCTCCAGCAGCTCGCCCAGGCGCAGCAGGAACATGACGGAGCCTGCCGTGCCGAAATCGCCGCGCAGCATCGACACGCCGATGGACAGCGCGTCGAGGACCTCGACCTCGAGCCTGCGGCGGAAAACGCACCGCAGACCGCGGAAAATATAGGGCACGCTGCGCACCAGTGTGTAGACCATGCGCAAGGGTGCCGGCAGGAACAGCTTGCGCGCAAAGTGGAAGATCGTCATATTGACGAGCTTTTCCTGATATTCGCGGTTGACGGCGCGGGGGCTGTTGGCGGGCACCTCGGCCAGGGCCTCCGTGTCAAAGCGGAAGGCCGCCAGGCCCCTGACGATACCGGCGCGGCTCTCGGTATAGACGATGACGACGTCGCAGGTGCGCTCATACACGGCGGCGGTGCGCACGCCGGGCAGGCTGGTCAGATAGTCCTGCAGCTGGTCCGCCTCGGCCAGCGACATGCGCGGCTTACGGAGATGCAGGCGGATGCGCCCGCGGCTCTCATGCAGAATATTCCATTTCATAAGTACTCTCCCGGTAAATAAAAAAGGCTTCCCCCGAGGGGGAAGCTGCCGCCAACGGCGGCTGATGAGGGCGGACTGTTCCGCAGTATCCCGTGAACGGGTGGCTGCGGCGAACACGCACCTCATCCGACCTCGCTTTGCTCGGCCACCTTCCCCGCCCGCGGGGAAGGCTTTTGCAGCAGCGAAAACTTACTCAGCCTTCTCCTCGGCGGTGTCCTCCACAACGGCGTCATCCTCGGCGGCGCGCTGCTCGTTGATCTCCCTGGCGTCGGCCAGGATGTCGCCGCAGTTCTCCTGCAGGGTGGTGGCGGTCTTCATGACCTGGTCCTTCATGCGCAGGACAGCGGCGGTGCACTGGGTATACAGCTTCTTCGCATCCTTGCTGGTCAGAATCTCAATACCGGCGGAGCCAAACAGAGCGCCGCCTGCAAACAGACCGATCTTTGCCCAATTCATAGTTCAAATCCCCTTTACTGTAATATGCTTGCGATGGTGTATAAAATGTGCCCCATCGGGCGAACCTGTAAGGTTTACATATAATTGTACAACGATTAGTCACGACTGGGGTAGACTGAAAAGGCATACGGTGTGCAGAATGGATTTTTTCGCTAAAAATCCCCTTGGCCCCCTCTGCGAGGGAGGCAAGAAAATCTTACGCGGTGTGGCTACTTGCAGTCGGGCACGCCACCCGCCGCAGCTCGGTGGGACGGCGGCCTGTGTGGCGGCGGAAGGCCGCGGCAAAGCGGCTGGGGTCCTCATAGCCGACGCGGTGCGCGATCTCGGCCACGGGCAGGTCGCTCTCCTGCAAAAGCCGGGCGGCGGTGTCCATCCGCAGCCCGCGCAGATAGCTGGCCACCGGCACGCCGTACAGCGCTTTGAAGCAGATCTTCAGCGAGCTTTGGGACAGGTGAAATTTTGCGGCCAGCGCGGGCAGGGTGATGCGGCTGCCCTGGTGGGCCAGCAGATAATCGTGCGCCTGGCGGGTGTGCTCCAGCTGCAAACGGTCAAAGTAGGGCGTGCGGGGCGTGTCGGCCCCGGCATAGCGGCTGACCAGCTCGTCCCAGTGTTCCAGCGCGGCGGCGGCCACGCGGGGGTCATACATGATGCCGCTGTTTTTTTCGATCTCGCGGCGGCAGGCAGCGCTGGTCATGGCGGGGCGGTAGCTGCGGCTGCTCATCATCGCATCAATGGAGTCCGCCACGGCAATGACGCGCGACCCCGGCGGGATGTCATGCCCCGACAGCCCGTCCGGGTAGCCGCGGCCATCCCACCGCTCATGGTGATGGCGCACCAGTATGGCAATTTCTTTAAAATCGTCGATTTTGCGCAGGATTTCATACCCGGTCACGGGATGGCGGCGCATTTCCTCCCATTCGGGCCGGGTCAGCGGCCCGGCCTTGCGCAGGACGGAATCCGGCACGGCGATCTTGCCGATGTCGTGCAGGTGGGCGGCCATGTGGATGCGGGTCGTCTCGTCCTCGTCCAGGCCGAGGGCGGCGGCGAGCACAAGCACCATGTCCGCCACCCGGTCAGAGTGACTGGCTGTGTAGGCATCGCGCGCGTCCAGGGCGGCGACGATGCTCTCGATCAGGTCATGATATTGCATCAGATGGCTTGCGTTGTGCAGCGCGGTGTCCGGCTGCTGCGGTTGGTTTGCCATGGACCGCGGCTCCTTTCCGGGATAGGATCGCCAAGGGTTAGTATACTCTAACAGTTAGCGTAAACTATCTTACTGCAAGAGGGGGGATTTGTCAAGAGAGGAGTTGGGAGTGATGAGTTAAGAGTGAGGTGGGGGGGGGCACACTACGCTGTGGAGGGGTGCGCCGGCGGAAACATTTCGGGAGGGATAAATCCCGCCCGCTGACTGTCAAAAAAATGTATTTTTGCCTTGTTGCGTGTGTAGGGGCGACCATTGGTCGCCCGCCAGCTTACCGCAGCAACGCATTTTCCGGGACAGTTTTTTGCAAGGC
>OGLJ01000087.1_pt1 | contig 114965 bp, 90 predicted proteins | sample 1572801 | NCBI WGS metagenome assembly OGLJ01 (sample SAMEA2581877, study PRJEB24529) | metagenome | biome: Human gut stool | place: China | collected 2011
CGCGAGCTGGGTTCAGAACGTCGTGAGACAGTTCGGTCTCTATCTATCGTGGGCGTATGAAATTTGCGTGGCTCTGACACTAGTACGAGAGGACCGTGTTGGACTGACCTCTGGTTTACCGGTTGTGCCGCCAGGTGCATTGCCGGGTATCTAAGTCGGGATTGGATAAGTGCTGAAAGCATCTAAGTACGAAGCCAGCCACAAGATTAGATTTCTTAGGGTCGTTAAAGACGATGACGTTGATAGGATGCAGGTGTAAAGGTGGTAACATCAAAGCCGAGCATTACTAATTGCCCGTTCACTTTCTTTCAAATATGTACCGGTTGGGTATATACGTTTAGCGGATTACTGATACAGAAACTGGAAACAGAGAACAGAAACATAGTAGTAATAACTTGAGATTTTACTTTTCATCATGTCATAACCTTATTCAGGTGGTTATAGCACGAGGGTTCCACCTCTTCCCATTCCGAACAGAGAAGTTAAGCCTCGTCACGCCGATGGTACTGCGTAACAGTGGGAGAGTAGGTAGCCGCCATTTTTAGAGAAGCCCTTCCGGTAGAAATACCAGAAGGGCTTTATTGTTTTGGATACTTTCGGAATTTAAGCACACATCATCCACAAGCTTCAAATCTCCTCTCCTGTTCTGCTAAAAAACAAACGAGACCGGACAATCTTTTAATAATACTATTTTTCAGTATCCTTTTCAGCCTCTTTTTCCTTCAATTTCATTCTTTTTCCTTCTGTTTTATTTAAAATCCCATATTTTGCCAAGACTAAATACCCTTTCAAAATTGAACTACTTTTTCAAAATGGAAAGGTCGGCTCTGTTATTATATATTTCCTTCTTCTTTATATATGTCTGATAATCAATTTGTTGCTATTTCTTTTAGAGTTTTGGCACGCATTTGGCATAATACATTGCAAGTATTATAATAATAAATATTTAAAAGATTAAAGACATGGAGATAACACTATCATTTGTTTTTTGCCTCTTGAGCGGCTTTGCCTGTTTCTGGCTATTTTGGAAATGTGTAGACTGGTTTGAAAAGATCTAGAAGAGGAAAGGAGAATTAATTATGTACACAGCACTATTTGTATTAGGTATTGCAATCTTCGGTTATTTGATGTATGTACTCATCAGACCCGAAAAGTTTTAAAGTTATACAGTTTAAGGTAAAAGTATGAATACAGAAATTTTAGGTGTGGTCGCACAAGTTGCCTTGATGGTGATTTTGGCTTATCCACTAGGAAGATACATTGCCAAGGTTTATAAAGGAGAGAAAACCTGGTCGGATTTCATGGCTCCTATTGAAAGGGTCATTTATAAAGTATGCGGAATTGACCCTAAAGAAGAAATGAACTGGAAACAGTTCCTGAAAGCATTATTGATATTGAATGCATTTTGGTTCGTATGGGGAATGGTATTGCTGGTTTCGCAAGGATGGTTACCTTTAAATCCGGATGGCAACGGTCCCCAAACGCCGGATCAGGCTTTTAATACCTGTATCAGTTTTATGGTCAACTGTAACTTGCAGCACTATAGTGGTGAAAGCGGATTGACTTATTTCACACAGCTGTTTGTCATTATGCTCTTCCAGTTTATTACCGCTGCAACCGGTATGGCTGCTATGGCTGGTATTATGAAGAGTATGGCTGCCAAGACAACAAAAACAATCGGTAACTTCTGGCATTTTTTGGTAGTGAGCTGTACACGTATCCTGTTACCGCTTTCTTTGATTGTAGGTTTCATCCTGATTCTTCAGGGAACCCCGATGGGATTCGACGGAAAAATGAAGGTAACTACCCTCGAAGGACAGGAACAGATGGTTTCGCAAGGACCTGCGGCTGCCATTGTGCCCATTAAACAATTAGGAACGAATGGAGGCGGTTACTTTGGTGTGAACTCTTCTCATCCGTTGGAAAATCCGACTTATCTTACCAATATGGTGGAGTGCTGGTCTATCTTGATTATTCCGATGGCAATGGTACTTGCATTAGGGTTTTATACTCGTAGAAAGAAACTGGCTTATAGTATTTTCGGAGTGATGCTCTTTGCTTTCCTGGTAGGCGTCTGTATCAATGTCAGTCAGGAAATGGGTGGAAATCCCCGTATCGATGAACTGGGAATTGCGCAGGATAACGGTGCGATGGAAGGTAAGGAAGTTCGTTTGGGTGCCGGAGCTACAGCACTTTGGAGCATTGTGACTACTGTTACTTCCAATGGTTCGGTGAATGGTATGCATGATTCTACTATGCCGTTGTCAGGTATGATGGAGATGCTGAATATGCAGATTAATACTTGGTTCGGCGGTGTAGGCGTAGGTTGGATGAATTATTATACGTTCATTATTATCGCGGTATTTATCAGCGGTTTGATGGTAGGTCGTACCCCGGAATTTCTCGGAAAGAAAGTAGAAGCCCGTGAAATGAAAATAGCTACGATAGTAGCACTGCTTCATCCATTTGTCATATTAGTGTTCACAGCAATCTCAAGTTATATATATGTATATCATCCTGACTTTGTGGAAAGCGAGGGCGGTTGGCTGAACAATCTTGGATTCCACGGCTTGAGTGAGCAGCTTTATGAGTATACATCTTGTGCCGCTAACAATGGTTCCGGCTTTGAAGGACTGGGAGATAATACTTATTTCTGGAACTGGACCTGTGGTATTGTACTTATTCTTAGCCGATTCCTGCCTATTATCGGACAAGTTGCCATTGCCGGCCTGCTGGCTCAGAAGAAGTTCATTCCCGAGAGTGCCGGAACGCTGAAGACTGATACGCTGACTTTCGGAATAATGACGTTTGTCGTTATCTTCATTGTGGCTGCTCTGTCCTTCTTCCCGGTACACGCTTTGAGTACAATTGCCGAACATTTAAGTTTGTAATTCTGAATTAGAGAAGATATGAAAAATATGAAATCAGCTTCTTTGTTTCAAAAGGAGCAAGTTATAGAAAGCCTGAAACAATCATTCGTGAAGCTAAACCCGCGACTGATGATAAAGAACCCGATCATGTATACGGTAGAGGTGGCTACAGTGGTCATGTTGTTTGTGACACTTTACTCCATCATCAATCCCTCTCAGGGTTCGTTTGCCTACAACATAGCTGTGTTTATCATTCTGTTTATTACACTGCTGTTTGCCAATTTTGCCGAAGCGATTGCCGAAGCACGGGGAAAAGCGCAAGCCGACAGCCTGCGTAAAACACGGGAAGAGACACCTGCCAAAAAGGTGGAAGGTAATCAAATAGTGACTGTAAGTTCTTCACAGCTAAAGAAAGGAGATGTGTTTGTCTGTGAAGCCGGAGACGTGATTCCGTCCGATGGGGAAATAATCGAAGGATTGGCCTCTATCGATGAAAGTGCGATTACAGGTGAGTCTGCTCCGGTGATCCGGGAGGCGGGCGGCGATAAAAGCTCAGTGACGGGAGGTACGAAAGTATTGTCCGATCATATAAAAGTAATGGTGACCACCCAACCGGGAGAAAGTTTTCTGGATAAAATGATTGCACTGGTAGAAGGTGCGTCTCGTCAGAAAACTCCGAATGAGATAGCACTGACTATTCTGCTGGCTGGTTTTACACTTGTCTTTGTCATTGTGTGTGTGACGTTAAAACCGTTTGCCGATTACAGCAATACTGTCATTACCATTGCTTCACTTATTTCTTTGTTTGTGTGTCTGATTCCGACAACAATCGGAGGACTTCTTTCTGCCATCGGTATTGCCGGTATGGACCGTGCACTACGTGCGAATGTGATAACAAAATCGGGTAAGGCAGTGGAAACTGCCGGCGATATTGATACCTTGTTGCTGGATAAGACCGGAACTATCACCATCGGTAATCGTAAAGCTACCCATTTTCACACTGCGCCGGGCATTGATCTGCACGCTTTTGTAGAAAACTGTCTGCTTTCTTCTCTGTCCGATGAAACTCCGGAAGGCAAATCAATCGTAGAACTGGGACGTGAATCAGGTATCCGTATGCGCAGCTTGAATACGACAGGCGCACGAATGATTAAGTTTACAGCCGAAACCAAATGCTCGGGTGTCGATTTGCCGGACGGAACTCAGATTCGTAAAGGGGCTTTTGATGCTATCCGTAAGATTGTGGAAACTGCCGGAAATAAATTCCCCGAAGAAGTGGAAAAGGTGATCGCTGCTATTTCAAGCAATGGTGGTACGCCGTTGGTGGTATGTGTTAATCGGAAAGTGACGGGTGTTATCGAATTGCAGGATATCATCAAGCCGGGTATTCAGGAACGTTTCGAACGCTTGCGCAAAATGGGAGTGAAGACAGTGATGGTGACCGGTGATAACCCGCTGACTGCCAAATATATTGCAGAAAAGGCAGGTGTCGATGATTTTATTGCCGAAGCGAAGCCGGAAGATAAAATGGAATATATCAAGAAGGAACAACAGTCCGGCAAACTGGTGGCAATGATGGGGGACGGTACGAATGATGCTCCCGCTTTGGCTCAGGCGAATGTCGGAGTAGCAATGAACAGTGGTACGCAGGCTGCAAAGGAAGCCGGCAATATGGTAGATCTGGATAATGATCCTACCAAACTGATCGAGATTGTGGAAATCGGTAAGCAGTTGCTGATGACCCGTGGAACACTGACTACTTTCTCTATCGCCAACGATGTGGCTAAATATTTTGCCATTGTCCCCGCCTTGTTTATGGTGGCTATCCCCGAACTGGCGGCGTTGAATATCATGCAGTTGCATAGTCCTGAGAGTGCGATCCTTTCGGCAGTCATCTTCAATGCGATTATTATTCCGATCTTGATTCCGTTGGCTTTGCGTGGCGTTCAGTACAAGCCGATAGGTGCAAGTGCTTTGCTTCGCCGGAATCTGCTGATTTACGGTGTAGGTGGTGTGATTGCTCCGTTTATCGGAATTAAACTGATTGATTTATTAGTAGGTTTATTCTTTTAATTAAAAAACAATAGCGATGAAAACTTTATTTAAATCACTAAAGATAACTCTTGTTTTCTGTGTCTTTTTCTCCGTATTCTATATTCTTATTTTGTGGTTGTTTGCACAAGTGGCAGGACCTAATAAGGGAAATGCTGAAGTTGCCACACTGGATGGAAAAGTGGTGGGTGCGGCCAATGTCGGTCAGATGTTTACAAAAGATATTTATTTCTGGGGACGTCCTTCGTGTGCCGGAGACGGTTATGATGCTTCTAGTTCGTCCGGCAGCAACAAAGGACCCACGAATCCCGAATATCTGGCTGAAGTGGAAGCGCGTATCGATACGTTCCTTGTACATCATCCCTATCTGAGCCGTAAAGATGTTCCGGCGGAGATGGTAACGGCGAGTGCCTCCGGTCTCGACCCTAATATTACTCCGCAATGTGCATATGTGCAGGTAAAGAGAGTGGCACAGGCACGTGGACTGACTGAAAATCAAGTGAAAGAAATCGTTGATCAAAGTGTGGAGAAGCCTTTACTCGGAATTTTCGGAACGGAGAAAATAAATGTGCTGAAGCTGAATATAGCACTTGAAGAGAATAAATAACCAAACACTGGGCGGCGTGCCTGTCCGAATCGTTTTAGTTATTTATTGCGGTTCAAATAAACAGGGCTGGACAGGGCGCTGCTCTTTTTTAGAAACATAAAATAAAAAGATAAATATGAAGAGTTTTTTTAGTAAGAAGATTGTTGTAGGAGCATTGGTTGCGGCAACTGTATGCGTATCGGGTATAACGGATGCAAAAGCACAGGAATTTGCTGTGCAGGGAGATATTGTCAGTTCCTATGTCTGGCGGGGAATGTACCAGGGTGGAGGTGCGGCTTTTCAACCCACGCTGGGGTTTGGGTTCGATAATTTTTCTGTTACCGCATGGGGATCTACTAATTTCAGTGGGGGGAATAAAGAACTGGATCTGACTCTTGCCTATAAGTTTGGTAAGGCGGGACCTACGCTGACGGTTGCCGATTTGTGGTGGGAAGGTGAAGGGGCATATAAATATTTTAATTTTAAGAGCCACGAGACGGGACATCATTTTGAGGCGGGATTGGCTTATACGTTGCCCGTAGAGAAGTTTCCCCTGTCCGTAGCGTGGTATACGATGTTTGCCGGAAAAGACAAGAAGCTGAATGATAGCGGAGAACTGAAGCAGAATTATTCCTCCTATCTGGAACTGAACTATCCTTTCAGTGTGAAAAATGTCGATTTAAATGTAACTTGCGGCGCAGTGCCGTATAAGGCGGAGGGTATCTACACGAATAGTGGCTTCGCCGTGACTAATGTAGCTTTAAAAGGAATGACAGAGATAAAAATTAATGATAAGTTTTCATTGCCGATATTTGCACAGGCTATATGGAATCCATGTGTTGAAGATGCTTTTTTGGTTTTTGGCGTAACTTTAAGACCATAGATATAAACTCATGAATTTTTATTATGCAGAAACCCGTGGTGATCGTGATGATTACTACGGGTTGAAATAGTTTATAAACAGCAATTAATGAAATGGATATGGATAGAGAACAGAGTGTACAACATTTTTTGGATCTGATCAAGAAGTCTCATCGAGGCAAGTTTAAAATCTATATCGGCATGATAGCCGGTGTAGGGAAGTCTTACCGTATGCTTCAGGAGGCTCATGAACTGCTGGAGAATGGGGTGGATGTACAAATCGGCTATATTGAAACTCACGGACGTGCCGGAACGGAGGCTCTGATGCAGGGACTGCCTGTGATCCCCCGACGTAAAATTTTCTATAAAGGAAAAGAGTTGGAGGAAATGGATGTGGACGCCATTATCCGCCTTCATCCCGAGATTGTGATTGTGGACGAACTGGCACACACCAATGTGGAAGGCAGTTTGAACGAGAAACGTTGGCAGGATGTGATGACTCTGTTGGATGAGGGGATTAATGTGATTTCCGCAATCAATATCCAGCATATCGAGAGTGTGAATGAAGAAGTGCAGGAGATTACAGGGATCGAGGTGAAAGAACGGGTGCCGGACAGTGTGCTTCAGGAAGCGGATGAAGTGGTGAATATCGACTTGACAGCGGAAGAACTGATCTCGCGTCTGAAAGCAGGAAAGATATACCGTCCGGAAAAGATTCAGACAGCACTGGATAATTTCTTCCGGACCGAGAATATCCTTCAACTGCGGGAACTGGCTCTGAAGGAAGTGGCGCTCCGGGTGGAGAAGAAGGTGGAGAATGAGGTTGTGATGGGTGTTTCGGTCGGAATCAGGCATGAGAAGTTCATGGCTTGTATCAGTAGTCATGAGAAAACACCCAGGAGGATTATCCGGAAGGCGGCACGTCTGGCAACACGATATAATACAACTTTTGTTGCTCTCTATGTGCAGACTCCGAGGGAGAGTATGGACCGGATTGATCTGGCCAGTCAGCGTTATTTGCTGAATCATTTTAAGCTGGTAGCAGAACTGGGCGGAGAGGTCATCCAGGTGCAGTCGAAGGATATTCTGGGGAGTATTGTCAAAGTTTGTCGGGACAAGCAAATATCTTCTGTCTGCATGGGAACTCCTAATCTGAGATTTCCTCATGCCATTTGCTCCATACTCGGATATCGAAAGTTTTTGAATAATTTGTCACAAGCTAATGTAGATTTGATTATACTTGCATAATATTAACCGTATGAACGATATGAATATTAAAACAAAACTGATTCTCGGCATCGGGATGCTGGCGGGAATGATTATTTTGCTGGTAACACTTTCTGTTGTGAACCTTCAGTTGCTGACTGCCACAGAACCTGACAGCCCTGCCGCTATGCCGGCATTGGAACGCGCTCTGTTGTGGATTTCCGTTACCGGCGGTATTTGTATATTGACCGGATTGACATTGCTGTATTGGTTGCCCCGAACAATCAGTAAACCCATCAAGGAACTGAAACAAGGGATTCTTGAAATAGCCAATCATAATTATGAAGAACGGCTGGATATGAGAAATAATCAGGAGTTTCGGGAAGTTGCCGAGAGTTTCAACCGTATGGCGGAGCGTCTGGCCGAGTATCGGGCAAGTACGTTAGCGGATATTCTTTCTGCCAAGAAATTTATTGAGGCCATCGTGAACAGTATCGACGATCCGATAATCGGTCTGAATATGGATCGTGAGATTTTGTTTATTAATGAGGAAGCATTGAACGTGCTGAATCTGAAAAGAGGTAATGTCATACGTAAATCTGCGGAAGAATTGTCTTTGAAGAATGATCTGCTTCGCCGGCTGATTCGTGAACTGGTGACGCCGGGAGATCAGAAAGAGCCGTTAAAGATATATGCTGATGATAAAGAGAGTTATTTCAAGGCTTCCTACATTCCTATCATAAATACGGATGCGGGAAAGGATGAACCCAGCAAATTAGGGGATGTCATTCTGCTGAAGAATATAACGGAGTTCAAGGAATTGGATTCTGCCAAGACTACATTTATCTCTACCATTTCGCACGAATTGAAAACTCCGATTGCCGCTATCATGATGAGTCTGCAGCTATTGGAAGATAAGCGTGTCGGTGCACTGAATGATGAGCAGGAACAATTGTCCAAAAGTATTAAGGAGAGTAGCGAACGCCTGTTGAGCATTACGGGCGAATTGCTGAATATGACTCAGGTAGAGGCAGGCAAGCTGCAATTAATGCCGAAGATAACGAAGCCCATTGAACTGATAGAATATGCGATTAAAGCTAATCAGGTACAAGCGGATAAGTTCAATATCCAGATAGAAGTAGAGTACCCGGAAGAGAAAATCGGCAAGCTCTTTGTCGATAGTGAAAAGATAGCTTGGGTATTGACTAATTTGCTCAGCAATGCGATCCGTTATTCTAAAGAAAACGGGCGTGTCGTGATTGGCGCCAGGCAGGAAGGAGATATGATCGACCTGTACGTTCAGGATTTCGGTAAAGGCATCGATCCCCGTTACCACAAGAGTATTTTCGACCGTTACTTCCGTGTTCCCGGAACAAAAGTTCAGGGCAGCGGACTCGGTTTGTCTATTTCGAGGGACTTTGTGGAAGCGCATGGCGGTACGCTGACAGTAGAAAGTGAACTGGGAAAAGGAAGCCGGTTTGTGATGCGACTGAAAGCATAAAAGAGAATGTTCGGAAAGTGTCCGGAGGCGGTTGCTGTGATAAATAAATGTGGTAGCTGATTTAATTTGAAATGAAACTTTGGGAATCAAGACATTGCAGCGTCTTTTAAAATCTTTATATTTGCAGACTAATTGAAGTTAAAGTCAAATTTATACAATATAATAACTTAAAAGAACCAGAATCAGATGAAACAGGACATGATTGTTATCCTTGACTTGGGTAGTCACGAGAATACGGTATTGGCGCGTGCCATCCGTGCATTAGGAGTTTATAGTGAGATTTATCCTCACGACATCACAGTAGAAGAACTGAAAGCATTGCCCAACGTAAAGGGTATTATTATCAATGGTGGACTGAACAACGTGATCGACGGTGTTGCTATTGACGTGAATCCGTCTATCTATACGATGGGGATTCCTGTTATGGCTGCCGGTCACGATAAAGCGACTTGCGCAGTGAAGCTTCCGGCATTTACAGATGATATCGAGGCTATTAAGGCTGCTGTAAAGTCTTTCGTATTTGATACTTGTCGGGCTGAAGCTAACTGGAATATGGCGAATTTTGTCAATGACCAGATCGAGCTGATCAGACGTCAGGTGGGTGATAAGAAAGTATTGCTGGCATTGTCGGGTGGTGTTGACAGCTCAGTGGTAGCTGCTTTACTTCTGAAGGCAATCGGTGAAAATTTGGTATGCGTGCACGTAAATCACGGCTTGATGCGTAAAGGTGAGTCTGAAGATGTTGTCGAAGTATTCAGTAACCAATTGAAAGCAAATCTGGTTTATGTAGATGTAACAGACCGCTTCCTGGATAAATTGGCAGGTGTGGAAGATCCCGAACAGAAACGTAAGATTATCGGTGGTGAGTTTATCCGTGTGTTCGAAGAAGAAGCACGTAAACTGGATGGTATCGATTTCTTAGGTCAGGGTACTATTTATCCGGATATTGTAGAGAGCGGAACGAAGACTGCCAAGATGGTGAAATCTCATCATAATGTAGGCGGTCTGCCTGAAGATCTTAAGTTCCAGCTTGTAGAGCCCTTGCGCCAGTTGTTCAAGGATGAAGTGCGTGCTTGTGGTCTGGAGTTGGGTTTGCCTTATGAGATGGTTTACCGTCAGCCGTTCCCTGGTCCCGGTTTAGGTGTACGTTGTCTGGGTGCTATCACACGTGATCGTCTGGAAGCAGTACGTGAGTCTGACGCCATTCTGCGTGAAGAGTTCCAGATTGCCGGCCTGGATAAAAAGGTATGGCAATACTTTACCGTAGTGCCCGACTTTAAATCTGTTGGTGTACGCGATAATGCCCGTTCTTTCGATTGGCCGGTGATTATCCGCGCTGTCAATACGGTAGATGCCATGACAGCTACTATTGAACCGGTAGACTGGCCTATCCTGATGAAAATCACAGACCGTATTCTGAAAGAAGTGAAGAATGTGAATCGTGTTTGCTATGATATGTCGCCGAAACCTAATGCGACTATTGAATGGGAATAAGCGTATAGAGCATTAAATAGAATAGCCCCCGGAAGCTGAATATAAACTTTCGGGGGCTATCTTTTTGCATTTAGCGTCACCTATGGCGTCACCTGCCACCAATTGATGTATAAAAGAAAAAGGCACCCAAGAGTGGAAGCCTCTCAAATGCCTTATTCTTATCAAGTAGCGGGACCCGGGATTGAACCGGGGACCTCATGATTATGAATCATTTAGAATGATTTTTTGTGATTTTTATTGGATGATATATTTGCTTATTTATCAGCGATTTAATACTTTTGTGACATTGTCTGATAACGACTGATTCTTAGAAAATAAAGCTTTTTGTGTTCCCGTTGTGTTCCCAAATGGCTTATTAAAGTGTTTTGTTTTATGTTTTTAAATATGATGATTTATGGATAAAAAGTATATAAGTTGTTTGGTTAATGACAAAGTTGGTGTTTGTGCAATAAGTCTTGTTCTAGACAAAAGGCATGTGAGGAATGGAGGTAAATATCCTATAGCTTTACGTTTTACTATAGATCGAAAAAGATTGTATTATCCGTTGGGAGATAAATATACAGAAAAAGAATTTGATGCTATTTGTAGAGCAAAAAATACAGGTCGAAGATCCAATATTAAGAGTGAGAAGGAAACTAACTTTGAGTGTAAGATGCTTTTAGAACAAACATTTAAATCTTATGTTGATATAGTACAGGATTTGGATAAAACTTCTAAACTTAGTTTGAATATGATCATGACTCGGTTAACTGGAAAAAATGAAGAAGATTCATTTTTGTTAGTATGGGAAGATATTATTAATAATAGGTCTGTGGGAACTGCAGATAGTTATACTACGGCAAAAAAATCATTTATTAAGTATGCGGGAGTAATATCTGGTTTTAATGTATCCAAGAGTACAATTGAGAAATGGATTAAAGGAATGGAGAATGATGGATTTACTAAAACGACTATTGGAATATATTTAAGGGCATGTCGGGTTGTGTGGAACGAGTGTACACAAAGGGGATTTTTAGGTAAAAAAGAATATCCGTTTGGTAAAGATAAAAGTTTGATCACGATTCCTGTAGGTAGTACACGAAAAAAAGAATATCTGAATGTAGAGCAAATGACGGAGTTGTATCAAGTGTTTATTAATAAAAAATATCCAGAATCATGGCAAAAGAGTTATATAGAAAAGGTTCATTTTTCTTTAGGGTTGTTTTTGGTACAATATTTATGTAATGGTTTTAACTTAGCAGATGCTGCACGGCTTCGATACAACGATTATTATTATATTAGTGGCAAACAGTCTTTTCAGTTTATGCGTTATAAAACTAAGGATAGAAGTGAAAATAATAGCGAGGTGGTAATTCCAATTATTGAACCTTTGAGAATAATTTTGTCGGAAATTGCTGCACCAGAGGAAAGAGGGGGATTGGTATTTCCTTCTATATTGAAGGGGGAAACAAATGAAGTACAGGTAAGAAAACTGATAGCATTAGAAAATAGTAACATTCAAGATCGGATGAAAAAGTTGACTATGGCTTTAAATTGGGAGATTTTTCCTAGCAGTACTTGGTGCAGGCATTCTTTTGCAACAAATTTAACTCATGCGGGAGTTCCTATTAATTATATAAGTGATAGTATGGGGCATTCTCATGATGAAAATATTACTGCGCGTTATATAGACATTTTTCCATATGAGCAGCAAGTGCTATATAATAATAAATTATTAAATTTAGCCAATGAGGAAATGACTCCGATTACTAAATTGTTAAATTCACTTACTCCTGATGAATTGAAGACTCTAATAACTGTAGTGAAGAGTAAAACAAAGGAGTGACAGGCGTAGTAGGATATTACTGAAGTCTGGATACAATGAATCCGACACAATTGAAAGAACTTAGTGAGCATATCAGGAGTATAGCTTAACAAAATTTTCTATATTTGAGGCAGCATTCGGGAAAAACGGGTGCTGCTTTTTATTGTAATTGCTTAAATTAGTACTATTATGGAAAATGAGAATAAACTTAAAAAAGGTACTTTTGAAAAGATAAGTGAAAACCTTTATAAAATCAATGGTAATGAAGTTCCTTTCACCAATGAAGGTGACATGGATTTAATTCCAATAGTAAGGGATATTGTTGAGCAGGGAAAGGATGTAGTCCTTGAAAATTATAACTCGGGTAAATCAAGTTATTCCATTGATGGTGAGAATGTACCAATAGCTGAGATAGTAACAGAAATAACAGATTTCTTAGATTCATTGCCTATACACCAGAAGACCATAAAGAAAAAATATTGTTACTATAAACTCGGAGACAAGGAGTTGTCGGTTGAAAAAGAACTTATCCCACTTGTAGAAGATATTTCCAACAAAAAAGATATATCAATTAGTCAATATAAGTTTCAAAAGGAATCATATCTCATTAATAATAAAGTTGTGCTTGTAAATGGCTTAATATCCAAAATCCATAGTATGTCTCCGAATTGGTTGGAAGCTTGGAAAGTTGATGAATGCCATTATAAAATAAAGGGGGAAGAGTTTCATATAAAGGATGATGACGTACAAATAATAAATAAACTCATAAATGGCATAGATGAATCCAATGTGCCAAAATATGAACAGAAAAAATGTGTATATGATATTAGTGGTAATGAGTGTCTTATTACCAATCTAAGTTCATATCTAGTTTTTCTTTTGTATGATAAGCCTAATTTTGATGATAAAGTAGCGGCTGAAATAAAAGAGATTTATTTGAAAGATAAAATAGATCTAAATAAGAAGGAACTTGCTAAGAAAGCACATTGTTTTATAAGCACTCTTCCTAAACCAATTTTCATAGCAATAAGGAAAGCAGAAAAAGAATATAATGAGGACAGTATATTCCAACTCAGGAAAGATTTAAAGTCTGACACAAATTCACGTTTTCAGCATATTGCTCCGAAAGATTTTGTTGATATTCAAAAGCAAATGATGTCCTATTATGATGGCTTTTTAGAACTAATATTTGAAGAAATAGATGAAGAAGAAGCAAGGCTTTTACATCAGAAACTCGAATCAGAGGATATCGAAAATATTTATACTTTTATTGGTGAAGAGATCAAGAATCAGCGTTTGAAGGTTAGGAATGGGATAAACTTGGAGGATATGTATGATGCATTAATTAATAATACACAGTCTCCCCAATATGAACCTATATCTGAATTTTGCTTATATTTTATACAAGCTGTTGTTACTGTGTATCATGAGGAATATGAAGAGTGGAAAAACAAAGCGGAAGTAGAAGGTATTATAAATTTAGACCTTACCTCGGAGTTTTATTTTAGGGAAGGTTATAAGAATGAAGTCTTTTTATTTTATTATGCTTTTTTTGAAGGACAGTTTTTTAACCAGTTATTCCATGCTATGAATTACGGTTTTATAAAACCTGAAGTAATGAAGAAGTATATCATTGATAGGTTACAAGAATTGGAGTTGGCAGAATATGTCCAAAAAAGATATGATGAATACCGAAAAGTAACTGGTGGCGGCAAGGATTTTTGTTTTTGTGATATTACTGAACTCTCATTAACTAGTCGCTTACCTATGCCAGATGGATTTGATAATAAGAAATTGGTAAAACTTCATCAAGCTTTTTATAGTTATGTTGATGCCGGACAGCCTTTGTGCTTCTTTTTAGGGAGCAGTACATCTAATACTGATGCAAAAACTGTATTATGGAATGGTGACCGTCACACCCTTCAAGTTTTTATAAGAGAACTATATGGTAAAGATGCTAAAGGAAAACTTAAAACAGTTCCTGACGGCATATGGAAAATAACCAGTAATATTTTTATGCCGAAAGGGAAAAAGTTAAGTGAGAATACATTGAAAACCGGAGAAATCCAATTGCCGGAAGATGTTAGATTAGAGATAGCGGAGAATATTCAAAAAATAAGAATCTTAAAATGGAAGGATACTAATTGACTTCATAATATAATACTCTATATAACATATATATAACGTTCATGTAATTTGCGCTATATGCTTTATAATCATGGAATTATGTTTATCGTAATTCCATTTTTTTGTGCATATATTTGCGCTAGGAATCAATACGATCGTACCAAGGATTTCAAGGATATAAATTAAAATAAATAAAGAAATGAGAAACATAGAACTTAAAAAACAACCTCTTTTCCAGTCTACTTTGGGTGATTTGGTGGAGGTCTTGAAAGAAGAGTTAGGCTTTGCAAGCGAGAGTGGTAACGATGAAAAGGGCAATACCTTCCCATCTGGTAGTAAACATTATGTCCGGGGCATGAAAGAATTGGCAGTGGCTCTTCATTGCTCCATTTCTACTGCTCAACGCATAAAGAGTAGCGGTGTCATTGATGCGGCCATTTCCCAAAACGGTAAGGTCGTTGTAATTGATGTTGAGCGAGCTTTGGACATATTGAGAGTTTCTAATAAAAAATGGGGGCGCAAGTAGTCTCAGGTAATTAACCGGAATAGACAGTTTCGCTGGGAAATACGCCGGCTGTTTTCAACAGTGGAGCTGTCTGTTCATAAATCAAGAAAGAATCTATGAAAAGTCAATTGACCTTCAATGAAGTTCATACGTAGTTTAATAGGTATAAATTTATGGATGTAAAAGATAGCCTACTGTCAGGTGTGTCTTTGTATAACAGCTTGATTTCAAAAGGATTATTCCTTTGTTTTATTGCTTATATTTGCTCTCGAAAATGAACATAACTTATAATTTCTTTAATTATGGTAGATGATAACAAACCTCTTTCTGTATCTGATATTGAGCAGAAAGAACAAAAGATTCAAACTATGGTAGAAAACAATCAAAATCCTGTGACTGAAGTATCAGAGCAGGGAGCCGTTCAAGCAACGGTAGAGAATGTTAATAATGGTATGATACCTCAGGGTAGTGCTACGTCTGATAGTAACAGTAGCATAAATGCTGTTGTGCCAAATGGGACAGCATCAAGTGGGACACTCCTAAGTGGGACAGTTCTGCAGAATTCCTATCTTAAGATGTGGGACGGGGAACCTTTGTCTGAAGGAAAGTTGTATCACCGCAATGAAATGATAGGTTTGCCTGAATGTTCCATCATGGAAAACCGTGACTTTTTGGGACGTGCGGAAGAATGGCAGAATAAGTGCCGTGAAGTAGGTATGGCCCAACCGGCCAAGTATGTCAGAGCCTGGATTGTCAAACAGGCTGGATATACTCCTGCGCTATTCAACAAGGAAAAAGGAGAATGGGAAAGGGTTTCCGGAGATTTATTGGACCGGTATTATTGTCGAATGGACGGTCACGGACGTGCTGCGGGACATGACCTGGAATTAGCCGAGGCTATGAAAAATCCGGCTTATCAGCCTTTCGATTTCATCTTCTTTTTTGAGGATATTTGTGATCCGGATATATTCCGAAAACAGTTTGTCTCCATTAACTTCGACACGAAGAAGACGACCAATGCCGAACTTGCGGGTTATGCTGCTGCGGTATATAAGAATGCGGATACACAATATTACAATGACTTGCTCAAGACCGGTTATGTTGCCAAAGCCGCTGCATATTATGCGTATGCCAAGGAACCTTCCCGGGATGACATGAAGAAGATTAACGAAGGGACGTCTGTAAGTGTTGACCGTCCTATGGTCGATGCGATGAAACGGGCCTTGACGGTATATCGGAAAATATTTACGGGGAAAGCATCATCAAAGCTTCTGAATGGTGTTCCTCTTGCCCGCTGGACGTATAATCGGCTCAAGCAGGAGACTGACAAGGAGAAACTGCTAAAGACTATCACCCAGAAATTCTCTGTTCTTACTCCCCAATATGTTGCCGTATTGCAGGAGGCCAGAGGTGTCAAGGGTGACAGGACCCGGACCACTGAAATCGTTTTGGGAGAATTGTTTGACAATATTCTTAAGGATTGATTATGTCTTTGGAGCAGTAGTAATTATTGCCCCTCTCTAAAGATATAGATATATGGATAATGCTTTTAAAGTACGGACATTCAAAGAGGTGATTGCCGATAAAAATAATTTCAAGGAGCCGGGAGCGGTTCTGGGAGATTTCATCAAGGAAGGCGAACTTTCGGTTATCGGAGTTGCAGCTAATAGTTCGGAAACAGCTTTTTGTTACGATGTCGCCTTTGCCAATGCATCAGGCCTGTGCCATTGGGAAGAACCGGTCAGTGATAAAATAAGGAAAACACTTTGTGTTGACTTTGAACTGTCAGATTCTCAAATAGCCCGTCGATACGCCAATGTTCCCGACTTTGTCTCTTGTAGTGTAAGAAGGGCACATCCGGTTTCTTCTGCACACGGCTGTTCTCCAGAAGATACAATAAGAAACATAGAGAAGCTGGTAGAGGAAAACCGTCCCGAGCTTGTTATTATTGATGACTTGGGGGCTCTGACAGGCAATGCTGTATCAGTGTCTGTTGTAAAAAAGACGATGGAAGGTCTGAAACATATCAGGGAGTCATTCGGGCTTACTATGATACTGGTTGCACATTTTCGTAAACGTAACGGTAGAAATCCTATTGAAATCAGTGATATAGAGGGAAGTTCCGTTATCTGTAACTATACCGACAGTATAGTTGCCATTGGCAGTTCAGTGGAAGGTACTGAAATAAAATACCTGAAACAACTGAAGACCCGCAGTGCCCAAAAGATGTCGGAGGTTGCTGTTATGTGTCTGGAGGATGTTCCCTGGCTTCATTTTGATTTTATACGGTTTGATGATGAATTCAACCACCTTGTCAACAGTCAGAAAAGTCGCAGTACGATTACTGACTTCATGGGAGAGAATATTGTAAGATTGAACTCTGAAGGTTTCAGCATACGTTCGATAGCGGAGATGCTGGGGCTCTCAAAGAGTGTGGTCGGAAGATTTCTAAAAGACCGGAACTCATATTCCCCTCAATTGAACTATGATTAATTGTGGTGTATATTGTTTCCGGATAGAATATTATAATATTTTTCGTAGATAAAGGAGTATATGGCAGGTACAGGTACCAACTTGCCATTCTCCGCTTAAATTAATTAAAGTTATGACAACATTTTTAAGACGGGCAGGAGCACATGAACTTCCTGTCACAGCCCCTCTTATGCCTGAAAATATCCCGGGTATGAAGGAGATAAAGGGTTTAATAAAAGTGGATATTATTAATTCTAACTAAAAAAAAGAAATGAAAGAAGAATATCATGGCAAGGCAATTTATCAGCCTTCCGGCAAAGCTGCCGAATATGGAGAATGGGCTTGTAATTTTCATATTGGCTGTTCAAATTGGTGCGACTATTGTTACTGCTCAAAAGCTTTGCATCCAGGTTTGTGGAGTTCTACAGTAACCTTGAAAAAGGCCTTCAAGGATGAACAGGATGCTATTGCGGTATTTGAGAAGGAATTCTCCCAAAATCTACAGTCCTTACGTGGGGCCGGATTATTTTTCAGTTTTACCACCGATCCGCTGCTTCCTGAAACAATGGAACTGACAGCACAGGGAGTAAAGACTTGTGTGGAGAACGGTGTGAATGTGAAAGTTCTGACCAAGCGTGCCGATTTCATAGACAATTTCTTTGGGTTGCTGACTAGCTATGGGAACTTTGATGAGGACCAGTACAGGGAGCACACGGCTTTCGGATTCACCCTGACCGGACATGATGAACTGGAACGGGGTGCATCATCCAATATAGAACGTATCGGTGCTATGGAGGAACTGCATAACAGGGGGTATAGAATATTCGCTAGTATAGAACCGATTGTAGACTTTCCGTCTTCTATGCAGATGATTAAAGGCTCCCTTCCTTCTTGTGATCTCTATAAAATAGGATTGATGTCAGGCAATGGGGTAACGTATGATCCGGTTGAAGCACAGAACTTTTTATCGGAACTACAGCAGTTACCCGGACAACCTAAAATTTACCTGAAGAATTCTCTGGTCAGATTTCTTGGTGTGGATAGAAAAACTCTTCCTGAGAACTTTGTAGAGAGTAACTACAATATGTTCGGCTGAGGATAATGCATATGGGAAGTCTCGAATGAAGGGGCTTCCCCTTAATCTCAATTATATTATGGGTGGATTGAATTCAAACCGGGAAAGATAGAGTTTATTAACAGGTATGATAGCATGGGGAGAGTTAAAGAGCTGTTTTTAGTTTATGAATTCATTAAGAACTATATTAACGTAAGTTTGATATTATTTTGCAATAAAGTAATTTATGCTTTTATATCAAATTCACGTTAAATATAATGGCAAGTTGTATTCGTAGACATTATCGAGGCTCTGGATAATCCCCGCCATAAATCCTTGTCCGATATGTGCAGTAAAAATAGGACCGGAGCAAAGCAAATCCAGCGGGGAATTGTTGGAAAGCTGGAAAGAAGTTGGAAATTGGTATTTTATGAAAGACAGTCAGGTTTGTCACAGGATTCCTTCATATGAAAAATGAACTTCCTGCCCTTTTCAGTGTTTTCTATCTCGCACACTCTTTTTTTCTTTCATATCTCATTGACTATAAATATAATACAAAACAGATACTCAGTACAGGCTTACCGTATTGGGTTCAGCCTTTATAAAATAGTAATAACGAATTAATAAAAAGTGAAAAGATGACATCAGTAAAAATTAAGTTTAGGGCTTCTACAATGGTTGATAAAGAAGGGTATTTATATTATCAGATAATCCATAACCGTATTATCAGGCAGATCAGCACTGATTATAGAATATTCTCATCGGAATGGGATAATAATTCCGGAATGATAATATTGTATCCGGAAGGTGCCGGTACGGAGCGTGCCAGTATAGTTTTGTCTATACAAGAACGCATTCGCTGGGATAAAGTGCGGCTGAACAAGATTATAGAGTCGTTGGATAATCAGGAGAGCGGATATACTGCCGACGATGTAGTGCAACAATTTAATGATCGTGCCAAAGAACAGTCTTTTTTTGATTTTATGCTGAATGTTATTGTCGGGTTGAGAAGACTAGGCAAAGTGCGCACTTCAGAAACTTATACGGCCGCACTCAAAAGCTTTATGCGATTCCGGAACGAACGGGATGTAATGTTGGAGGAGATAGATTCGGAAATGATGATGCTTTATGAGGCCTGGTTAAAGGAACGGGATATTTCCATGAATACTATCTCATTTTACATGCGTATTCTTCAGGCGACTTATAATCGCGCCATTGAAAAAGAATTGACTGTGCAGCGGTATCCTTTCAAACATGTCTATACAGGAGTTGAGAAAACAGTGAAAAGGGCTGTTCCATTTAAGTATATAAAGAAAATTAAGGATTTGGAACTTCCAGCCGGTTCTTCTATTGATTTTGCCCGCGATATGTTTCTTTTCAGTTTTTATACCCGTGGCATGTCGTTTGTTGATATGGCCTATCTAAAAAAGAAAAATCTAAAAAATGGCGTTTTGACTTATCGCAGGCGTAAGACAAAGCAACAGCTTACCATTAAATGGGAGAAACCTATGCAGGAGATAGTGGACAAGTATCCTGATACAAATATGTATCTGTTGCCTATTATCAGAGAAGTTGAAAATGAAAGGAAACAGTATGAGAATGCGCTTCATCTTATTAATAACAAGTTAAAGGAGATTTCCATAATGATCAACTTGGCTGCCCGGCTGACAATGTACGTTGCGCGTCATTCATGGGCAAGTGTGGCAAAAAGTAAAAATATTCCTATCTCAGTCATCAGTGAGGGTATGGGACATGATTCAGAAAGTACGACACAAATATACTTGGCTTCGTTGGATAACTCGGTTATAGATAAGGCGAATAAGTTGATACTTAAAAATCTATAGCCATAGTGTTTAGCAAAACGCTTCGTCTCTTGATAAGAGATGAATTTACAAATGCAAAGGTACGAAAAAAAAGTAAATGGGAGCATGTTTTAACAATAAAGTTTCTTTTTCACCTAAAATATAATATGAGTGTTTAGCATAAATGCATAATTGTATTACATAATAATCTTATAATCAACTATTAATATAATATATTCATCTCTTATCAAGAGACGAAGTTTTAATAGAGTGTTCTTATACTTAAGAATCTGGTTAAAGATATTAATTTTAATCTTCTTTATTGGGGGTATGGATGAGGTATTAGACTTGATTAATAAGAAAAAGGCAACGCTTGAATTTCTAAGAAATAGCATAAGCCGGAACATATATTAGTATGAGGGACGATGCCACTGTATATAGTTCAGTAACTCTTACTAACGTCATGGGAGACAATATCAGTAACGGGACAGGCCAGGCACTAGTCTCGGAAGTGAGAGGTTTATCTAAAGGTAAAGGGGGAGCAAATTGGTGCTACCTCTTTATTCATCATACGAAGGTGAATGCGGTAAATGAGAAGTTAAAAGAGAGGTATTGTACTTTCATTCATAAAAGTGTAGTGTATAAACGCAAAAACAAACGTATCGCAAAAGATGAGAAGCCAACTATATCCGGTCTCGTTTTTGTACAGGGAGAAAGTGATGACATACAATCCTTCTTGTGTGAAAACTTTTTTGGTTTGTATCTGGTGAAAGATTGCAGTACAGGTAAGATTGCGGTTATACACAATAATGTGATGCAATCTTTCATGCAAGTGTCCCAGGTGGAACCAGCCCGTATTCGTTTTATGCTCCATACTTTTGATTATTATTCTTCGGGTAATACTTTGGTCAGGATTACTTCTGGTCCATTAACAGGATTGGAGGGATACCGGATACGTATTTCCCGTGATAAATGTCTGGTTACATCTATAGGTGGAATGACTGTTGCCATAGGCGGTATATATAAGGAAAGTTTTGAGAATATAGATGAATATGTCAGACAACGAAGAGAATTATTATGCAAAGAGAGCCAGGAGGAATGTTTTACATTAACTTCGTGTCAATCAGAGATTGCCCAGTGTTTCTTTACTCCTCAAAATCAAATGGATGTAATGGCAATAGGCAGTGCTCTTAACTTATGGATTGTAAAAGCAGAATCATATATCAAAGAAAAGAATTTCGATAAGGCAGTGGAAATTACTTTGTTTATCTTAAATAAGATTGGAAATTGTTTTCATTCCATATATAGCGATCCCCGTATCAAAAATTTCAAAGAAATAAATGCCGTATGTTGCAATGCGGACAAAATTTTGATTTCTGTTTTGAACAGTGTTGACGTATCTGTGGATCTAAAAGAAATAATAAAGAGTGAAAGAAGGTCGCTTGTTATTTGTTATCCGTTTTTGCCAATGGAATTGTAGGCGGTGAAATAAGCAGATTACATTATATGATTATTGCAGTTGATTTTAATATAATAGTACGATATTAGAAAACAAATGTTCATATCTTGGAAAGGGAATCATCCGGATAAATAGGTGAAAGAAGATATGTTAACTCTTTGCTAAAAAAAAGACTCGCTTGTTTATTGATGACCAAAATGTTTAGGGAATACTTGATTGGGGCGTGGTTTATGAGACGGTTCACAATAAGTGGAGCTATGAACACTATTTATAGGAAGCTAATGGAATGGAAGAACCTAAGGTTTCTTTTTGTGAACGTATCTTTAGATTGTAATATGACACTGATATGATATCGGTAGCGATTAAGCAAAAAGTAAATTGTAGTGGATGTAATGCTTGTGCGGAAGTGTGTCCAAAGCATTGTATCGAGATGGTTCCCGACAAGAAAGGCTTTTTTTATCCTAAAGTCGATGCGGTAACTTGCATTGATTGCGGAGCTTGTGAAAAAGTATGCCCGTTTCAGGACGGGAATATAAAGCTGGATACCCCTCTCACAGCTTATGCGGCATGGAACAAGGATAGGGAACAGTATCTTGCAAGTTCATCTGGTGGAGCTGCCCATGTGTTTTCGTCTCATATTATAAAACGAGGAGGTGTTGTCTACGGATGCACATCTGAAGGAATGCACATTCGTCATATCCGTGTGGACTTTTTGTCGAAATTATCGAAGCTACAAGGTTCCAAATATGTGCAGAGTGATGTCAGGGGGGTGTTCAGTTTGGTAAAAGCTGATTTAAAAGCAGGAAAGCCGGTGTTGTTCATCGGTACGCCTTGTGAAGTAGCCGGATTGAAAAAATATATAAAGAGAATTCCAGAAGATTTGTATTTGGTAGATTTGATTTGTCATGGTGTTCCGTCACAGCAAATGTTGTACGAACATATAAATCATATACTAAATGGTCGCTCTGCAGAACGACTATCCTTTAGAAAAGGACAGTCGTTTCACATTGAGCTGACAGATCAATACGGTACAGTGTATTCTTCAGAACCCCACAGAGATATGTATTATAGAGCATTTTGGGGTGGGATATCTTATCGGGAAAGCTGTTATGAGTGCCCATTTGCCCGCAGGGAAAGGGTGAGCGATATAACAATTGGTGACTTTTGGGGATTGCAAGATGCGGCATCACTTCCTTTAGAGATTTCAGAAGGTATCAGCGTATTGTTACCATCTTCAGAAAAAGGGAAATCGCTGATTGCCGCAGCAAAATCAGATATGTGGATTTATGAACGTAGTGTCGAGGAAGCTGTAGAAGGAAATACACAATTGTATCGCCCGGTCCACAATGGTTTATCTGCCAGACTTTTATCTATGCTATATCCGTGTTTCCCATTTGACAAAGCGGTAAGAATAGTAATAGTCAAGGATTTGATTCTTGAGTCTTTGAAGAATATACTCAGGTCATTCAAACCTGTGCTTATGCCTATAATCAATGTCATACGCCGATAACAAACGCATAGCTAAGAACACGATATACCTTTATATAAGGACATTCGTGTCGATGATTGTGGCTCTTTATACTTCACGCAAGATTCTTGAAACTCTTGGCGTAGATGATTTTGGCATATTCAATGTGGTGGGTGGTATCATCTCGTTAATGTCTTTTATCAACGGTTCAATGTCGGTGGCCACACAACGCTATCTTACCTATGAGTTAGGTAGAGGTACGGAAGGGCAATTTAACAAAGTATTTAATATGGCGGTATATATTCATGCCATAATTGCTGTCATTGTTCTGATTGCGGCGGAAACGGTGGGCGTTTGGTTTGTGAACACACAGTTGAATATTCCTGAAGTGCGAATGGAAGCTGCCAATTGGGTGTTTCAAGCCACGATACTAACAACAATTTTAGGAATACTACAGACACCTTACAATGCTGCTATTATTTCGCATGAGCACATGCACGTTTATGCATACGTAGGATTAGGGGAAACTTTTGCCAAGCTGTTTATTGTTTGGGGACTTTTTTATTATCCATACGACAGGCTTGCTATTTGGGGATTCGCCATATTTCTCCTTCAATTTTTAATAGCCATGACTTACCGTATGTATTGCAGCCGACAATTTCCCGAATGCAGGCTTCATTTGAGATGGAATAAGGCAATCTTTAACTCTATGGTCCAATTTACGGGTTGGAATATGTTCGGAACTATTGCATGGTTATTAAAAGATCAAGGCGTAAACATATTGATGAATTTGTTTGGTGGTCCTGTTGCAAACGCAGCACGGGGTGTATCTTGCCAGGTTTCGGGAGCCATACAAAATCTTACCGGCGGATTTCAGAGTGCCGTAAATCCACAACTGACCAAAAGATATGCAGCCCATGAATCAGAGGAAACTTGCGACCTCATGTGTAAAAGCTCAAAAATCTCTTATTTTTTGCTTTTTACCATTGCATTGCCAGTCATGATGGAGACAGACTTCATTTTGGATTTGTGGTTAGTAGAAGTCCCCCCCATGACTGCTTCGTTTACGCGCATCATTATTATCGAAGCCTTATTAAATGCCTTTGGAGGTCCCATGATAACTTCGCTCATGGCAACAGGAAATATAAAATGGTATCAAATTGTAGTCAGTTCATCATTGCTATTCATTATTCCTGTGGCTTATTTGTTGTTGAAAAGTGGTTATTCCATTGAAACTCCATTGATAGTTTCGGTCATATTCATAATGATTGGGAATATTGTCAGGCTTATGTTCTGCAAGAAACAGCTTGGTCTCGCATTCAGGCAATATACTTGGAACGTAGTCTTTCCTATTGCGGGCGTAAGTGCTTTAGCCATTATTTTTCCGTTAGGCATTCATGTTTATATGACCGAGGGTTGGAGCAGGCTTCTGATTACCACTTTCGTATCATGCACAGCTATGGGAATTTTGACTTATACCATTGGCCTGACAGCATCCGAACGTACATTCATTATATCTTATGTGACACCCAAAGCAAAAAAGTTTTTCCATATAGATTAATTGTATGAAAAAAGTAGGAATCATCACTTTCCATGCCGCATATAATTACGGTTCTATGCTTCAGGCATACGCTTTACAGCAAGTAATTCTGAGCATGGGGTATGACTGTGAAATCATTAATTTCCGGAGTCCTGCCCAAAAGCGGCAATATAAGCCCATCTTTGTGGTAGGATCGTTTTATGGCAGATGTGTACGCTTTATCATACAAGCGGCATACGTATGGGGAATATTGAAAAAACAGCGATTGTTTGAACAATTCTTAAATAGTGAATTGAAGTTGTCTTATAATGAATATGGAACATTGGAAGACTTGGAAAATGCAGGATTCAATTATGACTATTACATATCAGGAAGCGATCAAATCTGGAATGTATATTGCAATGACTTCAACTATGCTTACTTCCTGCCTTTTGTAAAATCAGGCAAACGTATTGCTTATGCTCCCAGTATGGGTGCCCAATTAAGCATAAAAACATACAAGGATAGAAAGAAAGTCATTGATTTATTAAACCAATATGATGCAATCAGTGTAAGAGAAGCTGTTGGAGCCCGGTATATAGGAGAAATAACCAAGATGCCTACTGCTTCTGTTCTTGACCCAACTTTGCTGCTGAATCCCCAAGAATACGACAATTTGATAGATGACAAGCCTTTGATAAAAGGCGAATATGTATTTATCTACTCTCCTAATTTCACTGAGAAAGTCAATGAAATGGCTGAAGCATTAGGTGACAAATACAACAAACAGGTTGTCATCTCACAAGGGCTGATAAGTAAGAATGCCATGCTGAAATGGGGTAGGAAATTTAATATATATACGGCTACAGGTCCCAAAGAATTTCTTAATTTGTGCAAGAATGCTTCCATCATTTGTTGTGATTCATTTCATGCTGTAGCATTCTCCATTCTCTTCAAGAAATGTTTTTTCGTTCTTGACGGAATGAAAGATAACCGCATATCCAACCTGTTGCAAATAACACATCTACAGAATAGGAATTTTTCATCACCAAATGAGTATTTTAACGCTCCATTACAAATGGATTTCACCCAACCTCTTGGGGCTCTGGAAATAGAACGCCGGAAAAGTTTGGAGTGGTTGAAAGAGCATCTTGATGTTTGTTAGAATAAGATTCTATCAATGCAGTTACAATTCTTTATTCAGGAATCGAGGGTTTTAGAAAAATAAAATGGGAGCAATGGAAAAACATGCTTTTTTGATAATTGCCCACACAGATTGGAGCTTGTTAAAAACATTGGTATCATTATTGGATTATGAATTGAATGACATCTACATCCATATTGATGCTAAAGTTCCGGCAAAAGCTATTCCGGACATAATTTGCAGCAAAAGCAATTTATATATGTTGGAACACCGCATTTCTGTCGCATGGGGTGATATAAGTGTAGTCGAAGCAGAGTATCTGCTTTTTGAAATAGCTTATAATAATAGCCATTATGGTTATTATCATTTATTGTCAGGCGTGGACTTACCGTTAAAATCAAAAGAGTATATATATTCTTTTTTTATGCAGTCTGGCAAAGAATTCATTGGTTTTTGCCCTTACAATGATACACTTTCGGATATTCGTGTCAGAACGTATCATTTTTTTGTCAGTAAAATGCGGAACAACCGATTTTATAGGTTGTTAGACAGGATTATCGCAAAATGTTTGGTCGTTTTTGACTGTTTAAGAAATAAAGAAATATATTTCAGGAAGGGTTCCACTTGGGTAAGTGTTACAAACGATTTTGTAAGGTATATGCTAGCGAATAAAACCATGGTGTTGGAATTGTATAAGCATACGTTCGGAGCAGATGAGTTTTTCATCCAGACCTTATGTTGGAATTCACGGTTTCGGAATAGTGTATATGATTTGAATGATGAATATAATGGTTGTCAAAGGCTGATCGATTGGGAACGCGGCTGGCCGTACACTTGGCAAGAAAAAGATTACAACGAATTGATTGCTTCAGAGTACTTATTCGCAAGAAAGTTCTCTTCAGAAAATGCAGAATTAATCAATAGGTTGACAACATTCCTAAATACCCAGAATTGAACATGTTACACCCAACAATCACACCCATTGATTCACTAAGAGGTATTTTTGACTTGTTGATAGTTTGGCATCATTTGACACTAACAGAAGTATCTCCATATCATTACGATTTTGGCAGTACCATTGTTCTTTTCTTCTTTATTCTGAGCGGGTACGGCATATCATTGTCGTGGAAAGATAAAATAAGTGAAAAAGGGGGCGGTAAAAAATTCCTGTCCCGTCCTTGTTCGGGGTATTTGCTCAAAGTTGCCAATAAAATGTTTAACGAACTATAGGAATGAAGACAATTTCAGTCATAGTCCCAGTTTACAATACGGAAGCTTACTTGGATCGTTGCATCAAGAGCTTGTTCTGCCAGTCGTATGCCGACTTGGAAATCATCCTGGTGGATGATGGCTCTAAAGATGGCAGTTTGCGGATTTGCCGGGAATGGGAACAACGGGACAGTCGTATACAGGTTATATCCCAACCCAATCTTGGTGTATCTTCGGCTAGAAATGAAGGGATAAGAAAATCAACAGGCGATCTTATCATGCTGCTTGATAGTGATGATTGGCTGGCTGCTGATGCATGCGAAAAACTATTGGCACTAATAAAAGGGAAAAATGCCGACTGCATAGTTTGTGGACTCAAACAGACAAGTGGCAATATATGGGCTCCTGCATTTGACAAAGACTATTCAGATTTGGCTTCATTCAAGTGTGACTTTATTTATTGGATAAACACGGAACTATTAAGTTCATCGGTGAATAAGATATATAAGCGTGGACTTATAACAGAGTTATACCCTGAAAATATGTCTTTCGGTGAAGATTTGGTCTTTGTATTGAATTATCTGAAACATTGCAATCGAATATCATTTACTCAAGAACCGCTTTACCAACATGAAGTGTATAATTCAGTTTCATTGACACATTCTTTTTCCCCTGCACGTTTCTCCAATTTGGAGGATATTCAAAAGGCCATTTTAGATTTTGCAGACGATAAGAATAAAATCAACCCACGAATTTACGATAAATATGTGAAGGATGCGTTACATTTGACAAGAATGTGGTATAAAAACAAGAATGTTCCCTATATAAGAAAAAAGGAAATTATAGGTGAATGGCTGAAACAGTCTTATATAAGAAAGCTGAAAATTTCCGATTATCAATTACATTGGAAAGACCGCATGTTGCTTCATTGCCTACACATGAGTTGCTTTATCGGAATAAATTTGATTGTCAATGGGAAAGAATATATCAATTCCCTTTCTAAAGAATGATATGCAAATGAAATATACGGCTGTGATACGGACATTAGGCAAGGGCGGAAAAAATTATCAAAGATTGCTTGATTCCTTACTTGAACAGAGCATCAGACCGACAAGCGTTCTCGTGTATATCGCTGAGGGGTATCCTTTGCCTAAAGAAACGGTCGGTATAGAGCAATGTGTATACGTAAAAAAAGGTATGGTTGCACAAAGGGCTTTAGCGTATGATGAGGTATCAACTGAATATTGTCTGTTTCTTGATGATGATGTTTATTTACCACACCACGCAGTGGAAACCTTTTATAATGAATTAGTTGGACAGGATGCACAAGTGATTTCTCCATGTGTATTTGCCAATCATGAAGTAGCCATAAAGGATAAGATACGTTCAAGCATATTGGGCAGAGAAGTCTGTCGTCTATGGAGTCGGAAGTGGGGCTACAAAGTTTTAAGAACCGCAGGCTTTTCCTATAATAATCATCCTGTAAAACCGGTGTATGAATCACAATCTAATGCCGGACCCTGTTTTTTTTGCCGGAAAGAAGATTTCCTGAAAATTCATTATGAGGAAGAATTGTGGTTAGATAAAACTTACTATGCTTTTCCTGACGATCAAGTCATGTATTATAAAATGTATAAAACTGGTCTAAAAATACTGACCTCTTTTGATTCCGGTGCCATACATTTAGATGCAAGTTCGACCATAGAAAAATCCAAAGAGAAAACAGAGAAACTGATTTATTCCGAATACCGAAACAAACTAATATTTTGGCACCGGTTCATTTTCCTGCCGGAAAAGAACTTATTATTAAAATTTTGGTCGGTGATTGCCATTTCTTACGTTTATGGCATTCAGGGCATGAAATATGGCGTGAAATACTTGTTTGATGATAAGGATATGTCGGTGGCCTATATAAATGGAGTAGCGGACGGATTCTCATTTTTAAAAAGTGAGGGATATAAGAAACTCCCCAAAATCAAATCATGTCGATGAAAAAGAAAGTTTTATTTATGATGCCTGCCTTGCCGGGAGGAGGAGCGGAAAAAGTTCTTATTGATATTTTAAAGAACTTTGATTACGCATCTTATGAGGTGACATTGTTCTTGGAATATAAGGAAGGTGTTTATTTGAATGATGTTCCTGAAGAAGTGAGAATATTGGCTTTACATTCGCAAAATACAATATGGTTTGAGCGATTTCACCGTGTTTTAAGAATTTTTCATAGCTATGTCCTCTTTCATACGCTTATATATAAATATATGTTTATGAAACTTCTGAAAGGAGAACGATTCAATACGATTGTTTCGTTCATGGAGGGAGCTGCGGTAAAGTTTCATTCTTATATCATACACAAAGCGAATAACAATCTTTCTTGGGTGCATATCGACTTAAAACAGAAACATTGGTCTTTAGATTTCTTCCGAAACGAAAAAGATGAATTTAAAGTCTATAGAAAGATGGATAAAATCGTTTTTGTATCGGAAGATGTAAAAAGGATGTTCTTGGAACTATATGCAATAGAAAATGATAAATGTAAGGTTATCTATAATCTGATTGACAAGAATGTTATCCAACGATTGGCTATATCGAACAATGCCATAAAAAGGAAATTCACAATTTGTATGGTCGGACGGCTTAATAGACAAAAAAGATATGATAGGGCATTAAAAGTAGCCAAGCGATTGAAGAGCGATGGCTGTGACTTTGATTTATGGATTATCGGTGAAGGAAGTCTTGAAAAGTCTTTGAAAGCAATGAGTCATGAATACGGAATGGATGATTGCGTACACTTCTTAGGTTTCCAAAAACCTTCCTATCCTTATATGAAAGAAGCAGATATATATCTAAATACATCGGAAGCGGAAGGTTATCCTTTGGTTGTTTGTGAAGCTTTATGTTTAGGACTAGCGATTGTAGCTACAGATATCAGTGGTGCAAGTGAAATATTGGCCAGTTCGGAATATGGATTGTTAGTTTCGGAAAAAGAAGAGGACATCTACAACGGCTTGAAACGATTGATGGATGATGCCGCCTTGTATGGGGACTACCGGGCGAAAGCCCTGCAACGTGCAGAAATGTTTGATGTACCTACCACTATGGCACAAATTTACAAGGTACTGTAATGAATAATAAGGAGATCATAAGTTTATCTATGGACAGATTGAGATTTCCTTTAATTTGTGGTGTGGTCTTCATCCACAATCAGTTAAAGGGTGATATTTCTATCTCGGGACAATCGCTCTCTATACCGGATGTGCCGTGGTATGAGGCCGTCATCAATTTGTTCTCCTATGTTATTCCATGTATAGCCGTTCCAATTTTTTTCATTGTCTCCGGATATCTATTCTTTAAAGAAGGAACTTTTAATGAGAAGCTATATCTCACAAAGATAAAGAAACGATTCTGGTCTTTGTTAATTCCGTATGTTTTATGGAATACTTTATGCCTTCTCATTTTTATATTCGTAAGAATTCCGGCCTTACATGGTTTGTTCCCTAATGTTTCTTTGGAAGAGGTTACCCTGCCCAAAGTTTTATCTGGATATTGGGCATGTGAGGGAAACGGTTTTCCTTTTGATTTCCCTTTATGGTATGTTCGTGAACTCATTCTTATGGTTATAATTTCTCCGCTTCTATATGTTGTAGTAAAGAAAATGAGAGTTTGTTTTTTCATTCCCATAGTCATCTGTATGTTCTTCTCATTATGCCCGAAGGAATTCGGATTTACATTAAACGCTTGTTTTTTCTTTTCATTGGGATTATATACGAGGTTGTTTTCTCATGTGATAGAATATGTAGAACGGTTGAATTTTATCAAGTATTTGTATTTTCTGCTGATCGCAGCCGATTTATATACAGTGACATTGGGTTTGCCAGTCAATCATTATATACATTTGTTAGTTATTTTCTCTGGAATTTTGACTGTATTCAATTATGTGTTTATCTCGGTTAAAAAAGGAAAAAACGGATGTCTGTTTAAAGAAGAGGTCTTTTTCATTTACGCATCTCACGGATTATTCATTGCTTTCCTTCAAAAGGCTGTTCTGAAAATCATGCGCCCTATAACCGAAGTTGAATTTCTTGCCATATATTTTCTCGTACCGATTCTTACGATTACCATTTCAATCGGGATGTATGGGTGTATGAAACGTGTAACACCGAAAGTTTTGTCCATATTGGTTGGAGGAAGATAAGATTGTCTATGAAAGTTTCAATAGTCATACCCATATACAACGTTTCCGTTTATATTGAAAACTGTTTGGAATCGGTACGGAGGCAAATCTATCAGGATTTGGAAGTGATTCTTGTCGATGATTGTGGCACGGACAACAGTATGGAAATCGTACAGGAATATTTGGAATACCACAACTTTGTCGAAGTAAAAATAATACACCACACGCATAACCGGGGCTTGTCAGCTGCCCGCAACACTGGTTTGGAGGCTGCAACGGGAGATTATGTATATTTCTTAGACAGCGATGATGCGCTTATGGAAGACTGCATTTTCATATTGGTCGCCCCCGTGGAAGCACAGTCTTATGATTTTGTCATCGGCAACTATGAAGTTAAAGGAAGTAACAAGGAATATCCGGCCTTAACTCTGCCCTCGGGAGCACTCCGTAGCAACAAGGAGATTCTACACTCATACGCTGAAGGACGATGGTATATGATGGCATGGAACAAATTGTGCAACCGGAAATTCTTGCTGGACAACAAGCTGTTTTTTGAAGAGGGGCTGTTGCATGAGGATGTGATATGGAGTTTCAAACTGGCTTGTAAAGCCCGTTCCATGTATGTAATTTATGAGCCGACCTATCGATATACCATACGTGCAGCCTCTATCATGACAGGAACAGACATAGAGCGAGATGCCTATCAATATATAAAGGTATTTAAGGTGATAACTCAGTTTGTCGTAAACGAAGGCAGGCAACAAGCGCAGGATGAATACGCACTTTTAGAGGGGAGGAAAAGTGCCTTGTTATTTTCCTTGTTGCAAAGAGACGAATACGGGTTGTACAATCGCTATTATCCGTATTTGCACGAGATGTCTCCCATCTCTCCTTGGGTTGCATTTAAAAACAAGACGATAGGGATAAAATACCTGTTGCGCGATTTACATTACTTGTTGCCTGTGGTATGGGGAAGTCAATACAAGCGATTATTCTATAACCTGTATTACAAATGGAGAGGCAAACCGATAGAAGGTGCCCTTTGGTAAACCATGAACTATAAAATTTCGATAATCATCCCGGTATATCGGGTAGAGAACTATATCTCATGCTGTTGCAGGTCGCTGTTCGGGATGCGTTTTCAAGATGTGGAGTATTTGTTCGTAAATGATGCGACACCAGATGGCAGTATGGCTGTTGTCGAAAGCATCTTGAACGAATATCCTCATAGGAAAGCTCATGTGAAATTGCTTGCACACCCAAAGAACATGGGAGTTGCCAGTGCCCGTAATACCGGACTCGAAGCAGCTACCGGCGAATATATCGCATTTGTTGATGCGGATGATTGGATAGAGGAAAATATGTTTGAAAAACTATACCAAAGAGCTGAAGCCGGGCATTTCGACATTGTGGGTTGTGATTGGTACTTGGAGTTCGAAACATCCAAACGTTATATGCGGCAACCTGTCTATGAAAGAACTTCGGATTGCCTGAAAGCCATGTTGTCCGGCGAAATGCGCTGGTTTTTATGGGCCTTCCTTATACGTCGTGGCATCTATGTAAAAAACAATATCCGTTTCCTTGACGGGGCCAATATCGGTGAGGACATGGCCGTGCTTATCCGGTGCTTCAGTTTTGCCCGGTCATACCGTCATATCTCGGAGGCACTTTATCACTATGTAAAGTCCAATGCGGTTTCGATGACTGCCCTTGATTCCAAAAAACAGATAGAGATTGTGAAACGGAATGTGGATGCCACGGTCAGTTTTATCCGTAGCAGGTATCCAAACAGTTTGGAACAAGAACTGGACTTTTTGAAACTGAATGTGAAGTTTTCCTTGCTGATTTCGGATAATGCTGCCAATTACGAAGTGTGGAACATTAGTTTTCCCGAAGCCAACCGTTCCATTTGGAAAAACGCCAAGCAACCGTTCCGAAATAGGCTGCTGCAATGGTCTGCCTCGCACCGTTATTATTGGATAGTAAGGGGCTATTATAACATTTTGTTCAAATTCGTGTACGGGGTATTATATCGATAATATAATGGTAAAGTTATTGAAAGTCGTTTTTACGGGTGTTGTATTCAGTTGCTATTATTTCCCGTTTGAATTTGTCTTCTTGCCGGGAATTAATACAAAGATGATGCTGGCTGTAATTGGTGTGGCATTGTTTGTCCAGCAATGGCTTAAAGAGGATACTTCTCGACTCAACAGAACATTTTTGGTGGTTTCTGTGTGGGCGGCTTTATTTTCCTTGTCATCTTTTCTATCTGTTGTGTTCAATAACACAACGGATTACACGTATGTGTCTTTTATAGTTGGGCTGTGGGTCTGGATTGCCGGTGCCTATTCGGTAATGTTTTTGATAAGAAGGGTACATGGTTTCGTTTCGATTCAATGGGTTTTCCAGTATATGGCGTATGTTTGTGCTACACAATCCATTTTAGCCATTTGTATAGACAATATGCCATTGCTTCAGGAGTGGGTTGACGGTTTGATATTGCAGAATGTTGAATATTTGCATCGCACTAATCGGTTGTATGGTATAGGTGCCAGTTTTGATACAGCTGGAATTCGGTTTTCATGTTCGATGTTGGGCCTAGGTTATTTGTTAGTGCATGAAATTTCAAATAAACGGAAGATATGCTATTGGAGTCTTTTTCTCATTATCGGTATTGTGGGTAATATAGTGTCGCGTACAACGACAATCGGTTTGGTTATTTCTATTGTATATATGGCTTTGTCGAATTTTTCACTAAGTGGTCAAATATCTCATTCACGGGTAAGATTTATTGGATATGGCATTGTTTTTACCGGACTATTAGTGGGAGGTATCTATTATTTGTATAACTATTCACCAGTATTTAGAAATTATCTGCAATACGGTTTTGAAGGTTTCTTCAATTGGTTTGAGAATGGTGAATGGACGGCTAATTCCACGGACAGATTACAAAGGATGGTTGTATTCCCTAACAATTTAAAGACATGGCTTATCGGAGACGGATGGTTTTTAAATCCTAATGATTCCAATGGATTCTATAAATATACAGATATAGGTTATTTGAATTTCATTTTTTATTGCGGCACTATTGGGTTGGCTATCTTTATATTTTTGTTCATTCACAGCACTTACTTCCTTTGTCAAAAAGGGAGAGAGAATACTTTTTTCTTTTTGTTGCTGCTTTTGTTGCAATTGATAGTTTGGATAAAAATTTCTACTAATATATTTTCCGTATATGCCATGCTTTTGTTGCTGGATAGCTATGAGTCCTTGGAAGATAGTGCCCGACCGACTGAAAAAACATCCTATGATACCTAAAATTATTCATTATTGCTGGTTAAGTAATGAGCCATTTCCGAAAAAAATACAAATGTGTATAGATTCATGGAAAAAGGTAATGCCTGACTATGAATTGAAGTTGTGGAATACGCAAACTTTTGATATAGAAAACAGTGTTCCATACGTAAAAGAAGCTTTTGCGAATCGTAAATGGGCATTTGTAGCGGATTATATTCGCTTATATGCACTTTATACAGAAGGTGGTATTTATTTGGATTCTGATGTGAAAGTACTGAAATGTTTTGATAGATTTCTGCATCACAAATTTTTCACAAGTATGGAATATCATCCATTTATGGTTGAACGAGATAACTCTTTAGCGGATATCGATATTGACGGATACCGAATTGCGGATAGATATATATCTGGTATTGAATTACAGGCAGCCATAATGGGAGCAGAAAAAGGATATGTGTTTGTTAAAAATGTGCTAGATTGGTATCAGGACAAGCACTTCATTAGACCGGACGGTAGCATGGGACTGGATGTGATAGCTCCACAAATATATGCCCGCATTGCGGAAAATTATGGTTTCAGATATAAGGATATAGATCAACTATTGGCAGATGGCCTGATGGTTTATCGCTCTGAAATTTTTGCAGGGAACAAGCGTGAAGCCACGCCGGCATCATACGCTATTCATTATTGTGAAAATAGTTGGAATGAACGGGCACTATTGGATAAAATCCGACACTATTGGAGATTTTTCGTATATCTATTTAAATCAAAAATGAGTAGATAAGCTTATGATTTACGTTAACGGAAGGTTCTTATTGCAAAGTTTAACAGGGGTTAATCGTTTTGCATACGAACTTTGTAGGGCATGGGTGCAAATGGGGATACCTTTCATATTGTGTTGTCCATCCGGTTCCATCAAGGGATGTTATGACGTTTCCCATTTTAACATTGTGGTGTATGGTTGGGGTAAATCTCATGTCTGGGAGCAGCTGTTGTTACCTTTATGGTTCAGCAGGATTAAGGGAGAAAAAGTGTTAGTCTGTTTTACAGGTCTGGGACCGTTGTTGATACGAAAGAAAATTATGACGATTCACGATTTGGCATTCATGGCCAATCCAGATTGGTATTTCCGTTCGTATAGATTATGGTATAGGCTAATGACTCCCCTTTGTGCTGCTACATCCATGAAAATATTGACTGTGAGTGAGTTCTCCAAATCGGAAATCGTGCGCAGGCTTTCAATAGATGATAGAAAAATTAGTGTCATTTACAATGCTGTTTCTTCCCTGTTCTGTGTTTCAGACGGCAGTCATAGGAATGCAAGGGAAGTTACCGGAGAAAAATACATATTGGCAGTATCTTCCATTGATCCTCGCAAGAACTTCTCCATGCTATTGAAGGCATTTGCCCAAATGGATGATAAAAATATCAAACTATATATAGTTGGAGGGCAGGCTAATATTTATTCAACTTCCATTAAGGAACTATGTGATAATATTCCTACCGATAGAATCAAATGGTTAGGACGGATAACAGACTGTGAATTGAAAGAATATTATATGAATTCATGTTGTTTTATCTATCCATCTCTTTATGAAGGATTCGGTATCCCTCCATTGGAAGCCATGGCGTGTGGCACTCCGACCATTGTGTCGGATATTCCTCCTTTACGGGAAATTTGTAGTAATGCTTCTTTATATATTTGTCCATTGGATACGGAAGATATTGCGAAAAAAATAATGTTATTGGTCTCAGATATAAAATTACGAGAGAAACTTCGTATAGCTGGTTATAATCAGTATAAAAAATTTGCATGGAAGGATAGTGCAAATGCTGTCTATGACCTTTTATGCAGTTTATAGATCAATAAGTAGAAAAGAAATAGCAGCCATTTTTTAGGTTGTATAAAATAAAAAAGCGATGATTTTTTTCTTGGTAATTATTGGTATATTATATATTTTTTCTTTTTGTTCCTTTAATGAGAGAGTCAGTACTTTCAATAAAGAGCATGTTTTAACATTGAAAGGAGTAATGGCAATATCAATAGTTGCTTTCCATTTGTTTTATCAAACTGATGACTGGTTATTCATGTTCAGTTCTTGGGGAGCTCCTATCGTTTCTATGTTTTATTTTATATCTGGATATGGTCTGGCACTCAATTATAGAGCCAAAGGAAATGAATATTTGTCACATTTCTTTAAACATAGAATTTGGGAGAGCCTTATTCTTCCCTTTTTGTTGGTATGGGTTGTCAATAGAATTATAAGCGGAAATATCTCAATGAGTTTATTGGATGAACTCATTAAATTATTGATGTACGGGGAGACCACATTGCCCTATTCATGGTATGTTTTCAGTATTCTCCTTTTTTATATTCTCTTTTATATGATAGCTTCCAAGAAGAATGTTGTAATCATTTCATTCCTTTGTGTCTTTTTATATATAGCTCTTACCGTTTCATTAAGTTATGAACGTTGTTGGTATATCAGTGCATTAGCATTCCCGTTAGGAATATTTTATTGCAAATATGAAGAAAGAATATGTGCATTATGGAATGTACCAGTAAAATATTATGTGACTGTTCCTTTATGTTTGTTATTAACGGCAGCATGCGTAATTAGTAAAAATGAATTTTGCTATTTGTTCGCTTATATTTTTATACCAATTGTTATTGTGTGTCTTTGTGCTAAAATACAAATCTATAATAGAAATATTCAATGGATAAGCAATGTCTCGTATGAAATTTATTTATGTCAAGGTGTTAGTATGATATTGCTTAGGGGAAATTATTTTTTTGTCAAATCTGACTTCTTGTATATTATTGCAACTTTTGTGTTGACCCTTTTTATGGCTTATTGTATAAAAAAGACATGTATACTATTGGTAAATAAACATTGATATGAAAATGAGGCTAATATCATTCTGATATAATCGGAAAGATTGCTGACATTTATAAATGATGATCAACCATATCTATTATATGATTTGATTTGAATCTACAGTATTTAGTCTGTGCATAGTACCTTGAATTCCTTTTATTCATTAAAGGAAATATCCGTTATTACAATCCGAAGACATGATATCCGAAGAAATATTCAAAAGATGAAAGCATTGAAAATTCTCCAACTCGGCAAGTTTTATCCGATAATGGGCGGCGTGGAAAAAGTGATGTATGACCTGATGAGCGGACTGTCGGAACGTGGTGTGCCTTGTGATATGCTATGTGCCCTGTCTCAAGGAAGCTCCCGTACTTTCTCCATTAACGCTCATTCCCGGCTGATAGGTTGCCGTACCTGGATGAAAGTTGCCGCAACGATGATTTCTCCCGATATGATTTTCTCATTACGGAAAAGGTGCAGGGATTATGACATCATCCATGTGCACCATCCCGACCCGATGGCCTGCCTGGCTCTGTTCCTTTCAGGTTATAAGGGCAAGGTTATCCTACACTGGCATGCTGACATAGAGAAACAAAAAATATTGCTAAAACTTTATTCTCCCCTGCAGGAATGGTTGTTGACACGTGCAGATGTGATTATCGGTACTACCCCGCCTTATCTGGCAGAGTCGCCATGTCTTGCACGGGTACGACACAAGATGGAATGTCTGCCAATTGGTATTGAGCCGGTTTGCCCGGCTCCGGCTGCTGTAGAAGAGGTCAGGAAACGGTACCCGGGTAAGAAGATCATCTTCTCTATAGGGAGGCTGGTTGCTTACAAGGGATATAAATACCTGATAGAATCCGCCCATTATCTGGATGACGATTATGTGATATTAATTGGCGGCAGCGGAGCCATGAAATATGATTTAGAGGCTGAAATTGAGACATGGGGCGTACAGGACAAGGTTATGTTGCTCGGCAGGATCAGTGACAAGGAACTTTCTGCCTACTACGGGGCCTGCACGTTATTCTGTCTGAGCAGCGTGCAGAAAACGGAGGCTTTCGGTATTGTACAAATCGAAGCCATGTCATGCGGCAAGCCTGTGGTGGCGACCAACATACCCCATTCGGGAGTATCATGGGTAAATGCCCATGGTTTTTCCGGGCTGAACGTAACTCCCTGCAGTGCCAAGGAGTTGGCCGGAGCTATCATGACGATTACCCGTAATGACGATTTGTACCAAAAACTGGCCAAAGGTGCCAGAGAACGTTATCAGGAAACATTCACAAAAGAAAAAATGATAGACAATATATTAGAAATTTATAGAAGTTTATGGAAAAAGTAGAAGTAGTATCGAAGGCAGTGAAGGGGAGTGCAACCGAGAGGAGCCGTAGCGGGGATATCATGTCCCCGATCGCCCGCACGACAAAAAGGTTCTTGGACGTGGTAGCCAGTATAGTGGGATTGGCCGTTTTCTCCCCGGTACTTCTGGTGATCTATATCGCCATTAAATGTGAAGACCATGGAAAGGCCATTTTCAGCCAGGAACGTGTGGGGTATCATGGTGAGATTTTTACGCTGTACAAGTTCCGTTCCATGATTACACTGGCGGAGGCGGACGGCAAACCCGCCCTGTGTCAGAAAAGGGATAAACGGCTTACCCATGTGGGTCGTTTTCTGCGTGAACATCACCTGGATGAACTGCCACAATTGTGGAACGTACTCAAAGGAGAGATGAGCTTTGTAGGACCGCGACCGGAACGTAAATATTTTGTAGACCAGATCAAATCCATAAATCCGGATTATGAACAGCTGTATCAGCTACGCCCTGGATTGTTTTCGGCCGCCACACTTTATAATGGTTATACGGATTCCATGACCAAGATGCTGGAAAGGTTGCGGATGGATCTGGACTATCTCTACCACCGTTCCCTGTGGCTTGATACAAAAATCATCTTTCTTACCGTATTTTCCATATTGGTGGGAAAGAAATTCTAATGGTTAAAATTTATGACAAAGACAAGGCTTATGAAACTCCAACCCAATTTACAGTTAAGAAAAATCGGCAATAAATATATGATCGTAAGTACAGCTTCAGGAAATGTGAATATGACCGATGTGTTCACCCTGAACGAGACCGCCGCACGGCTCTGGCAGTTGATGGAAGGAAAAGATATCACTCCCAAAGAACTTGCCGTATTGTTGTGTAATGAATATGAGGTTGGGGAAGAGGATGCCCTGAAGGATGTGGAAAAACAACTGTGTGAATGGAAACAGTCCGGCCTGGTCGGATAAGCGTAAGAGAACACTTGATTGAAAAAAGAAATGGAAATGTATCCGAATAAGGAAGTAACCATACTGTTCATTTTATTGCGGGCCGGTTTATGGGAGAAAGAGCCGGAGAGCCTGTCCCTTTTTCCCTTGTCCGGTGAAAGCTGGGAGAATATCTATCGTATGGCACGCCGGCAGACCGTTACGGGTCTTGTCTACCGTGGGGTATGTCATTTACCCGATGAAATGTTGCCGCCGGAGAAGTTGCTGGTACGCTGGGTAGCCGAAATAAATGCGATAGAACAGCGAAATCACCGGATGAATGCGGTGCTGGCAGAACTTTATGAAATGTTTCGGAACGATGGGCTGACTCCCGTTCTTCAGAAAGGCCAGAGCGCCGCATTGTTTTATGAGTTTCCCCTGTTAAGGGAATGCGGTGATATTGACTTTTATTTTCCGTATAAGAATGAACGGGAATTTGCCATTCGCATAGTGAAAAACCGGGGAATACGGGTAGACTGGCAGCCAGATGACAGTGTCAGCTATATATGGAATAGTATCGAAGTGGAACACCATCCGCGTATGCTTGACCTGTATAATCCCTTTTTACATGAGGACCTGAATAGTTTGGAAACCCTGTTTGGCTACCATGACGTATGGCTCTCACCCGGTTGTGAGATAACAATACCTTCGCCCACGCTTTATGTGCTGCTGCTCAATACCCATATAATGAAACATGCCATTGGCCGGGGTATAGGACTTCGCCAGTTGTGTGACATGGCTCGTGCCTGTCACCGGCTTCATATCGCGGTAACCTCCAGTGAGATAAAAAATATTTGCTGTAAGGCCGGTATAATCGGATGGAACCGCTTGCTTCATTCGTTCCTGGTGGAACATTTGGGACTGCCGGTAACTTCTTTGCCTTACAAGGATAGGCCGGTATCATCCCGTCCTTTGCTGGAAAGGGTGCTGGAAGGTGGTAATTTCGGTCAGTATCGGATGGAACGAACCCCGGGGACACAGGCTGTGTGGCAGCGCAAGTTGTATACGGCACACTCATTCCTGCGTAACGTGAGTTTGTCTTTCGGCTATGCACCCAAGGAGGCTTTCTGGACATTTACTAATTTATTGACAGGACAAGTCAAATGATGAGGGAATATGATTTCCGGGTGGCGGGTTTTCTTTTCAAACTCCATTTACCCGAAGAACAAGACATAGACCGGCTGTTGCCCTCGTTCCGTCCTTTCCGTTGCGTAACGGATATTCAGGGCAGGGCAATATTCAATTTTGTAGCGGTTTCGAGTTCTCTTTCCGAAAAAGGAATTATCCGTGTATTGGAAGAGACGGAAAGTGATCTGGGACATATCCGTTTGCTTGAGATGGCGGAGGGATACCGGGTTGAATTGCGTTATACTGCCGGTAGTCCGGTACATGTTCTGCATGCAGAACCTTTTTTTACTCTTGCCATGGCAAATATCCGCTGGGATGACCCATATGCCGGGGAAGTCCTTTGCTCCCTTTTGCGTATCGTCTATTCACAGGCAATACTCTTTTGGGGAGGAATTTCTGTCCATGCCTCCGCCGTGGCATGGAGGGGAAAAGCTTACCTTTTCATGGGTAAAAGCGGTACGGGTAAGAGCACCCATGCGGTACAATGGCTTAAATGTTTTCCAAAGAGTGAATTGCTGAATGATGACAATCCTACGATTCGTATGGAATTCGGACGCAGCATCGCATATGGTACCCCATGGAGTGGAAAAACGCCTTGTTACAAAAACCGGTGTTTTCCTGTAGGCGGAATTGTACGTCTCCGGCAAGCGGATGCCAACCGGTTCGTTCTTCAAAAAGATGTGGATGCCTTTATTACACTGTTGCCCGGCTGTTCGGCCATACGCCTTCACTCTTGCCTGTGTAATGGGCTGTATGATACACTGGCGGAAACCGTTAGTGCTGTTCCGGTAGGTGAATTGGACTGCCTGCCTGATGAAGGGGCCGCACTGTTGTGTGAGGAATCCTTAACGAAGGAATATGAATATTTATATAACCATTAATAATAAGCAAAGAAGACAACATGAGAAAAAAAATGATTTTCATAAGTTGCATGGCGGTGCTGCTGTTATCATCCTGTGCTTCACGAAAAGGTATTGCCTATCTCCAGGATATGGAGTTGGGGCAGCGATACCTGTACGATGCCAGGTATGAGGCGACCGTGCATCGCAATGACCGGCTGAGTATTACAGTGAACTGTAAACGTCCCGAACTGTCCATTCCTTTCAATGCCCATGGCAACAGTATCCATGTGGGGGCTGACGGGAATGTATCGACTTCATCGGGGGAGGTTTCTGCCGAGTCAGCTAAAGGATATCGTGTGGATGTGGAGGGGAATATCGATTTTCCCATTTTAGGCAAATTACATGTGGAAGGGCTGAAAGTAAGTGAAGTGACGGACCTGATCAAGAACCGGATCATTCAGGGAAACTACATTAAGGATCCGCAAGTATCGCTGGAATTTCTGAATTTCAAATACACGGTATTGGGAGCTGTTGGTCGTACGGGAACATTTACTGTCAAGGATGACCGTATTACCCTTCTGGAAGCTATAGCCAACGCTGGAGACCTGAGTTCGAAAGCAAAAATCAATTCAGTGGCGGTGATTCGCGAGATTGACGGTGAGAGAGAGATTTTTGTCCATGACCTGCGCAGCAAGGAGCTGTTTACCTCTCCGTGTTATTATTTGCAACAAAATGATATTGTATATGTGGAGCCCAGATATCGTAAGAAGGATTCGGAAGATAGGGGATTTCAGGTTGGAAGTATTTTCCTTTCACTGGCAAGCGTGATTGTCTCACTGATTTGGGCATTAAAATAGGGAGAATTGAAAAAATGAATGAACAGAACAGAAACAATCAGGACATCAATCTGAAAGACCTGTTTTTTTATCTTTTGTCCAAATGGCGATGGTTCCTGCTATCCATATTGGTGTTCGGCTCCCTGTCATGGCTGAGGTATGCACAGTCTCCTTTCGTCTATTTTCGTCAGGCCACGGTCATCATCAAGGATCCGTCCAATAAAACCACTACGGCAGGGCTTGACCGTTACGACAATTATATCAATAAAGTGAATGTAGCTAATGAGATTCTGCAATTCCGCTCGAAGAAACTGATGCAGGAAGTGGTAAAACGGGTACACGCCGACATTAGTTACCTGCACAAGGAAGGGCTGCGTGAAAATGAACTGTACACCAAGGCACCGGTAGCGGTGGTCTTTCCTGATGCGACACCGGAACAATATCTATCCTTTAAAGTGACTCCCCGTGACAAGCAGACGGTAACAGTTTCTGATTTTATGGGAACGGAAAAAGACAAGGTTTGCCAGGTGGGCTTGAATGATACGGTTGATGTAAACGGTGTCCGGATGGTAATTTCTCCAACGAATTATTATACGGATGCATGGCTGGAAAAGATTGTCAGGGTGCAGAAGAATCCGTTGGCGGCTGTCGCAGGTTACTATCGTGGGAATCTGGGCATTCGTCAGGAAGAGGATGATTCCTCTATCCTCACCTTGTCGCTGAAGGATAGTTCTCCCATCCGTGCTGAGGATGTATTGAATATGCTGATTACCGTATATAACGAAGAGGCGGTCCGTGACAAGAATCAGGTAGCTGTGAATACGGCCGACTTTATCAATGAGCGACTGATTATCATCAGCCGTGAATTGGGAGGGGTGGAAACGGAGCTGGAAACCTTTAAGCGTGATAACCGGATTATGGACATCAGTTCTACAGCAAGCAGCTATATGAGCGAATCACAGCAGTCGAACAGCCAGGTGCTGGAACTGGAAACCCAACTTCGGCTGGCCCGTTACATCAAGGACTATTTGGAGGACCATACAAAAGGGACTGATCTGATTCCTTCGAATACGGGCATTGACAATGCAAGCATTGAGAACCAGATCAGCCAATACAATACCATCAAGTTACGTCGTGACAAGCTGATAGACGACAGCAGTGACAGCAATCCGGTGGTGGAGGAACTGAACAATTCACTGCATGCAATGAAACAGAGCATTATTCGTGCGGTAGATAATATGATTGTTAGTATCAACGTACGTCGTAATGATGCCCGAAGCCGGGAAATGAGAGCACAGTCACGTGTATCTTCCATTCCGACCAAGGAAAGGGAAATGCTTTCCATTGAACGCCAACAGAAAATAAAGGAGGCACTATACTTGTTTTTGTTGAACCGTCGGGAAGAAAACGCACTCTCACAAGCAATGGCTGATAATAATGCACGCGTGATCGATGGTGCTGACGGCAGTACTGTCCCTATAGCTCCTTCAGGAAAACGTATTCTGTTGTTGGGAGTGTTAATAGGCTTTGCCCTGCCATGTATTGTATTCCTTGTCAGAATGTTTATGGATACTTATGTGCATAGCCGTAAGGACTTGAAAGGAAAAGTAAGCGTTCCTTTTTTGGGGGAGATACCACTGGATAAGGAGACTGCAAAAAGTGGAAGGAAGGGGGCTTCCATAAATGAGAAGGAAGATGATATTGTGTCGGAAGCGTTTCGCATTTTGCGGACCAATATGTCCTTTATGGAAAAGAAAGATAGCAGGATGCAGGTTATTACTTTTACTTCTTTCAACGAAGGTGCGGGCAAGACATTTATTTCGCGTAATCTGGGTATGAGTCTCGTTTATGCAAAAAAAAGGGTACTGCTGCTGGATATGGACATCCGCAAGGGAACACTGAGCCGGCACTTCCATAAACATAAATTGGGACTGACCAACTATTTGGCTAATAGTAGTATAGGAATTGATGATATAATTCATCATGACGGAAATCAACCGGGTCTGGATATTATATCTTCAGGGACGGTGGCTCCCAATCCGGCGGAATTGCTAATGGATGAACGTCTGGATGAACTGGTAAAGGAGTTGCGTACACGTTATGACTACATCATAGCCGACAGCGTGCCGGTAGGTATTATTGCCGATGCTACGATAGCTAACCGTATTGCCGATCTGACCATTTTCGTGGTACGTGCCGGAAAATTGGATCGCCGCCAGTTACCGGACATTGAGAGCCTGTATCAGGAGAAAACCCTGAATAATATGACGTTGGTGTTAAATGGTGTGGATGTAAGCCATCGGGGGTATGGATACGGTTACGGATATGGAAACTATGGTTACGGGAAGTATGAAAAGAAGAAATGATATAAATTCCCCAAATAAATGTTGGAGTACCTTTCCCTAACTCAGGATTTTATCTTGGCGAAGAAAAGAATTCTGTTATAAACAAGGGCTTCAACTCGAAAAAGACTGTTTGTGAAAATCGTCTTTTTTTAATGAGAACTATGTTTAATTCTTTAAATAATATCGCAATGAAAGAACAGAAGAAAAAAAAGTATGAAGCACCTGAGACGAAGAAGACTCAGGTGGAATTGGAAGACGGAATCTGTGCCGCTTCCCGTACAGGAGAGCCTGTTGTGGATGACAAGAACGACAAGGTAAACATCTCGGAGCAAGGACATGGAGGATGGAATGGCATCGGTGATGATATCTCCGGAGAATGGCAATAAAAAACGATTGTAAACTAAAAGAAATAAGATTATGAAGATACAAATGAAGCATTTTATTTCGGGTTGTGCGTTGTTTGTTACAGTGCTGACCGCATGTAGCGATGACGATTTTGAAGGGAAAACTTCTATAAAGTCCGGTGACGCAGTTCAATTTGCAGCCTCGTCCCGTACATCTACCCGGACAGTCTATGACGATGAGAACATCTTCCAAATTAACTGGGAAGAACAAGACAAAATCAAGATTTACAGTAACAAGACTTATGAAGGGGTGGCTGATGCAGACTATACGGTTACGCCTATCGAAACGGAAGACCCCAAAAAATCCACTAATAAACTTTATAACGAAGGCACTATTGCTGCATTTGGGACAAGCCAATTGATGTGGGCAGACAATGATACGCACAAATTTATCGGTGTTTATCCCAGTGATAATTCGAATATAAGTGTAGATGCTGAAACTGGAATTGTGACACTGCCTATCAATCGCAACCAGCGTTGCGAAGTGGTCGCTGTTTCTGGCAATGATTATTACTCTCAAAGGTATTCCGACTATACCTATTACGCCAAGCCCGATATGAAGAATGCCTATCTGGTGGCATATAACGCTCTTACGCCCAAACAGGCTGCAACCAACGACGGTAATGTCTTTTTGGACTTCAAGCCGGTGATGACCACCATAGAAGTAGTGGTAAAGGGGCGTGCGAAGGTTAACGAAGAAGATGTACAGGTTACTGGTATATCTGTTGTACGCGAAGTGCCGGAAGGGGATGGAGATACTTTTACATGGAATGCAGAGACGGGCGAAACCACCAACAAACTGCCCGAAAGTTCCAAAGGCATGAATACACAAAGTACTACTACTTTTGTTGGTTTGAAAACTTCGGACAATACAAATATAGTTACACTGAAAAATAACGAATCCATTGTGTTTACAGTATTCCTTCCTCCATATGCCATTGATGGTAACTGGCCTATGAAGATACGTGTACATGCTACTGGTGCTACGGAAATAATCACAAAAGACATATCAGGGATTCTTGCCAGTAACAAACGTCGTGTGACATTGCCAAACTTTAAATCTTCAAATGAGCAAATCGGCAACAACTGGATTACTCCGTTGGATGATAATATTTATGTTTCGCAGCTTTCCATTCCCGGTACACACGATGCAGCTACGGGTGACGGAACAACATTCAGTTTAGGAAAAACTCAGGACATGACCTTAGACCAGCAATTTGAAATGGGTATCCGTGCGTTCGATCTCCGTCCGGCACTTAATGCGAGTAGGACAATGATTCTTTGTCATGGCATAGTAGCAACGACATTTGTATGGGATAACGTAATGGAGCGTTTTAAATACTATCTGAAAGAGAATCCAGGTGAATTCATCATTGCCATTATGCGTCATGAAGATGAATATAGTGGAACAAGTATTACTCATTGGACGAATGAAAATACACATGAAAAATGGGCGCCTGCAATGTTGGAAAAGTTGAATGTAATGAAGAATACTATTAATCCATCTACAAATCAAAGTTATACCATTGACTTTCGTCCTGATTTGACTGTAGGCGAGATGCGTGGAAAGATTCTGTTTATGTGCCGTTCGTGGACGAAGTATAACGATGCTGGGCCTGTAGTGGGTGGATATCATGATTGGTCACATTCCAAAGACGGAGGCGAGGTGTCTATTTGGGGACCGTCGTCTGTTATCGGGACATTGAATATTCAGGACTGTTATAATCGTTCGGAAGCCGGTGTTTCTAGTGATGAGTTTTCTACTGTTAAATGGAACGCAATAGAGGCTTTGCTTGAAAAGAGCCGATATTTCCACACTAACCCTGCCATGATTAATCGTTGGTCTTATAACCACACTTCTGGATATACTAGTGGGATAATTGCTACAGCATCTTCCACAGATGGTTATCGTAAGAATGCCGCTAACAATCATATCAAGTTCTATAACAAGATTACCTCTACTGATTGGGTTGGCAGCACTGGTATCATTCTTTCAGACTTTGTAGGTGCTCGTCATAGTGGTAACTTTACCGTGTACGGTGATCTTCTCCCGCAGGCTATCATCAACAACAACTACAAATACCGCATGAAACGAAAAGGTGAGTAATAAAACATTGTTCAACGAACTTTTCATCCTTTTCTGAAGAGAAGGATGAAAAGAAAGAATCAGCAAAAATGAATCATGTGGCTGTACACATTTTGAAGTACGTTTCAAGACCTATGTACTATATGGTGGTCCGGCTTTGCAGGCAGTTGTTAGTAACAACTTAAAATATAAGGCAGTAAAATAAAAAAAACTTTAAAAAATGGTTAGAAATTTGTTTTTAACAACCTTGTGCGCACTGGCTTTTTGTCCTGCCTTCGCACAGACTTCCACCACGGAAGAAAAGGTAGAATACAGTGAGGACAAATACAAAGTGGAAACCAACCGTTTCTGGAGCAACTGGTTTATCAGTGCAGGCGGTGGTGCACAAATTTATTTTGGCGATCATGACAAACAGGTCTCATTTGGCAAGCGTTTGGCTCCTGCATTGGATATTGCTGTGGGCAAATGGTTTACTCCCGGGATTGGTATGCGTTTAATGTATAGCGGTCTTCAGCAGAAGGGAGCCACCCAAAAAGGTGCCTTGTCACATTCCACCGGTGGTGATGTTCCAGGGAAGGGAGGAAACGGTTATTGGCTGGAGAAACAGAAATTTGACATGGCCAATTTTCATGCCGATATCCTGTTCAACTTCTCTAACCTGTTTTGTGGTTACAATGAAAAGCGTATTTGGAATTGCAGCCCTTATGCAGGTCTTGGATGGGCCCGTGTATGGAAATCGCCATCAGCAAAGGAAGTAAGTGCCAATGTCGGAATTTTAAACTCATTCCGTTTGTGCAGCGCGCTTGATCTGAACCTTGATGTACGCGCCATGCTTGTAAACGATCGCTTTGATGGTGAGGGTGGCGGACGTTTCAATGAAGGCATGTTGTCGGCTACTGTCGGGCTGGCCTATAAGTTCAAGCCTCGTGGCTGGGATCGTAGTAAGACCATTTATCGTTACGACTACGGTGATTTGGAAAGTATGCGCCGTAAACTGAATGAAATGAGTGCAGAAAATGAACGTTTGAAGAAAGCCCTTGCTGAGGGTAACGTGCAGGATGCTCGGACTATCATAAAGAAGATTGCCGCAGCCAATCTTGTTACTTTCCCGATTAATAAGAGCAAACTGGATAACGAGGCCCGTGCCAATTTGGGTATGCTGGCGGAAATCATTAAATCAGGTGATCCGGAAGCGACATATACTATCACCGGTTATGCGGATGCGGGCACAGGCAGTAAGAAGGGTAACGAGAAATTGAGCAAGGAACGTGCACATGCCGTCTATGATTGCCTTGTTAAAGAGTTCGGTGTGAAAGAATCACAGCTTCGTATCGACTACAAGGGTGGTGTGGAGAATATGTTCTATAATGATCCGCGTTTGAGCCGTGCGGTTATTACCCGTAGTGAATAAAGTCTTTTAAATAGGGCCTGTCCAAAGCATAGGGACAGGCCATTATTCTTTATGTTCCCACCTATAAATAAATATAGCTGGGAAAACAATATGAAAGAAACTGTTTGTTATCACAGATACGTAATGTAATATTTTTGCTATGGATACTGAATCCGTGAACTAGCCTGTTAGTCCGTTTCAAGGACCGCTATGGTTGGTTTGGAAGTATTTTTGAGAGTTCAATTAAAGAATTGTAGAGACATTGAAGAGAGAAAAAATGAGACAATAGAGAAGGTGAAAAAACAGGTAACGGAATCGGGGTAAACTATTTTTATATCATAATCCAATTAGCCACAGCATATATTGTCCCGGTGATAGTGCCTGTTTTGTAATGATACTTAAGCGACATGGATAAGGTATGTTTCTATATGTCGGTAACTCCATTCCTTTGTTGTTATAAAAATAAGAAGCGGTATGATTTTATATAATAGTCTGTTAGCTAAAATTATTCTAAACAGGAAACGAAATAAGAGGGAACATTATTTCATGGTTTTCGGTTGTTGTTTTACCCGTTATAAATATCTGGAAATATGGGAGGACATGGAATTACGAATTCATGAACGTCAGTATTTTGAGTGTTTTTTATTGGCATTAATGCCTTCACTGGTACTATCGTTGCTTTTTTCGTGGTGGTTTATGTTGCTTGCACTATTCAGTTATCATTTACTTTACTGGGCAGAGAGATGGTTCGGACATCATTCCTCGTTTGACTGGGAAGCACTGGAATATTGTGGTGATACCCTTTATTTAAGGAAACGAAAATTCTGTGCCTGGATGAAATGGTATGGAAAAAGAACATTGCCACCCTCAGAATGGGAAGATTAAATACTGTAAATATAAAGATCACTGGCAATGCTATTGGTACATATCTAGTGTTTGTCAGTTGGTTGATTAATATGTAACAATAAACAAGCAACCCTTTACCCCATAATGGATTTTTACCACAGTTGAGGAATGTGATATTTCTGGCTGTACGCACTGAATCCACTATTGTTTGTTTTGTTTGTCGATTCTCTTCTTGTGTCAGGCGTGGCTGGGAAGAGAATCATTTTATTTCTGCTATGACTGAAAGAGTTACATTGTCTAATGACTTGCTACTTTCCGAAGTGGCGTTGATGTTGTCTGAAGGATGTACAGTAACCTTACTTGCCAAAGGCAGCAGTATGTTCCCATTTATAATCGGCGGATGCGACCGTGTTGTTTTACAAAAAACAGATTGTATTCAAGTGGGGGATATTGTATTGGCATATCTTACGGGAAGAAGTTATGTGTTACATCGTATATACCGGATAGCAGATGATGATATCATTCTTATGGGAGACGGTAATGTCAGTGAAATAGAAAGATGTCGGCGGGAAAATATTTGTGGTAAAGTACTGAGAATTATGCATTCTGGTAAGCATATAGAATGTTCTTCTTTGAAAGAACGCTGCAAAGTACGGATTTGGATGGCCTTACTTCCTTTCCGTAAATATATTTTAGGAGTATGCCGATACTGGTACAAATAAAACGGTCGGATAAGTTTATGATAGGCATATGAGAATAAAGGATAGTATTAAGTGGTTATGGAACGCTTCCGAAGGCTACCGCATACTAATTTTATGCAGAGGCATGATGGGAACATTATATGTGGGTATATCGCTCTTTTTCATATGGATATGCAAGTGCCTGATTGATATTGCAACTAAGGAGCCGGGTGATCATATGAATGTTCTTATTTATCTGATGGCAGCTTGCCTTATTTCCCGGTTATTGCTATCTGTGGCCGGTGTCCGTCTTGGTAATTATATAGAGATCCGTTTTCGTAATGGACTGCGTCATCAGCTTTTTAATCATTTGATGGAAAGCCGTTGGACCGGGCGCAAGAGATTCCATACCGGTGATATTCTTAACCGTTTGGAGGAGGATGTGGTAACCGTAACGGATATGCTGTCCCGAGGATTTCCGTCTATAATGGTCATAGTCAGCCAACTTATTGGAGCACTGTTTTTCCTTTCAAGGTTGGACTCACGGCTTGCCGGAGCGATACTTTTTATTATGTCAGGTGCATTGTTGCTTAGCAAAAGCTATATAAAAAAGATGCGCGGACTTTCCAGTGATATACGTTCTATGGACAGCCGGATACAAAGCCATATTCAGGAATATCTGCAACACTGCATACTGGTCCGTACATTGGGAAACACATTGCGTGCCGGTAATACATTGGCCTCATTGCAATTAAACTTACAGCATCAGGTAATGCGACGTACGGACTTCTCCCTTTTTTCCCGTATGGTAGTGCAAATAGGTTTTTCTGCAGGATATATGACAGCTTTCTTATGGGGAGTTTTTGGCTTACAAAATGGTACTGTAACTTTTGGTGTGATGGCTGCCTTTCTTCAACTTGTAGCACAAATACAAGGCCCGTTGGTGGAACTTAGTCGTCAGATACCGGCATTTATCCATCTTATCACTTCTTCGGAACGTCTTGCTGAAATCGCAGTTCTACCTTTGGAACAACAGGGAAAATCGATAATGTTGGATGGCATACCAGGTATTCGTGTGGAAAGTTTGGATTTTTCCTACTCCGATGGTGAGAAAAAGGTGTTGAATGGATTTACCCATAATTTTCTCCCGGGTAGTCTGACTGTTGTAATTGGAGAAACTGGTACAGGGAAAAGTACTTTTTTACGGTTGATTTTGGCTTTATTATCCCCGGACAGTGGTAGGATTGTATTTTATAACAAGAGAAAGGAAGTGGATGTCTCACCTCTTACCCGTTGTAATCTTTCTTATGTACCGCAAGGAAATACGCTTATTAGTGGAACAATCCGTGATAACTTGCTAATGGGTAACCCTAATGCTACAGACGAAGAACTATATGTTGCACTTCATACGGCGGTAGCGGATTTTGTATATACTTTGCCTGATGGTTTGAATACCCTTTGCGGCGAACAAGGAACAGGGCTTAGCGAAGGTCAGGCGCAGCGTATTGCGATAGCTCGTGGTCTGCTCCGCCCTGGTCGTATTTTATTGTTGGATGAACCGACTTCCGCATTGGATGAGAAGACGGAAAAAATATTATTAGAACGGCTTTCAGAACAAGTACGGAATAAGACGCTTATTCTGATTACCCATAGAGAAATGATTGCTCAGCTTTGTAGCTCTATGGTAAGAATGCATGGAGAATAATATATTTCTATGTTTTAATGATAGGCATTTGAGGTTCCCAATTGGTGATGTTATTTATGAAAATCATCTTAAATATATATCATGTTAGGCTATTTGAAATGAATTTGAAATCCGGTTCATTGACAAATAACAAATTAGGTATAAAAGGATAAAAAACGTGCTTCTTAATATCTCTAAGAATAAAAAGCAGAGAAGACTAACTATCTTCTCTCTTGCTTTAAAATATCAATCTCATCACTATCTTCTCCGGTTGTGCTGTGATCTTAACTCTCTTTACTTGATCCGCCCCAAGTAGTACAGCCGAATTTTTATAACACCCTATAAATTCTCTTTTCGGCATGAAAAACGTGTACCCGAAAGGAACTCCTCCCCAGTAATCCGGTATCCTGAAGCCATTAAAACTATGCCCAGTAATAATATTGGCGTCGATGTTATAGATCATTTTCGGATCATAATTCAGCCAATCTATTTCCCTCTCCCTGTATTTACGAAAAAATGTCAATTCCAATGTTTTCCCTGATACTTCTCTAAGCTTAAATCTGACTCCACCGGCATTAAAGACCTTATCCAGATCCGCCTGAACTAGTTTTTCAACTTCATTGACTCCTAGTGTACTCAGATCATACACCTTGCCCATTGTAAATATTTTCTTTTTCATGTTACTCCAGGTCTCTTTCAATTAATATTTTAACTTTCCCCGTTCCCCTAGTCTGTATATAGATGACACTCGATATCCCCAAAGTAGCCAGAGCATCATTATACCAGTTCCCAATCCACCGGACCGATACAAACAGGTTCTTGTCTTCGTCCGAATACAACTTATTATCCCTTCTTGCCTCTTCTATGATATCCTCCTCCTCTACATTCAATATGTCGGCTGCAATAAGAATGGACAGATATTTGGGATCGTCCGCTTGTGGTATCTCCTCTGAATAAGTATAAAGCAGATACAATGCATCCTCAAAACTACTGACTTTGTGCCTGCTCAAGTTACTGGTTTGTATCCTTGTATCGAGCATTAACTCTACTACGGAATACGGAAAGTATTCCTCATTGCCGGTATAGTATTTCTTCAGTTCGTTCTCACTGGTGAAACTTAGGATAGCGAGGTCCCGTAATGGCATCTGTGTTAATTTAGGCAGTACCGTTTTCCCGTCTGGGGTTATATAGTTCTCGCTGTCTATGTCTTTCACACGGTTATAATCACTCTCTTCTATTGTACCTTTATAAATTATCTTTTTCATGATCGTTTGGTTTAGTTTTTTGTGAATAAATGGTTAGTGTAATTCCGAACTCGTTTTGCAGATACCTGGTCAGCCCATCATATGCGTCAACCCTTTTTCGGTTACGTGGCATCATCCCCAGTGCTTCCTTCAGTGTGATCCGAACACAGAGTCCGGTTATAAAAGAGTTTCCGAATTTCTCCCTGAGTGCTGTAATATCCTGTTCGTACTTCTCGTTATGCCTGCTTCCCGTTTTTTCGCTAACATCAGGACCGGAAGCCTTCTTTCCAACCTGACGCTTCAGTGATTCCTCTGGAGGACCACCAAAGAATAAATTCATAATACTCCACATAGCAGATATGCTGTTTTTTTATCATTAGTTAGGAATTGGCGGGATCCTAAGAGCGTTTTGCCATTTTTGGGGCGGAAAAATAAAGAGTACCTTCCGCCATTGTATTCCCTTTACTTCTTGATATATGGTAATTCAAGTAGTAGGATACTTTTGGTTTCAGGTACTCTTTTTGTGTGAGTATTATTTCTTCATGGATAAGGCTATGGGGTGATTGGGGACGGAGGAGAAACTACACCCGAATACTTTATTCCCCTTTCAGCTTTTGATTCCTATAATTCCTACCGGATTTTTTTTTCAGGTATAACCTCATTCTGTCCTTTCCGAAGTCTCCTCTGTTGGCATTATAATTATTGATAACCATAGCTTCTATATCAGCTTTATCAATCCCATGTAACCCAAATGTCCCGGTGAGATATGCCAATGCATTTTCATAGAGCACACCATACCTGCATAACCATTTAGCTCTTGACAGGATAGACTGATGCCTGTGACCGTCCTCATAAGATTCAGGATATTCCAGGCGCCACTTCTTATCTATGTAATTGATCAGTGTCTTGTCTTTCCATCGTGCCTGAAAACAATTATTCTGGATTATTTCTGTCGAGGTATGTGTGAAACAATTGCTTATGTAACCCTGATTATAGCTTTTCATAGGAGTTGCTCTCACTGACGGGGAATGTTCAAAATGATAAGGGGTAAGAGAATCCCGTTGCGGATTGATATAGATCTCCGGATCCGAACTTAAGAAAAATGTCCGGCTAAGATTACCGCATTTATCATCAAACTCTGGTATTCCTGGGTAGAGTTGTTCTCTAATACATCTGAAAAGTTCATTATGATACATAGGGTTTGTGTTATCATGAATCATTGCCACTTTTACTCCTGATCCACTCGGTGAAAACCAAAGTGCATAGATATGGAGACGGTCTGCCACAGCGATCAGGTTTCTCTTGAATTCTCCGGCATCAAGGTGGCTTTGGAAATGGTCAAAATCCAGAACCAACATATTGGAATATTCCCTGAGATTTTCCGGATCATCATTCCGGTAATCAAATACGCCAGAGGGAGCAATCATTGGTAACAACTTCTTCGCCTGCTTGTATTCTTCTTCTGTCGGCATAGATCTGACTCTTACTGTTTGCTGGAATAGTTCTTGATTATCCCTGATTATCCCCAGGACATAATCAAGGTTATAACGGATTTTACTTTTTGAATCATCCGCATTATTGTAGTAACTGACTGTTTTGTTAATCATCATATTTGTTTTTTTATTATTATTCTCTCTACATATAACCACTCTTTTTTATTGGAGGTGCTATGTTCAGTATTTATGGTAATAGACTGGAATAAAAGTAATATAGATACATAGCAAGATAAACAAGAGAGAGACCACTTCGTGCTCCTTCCTTAGTGATAAGAGAAGGAGAGATAAAATGTTTAAAGTTTTTTTCTGTATCACTTTGAGAGACAGCGTAGCGGTCTTTCTTATTTAATCTATAAAACTTGTATATCTATGATTTATCATATTTATTGCTTCTATCTATCAATTCTATTATTATTTATCTACCCCCTTTTTTTTACTCCTTATATAATTTAACTAGCCCATCGAAAAATAGGGGGTAACTTATAATGTTATTAATTTCTATCTACCAATTCTATTTTCAATTTTATTTATCAATTCTATTATTATTTCTATCTACCCGCTTTTTTTTACTTCTTATATAATTTAACTAGCCCATCGAAAAAAAGCGGGTAAGGTATAGTATGGTTTTAGAGAAGGAAGGGCAGACTAGAGCACCATACCCAATCCTTCTTTACCTACTCGATAAGTAAGGTTATTTTGATTTTTTCTAATATCCTTATCAGTTTATTGTATCTACGTCTTTCCCTTGCACTTCTCTTTATCCCCAAATTCTCCAGATAATCAAAGCTGACCTCTTTAGTGTATTCCCAGTTCATACCGATAGCATTCCTCATATCCTCATCATTCATAGCTAGTAGTACAATCTCATTCTTTAGGTTACTGCGGATATTCATGCTATCCAGCCTGTTTTTCCAGTCACATGATTCCCGGCTATGTGATGAACTGATTACTCTGTTCTCATTGAAGTACGCATACATTCTACTTATGAAATCATTCTTGAAGTCATCCGTATAATATACCGTATAAGTACCACCGTCATGTTTTCTTATGCCTATTCTTGTAATTAACTGACTAAAGAACCAGTCTTTCTGATTCTGTGTATCGGTAGTGGTTCCATAAGCCCGACGTATTCTGGCTGATTCTATATTCGGCAAGGTCCAGTCACCGCACATTACAATCTGGTCTATATCCCGGTAATTATTGGTACTCTTGTTATCTGAAGAACCATAATAGGTAACAGTGAACAGTTCCTTGGGGACACCCTTAAGCAGTAAAGCCTCACTGATCTGTTCTGCGTATTCTGATTTACCCGGACCGTCGTCACCCCCGTTGATATCTTTCCAGCATACGACCAGGGTAGCTTTGTTTATAAGCATGGCTATACGGCTGGTAAACTCGTCAAAACGTCGGGGATTGAGATTTCTTCTGAACAGTCCGAAGTCTATTTTCCGGAATTCAGTCACACAGTTATATTTCCGGTCCACATCAAGAAGCCTGAAGTTCCTGGAGTCCTTGAACAAAAGATCCCCTGCACCTTCGAAGATCAGTACATGCGTATTTATGTACACTCCCAGAGGGCACAAGTCAACGGGATAGAATGTGATGCCTGCCTTGTCACTGTCGGAGAGCATCCATGAATCATAATACTGCGGAATCAGGTTTAATGCCACATCACGCTTAATACGGTTAATCCGGTAAGACTGGTTGAAAAGATCATTCCTGGTATTCCTGATGAAATGGTCGTAATAAATCCCGATTTCTTCCGGTGACATACAAATGATATTGCCCGTATCATCGGTTTTACTGAATACTCCCAGTACTGTTTTATCAAATTCCACGAAAGGTCTGATAAAGGTGGGAGTCTCGTCAAACAGGATATACCGTCTAAGATCTGGCCTTACCATTAGTTTCCTGAAATCCCCGTCAAATGAATCTACGGGTACTTTTGGTTGGTAAATGAGGAAATAATTGATCAGGTCAGTCCAGAAACGTACATGTGTGATCAGGATAATCTTTTTATCCATAAGAATCTCGGGATTATCTTTGTATTGATTCAGAAAGGATGAACGCTCCTTATCACTGGATATGATCATAACGTCGCTTTCTCTCAATATATCACCATACCCCAATTCCCTGTTCACCAGGTTAGCCAGAATCCAGTCATACATCTTGCCCAGTTCGTCACGGGTATCAACACAATACAGAATCCCCGAGTTATATTTTTGTCGGATCAGGCTCTTTATGCTTTCAGTCTTACCGCTACCACAACCTGAGGAAATGATATAGCCTCCGTTATCATCCGGGATATCGATAACTCCCGTACTGAGTTTCATTCTGAATCCGTCACCAGTCGAATTGGGGATTATATTGAAAAGCTCTTTCATGCATCACCTCCTTCCTGCGTATCATCTATGACAATCCATTCGTCATGATATCTTTCTATCAGGAAATTTAGATAAGACTGTACGTCCTCTTCGTCAAAATAGCCTTCGTCGATATCCGGTGACATTTCTTCCCAAAGTTTAAAATCCTCTCTGATCTGTTCTATGAGTTCCGATTTCTTAATTACTATTGCATCCATCTGTGTATCTATTATTTTTGTGTTATTGCTGTATTTTTATCTGAACTACCCTTTGTTTTTTGTGAGTGGATATTCAGGGTTACTCCGAAAGTGCACAACAGGTATTTCTTTAATCCCTGGTATGCTTCAATCTTTGGATAATCCCTTTCACATATGCCTCGGAATTCTTTGAGAGACACATTAATGACCAACCCTTCATGTAGATCGTATTTCTCCTGTAACCTTTTGATATCCTCCCTGTATCTTCTGGGTATTCTCTGTGGAACTGTTTTTTCGCTGACATCAGGACAATCCCTTACCTGACGGTCTGATATAGAACTATCGTTCTTACCAGGCAATATTATATTTGTTTTCATACATATATCAAGCTTTCGAGGGATTTGAACGGCGAAACAGACTTTTTTGAAAGAAAGGGTAAAAGAGTAAACGGCCTGGCTTATTCCTAGGAGAGAGAGCAGAATCTCTTTTTATCCGGCTGTCCCGGGAAGGTGTCCCAGAAAATATGCACATTTTGGAACTTTATTCGTTTGATGTAAATAATGTAAAATAGTTGTTTGTGTATAATCTATTGATAATGTTTATAACTATACAAATGCTTACTATATTATGTCTGTAATTATGCTTGTTTTTGAATGGTAAAAAACATAATTTTGGAGGGTATTTTATATAAATTCCATACCTGAAATGCTGAAAAATGTGATATCCGGGACAGTGGGAGCGTCAGTTCCGGGACAAAGGGACAGTGGATAATTCAAGGGGGCTTAAGAAGCTTCAGATAAACAAAAAGACTGAAACTCATTATTGAATTCCAGTCTCCATGGTATTATTACGTAAAGTCTTACAGGATATGGCCTTTTTTATCAGGCAGCGTTATCGGGTAATTGTGCATTCTTAATAGCATCCGCGCTGGATTCTCCACTGTCCTTATGCTTTTGAACCACACGGTCAATAGCAGATTTTGACAGTTTCATATGATCTTTCCTGACGGACCTTCTTTTTTTATTCCTTTTTTTGCAATGATTTATATTTCGGAAAGAATCTTTTCAAGGTCTTAGGTGAAGTTCGCTTTGACTACAAATGACTTTACTTGAATGATAATATTTTAGATTAAATTTATTTATGAGAGTGTCATTCAAAGCAAAAATCGGAAAATGTTGTATTGTTGTATTTTTTTTACTCTTGAATACACCGTTGCATTTCAACCTTTCTTTTTTCTAATCGCAATTAAACTTAATATAATAGACACTATTGACAATGCATATAACACCAGAATATTCCAGCCACTAATATCAATTTGGTTTAATAGCAATATGAATTCTTTTGTATAATCTGAAAAATTTATTCCCGATTTAGAAAGAAAGAATAAGAGAATAATAAACGAATATAAAGCCACTACAACTATCGCTCTTTTAAAGTATTCTTGAGCCATTGTCATATTATCAACTTTTCCATTGATCGTTATAGCGTTTTTTCTCATTTTATTAGCTATTTCAGCAATCAACTGCTTATAATAACTTTCATCTACACTATCAATAAGAAAATCCTCTATTGACATAGAATAATAATTTTTTCGTTCTAAAGCCTTTACGGAAAACCAAACCGTTCTTGACATATAGAGCGTTAAAACAAAAAGAAGAAATACTAAAATTGACACTGCTATATCAAAGTTGTTTTCTTTTACAAGAATAGAAGTAACCCCAAGAACAACAGATGTAACAACACTGATTGTTCCTATAAATAAAGACGCTTTGCCTTCAATGCCTTTTCTTCTTTCAGCTTCTTGATTATAACAATCAAGTGTATATTCAAGCGTTTTGGGTAAATGAGATTTATCGACTAATATTTCATCTCTATTTAACCTTTCAAATTCTTGTGGCTGCCCCTTTTCTAATAATGGCCAAAAGAATTCACGAATTTTCTTAAAAGTATTCATGTTCAAGCAAATTTACTATTTCATTTGAGATTTGATATTCCGTTTGTTTTTCTATCCATGCCCATTGTCCATTAGGATTTATTTCAAGAAAAATAAAATTACTATTTTTATCCAAAATAAAATCAATTGCCCCAAATCGAAGATTGAGCGTTTGGAGTAAAGAGATACATTGTTTCAAAACCTTATCAGGCAACTCTATTTTAGTATGTTTTAGAGGACATTCTCCTCTACGCCAATCAACCAATGTATCTACATTGCTTTGAGAATCAATCAATACAGCAAATGCTTTCTCTCCTACCATTGTTACCCTCACATCATATAACTTCTTAATGTGAGCTTGAAATAAATTCGGGGAGAACTCTATTTGTTCTTTTCGAGGTTTTTCTTTTAATTGGTTAGTAAATACGACTTTGGGAACATCCTTATCTGCAATAAGCCCTGATTTTATCGGTTTTACAATACAACTTGCATCATTCCTGTTATAAAATTCCAGCGAATCATTGTAGATATTAGTTACTATACTATCTGGGATAGAAAATCCGATTGCTTTTGCAAGTTCTAATTGATAAATTTTATTCTCAGCTTCTCTTATTGCATATATTGGACTTACCCAATATAAGTCTTTCAGTATTTTGTACAGTCCTTCTAAGGTATAATAAAATTCGTTTTTAAGAAATTGAATCTCACCACTACTTAAATCATTAGTATTTATGTTTGGAAGTTCTGGTCTTCTGAAGTAAACCGAAGTAAATTCTTTAAGGTTGAATTGATGACAAAGGATGGTATCAGTAAGTATGAAAAGATTTCTTTGAAAGTCAAAAGTTAAAAAACAACTTTTAGAAATCTCTTCAGTATTAAATCGATAAAAGAAAATCTTCCTTTCTCTTAGTCGTTTTACGATAAAGTCCGAAGTTAAATCGCTTTTATTAGTTATAATTAAAACTTTCGTCATCTCTTTCTTGCACTGTAAATGTTTTGGTTTTCAATTCCAAAAGAAGATTGGATTCGTCATCTCGTTCTTGAGCAACTTTGGTTTTTGTTTGTAACTCTAACATATTGATGCTGTTATCATCATCACTCTCACTTACAGTTCTGGTTTTTGTTAGCAGGGATATGTCCTTATAGGTGGAATCAATAAATGCGATTTTTCTATCGTCAATAGAGATAATATTTAGGGATTCTGAAAAATCATACTGATAAACAGCCTGTATCTCTTCCCTTCTTTCTACTGCATAGTCTAATATAACCGATTTCATGAAGTCTTTTAATATAATTTTTTTTGCAAAAATAGGATTTTTAAACTGCTGAACAATAAAATTTGAGGGGAAATTTTGCTTGCATTGATAAAGTAACTATTTTAGTACATGAAAAATATAAATTAAATTGTATATTATGGTAGAATATTTTATTATAATTTGAATTAGAGGAGGGATCGGTGAAGCGAAATGATAAATATTCAATATATTTCAGGGTCTGAGTGAGGGATAGAGAAATTAAAGTTCCGACAGGAATTGATATTTAAAAAGAACGTTGGAGGATAGAAAGGAGGAGTCAACAGGTTTGATATGAAATCTGAAGATTTAGACTTTTACGTAAGTTTTACTTAAACAGTTGTCGTTTCCGCCTTCATGAGTTTACTTAGTTGCTCTCGGAATAAAAGCATTGTAAAAAGTAGATAAAGGCCTCAATCGGGCATAGATATAGATATGAAGAAAGAAAATGTTATTGAAAAAGGAATGGTGGCGATTAAAGGTATCACAGCAATGATACCTGTTCTAGGAGGTACTTTAACTTCTGTTTGGTCAGATATAGATGCAATTCAAGCTAAGCGAAAGCACGAACGGCTTGAAGAATTTTATCTTTCCTTAGAAATGGAAGTTCAAAAGATTAAAGAGCAAATTAATGAATCATACATCAATCAACCTGATTTTCTTGATGTGTTTGAACAAACTGCGAGGCATATTGTAAATGAACGTAAAGAAGAGAAACGAATTTTGTTTAGGAATATTTTGCTTAGTAGCATTACAGCAAAAGAATGCAGCTACGATAAAACGGAAAAATATTTAAGAATATTGGAACAAATGAATGGTTTGGAGTTACTAATTTTGCGCATTCTTCAAAATCCTTCAGAATTTAATCGGCAAAATGGAGAGAAAATAAAAGATCCCAATGCTCCAACACCTGGCTACAGAAACCTGATAATCTATACCAGAACTTATTTTTTCATAGAGATGTTGAGCGAATTATTAAATGCAGCCCAAGAAGATGTTGCCGAAAGTATATACTATCTTGAAAGTAATAGACTTATTGTTGATAATGTTTCATTATCAAAATTGCAAACCAACGGTCATCCCATTCGTACTTTAGAGGATAAATTGACTTCTAAAGGGAAAGATCTTATAGCATTCATTATTCGATAATTGCATAAGTAAAACAATTTGGGATTTTACGAAGAAATTAAAGATGTAATAAAAGTAATTTAGCAAATTGATAATATTGAGCTATATAGGTTACTCTTTGACTTAAGTGCTAATATCTTATCTCTCCATAGGAAAAGCATAGCTAAAAAAGTAGAGAGATATTGAGAGGCTGATCAAAAGGTTTAATGAATTATGTGACATTGAGTGGGAATCCACTAATGAAATAAAAAATGAAATGGCGGGGTAAGCTAGAGGCAAATACTCAGTGAGCGAAGCGAATGATGATAGCATAACTTCCCGAAGGGGAGGGCACTATAAAATATTTTGTGTAAATTGAAATACGGGATTCATATTAGAGTCTCGTATTTTTATTTTATACATTTGTAAAATGAAGAAGATTATGAAAGAAAAGAATCATGTAGTGCCAGATGAAGTATTAAGTAAGGAGTTCCTTAGCCAATTCAAAACAGAATCCAATGTGAGCAAGTTTCTTAAACAGTTACATGCCCAAGTATTGGAGAAGATGCTTGAAGGTGAAATGGACGCATATTTAGGCTATGAAAAGAATTCTATAGCCGGGAATAATACCAGTAATTCACGTAATGGCAGCTATCCGAAGAAAATCCAAACCGAACATGGGGAGGCTGTTATTTCCATTCCCCATGATCGTAACAGCCAGTTCGAACTGATTGCAATGCCCAAACACGAAAGCAGTGGACTTTCGATAGAAAAGCTTGTTATTTCCTTATATGCCAAAGGAATGAGTGTTTTCGATATAGAGGAAGAGATGTGTGAGATTTATGAAATAGAACTCTCTACATCAGCCATTTCCATCATTACAAACAAAGTAAACCAGGCCGTTCAGGAATGGCAGAACCGCCCTTTGGATCCGGTTTATCTGATAGTCTGGATGGACGGAATCGTCTTCAAAGTACGGGGATAACGGCAAGATCATAAACAAGACCGTTTATCTTTGTGTCGTCCTGAAGCAGAATGGCCTGAAAGAAGTTCTTGGCATGTGGGTTGGCAAATCGGACAGTTCTTCTTTCTGGATGGGTGTACTGACTGATTTAAAGGTACGTGGAGTGCAGGATATACTGATTACCTGTATCGACAACCTGAATGGATTTACGGATACCATTCGTACCGTATTCCCTCAGTCGTCCACTCAAATCTATGTGGTACATCAGATCAGAAACTCCTGTAAATATGTCGTTTATAAGGACAAGAAAGAGTCTACGGCAGATATGAAGAATATCTATAATGCACCCAATAAGGAAGTTGCTGCCACAGAACTTGATAATCTGGAAAAGAAATAGGGAAGAAAGTACCCTTATGCCATACTTTCATGGAGAAACAACTGGGATGACCTGACTGTTTTCTTCCAGTTTTCACTGGAAATCAGAAAAATAATCTATACCACAAATCTCATTGAAAATCTCAACGGGAAAATCAGAAAGTACACGAAATCAAAGTTTTTATTCCCTTCTGATGATGCCGTGAAGAAAACAGTATATCTGTCACTAATGGAGATTGAGAAGAAATGGACATAGCCAATTCATAACTGGGGATTGATTATGAACCAATTTATGCTTATTTTTGAAAACAGAATACAGATATAAGAGGAAACTTACAACTGAATCCTGTTTCAATTTACACAAAAAATAGGACAGTGTCTTAAAAAACAATAATGCGTTCTTCTCTGCGGCTACGCTCCGCCTCATAGCAGATGAGATGGCTTTCTACAGAAACATCGATGGCAGTAGCGAGAGATTTTTTGCTGGAACGGACGGCTTCAATGAAATCCTCCATCAAAGCCAAGTCTGCTCCTGCATGAAACGGAGTGCCGGCAATATCCGAAAAATCATAGACCGTTTCTTCCCTTCCGCAAAACCGTTTTACGCGTAAAGTCGTTTCATCTCCGTCTATTTCTCCTTCCGTCAGGCAAATGTGTGTTTCCCGATTATCTTTCAAAGTAAATACATCCATTGAGAAATTAATCGTTACTTCACTTTCCATTTCCATAGATACAATCTGATGGTCTACCACATCGTTGTCACAATGATATACACAACGCCCGTAAATCCCTACATGTAATTGGTATTCAATCACATCATCAATCGTTTTACCCTCCGGTACATCAAAATTAGCGATCCACTCACGACGCTCACGATATAACTTTACAGCCGAAAACGGACAATCATTTTCAACACTGCAATCAATGCACCGATCGGCTGAACCTTTTGGGGCATTCGCACTGTGAAACCAACGCAGAGAACCGAACGAGGTTAACTTATGGCAACGGGTGCGTGTAAGCCATAACAGAAAATCGATGTCATGACAACATTTGGAGATAAGCATCGGATTGGTTATTTCCTCTTTACGCCACATGCCTCTCACAAACCCATGTGTAGAACGGTCTATTCCTACTGATGAACGATGATTTATTGAAATAATTCTACCTAATTCTTCAGTGTCAATCAGCTCTTTGATCTTCATGAAATACGGATGATATCGTAATACATGGCAAACTGCAACGATAACCCCTTTTTCTTTTGCAGCCTTGCCAATGGCAATGCATTCTTCCAGTGTCTGGGCTATAGGCTTTTCCAACAAAACATGAAACCCTTTGCGGATGGCCATCATGCTTGGCTCAAAATGCATGTTTTCGGGTGTACATATCAGGATGGCATCCGACTTGACAGGATTGTGAAAAAAAGTCTTATAATCGGAGTAACACTGCGAAGCGTCCAATCCAAAGCGTTCCGCTACTTTATTACGCCGGATGTCATTTAACTCCACAACTCCGACAAGCTGTACCTTGTCAGGGTTTATTTTTGCATATTCCAGATATTTGTTAGCCCGGTTACCGGCTCCTATCACTACGATGGAGACCGGTCTGCGGGCATCATTTGCCTTGATATTCATAAAGAAGTATGAAAGCTATCTTATTAGTTTTTTATTTGCTCAAATCCTTGATACGGATATTACGGAATTTCACTCCTGCACCATGTCCTAGAAATCCGATATGTCCCGACTTGTTGAAGAGTCCGGGATGATTCTTCCTGTCTACAGTATGTGGGTTCTTTGTAGAACCGTCTTCCGATACGTTGTGTCCCTGGCATGCTTCACGAATGTTTCCATCCAGTATAATTTCACCGTTTACAGTTACGGTAATACGATCTCCTACTGCACGGATTTCCTCGGTATTCCATTCACCTAATGCAGGGAACTTCACTCGTTTGGCAGGAATGATACCGTATACTGACCCATGTTGTTGATATTCACGTAATCCTTTATAAATAGGAGCGTCATGATCTAGTATTTGAATTTCCATACCTTCATATGCTGCGTCCACTCCCATCGGAGTGCGAATGCCTACGCCATTGTTGACACCTTCACGCATAAATGCAAACTCAAAGCGAAATACAAAATCGCTGTATTCTTTTACTGTATAGAGGTTTCCGCTACCACCGTATTGTGCAGTCACGTAGATAGTTCCGTCTACAGGTACATAGTCGGTTGTATTTCCTGTCCACTTGTGCATGGAAGTACCATCGAATAATATCTCAAATCCCTCCTTTGCTTCTTCTGCAGGAAGGTTGAATTTCGGAGTAGAAGGAAGTTCGCGGATGTACATCTCTCGGTATTCTACAGGTGTGCCTTCTCCTATCAGCATCAACTGACCTTTCACATAAGCCGGAATATTACGATCGCAGGAGTTTTCAAGGATAACATTGGTGGCGGTCACCACACCGTTCACACTGACAGTCACCCGGTCGTTCAATACCTTTACATAAACTGTATTCCATTCACCTGCTATATTATCGGCTACTTTTTCCGGTGTATTTTTTGTTTTCATGTTGCCGGACAAAGCCCCGGATTTATCACCGCCTAAGTCTATTTGCCGAATAGAACGCACGCCCAAACCTGCCTTGCCTGTGCCTTTCCATTCAAACCATAGTTCAAAGTTCTCATAATTGCCAGTACCCAGAATGGCATTTTTACCACCGGTATAAGCTATTCCATTTTCTGTAATCTTCCAAAGATCGCTAGTTGTGGCAGTCAATGCTTCGTGTTTTTTGATTTTCTTGGGATTCATTGAAGCCTTCTGAGCCGGATTCAACGCAATTACTGTCCATTCGGCATTACCGAATATCGGAATGTAGGCTGCCTGCGGAAGTCTTTGCAATATGGCATTAATGTCATCGATGGCATAACCGGCATCCGCATGACCAGCTTCCTTAAAACATGCAATTGCTTTTTCCAAAGCTTTGCGTACCGGTTCACCGCCGAAATTTTCAGAGTTCTTTGAAGCGATAGTTCTTACTGCCTCGGCAGCAGCTTCAGCCGTAGCCTTATTATCCATGTATTTTTCAACCAACATCAAAGCCTGATAAGTATGAGTTTCACCCAACAGGTTAATAAGGCGATTCTGTACTTTCACATCGGAAGCAATTTCCAATGCCCTGCGATACAATTGGTATTTTCGTATCGATGTATGGGCAGACTTGGCAACCAAACTTGTGTAGCGGTTTAATGCAGCTTGAGCATTCGTTTTGTCATTAACTGCAATGTTATAGAGAACCTCGATCATTTTTATATTGTCAATATTCACCAATGACGCGAATGCTTCCTGTTTGTAATTGCCATTGTATCCTTTTAGAATCTCAGCAATGGATTCAGGATTACCCGCTTGCGCAAGAACCGGATAGTACAAGGAAGGATTACAGGATTTGTTGACATATGGAATTACGGTAGCATATTGTTTATCTTTAGGCAAAGGCAGAACTGCGTTCCGCATCGCTTTCTGAATTTGAGGAATGTTCTTGCCACTCTCTTTTTCAATCAATCGGCTGAGACGTTCAAGATCTGACGGACCTACTACACCCTCAAGAGCCTTATAGGCAGCAGTGCGTACATCGTTTTCTGGTGAAGTCAGCATATTAAACACTTTATCGGTCGCTTCGTCCATACTGCGTGTAGAAGCAAGATTTAGTGCGGCAATCCGAATGGCTTTGTCCGCATCCAACGCTTTCATGATATTGTTGTTGATTTTACCGTTAAATGAGAGCAATGCTTTGGTTGCAGCATCGGCATGATTACTATTCAGTTTTGCAATTAGAGCTTCCAATGCTGTATCGCCGCCAATCTTTCCGGCAGCAGTAATGGCAGCAATGGCAATCTCCTCGTCGTCGGAGTCCATATTGGTTATTACGGCATCAATCTGTGAAACTACATGATTAGTACCGAACCAATTTAATATGTCAGCCTTTACTTTCTTATTGTTCTTTGCCTTTAATGTCTTTGCCAGGTTTGCATATAAGGTTTCATCAGCAATGTTTTCAGATAGGCGTAAAGCGTTCACTCTATATTCACGATTACTGTCCTTCAAAGCGGCAAGGATGTAAGAGACAGCTTTTTTGCCCTCTGCTTCAATAATTACATCGAGAGCAGCACCACGTACATAAGCCTTGTCAGTATCTTTTAGCAGTTTTTTTGCTGCATTAGCTGCGATATGTCCCTCGTCGTTGACAACCATTGTCTTGAGTAGTCGCAAATAGCAAGCAGTAACATCTGTTTCCGGTATCCACTCATACTTCGCTGCTTTGGCGGCTTTCTCCAATGTAGAAAGGGAGGCGGATGAACCGCAAATACTCAATGCGTGATAGATTGCTTTTTGAGTTGGAGCGTCTGCATTCTTCAACCATTCCAACAGTATAGGTTCGGCCGTTTTCAGTCTTTTTACGCCGACAGCATAGGCCAGTTTCTCTCGAGGAGCAACCTCTTTCTTAATGAGATCAAGAAGTGCCTCGTTTGCCCCTTCAGTATGTGCCAGTCCGTTGATAGCCCATTCTGCCAGATAAGCATCATGCAGGTATTTTACAAAAACAGGGATGTCCTCAACTGTTGCACAACGTTGCAACTGGCTCATTAGGAATGCTCGGTTTGGATTGTCAGTACACTTTTCAATGGCTTTTGCTAAACCTTTTCTCACTTCAGCCCTTTTGTCTGCTTTATCCGGAGCGGTAACATAAGAAACTACACCATACAAAGCATGCTCAATGGAAGCGTTCTTACCTTTGTCTGCCGGAACAAGCATTTCTCCCAACAGAACTATGCCGGCAGTACCGGTGGACATCAGTTCATTCATTATGTTGTTGTAGTCTTGTTGTTTGGCAGCAGGAAGCTGGTCTAACGCATCAGCTATAATAGTGGCAATAGTACGCTGGCGGGCATCCTGTGCCGCAATACTCCACGGCAATAAAGCTGCAAAAGTTAATGCCCAAAATATCTTTTTCATATCTTTCATTTTTCAGTATTAGTAGATTAAAGTTTCCAGGGATTTCTCATCGGCTGGTCAATCAATTGATTGGCGGCATCGTCGTTGATGAACTGCTGCGCTACTGGGTCAAAATGTAGTGTACGGTTCAGACGAAGGGCGCAAAGGGCCATATTTACGATGTTGCAGCTGCGGTGCCCGTTCATTTCATTCAAGGCGAACAGTTCCCTATTTTTGACACATTTGATAAAATCCGTGTTCTGCGGTTCCGGATCAGGCAGTTCAGCAATGATGTTCATTATGTCCGGAGCAGGCTTACCGTTTAATTCACATTCAAAACCTTTATAGACTTTACCTTTTGGACCTTCTATATACGGTACCTTATTGCCACTTTCAAACCCTTCACCTTCCAATACTATCTGGCATCCGTCTAGGTAAGTATAGGTAATCTTACGCCAAATACCGATAGCATCAGGATGTTGCTGGGGAGCATCTACTTCGACTTTGATAGGATTGGTATTATCTTTTCCCAATATGTATTGTACCGGGTCAATATAATGCTGTCCCATATCCCCCAGGCCACCTCCGTCGTAATCCCAATATCCCCGGAATGTGGAATGAACGCGATGAGAATTGTAAGGCTTGTATTGAGCCGGTCCCAGCCACATGTCGTAGTCCAATTCTGCTGGGACTGGTTCCGGAGCAAGATTTTCCTTTCCTACCCAAAAGAATTTCCATGTGAAACCGGTAGCACCCGAGATGATTACTTTTAATGGCCAGCCAAGCAATCCGCTGTCTACCAGTTTTTTTAATGGTTCAACAGTAGTACCCAGTCCGTAGAAATTATCTTTAAAGCGAAACCATGTGTTCAGTCGAAATATACGATTATTCTGTTTCACGGCTTCCATCAAACGTTTACCTTCACCGATAGTACGTGTCATCGGTTTTTCACACCAGATGTCCTTTCCTGCTTTGGCTGCCTCGATGGCCATCAGACCGTGCCAGTGAGGTGGAGTAGCGATATGTACGATGTCTACATTCGAATCTTTAATTAGGTCGCGAAAGTCGTGATATGTCTGCAATGTTTCATTGAATTTCTTCTTGCCCAGGTCTACTGCTTTTTGTAGGTGGTTCTTGTCAACATCACACACAGAAACAAGGCGACACTGTTCATTACTTGTGAAATGGTAGCTACTTCTGCCAATTCCGCCTACTCCAATGATACCTTTTGTCAATTGATCGCTTGGAGCAATATGGTTGGGCCCACCCAATACTTTGCTTGGCACGATAGAGAACAAAGCGAGGCTGCCCATGCCTTTTAAAAATTTTCTTCTGTCAATTCCCATATTTTGTACATAAGTTATTGTTGTATATGTTTTAATACTGTCTTACAGTCTTGTCAAACGGATATTGCGCCACTGCACCTTGATACCGCCCCCGTCGTGAATCTGTAATGCGATACGTCCTTGTGTGGCACCAATCTTTTTGTCTGTCAAATCTGCCATCAGTTCACCGTTCAGCCATGTTTGTACATGCGCACCTTCCACGCGGATGCGTAAAGTATTCCAGTCTCCCTGTTTCAGGATATTTTCTTTTTCATCTGGAATTTGTACCAGCCAACCGCGCCCGTAAGATTCATAAATGCCACCGGTATCGTTGCCCGTCGGAGCCACTTCGCATTGCCAGCCGTGAATCTTGACCGGTGGCTCGATGAATGAACGGAAGAAGACACCGGAATTGCCATTAGCTAATTGCTTAAATTCCAGATTCAAGTCAAAATCGTTGTAATAATCGCGGGTAGTCAAATAACCGTATTGTTTGTCTTTTCCACTTTCACATACCAAACAGCCTTCTTTATCCACATACCACAATTCGGTTCCGTACACTTTCCAGCCGTTCAAGTCCTTTCCGTTAAACAGGAACTCCGTTTTAGCAGGTATCTTCTTGGATAATTCCTTTATTTTGATGTTGCGGAAGGAAGCAGGATAGCCATGATCCTGTAAACAGAGAACTCCCTTGCGCCCCAAACCATATTCAGGAGACATTTCCCATTTACCGCTTTCTTTGCGTTGAAACCAATCGTCGGTCCATGCCTCGAATTCCAAAATTTTATGTCCGTTTAAGTAATGTTCTACATGCCCATTATCGAACACGATGCGTGAGTTATTCCATTTGCCTTGTGGATTTACGAACATGGAGTCTGGGTCTGGAAGATGCATTGCATAGTCTACTCCCAGTTTCTGCCATTCTTCCAATTTGGTGGGAGCGTTTGTCTTTTCCCAACCTTCTACATCAATCAACTGATATTCAGGGCCGGTTACATACGGAACTTTAAAATAAGGATCTTCTACTACGTGATAAAGCATGCCGCTATTGCCACCGTACGAAAGTTTCCAATCCCAGTCAAGAATAAAATTGTCAAATTCCCGATCGGTTACGATATAACCTGAAAGGTCACTTCCGTCACCATTTGCTTGAATACATCCATCTACTACATGCCAAGGTTGTGTGAGTGAATCTCCATTATAGTCACGCCAGCCATTGAGTGTGTTTCCATCAAATAATAGTTGCCAACCGTCAGCTATTTCCGCTTTGGTCAAAGTGTTGTGTTGAGGAGCTGACACACAGGATGCCATGGTGGTAAGCATAGCACTTACAACGGTTCCAAACAAAGTCCTATTTCTCATTCGTTTCAAAATTTAAAATTATTAATTATATTAACAATGTGACATATTTGTTCTTTTTCCAATCATACTATCGACGGATTTTTCTGCCAATAGTATGATTGTTGATATAGAAAACTCTGTAAAATGGATTGTTATTGATGATTGTCGATTCGGACAAGACGAATGGAACAAGCATCCGTGACATGATTCCATTGGCGTACTCCGGCTTGATCGGCCGCTTTGCCGTCTCTCTCTGCTAAGTTATATCCTTGACCTGCATTTCCATAGAAGAAAAACGCTTGCCCTAAATAACCTAAGGCAAAAGCTCCGTTGCTATATATTTGTCCGGCAGGCACTATACTTAAACCTGTTAAATCGGATACTGTATTAATATCAAACGCACCATTGCCGCCGTTGTTCCAATTGTATCCCGGTGCCAATAATGTTCCCAGTTGGTCCTGTCCGATATACTTAAACAAGCGTTGCCAGTCAGTTACATTACCCATTAATCCGTTACTATTATTTCCTCCTCCGGTAGAGATACGCCACAGACCATCCACAATGCTGCCGGCTAATAAGTCTTCATCTGCCACTACTTTACTTGTGTATAAATAACCATATAAGGAAGCATCAACATCAGAGTCACCACCTGGGTATGTATAAGATGCAACTTGTTGATTCAAAGAATTCATAGCACTAAATGGTATCTCCGAACCATCACCAAATTTTGTTGTACGGAGGTTAGTCCCCAACCATACTTCACTACCTATTTTGACAGTTGGATATGAATTGCCTGATATATCCGCTACTAAATACGGCTCAGCCACAACTTCAACAGCATTTTCTTGTTCCTCTGTTGTAATACCGAAAGCAGAAAGATAAACTGTTTGAACAGCATTAGAATTGCCGGCTACATAATCAAGTGTATTTTCGTTATAGTTGAATGCTACTGTTCCTCCGTTTTTGTCGATGTCGGACACATTGCCGTCATCGTCTACCAAATATGCGACCAACCCTCTGGTATAATCAGCCGCTCCACCTTGACCGGTATAAACAACGACAGCCTTTGAAGCAATATGATCATTTTTTAGATACTCCAGACAGATTTCCGCAACTTTTAATTTATCATCCATCACCTTATAAATCTTGCTTATATCAAAATTCTCGACAGAAGGAATTTTGAATTTATAGACTTTCTCTATCGGATAAATAGGTTCTGCTGCTTTTGCTTCCTGCACTACTTCAATCTTTCGAGTAACTGAAAAAACCTTTATAGTTAGAATCGTAGAACGTGCAATCATTCGTGGATTATCTTCCAATGCAAGCGATATCCTATTTCCTTCGAGTGTTACGCTGCACCATCTTTCTGCATCGGAAGGAACGTGGAAAGAAATTGTCGAGTTATCCATGTTGGATATAATCTCTATTTCTCCTGCTGCTTCTTTGGCCGGCAAAGTAATGCTCTCTTCCGGTGTTATCAATACTGTTGGTGTAATGCCTGGATCACCGTTGACAGTTACCGAATAATAATCGTCGCATGCATTCATTGCTAATGCGAGGACAAGCAACATCGTGGCATATATAAATTTTATCTTTTTCATTATTTTGAATTATTTATTCAACAGATGGAATATTCTCTAATCTCTTAAAGTCAATGTCTGGAGCTGTTCCACTGGAAGGACGGGTAAAAATCTTTCCATATTCCGTATGATCATCCGAGAAGCCGAAACTCTTTAGAACGAAACCACAATTCTTCTCATCGACCGAGCCGGAATAGTCGTATCTCAAACCCTGTATTCCCGTATTGTCACAGGTGAATTTAGCTGTCGTAATCTCTTTCCAGTCGCCTGACGCAAGCCGTACCCACTGGTTTCTGTAGAGTACGGAACGGGTATAGATTGAGTTTACCGGATCGAAGTTCTCTAGGAATGAATGAGCTCCCTTATACCATGTATTTGTGTCCGGACGTAAGAAAGATGCGATTAGCTTCCATTCATTGTCTGCATAAAAATAGGCTGTATAAATGGTGTTTCCGTTTCCGTCCGGTTTCACCTGAACAAGCGCTTTGTACACCGTGCCAGCTTTCCAACCGCAATGTAACCAACTTTGTCCACCGCTTCCTTCATTTCCAAACTCTCCGACAGTGACATTCTTACCTTTGCGTAATAGCTTCACTCTTTTGTCCTCTGGTATGTCACTAGGATTGTCAGTAGAATAAGGGCTCCAGACAGAGAACAAAATAGTGTGCTCACCGGAACTCGTTTGTTGAATACCCATATAGCCTTCGGAGAACCCGTTCATCATATAGTATGAACTATTTCGGACATTTTCTTCTGTGACCAAAACTTCATTATAGAAATACTCAACATTAGCTTCGGGCATTGTATACCCCCAATGCACGGAAGCTCCTCTACGAAAGAAGTAACAATTCAACTTATCTTCAGCCATTTTTTCTTCTGTTACAAAATGATTGTCGCCCATTGTCGCCTGTCCACCTATCCGGAAACCAGTGACATCACCGAAAGATTTACCGCTTCTTGATACTCCCTGCATATCCACCCGGATATATCCCGATTTTTTTATCGGAATTGTAGCAATACCGTATATTTTAGAAGTAGGACCACTGATAGTAACATCATACGTTTTGTCCCGTATCTTGAAGCGTACGATACTATTTCCGGTTTCATTGCTTCCAACGACTGCCAAATTCATATTACCAGTTTCGCCCACATGGAAGTAGGTGCTGCTAACAATTGTTTTGTCCATCCATGTATCCTTGAATTTACCGGTATAGAGGTCTATTTCGGAAGAAGCTGGAGGAGTAGTCATATACGAGTTTCCGGCAAAAGGAATAAAAATCGGTACATCCGCTTCGTTAAACGATACTGTTGGATTCTCCTGAATTTCACCGTCTGTCGATTTTTGAATGATAGTGATTTTACCTAACTGAACCAATGAAGCGTTATCCAGAATATAAATATATCCTTCTCTGCTTAGTTTGGAAGTATTTGTCGCTATGTTCCAAAGAGTCTCTTTGGTGCCGCTAGTTGCTTTCACCCACTCTACACTAGGTACATATTTTAGTGCTACTGTAGGGTCACTTGGTGTGACAGTAAACGAGACACTGCCCCCTTTACCTTCTACAATTATCTCGTCGGAAGGAGTAATAGTCAATGTCACCTGTTTAGTTTTATTTCCATCAATTTTTTCATTACCACAAGCTGATGAAAAAACTGTTAGAAATAGACATAAAATACAATAGAGGTTCATTTTCATAATCATTTTCTTATTACCAATATTTGTTTTGAACCATTTTTTCATTGTTATCCAAGTAAGTCTGGTAAATAGGCCATAAATACATTTTCTTCAAGAATATTCGTTTCTGTATTTCTGTTCGTTTGAAGAAATCATTATTGGTTTTAGCATCCGTATTCATACCAGAAATCGGGGTTTCAAAAACTTTTTCCGCTTCTTTCCAACGACGGATATCCATATAACGCATTCCTCCTTCAAATGCAAATTCTACTCTGCGTTCATGGTGAATCGCTTCACGCATTTCCGATTGTGACAAACCGGATTTTAAAGCAGGCAGTCCGGCACGTTCACGAATTAGATTTACATACTTTGTAATATCTGTATGTCCTGGATTATATTCATTTAGTGCTTCTGCATAATTCAGATACATCTCTCCTAAACGAACAATGATCCCCGGTTTATAAGGATAAGACCCTGAACGGGTGGCAGGATGAATGGCCTTATTAATTTGATAACCAGCTATTGGACTATCATGCGAAGGTTTACCATCTTGCCCTCCGTTCAAAAAGTTGTGTTGCCTCTTGTCATCATCGAACGAACAATATTTGCCATGAAAACGAATGTTGGCATAAAAACGGGGTTCTCGATTAACGTACATATTATATGTACCTTTCGGTGTCACCAATCCTTCTTTCTTATCCGCACTACCATAGGTATATTTCGTAGGATAATATGTATCTTCAGTAGAGAATCCTTCTTCTACATATCCTGAACCTAATTCATCGATGCTTAAGCCATTTTTCATAAAGAAAGCATCCACGATGTTCTGTGTGGCACTGATACAACCTGCAAAACCGGATTTGCGAGGCATTAAATGGTATTCATATAATGAACTTGTTTTTCCTGGGAAGGCCATTATAATTTCCGGGTTCTGTTCAGTAGTAGTCAGATATAAATTGGTACAGGACATTAATGCATCAATGGAACCGTCTTCCAGGTACTCTTTGTACAAATCATATTCAGGAAGATCAATAACCAACTTGGCTGCTACTGCTGCTTTCTCCCACTTTTTGTTATCTTTGCTTTGACTAAAAAGTGGAGTTCCGTCTTTATTGACGACATCCTTGAAATCTTCATTCCCGTTAAATAATGGGCTGGCTGCAAACATTAGCATACGGGCGCGCAATGCCAGACATGCACCGGAAGTGGGACGTCCGATGTTTACATTATCATAGGAAGAAGGTAGTATCTTGGAAAGTTCCATAAATTCATTGTCCAAGTAGTTTACGATTTCATCATAGGGAGTGCGCTCTTTTTTCAGTACCTCACCCGAATCATTTACGTCCATTAATGAAGTAATCAATGGGAACGGTCCGTACACCTCCAGCATTCTTGAGTAATAGTAAGCAATTAGGAACCGAACTTCATTCTTATATCGTTCTACTAGTTCGACTGTTTGTCTCTGGTCTGGAATCTCTTTTACTCTTTCCAGGAAAATAAGTCCTGAACGCACTTTTTGATAGGTCTCTTTCCACAGATTTTTTCCTGGAATAATTTGTGTAGGTGTCCAACTTCCTTGTTGTACATTCATCAGATTTCCCCAACCAAACTGTCCCAGTGACGAAGCCATTTGTGTCTCATCACTCATCATGTAATAGCCATATCCGGCAAAATTCATGTATTCCCACAAGGGATCGGGTACAAGATTATAAACACCTGCCAACCATTGCTTTGTATAATCTGCATTGTCAAATACAGCATCTATAGTCAGCATATCATCCGGTTCTTTATCCAAGTAATCGCAAGAAGAGAAAAACGGGATGACGGCAACAGCCAGCATCATTGTTTGGATATATTTTTTATATGTATATTTTTTCATTGTACGTAAGATTAAAATGTTACTTGAAAACCAAATGAATATACCTTCATTAAAGGATATTTCATTCCGTCACTGGAATTGATTTCCGGGTCCCACATATCAAATGCAGCCCATGTTAACAGATTGCTTCCTCTGAAGAAAATACGTGCGTCACGCATCATCGCCGCTTTCTGCCATTTTTTGGGGAAAGTATAGCCTACTTCAAGATTTTTCAAACGCAAATAAGAAACATCTTTTAACCACCATGTAGAATATTGCATGTTGTTAGAACTTTTATTGGTGGACAAACGAGGCCAGAATACCTGTCTATACGGATCACTCGGATCCCAACGGTCATCGCAGTTGGCATAAATATTGCCCAATCCACCACCGCCACTGCCGGGAATCAGTAAATCTCCTTGAATCATATTGGATACATTTGTAGAACCTTGGAAGAATGCGCTGAGATCAAAACTCTTCCAACGTGCACTGAATCCGAATCCATATACAATCTCCGGAACAGAAGGACGACCGATAGGTTGATAATCATAGGCATCCACTTTACCATCATGATTGGTATCTTCATAACGAATATCACCGGGTTTTACCGGTTCGAATGTATGGTCGGGGATTCCGTTCACTAATGTCCCGTCTGCTTTAAAATCCTCTTCCTGAAACAGACCGATAGCTTTCAATCCGTAATATGTGTTCAATGGATTTCCAGTACGTGCACGGGTTGTTTGTTTCATAGTCTCGGATTCGTCATATTCTACAATTTCATTACGACTGAAAGTGAAATTACCTCGTAATGATAAAAAGAAATCTTTTCCAAAACTCTTGTTTACTTCCAGACTGGCATCAAATCCCTGATTTTTTACGATACCGAAGTTTGCCCATGGATTTGTATTGAATCCTGCTGTTTCCGGTATGGTCTTTCTTTGCATAAAGATATCTTCCCTTTTTTCATGGAAATAATCGGCTTGTATATTGACGCAGTCCCATAGGCCGATTTCAACCCCGATATCTGTTTTCTTTACGGTTTCCCACGATAAATCTTCAACCCCGAAGTCTCCTTCGAATTTTCCACCTATACCTTGGTTGCCTGTAAGTCCGTAAGTAAATCCATTTCCACTGTTTATCGTAGATAGGAAAGCAAAACGTCGTCCTGCCAACTGGTCGTTGCCTACCAAACCGTATGAGCCACGAAATTTCAATTTAGATAATACGGAGAGGGCATTCTCCATGAATTTTTCGTTGGTCACAAGCCAGCCACCGGCTACGGAGGGAAAGAATCCCCATTTGTTCCCTTTACTAAAGTTCTCTGAACCGTTATACCCGAAGTTTCCTTCGATGAAATATCTGCCTTTATAGCTATATGACAAACGAGCAGCGATACCTTGTGTACGATACGGTAGTGAATAAATGGCTGAAGCTGCGTCTGCATTTACATAATCCCGCATATTATACAACAATAGTCCGTCTATTTGGTGATTATCTGCGAGCAGACGGCTGTAAGACAGCTGACCTTCCAGGTACATGGTGCGATTGCCGCCGGCTTCTTTTGCATACTGCAAGTAATCATCTCCCTGGTTCGTGATACTGGTCAATAAATTCCCTTCTTCGTCACGTCCGGTTGCCATATAAGTAGTTTGTGTTTTTCTTCTCAAAAATGAGTTCCAAGCATAGGTATCGAATGAGAAAGTGGCTTTCGCTTTCAATCCTTTCAGTGGATGCCACAACTTGCCGATATCCTGTGTTACGGCAAATACAGATTGCAAACTGCTCTTGTAGCTTGAAATAAATCCTGAATGTGTAGCGGCTGCCCACGGATTAGTTTGTGATGTGTTGGCTGGAATCTGTCCGTTAGAGTAAACGGTGGGATGGACAATCGGAGTATTTTTAAAGGCCAGATAGATGATGTCCGTAAAAGGAGCGGCATTTGTCGAGAAGCCGGGTGTGCGCTGGTTCATGATGTATCCTCCCAAGCTTACGTTAATTTCAGTGGAAGGGGTTAGATTCATATCCAAATTGGTACGTATATTATAACGTGACAGATTATTGGATGTATTATATTCCACTCCCGGATCTGTTACTGTCATACCGGTCTCTCCGTGATAAGCCAATACCATACTATAGCGTAATCGCTCAGTACCTCCATTGATGTCTAAAGAGACACGTCCATTGGGTACATGGTCTTTGGTTATTGTTTTCAACCAGTTTACGTTAGGATATAAATCTGGATCGGTACCATTGCGAGTGGCATCGATTGCTGCTTGTGTATACATATCCTTTCCAGAGGAAAACTGACTCGCCACATTCATAACCTCCATATATTTGGCTCCGTCTACAAATTCGGGAAGCATGGTCGGAGCAGAGAAACCATAGTCAGCCTTTATCTGAATGCGAGGCTTACCAATCTGACCGCGTTTGGTTTGTACCAGAATCACACCGTTAGCTCCTCTAACACCATAGACTGCTGTTGCAGTGGCATCTTTTAAAACAGAAAAAGATTCAATTTCTTCTGGAGAGATATTGCTCAGGCTACGCTCGATTCCGTCAACCAAGACTAACGGAGTTGTTCCCGCACCAAAAGAGGAGATGCCACGAATCCAAAAATCAGAAGTATCATTCCCAGGCTCGCCGCTTCGTTGCACAGCAATAACACCAGCTACTTGTCCGGCGAGGGCATTTGTAACAGAACGGCTTTGATTCACTTGTAAAGCGGCAGGTTTCATGGTGGTAATAGCTCCAATTACACTTTCTCTCTTTTGTGATCCGTATCCCACTACAACTACTTCCTCTAATCCTTTTATATCAGGGTCCAGCTTTACGGACATATTCGTTTGTTTTCCTACTACAATTTTTAATGGAACAAAACCTATATAAGTAAACTGTAAGACGGAGGAAGGACCTGACACATTGTAAATTGAGAAATTTCCATCCATATCTGTAATAACTACATTGTTGGTTCCTTCTTCTTGTATGTTTACCCCAATTAAAGCTTCTCCTTTTTCATCGGTTACGTGTCCTGTAATCTTTAATGGAGTTTTCGGGATGACCGTTTGAGCCTTCTTGCTTACTGTTATTTGTCTATTAGTTATCTTATAACCCAAACTCGTTAAATGTAAAACTTTATCTAATATTTTGTCCAGTGTTTGCTTATTGACATGGATACTAACTTTTTCGTTTAATTCTGTAAGTAACTCGTCCGAATAGATAAATACGTATTTGGTATTTTTTTCAATAGTGTTAAATACCTCACGTCTCGTTACGTTATTTAAATTCAGCGAAAGCTGCGGTAACTGCATCGTAGCGACTTCTGCCAGCGATGGAACAGTGAAAGTTACATATAAAAGGAGTAAAACTATGCGTTGAACATTCAACATCCTTTTATATAAATAAATATTCATTAATTTCAAATGAGCCATTTTTCTCATACATTTGATTGTTTTTAGAATTGCTTTTAATATTTTATTAGTAAGCTAAATTACGCCGGATAGTATTGCCGTATTATCCGGCTTTTTATTTCGTTTATTTTACCATAGGCTACACTGTTTTTAAGGGTTTATACTAATTGTTATCTCATTCTGATTGGGGGTATATTTCACGCCGAATATTTCCTCAATTATTTGCAATGTTTCATTTATGTCGTCAAACAGTACTAATTTACCGGTACATGATTTTGCTGCTGATATTTCATCACAATGTATTTTTATGCCATAATAGCGTGACAGCCGAAGAACAATGTTTTCCAACCGTTCACTCGTAAATTGCCATATTCCGTCTTTCCATGTAATATATTGAAGTGCATTCACATCAGTGACTTTGTTCCCGGGTTGATCAGTTTTGTACATTTGGTTCGGATGAAGGAATATTTCTTCAGCTTCTTTTTCTTTCGTCAATACTGACACGCTACCTTCCACCAACACGACTGACTTATTCAGATCTGCCTTGTAGGATGTGACATTTAACTTAGTTCCATATACCCTTACGTCAAATTCGGATGTGCGTACATAGAAAGGAGATGTTTCGTCTTTTGCGACTTCAATGTATATTTCACCATTGACGTAGATGCCGCGTCCTTTTTTCTCCATATTTGCTGGAAACCGGAGCTCGGTACCGGAATTTATCCATATTTTCGTGCCATCACGTAATGTTAGAAAAGAACGCTTGCCATAAGGTACCAGCAAAGTGCTGTATTCGACGTCTGCATCTATTTGTGATTTGTAGCTAGAATTTGATGAACGTCCATTTACTTCAATTTCGTCTTTCTTCGACCAGCTGATATCGGCATCTTCTGCCATTGTTATTGTTTTCTTGTTACCTATTATTAATCTTACATCCTGAATTGTATCCAACCTTACGGACTGAACATCCGATAGCATTACATTGATATTTTCTTCTGTTATGTTTGTTAATGGAGATACTGAAAAAAATAGTAATATCAGGCCTGCTGCTACACTGGTAGTCCAATAAATGAATCTGCGAATTTTATGACGGTGGTAACGTGCATATATATTCTTGAGAATTTCATCTTCTTTTTGGCAGGAAAGCGCTGAGCGATTAATAGCCATTGAATGTAACGTTCGGATAGCATTGGTAATATTAGCCTCTTGATGTGGATTTTCTTGTAGTACCTGTTTCCAATAGTTGTCTAATGTTTCTGTAGACAACAATTGCCACTGGAGAAATAAATCATCTTTCAAGAAATCCTTGACAGAGTAATTTTTGTATTTGGTATTGACAGGCATAGTTTATTTTCACTTTTAATCAGGTTAACAATAAACAAGTTTCGGACTTGTTTATAATAAAGACGATACCCAGATTTTTTTGCCATTAAAAAAGAGATATTTTTTTCATTTTTTTTTTGAGAACTATTTTTGAGGGCAATTGTATAATAAATGCTGGAGGATATTGACTTATAATATAAGTATGTCGGCTGCAAAATTTGGCTGATTGTATAGAAAGAGTAAAATGAAAATGCCTGATTCTTCATTGCGTATATGTTCAAGTGCCCGAGATACCAGGTTTCTTGCAGATTTGGAGTTATTCATATTCAGCAAATCCGCAATTTCTTCGTATTCCATATTATATATATATCGCAAGCATACGGCTTCTCGTTGCCGGAATGTCAATTGTTCCAATAATAATTTGATTTTTTGGCTTAGTTCAAAGCGTTCTTCTTCTTCAATCAAGGAGTCCAATATTGTGACGTCATTTACAGTGAAGTCAATCCGTTCATATACTGCTTCTTTGTTGATTTCTGATTTAAGTATATCAATAAGCCTGTTTTTTAATGATTTAAAAAGAAAATATTTTAAGTTTTGTACATTTTTTAATGAGGAAGGATTGGATAATATTTTATAAAATACATCTTGAATTGCGTCTTTTAGTCGTTCATCGTTACTTGTTAAGGCTTTCCCATAAGAGAAAAGTTCTTGGACATGCTCTTTATATAATAGAGAATATGCTTCATGATCTCCATGAAGAAAGCGGTTTATAATATTTAATTCTCTATTATCCAAATTCTTTTTCATTTTGTATTCTTTATTAAACACTAAATGTATTTTGTATCAGCAAAATTATATTATAATTTAAAATTTTATGCATTTTAAAGTGTGTTTTTTGTGATTTCTCGTGATTTTTTTAGGATGAGTAGTTTACATAAAAAAAGATCTTGTATACTATATTTGATTTTTTAGTATATAAGAGTGATGGATGCTGAAAGATTGAAGATGTCTTTGCTTTCTTATCATTGTGGCGAGTCTCTATACGGCAAATCTTGTCACTGATACTTTTTGGAAGTTCTTTTACAAATTTAATCACATATAGATATTTGTAGATATTTTTTATATATTCGCGTGATTCTGCAATTCTTTAATTAGTTCTTCTTAGTCACTTGCTGATGATCGAATGTTTTGTACGTTCTCTGTTATTATTGCTCCAACTGAAATAACTGTTAGTCTCGTTTTTCATTCCTGCTTCAGAGTCTGTTCTGAATTTTTCTAATCTTGTTATGAGTGCTTTGGTCTTTTCTATTCCGTTTTTTTTATTTTTTTCTTTTGGCATATTGTTGATTGTTTGAGGCTTGGTAATTCGGTTAACAGGCATACCTTTCTTATTACCGGTTATTACAAACTCTCTTTTTAGGTTATATTGAATAAAAAGTTTCTATGTTTAAAATCGGAAGTGACGGATAACAGTAGATATCCCTGAAGAAAGTATGACATGTAAAGCGCTATCTGTCATCCTTTCATCAAAATAAACGAGAATTGGAGAAAATCTTGCCCTTGCTAATTTGATAATCTGAATTGTTTACATGATCTTAATTGTTAATAGTTGATTCTTTTCTTCTTATTTGATCTTAATAAATGTCATTTTTTAAGCATTGTGTCTTCAATGTTATAAAATACAAAACCCCTATCGTGACTGACAGGGGGTATTATGTTTTTTCATTAGAGGAATGTAGAATTTAAAGCAAGTACTTATAAACTAGAATTGTCTATTTATCTAAATGATTAAAGGGTTTCCAATATGTTCTGCTACTGAAATAGATCTGAGGACAATCATGCTTTCGTATTGGGGTTGATTCTCTTCTTTGTATTCCAATTCACAGATTGTTTGTTTTTGGTGGATGATACCGGGGCTGATTCTTTAGATTTCATACAGTGCAGTATCATATATCAGATTAGTACTTATTCCGAGGATGTCATGAATGGCATTAGGGTGTGTTTTTCGTACTATTGATCGTGACAAAAATAGCAATTTATTTCTAATATTGTTCTTCCGGAGGTGCATTATTTTATCTGTGGTGGGGATATTTTATATTTGATAGTTAGTGATGAGATATTCTTCTGATTCTGTTTTTGATAGCAGCTTGTTATAAGTCGCATTTTTAGGGCGTTATTTCTTTGTAGATACCTGGGGAATAATTATTTTTGTTCTCAGTTTAGTATCAGTGTGAATCTTCCGTCGTAGCTACTCTTTGTGAAAAGAGTTACGGCTTGTTATAGTTTTTTTAAGCGGTGTGAGTTAATACTTTCATCGCTTTGTTTGTTGTTTACGGTGGTATTATGTTTTAATGATATAACAATCGTCCCGTTCCACTTGGTGTTGTGCCTGATGAGTAATTGAAGAAGAATTATGTCTACGACAGTTTTACTGTAAATCATATCACTGTTATCCAATACAAATGCTTTGTTTATTAATTGTGCATTTTTCATTTGAATGATGATACGCATTCACGATTATTGCGAGGTGCTAATAAGACTTTGCTTGGGTGATTATAATAACCTTTAGTTTTTTGATTTTGGGCTCACAATATTTTTTTAGGTCTGAGAAGTTTTGTATTTTTGTTTAGTTTATGTACGCTGTTGTATCATTTTAATTGTTGTATATTGCAATAATAGATCTTTGTGAGAAGGTGATTATTGCACACTAGTATTTTTATATTAAAGCGATGTGAGCTCCCCTGAAGAACTTTCATCGCTTTGTTTTTTATTAGATACTTTTGAAAAGTCGTATTGCCTTTCACAAGTTTCACGGCTTAGTAGCACGAAATAATACTCAACCATAAAGAATATCAATTATCGATGTTCGTCCCTATTCCTAATGTAAGCACATCCGTAGATTCTATTTTTACCATATTTCCAGATGTAATATAATGCATGTACCTTTCCTTCGTTTTGAATGATAAAATCATGTAGTTGCCTGTTTACATCATTTTCCACACAAGCTATAATTTTCCCATTGTCTTTCCTCTTTATTATAATGGCATTGTCATATTGATTATTTCCCTCTGCTATTGCATATCCGTGATGTATTCCATAATCAGTCTGCTTTAGGCATTTGTATTGCATCCCGGTAAGTTTGTAACATCCGTATTTTTCATACTTAAGTAACTTGACACATTCTTCGCTGAAAGTTTTATTGGATCTGTGCAGTCTGCAGGTGTTCTTGAGTTTCTTGTTTTCTTTTCGTATAATCCATATGGCAGCTACAATGGTAATGCCGATAAGTAAAAAGGTTTCCATGAGAGTATTGTGATTTAAGATATTCTGTAACAAAAGTATTCAATATTTTAATTATTTGCAAATGATTCATACATAAGATTTATTCCATTGGATTTTTGAGTAGGATAAAGTTTATGTTGTTTCTTAAATTCAGGAAGAAGTTGTATTTTTGCTTGTCCTAAAAATAAAATGGAAAGTGATTCATTTTCTTTCTGTAGCATGCTCTTTGTGAAAAGGGTCTCATGCATTAAATTGTTTACAAGCGGTGTTAGTCGTTGGATTATCATCGCTTTATTTATTTTCTCTTATTTGAATAGTAATTATTTTCAAGAGGAGAGGTTGTCTATATGAAGAGGAATAATATAGTGGAGAAATTTGCAGATTGATTTGTTTGATAATGTCTTTGTGGTTATCTATTGCTTAAAATTAAGGCTTTCTGTAAATAATGATTTTTTAAGTAAACCAACGGACTTTGTTTTTTATTTATTTTAGAAATAAGAGATTTGTCTATTGTTTTTAGAATCTCTAAATATTGTACCCTTTGTGAAAAGCGTTCCAGTATTTGTCGTGTTTTATTGTGCGATGAGAGTCAGCGGATTCTTGTCGCTTTATTTTTTCTTTGGTTCAATAAATACTCCATAAAATATTAATGATGTTTTATTGAGCGGTATACTTCAGAATTTGAGATGTATATGATGTTTTTTGTGTTAATAATTTGCGATATATAAATTTCCATTATAATTTTGTAGGACGTAAACATGTGGGTTGTGAAACTCAATAAATGGAATAGTTAGTAAAGTCAAAGTTAAGTTTTTGTATTAAGAAAGGGCTTCTACTTCAGCGGAGGGTTATGGGGCTCTTTTCGTGTTTTAGGTAATGCCAATGATGTTTCAGGTTATCTAATAATTTAGAGGTTGATATGGTCCTATGAGAAAAACGGCAAGATATAATATTGTTTTTATGATGCGCTAAATAAAATAGCCACAGTTTTTATTCAAAGGATGAATTTCTCTATGAAAGAAACGTTTTATTTGAGAAATTCATTTATGTGCACTCTTTTTTTGAATTCATTATGCTTTAAGAAGACAGCATTCAAAGTAAACAGCCTAGATTTTATCATCGAGTTAGCTGGAGGCAAATAGTCAGTAAACGAAGTGAGTGGTAATATACATAACTCCTGGGAGGAGACAAAGTGTTATAAAAAGTTGTGCAGATTGAGGTAAAATGTATAAAGAAAAGTGTTTTTTGAAGAATATTTTATAACACTATCCTGCCTGTTTGACTTTTGGTTATAGCTTCTCAATATCCGTAAGTTATTTCTTTATTACGGGTGGTATGGCGGTTCCTTATGTTACTCATATCGGTCAGTTTAACGGTCTATACATTGGATCTTTTTGTATAGAACCATATTGTCAAGAGAGCTTCGCACTAAACCATTATTGGTAATGCACGCTTTTTTAGGCTACTATTGATGGAACAATGAGTTCAGACGCAATGTTGAACAATTACTTGTGCGACTTTTTGTCACAAGAAATACTTAAAGATGCAAAAAAGTTATTAACTCGCGATGAATTAGTTGTCTTACATTTTATTATTTTAGGAATATTCCGATTTATTTTGAGAATATCCCTAATGTGAAATAAGAATATAATTCGAATAATTTTCTGCTAGTGTTCTGAAGTTCTATATCTGAATCTCTTCTTTTCTATAAGCTTGTGGAGTTACATGATATTTTTTTTTGAAACATTTACTAAAATATTTTGGAAAGCTGAATCCTGTTCGGTCAGATATTTCGGATATATTTAATTCAGGATTATTCTTTAGCAAATATGCAGCTCGTTTCAAACGGATAGTCATAATGAGGTCACTTGGAGTCTGTCCTGTTATTGCTTTTAGTTTGGTGAATAATTTAGTTCTGGCAATTCCCATTTGGGCAACAAGTTGGTCTACACTAAAATTCACATTATCAATTTCATTTTCAATAATTTCTGTGACTTTATCCATAAACTTTTTATCCAGGATATTATTGGTCAGAATTAGAGTATTTATTTGCGGTTGTTTACTGAATTTCTCCTGTAACATAATTCGATTATTAACGAGATTATTGCATCTTGATAATAAAATATTGATATTAAATGGTTTGGCGATATAATCGTCTGCTCCCATTTTCAAACCTTCCAGATTGTGTTCAATTGTAGTTTTGGCAGTTAACAGAACGACGGGAATATGGCAAGTATCGAAATTCTGTTTGATAGCCAGGCAAAGTTCTGTACCTGACATTTCAGGCATAATGATGTCACTGATAACAATATGAGGCATTTCCGAACACGTTTTTTCCAACCCTTCTTTACCATTAACAGCAGTAATTACTGTATAAAGTGATTTGAAAATGTTGACTAACATTTCTCTAAGCGAGTCATTGTCTTCTACAATTAGTATTTTGTATTTTCCTTCTTTTGGTATACTTTCGTTATCTATATTTTCCTTTTCCTGCTCTAGAGGCTGTTGATAGACTAAATTCAAATTAGTGACTTCATTTGAACAAGAAGTATTGGAATTTGTACAAATTTGGTCGTTTGTGAAATGCTCTTTTCCTGTCATTAGGTGGATGCGGAAAGTTGTTCCCTCTCCAAGCTCGCTGGACACATCAATATTTCCATGATGCAATTCGATGATACCCTTAGTGAGAGCCAGACCAATACCAGTACCTGTATGTGATGGGGAATCTATGTCTGCTTGATAAAAACGATTGAAGATCTTATCAATATCTTTTTCAGCAATGCCTGAACCATTATCTGTTATTTCAATTAACACTTCCTGATTTCTCTTCCTGACTGCGATAGATATTGTTCCCCCTGCTTTGGTATATTTGAATGCATTAGAAATAAGATTATTAATAGCTTTTTGCATTTGTTTGGCATCAAACCATACACTGATATTATTACTGCTTTTTTCAAAATTAAAAGTGATTTGGCGTTGTGCCGCGTATTCCAGAAACAGCAGGTAGTGTTCATATATAAAATGAACCATATTGTGTTCGCAGACTTTGATGGTCATATGTCCTTGTTCTTGTTTCCGGAAATCCAGTAATTCGGTTATAAGTTCTCTTAACTGCAGGCAACTTTTGTAAACTCCCAAAATCTTATTGTACACATTGGGGTTGAAAGAACGTACTTGCAGTAGCATTTCCATTTGGCCGATAATAAGTGTCAACGGTGTTCGGAACTCGTGGGATATGTTGGTGAAAAAACGTAGTTTTGCCTGATTTAGTTTTTCGATATCTTCGATATGTCTTTTTTCGTATTTAAGAGATTCCTGTAATTTTAGGCGATGATGATATGTATGTATGATATAATATGTAAGTATGATGATACTTATAATGTATGCTAAATAGGCCCATATTGTACGATAAAAGGGAGGTAATATTTCTATTTGTAATCGACTAGGGGGAACTAGCTTTTCGTTTACGTTTTCTGCTTTTACAATTAATGTATAATTGCCGGGAGCAAGATTAGTATAAGTAATAGTGTTTTGCTCCAATACATTCCATGTGTCTGAGAAACCTTCCAATCGATAAACAATTTTATTCTTATTGAAAGGTATGTAATCTGTAGTTGTGTATTCGATATTGAAAATGTTCTGAATAGATTTTAGGGTTATTTTTGGGGTATATGTAATATTCCGGTGTAATATTCCACTTTGGTCTCCAGTCTGAATATTTTCTCCGTTCACTGTTAGACGATATGGAAGTATGCGATAAGATCGTGGCGCCTGTTCCAAATCTTTTTCCTGGAAAGAAATCATTCCGGTGGTTCCACCAATAAATATTTCTCCTTTCCGGCTTTTATAGAGCGCATTTTCACTTATACAGCTTAAGGGCAATTCATCATAGTTCCTGAATTCTTTATGTTGATAATCTAATATTGAGAATCCTTTATCCGTTGTCACTAACAATTTTTCAGGTGATAGTTCGCAAATATTATATATTACATTGCTGGCAAGCCCGTTTTTACGTTTATCGAAATTGATAAAATCATCAGTCTCTTTTCTATATAAATCTAGTCCATTTTCGTTTGTACAAAACCAGAGCCTTTTTTGACTGTCCTCGTAAATGGAATTAATGCTATTGCTACTGAGACTGTGTTTATTACTGTTCTTATGTTTGTAAATGGAGAATTTTTGACTGTCAAAATGATAAGCACACGCTCCGCTGTTATTGTTGGCTATCCATAATGTACCTTCGTGGTCTAAAGTCAGCCCTATAGTGGATATCGTATTATAAAGCGCATTCTTATCCTGAAATAACAATTTGCATTTGCCTGTTTGTGGGTTAAATAGCGTGACTCCATTTGCTGTGGCCAATATCAATTGTTTCTGATAAGGAATAATATCCTCCACAAGATTGGACGGAAGAGAACTGCTATCTCCTTTTTTATTTTTATATTGAGTGAAATGCCCAGTCTTCATATCTAGTCTGTTCAGTCCTTTTAGATGTATACCAAGCCATAATACTTGTTGCAGAGAATCATAGTAGACAGCCCTCACATTATCATGTGGTAGATTACAGGAACTACTTTTGCTTAGATAACGTTTGTAAGTCCGGGTAGCAGGATTATATTTATTGATTCCTCCCCGTTCAGTACATATCCATAAGTTTCCTTCGCAATCTTCTAGCATACGTCCGATAATGGGAGAACTTAATCCTTCCTCCTCTTTGGAAGAGGCCTGATATTCGCGATAAATCTGTTTTTGTGGATTGAAATAATTGATGCCGCCGGAATAGGTTCCTATCCAGATAGTTCCTTGTTTGTCACAGTATAATCCCCAAATAGAGGAATGGCTTAAACTTTTGTTATGTTCCTGTTTAAAATATCTGTAAAATTCTCCTGTATTTTTATCATATTTGTTCAACCCGTTAAAAGTTCCTATCCATATGTTGCCTTCTGTATCTTCGCAACACCTGTGAGTAAAATTGGAACTGATTGTCGTCGGATCTTCCTCTTTACACTGAAACCTGTCAATTTGTTCGCCTTGAATGCGGTACAGCCCATGACCGGAACTTGCGGTTATCCAATACTCTCCGTTACTATCTCTGAAAATATCAGAAATATTCCCTGCTGTAATAGGATGGGTTAGTTCTTTTTGGGGAGTTAGTATATATACTCCCCGGTCACTTCCGATGAGTATGGAATCATTATGTATATATAATTTTCTGATATATCCTTCGTTATCCGGAAATTTATAGAAAGGCTCCAGCTTGTTGCCGTTGTATTTAAATATTTGTTTGGATGTTGCAGCGTATAAATAACCGGAGAAGAACTGCGCTTTCATATTATTTCTGGTTATCGTACTAAATAAATCTTTTTCTATATCATAAACGGAGATACCTCTGTTGGTCATAATAAAAACGTGTCCGTTCCGGTCACCGGTAATATGATATATATCATTGTATAAAATGCTGTTGGAAATATCTTTCTCCTTTTGATAGATTTTAATTTTTTTTCCGTTATATACGCCGATTCCATTGCGAGTACCGAACCACATGAATTCACGTTCATCCTGATAAATGGAAGAAATGGAATTATTAGGTAGGCCATCGTCGGTTGTCAGATGAAGAAATGATATGCTTTGTGCTTTTCCTGATAATGTGTATATTAGTAAATAAAAAATGATTATAATCCTGCTTTTCATATTCTAGATCTTATTATACAGATTACAAATATATCGTTTTTATTAAATAAAGAGTATGTGTGTATTTTCTTTTTTTGTCGTTTATTGTACATTTTAGGTCGTTTATTGTACATCGCTGCTTTTTGTCTCATTGTATATATTTGACATCCTCTTTCTGTACATATATTATCCCTTTTTTGTGATTAGCATGCGTATTTTTGTTTTCTCAAAATAATATGAATTATTTATGAAAACTATTATTTCAATTTGTATAGCCTTGTTTTTCACTTTTGTGTGTGCTTGTGAAAGGGTAGAGGAAAATTATCTTTCAGAAAACGTTGAGTATGCAGCGGCGCAATATGATTTGTTGATAGAAAAACTGGAAAAAAATGGTAAACCTTGGGCACCTCGTACGGTAGATACTAAAGGAAATATAGTATATGCCCGTAACGTATGGGACTGGACTTCGGGCTTTTTCGCGGGAAGCCTTTGGTATTTGTATAATCTTACGGGAGATGAGAAATGGAAAACATTGGCGAAAAAGTATACGGAAGCTCTGAAACAACAACAATATATAACTTCTCATCATGATATCGGCTTTATTATAGGATGTAGTTATTTAAATGGTATGCGTATGGGGCAGGAGGCATATGATACAATTATCGTGCAAGCGGCCAAGTCCCTTTCCACTCGGTTTCGTTCTGGAGCCGGAGTTATCCAATCATGGAATACCCGTACAGGATGGCAGGCACAAAGAGGCTGGGAGTGTCCTGTTATTATTGATAATATGATGAATTTGGAAATTCTTTTTGAGGCAACTTCTCTTTCCGGTGATTCTACTTTTTACAATATGGCGGTTTCACATGCAGATATGACTTTAAAGAATCATTTTCGTATGGATGGGAGCTCTTATCATGTAGTTGATTATGATATGAGAACAGGTAAGGTGCGAAGTCGTAGCACAGCTCAGGGATATTCCGACGAATCAGCTTGGGCACGTGGGCAAGCCTGGGGTATTTATGGATATACAATGTGTTATAGGTATACACGTCAATTAAAATATCTTGAGCAGGCAGAAGCTGCCTATGAATTCGTATGTACACATCCCAATCTTCCTGAAGATTTGATTCCTTATTGGGATTTTGATGCAGTGAATATTCCCCATGAATTAAGAGATGCTTCCGCTGCTGCTATTATGGCTGCCGCCTTGTATGAATTGAGCATGTATTCGAATAAAGCAAAGTATAAAGAGACGGCAGATAAGGTAATGCATTCTTTGTCATCATCGGATTATCGGAGTAAGATTGGTGAAAATCACAATTTCTTATTGATGCATTCTGTTGGAAGTTATCCGCATGGAAACGAAATAGATGTCCCTTTGATTTATGCAGATTATTATTTTCTGGAAGCATTGAAGCGGAAAAGGGATTGCGACATTGAAGCTAAGAGTAAATCAGTGCAGAAGTAGTGCTGTAATGGTGATTTTTTTGTACTAAAAGGGTGTTTTTTTGTACAATGATTAATAGAGAACTTGGGAGGATAATTTTTATACTTCTTATGTACGTTTTTGGTTTTTGTTTTTTGGTTTTCTAACTATATTCGCAGTGTGAATAAACATTTTTGTCAGGTCGTTTTTTTTAGTCAATTTGATGAATTTTTAATCATTCTAGTAACTTAAATTTAAATGCAATGAAAGACTTTTTCACTCCAATGAAGATACCCCAAAAATGGGTATGTCTGCTAGCGATGTCTTTTGTGTTTGGACAACAGGCATTTTCTTCAGAGAACTATGTGACGGAAAGTATAGCTGTTTCGGCAGATATTATGCAGCAGAAAAGTAAGACGGTTGTTGGTACGGTAACTGATAATGGCGAGCCTATAATAGGTGCCAGTGTCGTGGTGAAGAATGCCGGTAAAGGTGTTATAACAGATATGGATGGGAATTTTAAACTGGATGTTCCTGTTGGTGCGACAATTGTCATATCTTATGTCGGATATGATAGTAAAGAAATTGTTTATAAGGGCGAGTCTACTTTAAAAGTTGAATTATCTGAAGATGTTTTGCAGTTGCAGGAAGTACAAGTTGTAGCGTATGGCGTAACGAAGAAAGTGACAGTGACGGGTGCTATTTCATCTGTGGGTACAGAAGAAATTCTTAAATCACCAGTCTCAAGTATATCCAATGCATTGACCGGCAAATTACCGGGGTTGTCTACTGTGCAGCAGACTGGGCAGCCGGGAGCTGATGATGCAACAATGTATGTCCGTGGTGTCGGTTCGTTGACAGAAGGATTATCGTCACCACTTGTTTTGGTAGATGGAGTAGAACGTTCGTTCAACCAACTTGATCCTAATGAAATTGAAGATATTTCTATTTTGAAGGATGCTTCGTCAACGGCTGTGTTTGGTGTTCGTGGTGCTAATGGTGTTATTTTGGTAACAACGAAAAGGGGACAAGAAGGAAAACCTAAAATAAATGTATCTACTTCTTATTCTTTACAAATGCCAACGCGTATGCCGGAATTTGCCAACAGTTATGAGTATGCAAGTACATATGTCAATGCCCAGCGTCGGGATGGAATAGAGAGTAACTTTGCTTTTACGGATGAAGCGATTGAAGCCTACCGGACACACAGCAATCCTTTAGCTTATCCAGATACGGATTGGGTGGATATGTTAATAAAGGACGTGGCTTTGCAAACGCAACATAATTTTTCTATTTCCGGAGGAACAAGAGGAGTCCGTTATTTTGCTTCCTTGGGTGTGTTGACGCAAGATGGTCTATTCAAGTCGTTTGAGAAAGAGTATGATGGTAATTTCAAATATAACCGTTACAATTATCGTATAAATCTGGATTTGGACCTGACGAAAACCACATTGATGCGTATGAATTTAGGTGGGCGTGTTAATGATAAGCGTACGCCGAATTATGAAGGAAGTAGTGATATCGGATTATTGTTCCGTGATATTTATTGGGCTATTCCAATGTCGGGGGTAGGTATTATGGATGGAAAATGGATATGGCCTGATACAAAAGAATTTAGTTTGCCGGGTACTGTAAGAGACGGACTTTATCCATATTATGGAAAAGGATATAACACTTCAGCAGGGAATATCCTGAATTTTGATTTTATGCTGGAGCAGAAATTGAACTTCATCACTAAAGGTTTGAAGGCACATGTAAAAGCATCTTATAATAGCGGTGTGACTTTGAAAAAGTTGCGTAAAACTTCTTATCCTCATTATGAGACGATAGTAAATGAAGATGGTACAGTGAATTTGCGTAAAGTGGGAGATCAGACCAATCTTCAATATTCGGAGAGTACAAGCCGGAGCAGAGACTGGTATATGGAGGTCGCCATGAATTATAAGCGTGATTTTGGTGATCATCATGTTTCAGCCTTGGCTATGTACAATCAAACAATGAAATATTATCCGGATAGTAATCCGGATGAATTTAAATCTATTCCCCGAAGCTATATCGGTTTAGTTGGGCGTGCTACTTATGACTGGAAAACACGTTATATGGTTGAAATGAACGTGGGGTATAATGGTTCTGAGAATTTTGCGCCAGGTAAGCGGTTTGGTCTTTTTCCCGCAGTATCAGCAGGTTGGGTTCTGACAGAGGAAAACTTTATGCAACCTTTAAAACCGTGGTTGAGTTATTTTAAACTTCGTGCTTCCTATGGTGTAGTGGGGAATGATCGTGTGAGTGGTAACTATCGTTTTCTTTATCTGCCGGATTCTTATAATCCGTCGACAGGTAGTTATTATTTTGGAAATTCCATATCTACAGCATGGCAAGGTGCAGTGGAAAGTAAGATTGGTAATCCCGATGTAACTTGGGAAACGGCTGCAAAGCAGAATTATGGGGTGGATGCTTATTTCATTAACAGCAAACTAAAAGTTAATTTTGATTATTTTATTGAGCGTCGTAAGGATATTCTCACAAATCGTAAGGTTCTGCCAACTTATTTAGCAGCAAATTTGCCTATTGCCAATATTGGCAAAGTTGATAATAAAGGATATGAACTGAGTGTAAACTGGAGAGATAGAATTCATGATTTTAGATATCATATAGGTTTCAATCTGGCTTATGCTAAAAATAAGATCGTCTTTCAAGATGAAGTTCCCTATCCTTACGATTATATGAGAAAGACCGGTAAGCCGGTTGGGCAACAGATGGGGTATAAATACGATGGATTCTTTTCGGAAGAAGATGTGGCAAAGTATGAGACCGAACGTGGTAAATCAATACCGGATCATGGAACAGGGTATATTCCTAAGCCGGGTGATGTGAAATATAAGGATTTAAATAATGACCATAAGATAGACCAGTACGATGTTGCCGCTATCGGTTATCCAGTTTACCCACTTCTTACAGGAGGAATAAATTTGGGATTTTCCTATAAAGGATTCGATTTCAGTATGACATGGTCCGGCGCAACAAAAGTTTCCCGCTTATTGGATGATATTTTTCGTGAACCGTTTGGAGCCACAGATTCTCGTTCGTTAATGAAATATATGATAGATGACATGTGGACGCCGGAAAAAGGAAATTCAGCTAAAGCTCCTGCCATCTCGTTTACGAATAAAGTAAATAATTACAGAGACTCGGATTTATGGTTACGTGATGCTTCCTACTTGCGTTTGAAAAATGTGGAGATTGGTTATAATTTTCCTAAAAAAATATTGAGCAAAATCAATATTGGAAGTCTGAGAGTTTTTGCAACAGGTTATAACTTGTTGACATTAGATAAATTGAAAATTGTAGATCCGGAATCTCGTCCCAACGGTAATGCAATGTATCCGGTAGTAATGGTGATAAATATGGGCTTGAAAGTAGGATTTTAATTTATAAAAATAAAGTTAGTCATGAAAAAGATAAGAAAATATATTTATCTGTTACTGATCTTCTCATATGTTTCTTTTACATCATGCGAGGATTTTGCTTTAGGGGAGAAATTTCTTCAGAAACCTCCTAGCGGGGATGTTACTATCGACACTATTTTTTCGACGGCAGAGTATGCCCGGAGAGTATTATGGTATGCTTATTCGAAATTGCCTTATGGCTTTTCTACCGGTTATAATAATTCGACTTCGATGCGTGTGGGTTCAATAGAATCGTTGACTGATCTGGCACAGTCATATGTTGGTTATGCAGGAGCGGATAAGTTGTATTATCCGGGACTTTATAATGCCGGAAGTGAAGACGAATCAGGTGGAGAGGATCATGCAACTAAATACAATATGTACGCACGTGATCCTTGGAAAGGGATTCGCCATGCATGGGTCTTTATTAATAATGTGGACCGAGTACCGGATATGACGGCGGAAGAGAAGTTGCGTTTGAAGGCGGAGGCCAAAATTACCATTGCTGTGCAGTATTCTGAAATGTTGCGTCATTATGGAGCCTTACCTATTGTTGACCATGCTATTATGCCGGAAGAAATGGGGTTACCGGAGCGTGCCACTTTGCAACAGACTGTGGATTTCATAACCCGGTTGTTGGATGAGGCTATTGCATGCAAAGAATTACCTTGGGCTTTGCCGGAAGATGATCTGAGTAATGAGAGTGGACGTATGACAGGGGCGGCTGCCATGGGATTAAAGCTAAGAGTACTGTTGTTCGTAGCCAGTCCGTTGTTCAATTCTGACGAGCCTTATTTTCCGGGGGAAGCCTCTGATAAATTGATGACTTGGTTTGGCGGGTATAGTGAACAACGCTGGAAAGATGCGGCAAAAGCGGGGGAAGATTTTTTCAAATCTTGGAAACAAGGTGGTTTTTATGAATTGGTACAAAAAGAAACGGCAACTAAAAATACAATTCGTCAGGCATTTCAGGATGCATATTATACCAGGGGTACTACAGAGAGCCTAATTTCTGTACGCAGGCATTTTAGGACAAATGGTATCAGTACGTTGCTGCAAAGTTTACGTTGGGGCGCATGGTGTCCGACAAAAGAATGTTTTGACTTGTTCCCGATGGCGAATGGTGATGATTTTGATTGGGATAATCCTGTTCATAAGAAAAATCCTTTTATAAATCGTGATCCTCGGTTGTGTGAAACAATCTTATTGGATGGTGACGATTTTCAAGGTAGAAAGGCTGAGGTATTCAAGGAAGATGCTAATGATAAAAAGAATTATCCCAAAGGTGCGGATTGGAATAAGAACAATTTGGATAGTAAGAGTTTGTCAACAGGGATTGCCGGACGTAAATTCGCTCTTGACCGGAAAGGGGAGTACAATAACCGTGTAATTCATTGGCCTTATTTACGTTTGGCTGAAGTATATCTTGCTTATGCAGAGGCATTGAATGAATGTGGGCGTACCAGTGAGGCATATCAGTATATCAATGCAGTTAGAGCACGCGTTGGTTTGCCAGGGCTGGTATTGAAAGGAAAACTGGATGAGAAAACAGAGTTTCGCGAAGCAGTACTTCGAGAACGCGCTTGTGAATTTGTATGGGAAGAAAACCGTTTCTTTGATTTGATACGTTGGAAACGTGAATCTGATTTTACAAAACATTTGCATGGAATTAATGTGTATCGCCATAAAACTACCAAAGAATATAAATTTGATTTTCCGCAGTTGCCGGAAAGAGCATGGCAAAAGCCGGGAGGATTTTCTGCAAAATGGTATCTGAGTGCATTTCCTGATAAGGAAGTGAATAAAGGATACGGGTTAGTACAGAACCCGGGATGGTGATCATGAAAATCATTCAATGAATAAAGAAATAAAAGAATACTATGAATAAAGCTATAAAATTAGTAATGACAGGTTTGCTGGTGTCGGCAAATATGCTGGCACAGGAAACGGACAGCATACAGCAGTACGGCCGAGGTATTTCGGTTGACTGGAAAGAATCTACTACTGCGGGAGGAATGGTGACAGCAGGGCAATTATCCCATAAAACGAGTGTTAATCCTTCTAACTCATTATTTGGTTCTGTTCCAGGACTATATGTGTTACAGAATGCCGGCAGTTCCTGGGCAGATGGTGCTACTATGTATGTACGTGGTTTGGGGACTACAAACAGCAAAAGCCCGCTGATATTGGTTGATGGCTTTGTACGTTCCATATCAGACCTGACAGTGCAAGAAATAGAATCTGTGGTTGTCTTGAAAGATGCCGTAGCTTTGGCACTGTATGGAATACGAGGAGCTAATGGGGTCGTTTATGTTACCACGAAACGTGGAAAGACTGGCAAGCCGGTAATTAATTTCAATTATGAGTTTAATATGGGGACTCCGGTCCGTTTACCGGAAATGGTAGATGGATATACTTATGCCCAAGCTTTGAATGAAGGGTTGAAAAATGATCATCTTAGCCCCCGTTATACTCAACGTGAACTAGACGCGTTTAGAGATCGTACTTACCCAGACTTTTATCCGGACGTAGATTGGTGGGGAGAGGCTTTGCGGAATCATAGCCTTGGTCAGAATGCAAACTTTTCCATTCAGGGAGGGGGTGATAAGGTACAATATTATGCACAGTTGAATTATCTGAATGATCAGGGAATTCTGAAGCCGACCAATGACAATGAAGATTATTCCACCCAGCTTAAATTCTCAAAGTTGAATATACGGACTAATCTTGATATACAGGCTACCAAAACCACGAAAGTGCAATTGAGTATGCTAGGTAATTTCTCAGAACACAATCGTCCGGGTGCACAGCTAGATGATATCTTCACAGCTTTGTACCAGGTTCCTTCAGGAGTGTTTCCTGTTAAAACAAAGAATGAGGTATGGGGAGGTTCTACTATTTATTCCAATAATCCTATTGCTCTCATTTCAGGTAAGGGATATGCGCGTTCACAAAATCGTGCTTTGTATGCCGATATGAATATTCAACAGGATTTGAGTACTCTTACTCCCGGTCTATCTGCTTCAGTCCGAGTGGGGCTTGACAGCGATGCTAGTTACTGGGATTCCAATACTCGTAACTTTGCTTATGAGTCTTCAGTGAAAGGATGGGATGGAGAAGAAGACCAATATAAAAACTTGCGTAATGAATCTGCTTTGAGTTTTAGCAGCAGTACAGGAGAAATTGTCCGCCGCTTTAACTTTAATGCCCAATTAAATTATGATAGAAATTGGGGATTACATCGGCTGAATACAGTTTTACTTTATGCTATGGACCGGATGGATCGTGATGGACAGAATGCTTCCCGGGCATATATGGATATGGTTGGACAAGCGCATTATAGCTATAAAAACCGTTATTTACTTGATTTTGCTTTATCGGGTTCGGCATCCAGTGTTTTGGAACCGAATCATCGTTGGGGAATATTTCCGTCAATAGGTGCTGGTTGGATTCTTTCAGAAGAAAGCTGGATGAAAGGAAAATCGGTTGATTTCTTAAAATTGAGAGCATCTTATGGTATAGTTGGAAGGGCGGATTTTGGGGTAAATCTGTATAAGTATTATATGGGAAGTGGTAATAGTTATTATTTCAAGGATACTCCGGCCAGCCAAAGTGGTATGACTGAAAAGCAAATTGCTGTAGACGGGCTTACTTATGAAAAGTCGCATAAGTTGAATGTTGGTATGGATTTCATGGTATGGAAGAAGTTGTCATTAACTATTGATGGATATTATGATCATCGGACTGATATTCTGGTAGATGGTGGTAATGCGATTTCTTCTGTGTTCGGAATGACCGTTCCCAAGCGTAATGATGGTGTTGTCAATAACTATGGAGTGGAATTAATGGCAGGTTGGAATGACCGGATAGGTGAGTTCAGTTATCAGATAAACGGGCAATTCTCCTTCAATCGGAGTAAAATTATCAATATGAATGAAGAATATCGTCCGTATGATTATTTGGAGCGTACAGGGTGTCGTGTCGGTCAAATATTTGGTTATGAAGTAGAGGGAATCTATAAGAATCAGGAAGAAATAAACCAACGTGAGGTAAAACAATATTTGTCGGAGGTACGTCCCGGTGATCTAAAACTCAAAGATCAGAATGGTGATAAACGTATCGATCAATATGATCAAGTTGCCATGGGATATAACGCTACCTGTCCGGAGATTTATTATGGTTTCAATTTAGGTGCTGAATACAAGGGCTTGGGAGTTTTGGCGCAATTTCAGGGAGTGGCCAATTATAGCCAGGTGCTGGATACACGAAGTGTGTACCGACCATTGATTAACAATAATACAATTTCCAGATATTATTGGGAAAATCGTTGGAGCGAGAATAATCCGAATGGGACATTACCCAGGCTAACTACATTAGGATCAGCGAATAATTATAATAATAACTCATTATGGGTGACAGATGCTTCGTTTTTGAAATTACGAACATTAGAAGTTTATTATCAATTACCTGATAAATGGCTACGTAGGCAGAATGTTGTGAAATCGGTGAAACTTTATGTTCGCGGACACGACCTGTTATGTCTGGATGGCATTGATATTGCTGATCCGGAGGCGTTGGGAGTTACTCATCCTGCGATGAAACAATATACATTTGGTTTTAATTTACAATTCTAAATTGGAGAGACAATGATAAAAAAAATAAAGATTAAAAATATAGTACTGCTTCTATCTTTATTGATGATGACAGGATGTGATTTTATGGATTGTGATGAGTCTGATAACTTTACCAAACAAGAGGTGCTTGATAGCTATAATCGTGTGAAGCAACTGGCAACCAATGTATATGGTTTCTTAAAAGCGGACTTTTGTTCTATAGATGGGGCCATGCTGGATGCGGCTACGGATGATGCCGTCCATATTTACAAGTCTTCCAATATCCAGCGGTTTGTGGATGGTACATGGTCTGCCAATAATTTGGTGGATAATGTATGGGGACATTATTACGAAGGAATTCGGGCAGCCAACTTCTATTTGAAGGAAACTGCCGGACTGACATTTGATGAATGGAAATATTCGGATGATTATGAGGCTATAATGAAAGAGTTTACTAATTATCAATATGAAGTCCGTTTCCTTAGAGCATATTTCTATTTTGAATTAATCAAGCGTTATCGCAATATTCCTTTTGTACTAGATGTCTTGGCACAGAATGAAGCTAACGGGGTAAATCCTGAATCTTATGAGAAGATTGCTAAATTCATCGTGGATGAATGTTCGGATCTTGCACAGATTTTGCCTGTGAATTATGATAATTTCAGTACAAAAGAGAAAGGACGTGTTACGCGGGCAGCTGCTATGGCATTAAAATCGCGTGTTACGTTGTATATGGCCAGCCCTTTATTTTCAGAAGATAGTGAAGATAAATGGAAACAAGCCGCAGAAGCTGCTTATGATATTATTAAACAGAAAACAGATTTAGGCTTGGACTTGGTTCCTTATCCTCAAATATTTAATGACGTTAATAATCAGAAAGCTGAGGTGATATTGTATCGTCCGACAGGTGAGAGCGGTGACTTTGAGAAGGCTAATTTTCCTATTGGAGTGGAGGGTGGAAAGACATCTACCTGTCCGACACAAAACTTGATGGAAGCGTATGATATGAAGGATGGTACTCCTTTTGTATGGAATAATCAGTCAAATCCATACGATAATCGTGATCCTCGTATGAAATATACGATTGTTTGCAATGAAATGAAATGGCCTGTAGACCCTGTGGAAATATGGGAAGGAGGAACTAACGGATTGCCATTGCAGAATGCCACTACTACAGGATACTATTTGAAAAAGTATGTAAATAACACGATTAGTTTCGAGGCTGGCAGCACTGTTACGAAAAAACAGCATAATTGGGTATTGTTCCGTTATGGTGAGATTTTGCTTAATTATGCAGAAGCTATGATTAATGCTTTTCATGATCCCAACTATAAAGATGCTGTTTACAATATGAGTGCGCGTGAAGCGGTAAATCAGATTCGTGGTCGTACAAATATTTCGTTGCCCGGTTTTCCGTCGGATATTACAGAAAAAGATTTCGTTAAACGCCTGAAGAATGAGCGTCGTGTTGAGTTAGCTTTTGAAGGTCATCGTTTTTGGGATGTACGTCGCTGGAAGGAACTGGGACAGACGGCCAATATATATGGAGTAAAAATAACGAAGAATAATGAGGTAATTAGTTATGAGAAATTCTTACTCGAAACCCGTGCGGTAACTGATAATATGTATTTTTATCCTATACCCAATACAGAACGCTTTAAAAATCCGAATTTGAGACAGAATCCCGGATGGTAATTATAAAAATAATATTGGAGTGTCTCCCCGGCAGGAGAGAATACTCCAATATCCTGTTCTTAACTACAGCAATGTGATCTGATACTTTTTTTATGAAATATATTCTTTTCTTTCTTATATTATTTTCCTCAAAGCATATTCTTCTTGCTAATGAAATTACAATGGAGCAGGCTAGAAAAGTGGCTATGAGTTTTTTTTGTGAAACGATACGATCCCGTGGTGGAATTCCCAGACTTCAGCTCGTCTGGGATGGTGAAAGTACTACTACGAGAGGTGGATCATCTCCCGCATTTTATGTGTTTAACCGTATGGATAGTGATGGGTTTGTGATTATCTCGGGAGATGATGTTACCATGCCGATATTAGGATACTCTTGCTCGAATCATTTTGTAGTTGAAAATATGCCTCCCAACTTGCTTGATTGGATGGATGAATTACGCAATCAGATTAATGCGGTCCGGGAGGAACATGTTGTGGGCACTTCTTATATTTCGAAAGCTTGGACGCGGGCATCAGACGCTATTGGTACGCCAATAGTGAAATTAACCACAGCCTTGTGGGACCAGCAAGCGCCTTTCAACAGACTATCTCCGACAACCAGTGACGGAAAGTCAATTACCGGCTGTGTAGCTACTGCAATGGCGATTATTATGCAATATTATCAATGGCCGGATCAGGGTGTAGGAACTGTACCTGCTTATACTCTACAAGCTGATAAGAATACCCAGATACCAAGCAAAACTTTTGATCGTCCTTATGTTTGGAGCAAGATGCCGGTAAAAGTTGATAAGAATTCGGATACTGATATAAAGGATGAGGTTGCAACTCTTATATATGATTGTGGCATTATTTCAAAGTCACAGTTTGGCAGGAAGTCTACGTGGGCATATTACGAGAATGCACTGGAAGGTATGATAAAGTATATGAAATATAATAAGGGGACTCATATGCAGAATCGGGCTACCCGTGTTATGAGTGAATGGCATCAGATGTTAAGGAAAGAACTTGATGCAAAAAGGCCGATTCTATATACAGCTTCTACTAAATCCGGTGGAGGGCATATGTTTGTAATAGATGGCTATACCCAGGAAAATTATTATCATGTTAATTGGGGGTGGAGTGGAAGTTCGAATGGTTATTACTTATTGACTGTTATGGATCCGTCAAATCCGGGTTCCGGCAGTTCTAGCGGTGGATACACTCAAGAGCAAGCTGCTTTTTTTAACTTGATACCAGATAAGGATGGCACCTCTGCTTTTACAGATAATTTGGTTCTTATTAGGAAGGAAGTGAATGGTGTCTATTATGAAGGACTTGTAATGGATGCTGTTAATATTCAGCCAGAACAAGAATTTAAAATAAGTATAGGAGCTGTTAACAACATCGGACGGTCAGCTTTTGACGGAAACCTGAGAATAGCTTTAGTAGGCAAGAACGGAACTATAAAAGAATATATATCCGAGGAAATCCCTGTTAAGTATCCGGCAGACTCTTACCATAGTGAAACAGACTGTTTCTGTAAAATAACCCTACCAATAAAGGCCGGAGATCGGATTAGAGTATATTACAAGGGTAAATATTCAGAAGATTGGGAATATTTGCGGGGTGGCTCACTATTGAAATCTGAAATTATTCTCAAGGAGGAAGATATGCCTTTGGAAAAAATGACCAGTTTTGCTTATGATAAGAAAAATAAGAAGATTAGTCTGAAGACTTGTCCCCAGGTAGAGTATCAGGTGCTCTCACTAACTAATAACGTGGTATTTTCAGGAATTACTAATGATGATAACCCGGAGATTCGGATTGATACAAGTGAGTTGATTGACAGAGAGTATGTCATTGTGCTCCGGAAGAAAATAGAGGATGAAGACGAGTATGAAGAAAAAAGAATACGTTTTGCAATAGGTAATCAAAATAAGAAATAGGAGAATATGAAGGAGATATTGAAATATATTGGACTGACTTTAATTTTTTTCATGGTATATTCATGTAGCGGTGGAGAGGATATTTTGCAGGAGGGACCGGAAGAAGACCCTTTTAAGGACTATTGCCTTGTAACAATAGAGCATAGCGGGAAATCATTTGGTTTTCTTGAATTTACAGGCAGTAAACTGTCTGGTAATATTCAATGGGGAGATGATAAATCTGAGATGTTTGCAGGAAAAAACACTCCGTCACATGTATATCAGACCGCGGAGGAACATATTATCGTCATAAAAGTTCAACAGGCTGATGGGATTATGTTGCCAAGTATCGAGGGGGTATCTCGGATAGATTTATCTGATTTTTAGTTAATTGAAATATTCTAAAAAAGGAGAAAATGAAAAGAATAATTTTTATATTTATAGTTTTGTTGATGGGGGTGGAAAGTGTATTTGCCCAGTCCTGCACATGGATCTACAGCACGGAAGGAAATATGTGGAAAGAATCGAAAATCAGATTACAATTAAAGCCTGATAAGGAACCCGCTTTAAAGGTGGATACAACAGAAAGCATTCAGGTATTCAAAAGATGGGGAACTTGTCTCAACGAACTGGGATGGGATGCTTTGAATTTGTTGCCCTTTGAACAACAGAAGGAAGTATTAAGTAATCTTTTTTCGAAAGAAGGCGCTTTACGTTTTTCCATGGGGCGTATACCGATGAATGCCAATGATTATGCACGGGACTGGTATAGTTGTGATGAAGTGTCCGGTGATTTTCAGTTAAAGTACTTTTCTATAGAACGTGATAAGAAGACAATTATACCTTTCTGTAAAAGAGTTCTGCACTGTAATCCTGATGTAATCTTTTGGGCATCTCCTTGGTCACCGCCGTCCTGGATGAAGGTTAACCATTATTATTCAGTACGTAGTTGGAATGGACAGAATAAAATGTCTCCTTTGTCTGATGTTGTTCTATATGAAAATACTACGGGGAAGGATGCTGCATATTATCCAAAGCAATTGGCTGTGAATGATTATTTTATTCAGGATTCTCGTTATTTGAAAACCTATGCCAATTATTTCTGTAGGTTTGTTTCTGCCTATCGGGAAGAGAATATTTCCATATCAAGAGTGATGTTTCAGAATGAACCATGGGCATATACCATTTATCCGGGTTGTGCATGGACGCCTGAGGGGATTATAAGATTTAATGTCGAATATTTGGCGCCGGAGTTAAAGAAACAACACCCGGAGGTTTCACTTTTTCTTGGAACACTCAATACCAATCGTTTTGATGTTGTAGATAAGATTCTGTCAGATTCTCGTATGAAAGATGCAGTGGAAGGATTAGGATTTCAATGGTGGGGAGGACAGATTTTGCCTGCTATCCGCAAGAAATATCCGTATTATAAGTATATGCAGACAGAGAGTGAATGTGGTTCAGGAACGTTTGATTGGAAAGCGGCAGAACATACATTTAGGTTGATCAATCATTATATAGGTAATGGTTGTGAGGAGTATACTTTTTGGAATGCGATTTTATCTGACGAAGGAAAAAGTAGCTGGGGATGGAAACAAAATGCTTTGATTCGTGTAGATTCTAAAACCGGGACTATTACGTATACACCAGAATATTATGCGGTGAAGCATTTTTGTAATCAGGTTGTTTCAGGTACAAGGGTTTTACAATATAAAGAGAAGGGGGAGGATAATTTGTCTGTTATTGCTTTCTTGACTCCAGAAGGTAAATATTTGATAGTAGCAGGTAATTATGGTGATGTTGCGCAGCAAATGACGGTACAATTAGGGGAGAAGTATTTAAATGTAACTTTACAGGCGCACTCTTTTAATACATTTATTGTAAAATAATTGTTTATATTGCATTATTATAAAAGCAAGATTAGATGTCCTCTGCCGAATCAAGTGATAATTCGTAGCTTCGGTAAAGTTCTCCTGTAACTTTAGCCTCTGAGAGTTTAACGGTATTTGTCTAAATGTTATAATTGGACACTATAAATCTAATATTTTGCTGATATATTATTGATATAGAGACCGATATATTTCTATTTACATCGAACTCATGTTAATTTAAGTGTTCCTCAACTTTATGAAATGAATAAAGTGACGGAAAAAGAAAATGTTGCTTCTTAATACCCCGATAAGGTTTTTAAATTATAGAATGTTCTTCGCAGAGTACGCCTGAAGTAAAGTGAGTAATGTAAAGTAGCCTTTGTTTTAAATTAAAATAGAAATGAAACCAATTTTATACAAACTTATTTGTAGTCTTCCTGTAACTCTTTTTGCCGGAACAGGTACACAGGTCTTTGGACAGGAACAACGCCCGAACTTGGTCTATATTTTTCCTGATCAATATAGGTTGAATGCATTGAGTATATGGAATGATGTGGCATATCGTAATGTTCTGAATACGGTAGGTGATCCGGTTCATACCCCTAATTTGGATAGACTGGCAAAACAGAGTGTGATTTTTAATCGGGCGTGCAGTACTTGTCCGTTAAGTAGTCCTCATCGTGCTATGTTGATGACAGGTGCATTCCCTGAGAAGAATGGAGTACCGGGCAATTGCCATGTGAACAATCAAAACGGTATTCCCGACAGCTTGGTTTGTTTCACTGATGTACTTGCGGGAGCTGGTTATGAAACGGCTTATGTGGGAAAAACGCATTGGCATCGTACGGAAGCCCTGTTTGACAAGGAGAATAATTATGTAGGTACAACTGAAGCACCTGGCGGACATTGTGTGTATCCATACGATACCTATATTCCTGAAGGAAGAGGGCGCAAGAGTAATAAGTACTGGTTTCAGCAATTGAAAGACAATCATTTTAATGCTACTGCCTATTCCAATCGTCCTGAATTGGTGGGTGGAAAGAAAGATGGTGAGCCGTTCCGTTATCGTCGGCTTACCTTGGAGGTTGAAGCGGATGTAGTGATAGGTTATCTGCGAAATAAGCAAGGACAACGAGACGCTTCCAAGCCTTTCAGTTTATTCTGGAGTTTGAATCCACCTCATACCCCTTATCATAGACTTACGGATTGTAAGGAAGAGGTGTTTAATCAATATTATAAAGATTTGAAACCGGAAGAAGTATTGCTACGTCCTAATGTGAAATTTGGTGAGGGTACACAAGTGAAAAACTTGGAACAACTGACACTTCAGGCAAAAATTTATTTCTCTTTGGTGAAGAGTGTGGACGATGAGATAGGTCGGGTGTTGAAAGTTTTGGATGAAGAAGGATTGACTGATAATACCATCTTGATATTCACTGCCGATCATGGGGAAATGATGGGTAGCCACGGTCGTATGGCAAAGAGTGTGATTTATGATGAGTCTTTTTCTATTCCGTTCTTTATACGTTATCCCGGTCAACTGAAACCAGGAGTGAACGATCTGATGTTGGGCGCTACAGATATTATGCCTACTTTGCTGGGTATGATGAACCTTGGAGACCAACTTCCTGAAACGGTGAAGGGAAAGGATTATTCACAAGGTATTCTTACGGGTAAATATAGGAAGGTAAAGAAACCTGTTTCTCAGTTTTTCTATCAGCAGAAAGAGAAAGGTGTACGCACTGACCGCTACTCGTATTTGGTGACAGGGGATGGAAATTATCAACTTTTTGATAATCTGAAGGATCCTTATCAGATACATTCTCTGAAAATAGAGGAAATTCCGTCAATTCAGACAAAGTTACTGAAAAAGGAACTTGGAAACTGGTTGAAGGTGTCGGAGGATGGCTGGGCCAAGGAACACAAATTTCCAGATAGGATAACTTATTAATAAAATACCATATATGGAGAAAAATACAGTTATCAACACATTTTGTCTTTAATCCATATACTTTTGTTACAATCCTCCACAAAGTTGGTGTATTGTCTCGACAGTACCTTCTGTGAATTACATATTTCTTTATCGTTTGCCATTAGTGGTGGATGATATACATTGCTTAAATATATGTTACAGCGCTGTGGACCGATTCTCACAGGGTTGTTTCTTTATTGCTTCCAATACGACGGTTATACAATTGCATCTATTAGGAATAAATCCGCTCCTGAATGCACTTGTTATTGTAATAAAGTAATACTTTGCAGAAGTATGCTGCAAATCCCTTTTTTATATCTAATACAGACGTTTTATTTAGGGAAATTTATAAATAATAATTAATCTATTAGGGTATGAGCACTCTGGTATATGTCCGGCGATTATCTGGATAACACGACGCAAACAGGCCGTTAATGGGCTTTGGCACTATTCCCACCATATGTGATGCAGTGTTTGATAGCAGATATTAGCCGATATGACGGGGTTAGCTGGGCATAAAGGTAAAAAACGAAGTGACATACATAACTCCTGGAAGGAGATAAAAGTGTTATAAAAAAGTGTGCAAATCGTGTACATTTTATAATAGAAGTACATTTTTTGTAGTATATTTTATAACATCTACACTGTCCCTACTGGCTATGTATTTACTATCGTATACTCTCTGTCTCTGACTTACCCGATGAAGAAAAAAAGAAGCTAAGTCATTCCTTAGCCTCTCTCTTTATAAAGATTTTCTATTACCCAAAACTCATGTCCCCATTGATTATCATATAATAACAGATCATAAACTTTCTCATTTCAGATTATACCTTCTAATTAATTTATAAACGGTTGATTTGTAAAACCTGCCTCCTTTAGAAGTTACGAATCCTTCTTTATTAAGAATATCCGCTATCTCCTGCAGGGTATGTTCCTCTTTTACTAATGTACGCAGCATGGCGACGGCTCTCTTGTTATTGGGATTATTGTCTGCTTTCTCCCTGCAGGTTCTGATACTGTTCTGAATTGCCTGCTCATGTTTGTCCATTAAGTGTTCCGGATTACCCAGCCTGGAGCCTCTTGCCTTCTTAGCCTGTAGGGCAGATTTTGTTCTTGCCGCTATCAGTTCCGCTTCGTATTGTGAGATTGCCGACAGGATATGCAACACCATTTTATTGGCTTGCGGGAAATCACAAAACACGATCTCCACATCATTCTCCAGAAGATTTGACAGAAAGGAAACATTTCTTGCCAACCGGTCCAATTTGGCAACGATCAGTGTCGCTTCTATTTTTCTGCAAAGGCTTAATGCCTCTTTAAGTTTAGGCCTGTCCTTTTTTCGGCCCGATTCAATTTCAACAAATTCAGCAACCGGAATTTTGTCACGAAGATATTTCTGTATAATTTCCCTTTGTGCTTCAAGTCCCAGTCCTGAATATCCTTGTTTCTGTGTGCTTACCCGAAGATAAGCAATATATTGATTGTTCATTGATTTTAAATTTTAATAGTTTTAACAGTGGTTCCACTGGCTAGATGGTCGTCTAATCTATGGAACTATTCATATTATTACATAAAAAAGACTTTCCGTGAGATTTTGAGTTCCTATAAACCCTGTTCTTTCACAGAAAGCCGTATTTTTAGATTCTAAATTTCTCAGAGATTCCCTAATACCCTATAATATCGTATGTATCAGAAATCCTCTTCTCATAGTCGTCCGTTTTCTCTACATTCTCGTCTATCACAGAAATGAGCATATCAAAGTAAACGTCTTCTATTATTTTTCTTTCTCCTTCAGAGTCAGGGATAAGATGTACTTTAAAGAGATCCTTTCCTTCATCGAGAATGATTCGTACCATTCCCGTATGCTTGAATCCCTGCACATGAAATTCCAGTCCGCCTTTGACCGGTTTTATCGTATCCATATCTACTCCCCATGACATTACTATAACGGGTTGTGTCTTTAGGATTGACCATATATACCCTGCCAGTTTCAGATCATAATTTTTGTTTTCCATATTCGATTTTATTTAAGTTGTAATATTCTGTATATATTCTCTGATAGTCTTCCATGTCCAGTTGTGGGAAAACGGAGTGATACATATAATAGAGGTCTTCCGCACTCCATAACTCCCCCTGATCGAGCAGGGCAAATATTTCATCCGTCGCTTCGTCAAATTCATCATAGATACCTCTTCGTCTTCCCGGTATTTCTGCCTGGTGTGGATAAGTGTCAGTACAATTCTCAATGATATGCTCTACCAGTGACAGACAGTTCATGAGGTCTTTCTTTATCGTAAACTCATGGTCCGTATGTGGTTCGTAATATCCACAGCTGAGATTGATGCAACTGACCTGAAGCCCCCGTTCCTTTAGTTCCTGCACATCCGTCATCATTCCATGTGTTTCCTTGTAACCGAACTTTTTATATCCGGCAGCTTTTAGGAACCCGGGAGAACATAGTGATGTCCAACCTATTTCATTAATAATATCCTGATATCCCCGTCTGTCAGGCTGTATAACAAATCGGCAGTCATTGAAAAAATCCATCACCGCTTTCCCTGAACCGACACATCCCACCTCTTCACTGACAAAGAATGCCAGTTTTAAGGTATCATACTTTTTCAGACATTTGAGTGCTATCCATATTCCGTTCTTGTCATCGGCTCCGAGTCCTTCCAGTCTTTTATTCCGGGAACTGTAACCGAATATGATTTCTCCCGTTTCGACAGTCATGAAGTCTTTTGAATGTAACCTCTGCACCTGGTCAAGATGTGCTACGATACAAGGGTATGATTCCGCCTCTCCCTTTGTTATATACAAGTTCCCGGCCGTGTCCGCTTCGATTTTGGTATCGATAATTCTCTTGGTATAATTCCATATAAACTTTATCATTGCCCGTTCTTTTTCGCTCGGGCTATAAACCTTGTATAATTTCTTAAGCAATTCCATAATTCTTATTTTTTGTGGGTTAAACATTTATTTCATTCATCTCGTATGCATAAGGCAGTCCGGTTTCTTCATCTATCCCGTCATAAAGTTTGCCGTTCAATTTATGAAGTTCTTCCGCTTCCAGCAGTCTTTGTGCTGACTCTACGGATATTGTCTTTCTTTCATATTCACAAAGGATATTGTTCCATACCCGGTATATGATTATGTCTTCTGTATGCTCATAGTATTCCTCATCATAGTCGGAATAATGCCAGTTTTCCTTTTTGTACTCCTGTTCCGCTTTCTTCCGGCATTCTTCACAGCAATAGTCCTCTTCCGTTATTTCTGAATAGTATTTATCCTCTTTCAGAAAATCCTCTTCACATTCGGAGCATGATAGTACGTCGGAGTCATGGTGGTATTCTTCCAGTTTTTCTATCCATGTAAATTCTCCCAGATTCTCTACATCACAATAATATTCCTGCCCATGATAATATACGGTGGTGGTTTCACGACAATTGTATTCATGGAAATCATCGTATTCCCCCTCACCATTCAAAGAACCGTCAGTAATATCAAGTGCGATGTCGCCACTTCCGTAATTGTCCGCTGTCCTCCCGGATTGATTGTACCATTTGAATGAATCCTGATAGCTTAGGGTATCGTCATAGTCCAGGTCACATTCTATCCTGAATTTCCTGTCTGACAATGAATTCTCCTCCAGGTCAACAAAAGCTCTTGAATCACCACATCCGGCACCAACTTTCTTGTAACCGTCAATGTGTCCTTCCTTTATCAGAGCATCTATTAAAGCACGTTTGAGGGTGTTGTTCTCATCGGTAGCGTATTGTCTTTCCGCCAGTCTCCATATTTTTCCATTCTGGTCTGTAACTTTGTTGTAGATGACACACCTTGCTGTCACCTTTCCTTCTTCATTGATCAGGTATGCCGCGCTTGCATCGACTGAATTCGTATAGAAATCATGCAGTTTCCTGTCTACCATGCAGGAATGAAAATCTCCTTTACAGCAGTCTGATGAATAGATTCTCTCAAAGTCTTTGTCAACATGCAGTTTATTCTTCGGTAACCTGCCGTGAGTATACACTTGCCAGTCCGCCGAGAATTCCTCGCACAGATAAGTCACTATCTGTTCAGGGAGGGTTCTGCCGAATTCTGTTTCCAGTATAAGGGAACGGTAGAGTTTTCCCGCTTTCATTTTAAACACCTTTCCTCCGTTTTCATGGTTAATGTAGCGGATTGATCTGGTATCCCCGTCTTTACACAGCCCTTTCAGTTCGTCCGTTTCAAAGTTCCTGGAGTAAAAGAAGTCTCCGTCCAGCTCCAAGACATAACGTAATGACATATCTGAGTGCCCGCTTATAATTATTGTCCGGGTAATGGTCTTCTTCAGTTCCGCCATTGAAGAAATATGAAGCAGCGTATAGTTGTTTGTCTCTATTGCTTCATGTAGTAATTTCTTGTTCCTGATATATGCCAGCAGTATCTTGTTTTTTCTGCTGCATACCCCGTTTCCATGCTTGATAATTCCAAACATGTCCTTGAATTCTTCATAATTTTTAAATTTGTAGTATAACATAATCTTTCTTGTTTTAAAATGTTGGTAAATAAAAAAGGAGGACACCACGTTGATTGTGATATCCTCCTCAGATATAATTCCGGTATGTTTCAACCGTCTCTCAAATGAATGGAATATGTAGTTCTTCCAGCACTTCCATTAACTTTTTTGCACCTTCTTTTGATGCTTCATTTCTTAGGTCCGTCCTTCTTTGAGGATCTGCATACACTTTCAATATCTCTACAATAGTCCTGAATAATGTCTGTTGTAGGGTTTGGTGAAATGTTGTCGTTGCAAGTGCGAATCGTTTTTCATTCCACCCGTAATCATTCAAGGCCCTTGCCAATTCCTGTGCCGCCTTGAACTCTCTGCTGTTTTCAATTTCAAATCTTTCCATTTTTCTTTCTGATTCGTTTTTAGTTAAAATATAGTTGCACTGACCGGCCATTTTTCTGCGTCAGTATCAATGAGCTGGTGTACATATTTATCTGACGGATATGCCTTTTCGGCTTTTAAAGTAGCTGCAATATAATTTGTTGCTTGTACTGTCAGCGAGGGCATCATTTCTATGAAGTCCTTGTACGTTTCCCCCTCTTCGGTAATTAAGGTATATTTGATTATATCGAAAGTGTAATGTGCCATACTTTATTCCTTTCCATTTTATTCAGAACCATTCCCGTTTTACTCACCGGTGTGCTCTGTCCGTTCATTTTCTTTTCTTAGCAACTGAAGTTCCACCTTCTCCGTATCAAATTCATAATTCATGCACTTTTTAAAGTTTCCCATTAAAAGAAGCAGGGGAAATAACATCCCGTGCCTGCAATTCCTTCCGTGCTCGTCTAGTGCTGATTTACAGGTGTCACAATGGTATATGTCCTGTATACATGTTACGCTCATATATTTTCTCCTTTCTGATTTTAATTCAACAAAAGAAGGGAGAAAGACCTTGTTTGTTATTTTTAGATCTTTCTCCCTTCATAGGATTTTTAGATGTTCCGGTTTATCTCAGAAACCATCCGTAATTTTCAGTGTCTTCCCCTCTCAAGGCTTTCTGAATGCCCACTGCAAAGTCTGTGGCGTTCTGATTCCTTTCGAGGAATTTGTCAATATAGGACTGTTTGGCCGCCTCGTTAAGAAGCTGCATCAGGTCCCAACATGAAATTTTTGCTCTTCCACGTAAGCCGAAGTTAGGGTTGTCAATATAGCCTTTGGTGGCTGCATTGATGTTTGAATCACCTAAGATAACTTTCGGTAATTCTTTCATTTGTGATGCCGGTAATACCTGGTAAAGTCGTAAACGTCCGATTATTTGGCAGAACTGTTCCTGGGATATTATTGTTCTTCCCAGATTCTCAAGAAGCCTCAGATTTTGTTCGGGGTTGAATTCCCGGAACAGTTTTAGTGCGGCTATATAGATATCCGTATCGCCCATCACTTCCAAACGTCCTGTCAAGCCGTCACATGTCAGCATAAGATTGCTGCATACCCTGACTCTCCATCCGATAAAGATTTTAAATTTTTCAGGGGATTTTTTTCCGTACAGGTTCTCTTCGTTCAGGCTTCTTACGCCGCCGATACAAAGATGCACTTCCTCACCGTTCATTTCCCGACATATGGTTCGGATATGAAAACAGAATGCCATTCTCTGATAATAGATGGTTTCGTCTTCAGGTTTGAGTTCTTCCTTCCTCTTTGTCAGTGCGGAAGGATGTCTGCCTAAAATCTTGTGTGAGACTCTGATTTCCGTATTACCGAAAGTTTCTCCTGCAAAAAACATGCATGCCGCCTCCTCGATACGATGTATAAAAGTCTGGTGGCTGATTGTAAGCTGATTGTCTCCAAAGCTGGGTACAATACAGTTCGTTTCCAGTTCTTCAAGTGTAATGCCTGAAGTGTTTGATTCAATAAAATTGGGATGTTCCTTCTCCTGTTCCTTTTCTGATACGATTACTGCATCTTCGATAAAGGTTGGGTTGATCATGCCCATTCTTGTCCTCCTTGTGGATGGTAATAATAAATTGGTTGTTTCCATATTTTTATAGTTTTTAATTAGTTAATAAAATCCGATAAAAGAAAAAGCCAAGAGGTTCATTTCTTTGCTTTTACAAATATTCCTCTTAGCTTCTTTATTCCCTTGAGTATGGATGTGGTTACCTCAAGGATTGTTATAATTACGTCCTGTGCCTTATCATAATCCATTCACTAGACGTTCTATGGGTTTTCAGTTGCTACATTGCCTGTATCAACTTTACTTGCAGCATCCTTTTTCTTCCTTTTGCTGCTGTATTTCTCTACAAGTTCCACAATAGTTGAACCTGCCACAATGATCTCAGCAATGTATGCTGCGATTCTGATTCCTTTCATTAAATGTTTCATTTTCTCTTGGTTTTTGTTGTTGGTTAATAATATTTTCTTGTTCTCTTGTCTTTTATTCTTATTTCTTATTCTTGTCATATATAAGGGTTTAAGGTGAAGAGGGAAGGAGAAGAAAAAAATAAAGAGCCGTTATCAAGATTCTTCGTCCTGACTTGGCTCTTTGATAGGCTGTCATACTTTCATTACCCAGACTGTAGCTGTGATAATTACCGATACCGCTGCTATCCTTCGAATTGAATCTCCCAATGATCTTCTAGGTATTGGGGTCAACCCGGAAATTGTTTAATCTTATATGAAGCTTATGTGCACCATTTAGTACTGATGCAATCTCTGTACTTCAATTTATTCTCATCTATAAGAGTTTGAGGGGGTGAGAGAGGGAGAAAAACACCCTGATATTATATTTTGATAATGAAGGGAAGCTGGAAGACCTAAAAGAATGACCTGTATGATCACTGAAGTTGTGTGAATTGTAAATATCAGAGTTATATATAATAAAGAAATAATCCCGATCATTTTTTATTTCTCTGTTAAAATAGCCTCTTTCTGCTTGATTTTTACTTGATTATTGCTACTTTTGTACATAAGCGTCGGGAAGGTTCATTGAGGCATTTTAAACAGTCTCTCATGTTGTTGGTTATACAATAGGGCATTTCCGCGATTTGATTTTGAAATTATAAAAATAGAAAGCATATGGGAACAGAGGGAATTCAAGATAAATACGTAAATCCATATACCGATTTTGGATTTAAATTGCTTTTTGGTACAGCAATGAACAAGGAATTGCTAATTAGCTTTTTAAATGCGCTCTTATTCAAGGAGGAAGTAATCAAGGATGTAACTTACCTTAATGCAGAGCATCTTGGAACACAGGAATATGACCGTCGGGCCGTATTTGATGTATATTGTGAGAATGAGAAGGGAGAGAAGTTCCTGGTTGAGATGCAGCGTGGTGAACAGCAGTTCTTCAAGGACCGCAGTGTCTTTTATTCCACTTTCCCTATTCGTGAGCAGGCTAAACGGGGTGAATGGGATTATGAGTTGAAGGCTGTTTATGTGGTGGGTATCTTGAATTTCTCTTTTGACACTTCGGATGAGGAGTATTTTCATCATGAGGTGAAACTTGTGGACCTTTACACGCACAAGGTGTTCTATGATAAACTTACCTTCGTTTACCTCGAAATGCCTAAATTCAATAAGACTGAGGATGAGTTGGAGAGTATGTTTGACAAGTGGCTTTTTGTCCTGCGTAACCTTGCCTCTCTGCTTGAACGTCCCAGAGCATTGCAGAACAGAGTTTTTGACCGCCTCTTTGAAACTGCGGAAATTGCAAAGTTTACTAAGACTGAACTGAGTGAGTATTGGGACAGTTTGAAAAATTTCCGTGACTGGTATAGTGTTATATCTACGGCGGAAAAGAAAGGTAGGGAAGAAGGGAGAGAAGAAGGAAGAGAAGAAGAAAAAAGAGAGAATGCTCGTAATTTTAAAAAACTAGGAATAGCTATTGATGTTATTTCACAGGCTACTGGACTGTCTAAAGAAGAAATAGAAAAATTATAATGTAAATCTTGAATATGTTATTAATGAGGGGAATATGCGGATGATTACTGTGTATTCCCTTTTTTATAGGAATCATGAAAGAATAATCGGGAGTGTAATTTAAACTCTGTCTGGTTTCTATTTCTTTTAAATCACAACAAATA
>OGLJ01000111.1_pt1 | contig 101500 bp, 83 predicted proteins | sample 1572801 | NCBI WGS metagenome assembly OGLJ01 (sample SAMEA2581877, study PRJEB24529) | metagenome | biome: Human gut stool | place: China | collected 2011
CATGACTAACTTATGGTTTCTATACCCAAATCAGATTTTTAAAATTCATTCAACGTCTTTTTACGATTCAGAACCACTTTTGCAAAATCGCAGCTTTCCTTTTGCCGTTTTAAAAAAGATTTTCCACCTTCAGGAATCTCTCCTGTTCCTCCTTTATCTTAGAAGCCGTGCCTACGACACAGAGCAGATCCTCCTGCATAAATGCACGGATATGTGCGGACAATGCACGGATATCCTCTTCGGTAGCCGCCAGTAGTTCGTCGCGTTCTCTCTGTAAAGTGGCATTATCCAGTCCTGTCATATAGGCACTCAGGGAATACAGTCCCTTTGCCGCCGGATTCATGGGTACGTCCAGATCACTGACCGCACCGATGATATACTGGGTCATGGTACGTTCATCTGCTGTGAACTCTGCAATGGCATCTGCAGCTTTCTCGTAAGTTTCAATGGTCTTGCCCAGATTCGGATCTCTGTAGGAGACAAAGTAGCTGTCACCGGATCTGCCGAAGCTGCACATGCAGCCGTAGGCACCACCCTTGACACGGACATTAACCCACAGATATTCATACCCCATCATGACTTTGAGTACTCTTAATGCTCCCGTATATTGCAGTCCACTCTTGCGGAAATTACCGGCACGGCATACGTAATTGACCTGACCGGAGGTTAAGAAACCTTCGTTTTTCCGGGAGGTTTCCGGAATGTAATGTTCTTTTTCCACGTTTTCCATATAAAGTGCTGCTTTGAAAGCCTCCACCGGAGCATCTAAAAGAGCCACGGCTTTTTCCTCACCTACGAAATCCACCATGAGGTTTTCCGGACGGAAGATCATTTTCACTAAGGTCTGTAAGATTTCCACCAATTCTTCTTTTTTCTCGTCAAAATGAGCTTCCAGATCCGTGATCAGACGATAGAACGGGATACCGGAAATCTCTTCGCTCACAGCTCCGGGAATACTGCCGTAGGATAAGGCTCTTCCGGCCGCCACACTGTGTCCTCCGGAGGTCATCTGTGCCTGCATCCGGGACTTTCCCTCCGCCAGAATCTCATACAGTCTCTTGGCATCCGTAAAATCACTGGTCATTACGATCTCACGCATCAGATCGATTGCTTCCGCAAGGCGGTCATAAAATACCTTCGTCTTCAGTTCCAGAGTCAGTATAAACTGATCCGTATCCTGCAGCTTGCCATAGACATTATTTACCGCAGCCATGCCGCCGGTGACCAGATTCATCTCGTTAAACAGATCTCCATAAGCATAATGCTCCGTATTTAACAGTCCCAGGCAGCCCTTCAAAATGCCGATATACGGGAAATATTTACCGGGGATCTGATCCAATCTGAAGATCAGACGTAAATAGCCGATGCCGTTTGTAAACAGATCATGATACAAAAGTGTGGTATCTCCAATGCTCCGCACTTCGTTCACCGGCAGATTTGCCTCTTTCTTCATATCTTCCCGTTTTAACAGAGGGATTTTCTCCAGATCTTCCTTTGCGTCTTCGCTCTCCTGGAATTCGGTCAGCTTCTGGAAGGTCTCCTTCACGTTCTCGATCTCTTCCGGACTCATGGCAGCTTTCACCTGTGCCATCTTTTCCCGCTGTTTCTGCTCCTGCTCTTCCAGAAGTCCCAGCTTCGGCTGCAAGATCACCACGCTGCGATGGGTATTGTCCAGCAGATATTTCTGTACCAGACCCTCAAAATATCCGGTCTTCACTTTCCCTCGAAGTTCAGCGAAAGTCTCGTTGGCCTCGATGTGAATGAACGGCAGTCTGTCATCGTACAGCCAGCTGTCCAGCACCTGTAAACCGTACATAAGTCCCTTGGGGTAGGAACCGAAATCCGCCTCTCTGTATTTGAATTCATAATAATTGATGCCGGCAAGCAATGCCTTTTCGTCGAAGCCGTCCTTTACCAGCTTTTTCAGCACTTCTTCCGTTACCTGTAAAAATTCCTGTTCTTTCTCTACGGAAGTGTCCTTCGCCACCACACTGAAATAGGGCTGGCGGATACCATTCTCATAGATGCTGTAGACATCCTTACCCACACCACAGTCCACCAGGGCCTGTTTTAAGGGTGCTCCTGGAGCGGAACACAGGGCATAGTCCAGGATCTGGAACGCAATGTAAAGCTTCGGATCCAGACTATTGCCCACGCAGAAGTTCTGGGACAGGTAGGTATTCTCCTCCTCGTCCTCTCCCTCGCCGATGGGACATTCCCTGACAATACGATTCGGCGTGGTAAATGCCGCCTCTTCCGTCACTTCTGAATCCACCTCAAGGGCATCGTAGGCAGACAGATAATGCTCATCGATAAAGGTCAGTTTCTCCGCCATATCCATATTGCCATAGAGATAGATATAGCTGTTGGAGGGATGATAGAATTTCCGGTGGAAATTCAGGAATTCTTCGTAGGTCAGCTCGGGGATCGCTTCCGGATCACCTCCGGATTCGCAGCCGTAGGTGGTGTGAGGATACAGGGAATTCATGATCTCCCGCTCCAGCACATCATCCGGAGAGGAAAAAGCACCCTTCATCTCGTTATAGACCACACCGTTGACTTTCAGCTCCTCGTTGTCACCTTCCAGCTCATAATGCCAGCCTTCCTGTCGGAAAATAGATTCGTTTTTGTAAATATTCGGGTAAAAAACCGCATCCAGATAGACATGCATCAGGTTCTGGAAATCTTTGTCATTGCAGCTGGCCACGGGGTATACAGTCTTGTCCGGATAGGTCATGGCATTTAAGAAAGTGTTCAGAGACCCCTTTACCAGTTCCACAAAAGGATCCTTCACCGGGAATTCCTTCGATCCGCATAATACGGAGTGTTCCAGAATATGGGCTACACCGGTGGAATCCTTGGGTGTGGTGCGGAAACCGATATAGAATACCTTGTTCTCGTCATCATTGGATACAAGTGCCACCCTTGCTCCGGTCTTCTTGTGACGGCACAGATAGGTCACGCTGTTAATGTCCGGGATCTGCCGTTTCTCTATAATCTCATATGTGGATAAATCTTCTACTCTCATTTCTGATGTGTCCTCTTTTATTCTATCTTAATCGATTTCTCCGTGCTACGCACTCTCGAAATCGTAACGACCATTCGCAATCCGGACTATCGTCCTTCTTGCTCATGTTCGTTTGCTCCCCTCATAGAAAGCCTTCGCCGCCTGCAAGCAGTCGCTCATGCTTTCTATGGGTGAGCTTAATCTATCAAAACGCGGCCAGTGCCAGCTTGCTCATGGAGATTTCCTGAATCACGACACCCTTCGCCTCTTTCTCCTCCGGTGTCATGGCAACTAATTCCCGGATGTTCAATTCCTTCGTGACATAACGCTTTTTGCCTCTGCCAAAAATCCTTTTTTTCTCCTCGATGATATTGATCTTCACCCGAGCCTTGATCCGGTCGTAGATCTTCACAAGAAAACTGTCCGGCTTCAGATAATACAGATGGGTCTCCAGCGTATCCTGGGGATCCACCTCTTTTTCCGCTAAAATATAGCGTTCCACGATCAGGCGGAATTTAAACGCCACCTCGTCCTGATCCAGCAGCTCTGCAAAGGTATATTTTGCGCCTATGTAGACCTTTGCCGTATCCTGCAGGCTGTATTTATAATTCTCATAAACTGTCTTTTGCATTGTTGTCGATATCCTCAATCTTGAAACCGCTCATTCTTATGGCATCCTCGATCATCTTGCGGGACATACCGGTCTCTTCCATCAGTTCCTCCGTGGTCACCTTGCGGTGCAGTTCTTCCGCCAGTTCTCTGGCCTTATCCGCTACCTTGTTGACCTTATCTTCCACTCGCTTGTCGATCTTGGAATTTTCTGCATGTCCGGCAATGTATTCTTCCATGGCATCCATGATCATTTTGCCGAGCATTCCCTCGACTTCGTCCGGTTTCTCCAGACTGCCCAGCATGGTCACACCGAAGGAAAGCGCCAGATTGCCTTCTCCCACCAGATCTTCCAGCAGGACACCCTGTCCGGCATAGAGTTTTGCGATCTCTGCCACATCCGCCAGATGCAATTCGATCAGGCGCTGCTGCGCATCCGTCTCTCCCGCCATGGCTGCGATGGAAAATGCCAGTTTTTCACCGTCACTGTAGGTCGGTAATGCCGCTACTTCATCCAGATATTCCTGTAAGTAATCCTTTTCTTCCTCCGTCAGGAATTCATCGGGATCCATAGGCTGTCCGATACCGATTTTATGTTTTAACAGATAGTCAATTACCATCTGCAGCTGTTCATTGCTCAGATCCAGCTCGGCGAATGCTTCCTTTACCTGTTCTTCGCTGATGCAGTTGCCCTGCTCCTTGGCGGTCTTGCGGACCTGCTCTAAGGTCTGGGCAAATAATACTTCTTTGTTCATATAGAGTCTCCTTTATAATAACATCACTTTCTCCGCGCTTCGCGCATTGCCTGCAAGCAGTCATGCCGTATGCCTCTTGCAATAATACACTTTCTCCGTGCTTCGCACTCCCGAAAGTGTACAGACATTCGCAATCCGGACTATTTTATGTGCTCATGGGTAAACAAATGATACTGGCAATATTCGTAGTTGCCGTTACATTTGGAGCAGAAACGGAACTCCAGATTCGGATCGTCCTCTTCTGTCCGTCCGCAGACGGCACATTTGTGTCTTGTGACTTTCGCCCGTCCGGCATTGGATTTTCGTTCGAACTGTGCCTTACGGTGCATCTGCTTCGGTGAGATACGGCTGCGATGCAGTCTGTAAAAGTATAACACAAAATTCAAAAGTGATGCCACTACCGCAAACTTGGTGAACAGATTTCCGGCAATTACCGTATAGACCATCAGAATGGCATCCAGAATTCCCATCCATTTTACCTTCACAGGGATCACGAACATCAACAGTACCTGCATATCTGGATACGTTGCGGCAAACGCCAGAAAGATGGACAGGTTGATATAGTAGGTGCTGAACGCATAGGACCCGCTGTAAAATACCAGGGAAGCCGCTTCCGTACTCATGCCGCCAGTGATCAGATATGCCACGCCCATGCACAGGAAACTTCCGATAATCGTAAACAGCATACCGGAAAAGATATACACATTATAGCGATAAGTTCCCCAGGTACGCTCCAGCGCCGTACCCAGACTATAATAGAAAAACAGCATAATGATCGTGAAGATATCCAGACTTTCCGGAGGAACGATCACCCAGGTCACCAGTCTCCAGACTTGTCCGTGCAGGATCCGGTAAGGGTCCAGTGTCAGAAATCCCAGCAGATTATTGCCGGCTGCTTTTCCCATCAGTTCGATCACATATCCCGCCACATAACACATGATCAATACCATGGTCAGGTTATGGATCGCATATTTTCCAAACTTTTTTTCGAATTTGCTCATAAAACAATGTCTCCATAAATAGTTATATTTTGATTTTTCTCTATCGAGATTGTAACATCCGGAAGAGAATAAGTAAACTGCACGTTCTCTTTTTTCAGAGTTTTCCCGAAAAATTTAAGTTACATTTTACAAAACTTTAACAACTAAACTCCCCCATTATTCGTTGCATTGTGGTGTTTTTTGTCGTATAATGAGAATGTTTTGTTGATGAAAAAAATGCATTAAATAAGTAGATTTATTTTTATTTCAGGAAGGATGTATCACATGAATTCACAGGAAAAATACGCAACTCTTGGCATAGATATCGGTTCCACCACTGTCAAGATTGCTATTTTGGACGAAGAACACAATATTTTATTTTCCGATTATGAGCGTCACTTCGCCAATATCCGGGAAACTCTGTCTGAGCTCCTTAAGAAAGCTTATGACCAGCTGGGTGAATTGCAGCTGCACCCCATGATCACCGGTTCCGGCGGTCTGACACTGGCCAACCACCTCGGCGTTCCCTTTACTCAGGAGGTCGTAGCCGTGGCTACTTCCCTGCAGGAACTGGCTCCCAAGACCGATGTTGCCATTGAATTAGGCGGTGAGGATGCGAAGATCATCTATTTTGAAGGTGGTAACGTGGAGCAGCGTATGAACGGTATCTGTGCCGGCGGTACCGGTTCCTTCATCGACCAGATGGCCAGTCTGATTCAGACGGACGCTTCGGGCTTAAACGAATATGCGAAAAATTATAAATCCCTCTACACCATTGCTGCCCGCTGTGGTGTATTTGCCAAAACCGATATCCAGCCTCTGATCAACGAAGGTGCTACCAAGGAAGACCTGTCTGCTTCTATTTTCCAGGCAGTGGTGAACCAGACAATTTCCGGTCTGGCCTGTGGTAAGCCGATCCGCGGTCACGTAGCTTTCCTGGGCGGGCCTTTACATTTCCTGTCTGAACTGAAAGCTGCCTTTATCCGTACCTTAAATCTGGATGACGAGCACATCATTGACGTGGACAACTCCCATCTGTTCGCAGCCATCGGTTCCGCACTAAATGCAAAGGAGGAAGTCTGCATCAGTCTGTCTGACATGGTGAAAAAGCTGTCCTCCGACATCAAGATGGAGTTCGAAGTAGAACGTATGGAGCCTCTGTTTGCGAACAAGGCTGCTTATCAGGAATTCGTGGAGCGTCACAGCAAGCATCACGTGACCACCGGAGACTTACAGTCCTATCAGGGCAAGGCTTTCCTGGGTATCGATGCCGGTTCCACCACCACGAAGATTGCTCTGGTAGGTGAAGATGGATCTCTGCTGTACTCTTTCTATTCCAGTAACGACGGAAGCCCCTTGAAGACAGCGATCCGTTCCCTGAAGGAGATCTACTCTCTCCTGCCCGAAGGCGTGGAGATCGTACGCTCCTGTTCCACTGGTTACGGCGAAGCGTTGATGAAAGCTGCTTTTCTGCTGGATGACGGCGAGGTAGAGACTGTGGCCCATTACTATGCCGCTGCTTTCTTTGACCCCAGCGTAGACTGTATCTTAGACATCGGCGGTCAGGATATGAAGTGCATCAAGATTAAAAACCAGACCGTAGACAGCGTACAGCTGAACGAAGCATGTTCCTCCGGCTGTGGCTCCTTTATTGAGACCTTTGCCAAATCCCTGAACTATACCGTGCAGGATTTCGCTCAGGCTGCCCTGTTTGCAGAACATCCTATCGATCTGGGTACCCGTTGTACCGTATTCATGAACTCCAAAGTAAAACAGGCGCAGAAGGAAGGCGCTTCTGTAGCAGATATCTCCGCAGGACTTGCTTACTCCGTTATCAAGAATGCTTTATTTAAGGTAATCAAAGTCTCCGATGCTTCAGAGCTTGGTAAAAATATCGTGGTACAGGGCGGTACTTTCTACAATGATGCTGTTCTGCGCAGCTTTGAGAAAATTGCAAACTGCCAGGCGATCCGTCCCGACATCGCCGGTATCATGGGTGCTTTCGGTGCGGCTCTGATCGCCAGAGAACATTACGAAGACGGTTATGTGACCACAATGCTGGATTATCAGAAGATCTGCGATCTCCAGTTCGAGACCAGCATGGCGAAATGTAAGGGTTGTACCAACAACTGTCGTCTGACCATCAACAAATTCTCCGGCGGCCGTCAGTTCATCTCCGGCAACCGCTGTGAACGTGGTATCGGTGGTCAGAAGAATGCCCACAATGTACCGAATTTATACGAATACAAATTACATAGACTGTTCTCTTATGAATCTCTGGACGCTGACAAGGCTCCCAGAGGTGTAGTTGGTATCCCCAGAGTGCTGAATATGTACGAGGACTATCCGTTCTGGTTCACCTTCTTCACCGAACTGGGCTACCGTGTTGTGCTCTCTCCCAGCTCCAACCGTAAGATCTACGAGCTTGGCATTGAATCCATCCCCAGTGAATCCGAGTGTTATCCGGCGAAACTGGCTCACGGCCATGTGACCTGGCTGATTCGTCAGGGAATCAAGTTCATCTTCTACCCTGCGCTATTCTATGAGCGCAACGAGTTCGAGGATGCCAACAACCATTACAACTGCCCTATCGTTACTTCTTATTCTGAGAATATCAAGAATAACGTAGAGGAAATCGCCGGCGGTGAGATCACTTTCCGCAATCCGTTCATGTCCTTTAGAGATCTTGGTACCGTGACGGATGCGCTGACGAAGGAATTCACCGAGATTCCCGCCGCAGAGATCGCCGCAGCCTGCGAAAAGGGTTGGAAGGAACTGGCAAATGCCCGTCACGACATGGAGAAAAAGGGCGAAGAGACTCTGGAATACTTACGCAAGACCGGCAAGCGCGGTATCGTGCTGGCAGGCCGTCCCTATCATGTAGACCCGGAGATCAACCACGGTATTCCCGAGCTGATCACCTCCTACGACATGGCAGTACTGACAGAGGATTCCATCTCCCATCTGGCAAAACCGGAACGTCCTTTGATTGTATCCGACCAGTGGATGTACCATTCCAGACTTTACGCTGCCGCAAGCTATGTAAAGACGGTGGAGAATCTGGATCTGATCCAGTTGAATTCCTTCGGCTGCGGTCTGGATGCCGTTACCACCGATCAGGTGAACGATATCCTCTCCGGCTCCGACAAGATCTACACCTGCCTGAAGATCGATGAAGTCAACAACCTGGGTGCGGCCCGCATCCGTATCCGTTCCCTGTTGTCTGCAATCCGTGTCCGTGAAAAGATGGGCAAGCACCGCAACATCCGTTCTTCCGCTATCGAGAAGGTACCGTTTACCGAAGAGATGCGTAAGGACTATACCATCATCTGTCCACAGATGTCCCCGATCCACTTTGAGATCTTGCAGCCTGCGTTCAATGCCTGCGGTTACAATTTCGTGGTATTGGACAACGATAACAAGCACTCTGTGGATGTTGGTCTGAAATATGTTAACAATGATGCCTGCTATCCTTCCCTGCTGGTAGTAGGTCAGATCATGGAAGCTCTGCTGTCCGGTAAATATGACCTGAACAAGACAGCCATCATCATGAGCCAGACCGGTGGCGGATGCCGTGCAACGAACTATATCGGCTTCATCCGTCGTGCCTTGAAGAAAGCAGACATGGAGCAGATTCCCGTTATCTCCCTGAACCTGGCAGGTATCGAGAGCAATCCCGGCTTCCATCTGAATGCGGATCTGCTGTTACGTGCCGCTGTGGGTGCGGAATTTGGTGACATCTTCATGCGTTGTGTATATCGGATGCGTCCTTATGAAGCAACTCCGGGTTCCGTGGATGCTCTGCACAAAGAATGGCTTGCGAAGGTACAGAAATTTGTCTCCGCGAAGCATATCAGCATTCCGAAGTTCCGCAGGATGTGTACCGAGATTATCCGGGATTTCGATGCGGTTCCGGTACTGGATATCAAGAAGCCCCGTGTCGGCGTGGTCGGTGAGATTCTGGTGAAATTCTCTCCTGCAGGCAACAATCATCTGGTAGAGCTGCTGGAGAGCGAAGGTGCGGAGGCTGTAGTACCCGACCTGATCGACTTCATGCTGTACTGCTTCTACAACCAGATCTACAAAGCAGAACACTTAGGTACCAGCAAGAAGACTTCAAAGATTTCCGCGCTGGGTATCTGGGCCATCGAACATATCCTCCGCGGCTCTGCCGTGAAGGCTTTTGAAGAAAGTAAGCATTTTGATCCGCCTACCAGCATTTACAAGATCGTCTCCTATGCGGAACCGATCGTATCCATCGGCAACCAGACCGGTGAGGGATGGTTCCTGACCGGTGAGATGGTGGAACTGATCAAGGAAGGCGTACCGAACATCGTATGTACCCAGCCCTTCGGCTGCCTGCCGAACCACGTAGTAGGTAAGGGCGTTATCAAGGCTCTGCGGAAGGCATATCCTTCCTCCAACATCGTAGCCATCGACTACGATCCCGGTGCCAGCGAAGTCAACCAGCTCAACCGAATCAAACTCATGCTCTCCACCGCCCAGAAGAATCTGAAGAAGGGTGAAGGAAGCGCGGAATAAAACATTTATAGTCTGAAACCACTGCCCGCGGCAAGGGATTCCATTGGAATTCCATGCCGTGGGTGTTTTGTATTCAGATCTCTTTTCCCAAACAAACATCTTTTCAGAATATCCCCTGTCATGTTATAATGCACTCAGATATGCTTGTGCCTTCAAAAGTGCCCGCTCTATTGCTTATCTGCATGTCCCACAATGTTCATTTATCTCCATTTTCGCTAAAAGCTGTTTTCTGGCTATTTTAGTACAAAATTTCTCATATTTTTTCTTTTTTTGTATCTAATTTACCCTTTTTCTTTATTTTGATACAATCATCCCTTTTTCCACTTGAAAATTAGACTTTTTTGTATTTTTTTCTGGTATTTTATCCTATTTACACCAAACCATTTTGAAAGGAGTTTTTTATGATTCAGAATTTAGACACTCGCCTTAATAAATTGCATGATTGGCGATAACCAAACGGGCACAAAAAAAGACCGGGCGTGTATCGACCTCCAGTCATTAGATTGATTCTGTTTCTAACTTTTGGGCGGTACAGCTCCGGTTCTTTAAGGTGAGCAAGCTCTCTTTCACCTGCAATCTCACGATGCATTTGCGCTGCGGTTCTCAATGTATTGTTGCAAGACTTCGGTGACTTCCTCCGGTGCCAGGCCGGCATCCTCGATCAGGTCACTTACTGCCTCCAGCTCTTTGCGCCTCTTCTGATCATATAATTCTTCCAGTTCCCGTTCCTCGGATTCAATGCGGATATTCAGCGCATTGATCAACTCCTGTTTTGCCTGGATCTTTTCCTCCAGGGATTTTCTCTGTCCTCTTGGCATATACTGTGTGCTCCTTTCCTTATGGCAATACTATCGAAAAGGCCATTCATCAGGGATCACAAGCGTAGCATAAGCTGCCGTGATCAGTCATGAATGGCCTGATATGTTACAGTATATGGACAAGATTGTAAAAATATACCATATGTCTGTTAATATTATACCGCTATAATTTTTGTCCTATCGGAACAAGCGTCCACGGATATTTTTCTTTGCTCACATCAAATCCGTCGGACCTAGCCCAGGTTGTCTACTGCCGCCTTCAGCTTGTCCAGTGCAAGCTCTAGAGTTGCTCTGGGGCAGGCAATATTCACTCGCTGGAAGTCTGCTCCACTGGGTCCGAACATTGCTCCGCCATCCAGCCAGAGTCCCGCTTTCTCTACGATAAACTGATCCAGTTCCTTGCCGGAAATCCCAAGTAAACTGCAATCCAGCCATACCAGATAGGTACCCTCCGGCTCTACCAGATGGATCTGCGGAATCTTCTCCTGCAGATATTTGCGCAGGAAATTCAGATTTTCAAGCAAGTAAGCTCTCAGCTGGTCCAGCCACTCCTGTCCGCCGCGGTATGCTGCCTCGCAGGCTACTGCTCCCAGCGCATTGGGTTCATCGTAACCGGTCTTGTCGATTTCCTTCTGGAATGCTTCCCGCATTTTTTCATTGGGAATAAAAATATTGGAGATCTGTAAACCTGCCAGATTAAAAGTCTTACTGGGCGCGGTACAGGTCACGGCGAATTCCTCAAAACGGGGATCCACATTGGCAAACACCGTATGCTCAAATCCGGGATATACAAAATCATTGTGAATTTCATCGCTGACCACGATCACATGATGGCGCAGGCAGATTTCTCCCAGCTGCTGCAATTCCTCTCTGGTCCATACTCTCCCCACCGGATTATGAGGATTGCACAGGATGAACAGCTTTATCTTCTCCTGCTCGATCTTGCGTTCAAAGTCTTCATAATCTATGCTGTACTGCGGTTTTCCCGCAACTGCTTCTTTTTCGTATACCAATGTATTGTCTATTACCTTACGGTCGTTGTCACGGATAATATTGGTAAACGGATAATAGACCGGATTCTGGATCAGTACCGCGTCTCCCGGCTCTGTGAAAGCCTTTACCGCTGCGCCCAGTGCAAATACCACACCGGGGGTCTTCACGATCCATTCTCTCTTCGTCTTCCAGTTATGGTTCTTCTCCATCCAGTTCGTTATAGCATTATAATAGGCATCCTTGGGCTGGGTGTATCCGTAGATTCCATGATCCACTGCCGCATAAAGACCCTTTGTAATTTCATCCGATACCGTAAAATCCATGTCTGCGACCCACAGTGGCAGCACATCCGCAGGCTTGCCTCTCTCCACGGCATAGTCGTACTTCAGGCAGTTCGTTCCCTTACGATTTATAATTTTATCAAAGTTGTATGTAGCCATACGAATCCTCTTACCTTTCGACAACCTGCGAGCTTTCTGCCTGTGGCCCCAAGTTGCAGGTTAAATTTTTCTGTCAATCGTACCTATTCTACCAGGACCTTCTGCACGTCCTGACTCGTTGCGTCTGTTGTGGGACTTCCGTGAAACTTTCCGCGGAACTGGCTAAATTACTATGTATACCAATCACCCCCCTTCAGGCAAAAGCCTGCACCAGGTCTGCCAGCAGGTCATCGATATTCTCAATACCAACAGACATTCTCAAAAGCTTTTCATCCACACCCAGAGCTTCCCTGACCTCTACAGGTACATCTGCATGGGTCTGTTTCATGGGATAGGTCAGAAGACTTTCCACGCCACCCAGACTTTCCGCAAAACGGATCAGCTTCACACTCTCCAGAATTTTGACAGCTTTCTCCGCAGAATTCAATCGGAAAGAAATCATTCCGCTGTATCCGCTGCACTGTCTGTCAATCAGCTCCTTATCCGGTCTGGAATCCAGTCCGATATAATAGACTTCTTCCACTTCCGGTCTCTGTTCCAGCCAGTGTGCGATGGCCAGAGCATTCTTCTGGTGCTGTTCCATGCGGACTGCCAGTGTCTTGATACCGCGGAGTAACAACCAGCTGTCAATCGCAGACAGACAGGCTCCTGTAGTCTTGTAGATATTATAGAGCTGGTCATACAGAGCATTATCCTTCACCACCAGAAAACCGGACAAAGTATCATTATGTCCTTCCAGATATTTGGTTCCACTGTGTACCACGATATCAGCTCCTAATGTCAACGGCTTCTGGAAATAAGGAGACAGAAATGTGTTATCCACGATCAACAGGCATCCATTCTCATGCGCAAGATCTGCAATTGCCTGAATATCCGCTACTTTCATCATCGGATTGGACGGTGTCTCCAGATAGATAGCTTTTGTCTCCGGGCGCAACGCTGCCTTCACCGTATCCACGTTGGAAGTATCTACACAATCCACGGAAATACCATTCTTGTGACTGATCATGTTCCACAGTCTTAATGTTCCGCCATACAGATCATCAGTAGCGATCAGATGATCTCCGGGAGAAAAGATTTCCATCATTGCAGTGATTGCCGCCATTCCCGTAGAAAATGCCAGTGCCTCTGTTCCCTGTTCCAACAGAGCAACCGTCTTCTGCACTTCGTCTCTGGTGGGGTTGCTGCAGCGGGAATAATCATATCCCGTACTCTTCCCCAGTCCCGGATGCGCATACGCCGCATTCTGATAAATGGGCATGCTGATGGCGCCGAACGGATCCTTTCTCTCATTACTTCCCTGGACACATATGGTCTCTGCTGCAAATGCCATCTTTTTCTCCTCCTATGTCTATGTATACTATATTATTCCCTTTATATTCCCTACTGTTCCAGTAGGTATAGTATATATTTATCATAGTACATAGAAAAAGTCAAGTTTCTATTCCATATTTACCAATAAAGTTTCATTTCTTTCTCAGCTTCCTGCTCTGAGATATTCAGTTTCAGTCTCACCTTTTGTAAAGTTTCTTCATAACTGGTATTAAAATCCTTGCACATTATAATAATTCCTTGCGCAACTCCCTGAGAAATCCCCTGCGAAATTCCCTGTGCAATCCCTTTTCTTGTATACTGATCAAATAATTCACACACCCTGATCTCATCCTCCTCTTTGATTCCCATTTCTTTTAATGCATCTCCGGTATCATCAACATTTGTATCTCCGGATAATACCCGTAGCATCTTAACTGTTGCTTCTTTATGAATCACTTTCCGGTCCGACCGATAGCCATCTCCCTCTGCAAGATAATCCACGATGATTCTCATATCACTTTGAAAAAGCTCTCGTATTTCTCTGGGTAAATGACGCATTTCCCAAACATGAAGTTGTACATCATCTACATACTTCCATATAATATCTGCAGTCGCCCCTTCTTCATCGAATAACCGTTGCAAACTGCATACCCCTTTCCACCTGCTCTTTCCCCAGTATAACACAATTTCTATCACAGGATATAGGCTCGGATTTTGTTTTTCATATTGTCTGCGGTATTCTCCACCTGCATACCCGGCCTTGCGCAATACCATGCCCTTATCCACCTTTGTCTGATTGGCAAATAAATACAATACCTTAGGCACCCCATTTACCACATGGTACTTTGCTACATCTTCCAATTGATTTCGCAATCCATTTTCTTTATCCAAGTAAAGACTCTCAGTAGCCGCCGACAACATTTCATAATCTTTAACCCTTCTTCTCCCTTCATGTAACAGAACATTAATTATGTCCGCCGCCACATCCGCATAGCTTTCAAAATTTTTCGTCACAATATCGTTTGTTTCCAATAGTTTCCTCCCTGTCCGATTGTTCTGTCAATCCATGAATTCGCGGCGATCCGCCATCGACTGCATCTACGCATTAAAACTTTTTCAGAATATTGCCTATATAGACTTTCTTAAGATGTGATTACTATAGCATACATATATTGATTCTGCAAGAAAATCCCGCCCAAAAACTCTCACAAAAACAAGGCTGCGGAAATTGGTTATTTTCCACAGCCCTGCTCTTTGTGCAATTTGTCTTTTCTGTTTTGAGCGCAAATTCTTTAATCCAGGTCAAACAGTTCCGCCGCGCTGACGGTCAGGCTCTTAACAGCACCTTCGGTTCGCTTGGATCCGTTGTCGTAAACGGTCGTAGCACGGATATAGATGGTGGCGGCATCCTGATCGTTAAGCGTCATCTTGCCGCTGCCGGAGAACAGGCCCATCTCCGATGCAGGGAATGCCAGCGTGTATACACCGTCACTGGTCACAGAATAATACGACGTACCTGTGACATAATAGTCCTTTCCACCTTCCGTAAAGTGATTGTCTCCGCCGGCAATCACATGTGCTCCCACTTCCGCTTTGGCAGAATTTGTCACTGTAAGTCCGGTCAGAGGCTTCACCTTCAGTGTGCCCTTGCCGTATGCGATCTCCATAGCATCCGCATCCGTGGACTCCTTGAAGAACTCTACCCGGATCTCCGTTGCCGAAGACAGGATGTTGTAATCGGTAGCCTTGAAATCCACCTGAATCTTATTGCTGCGATCCAGGATCATCTTGTTGGCAGCATCATACATCATATATACGGAGTCAATGGTGTTGCCGTTGTCATCCCGGAAAAATACGGAAGGTGCCTTGGTTCCGGCATTGTAAGCTGCTACCATGGTGTTCACAAACAGCTTCTTCTCCGCCATTCCTGTAGGCTCCGTATGTCCCGCACCGGAATACGTGACATTGCCCATGCTGTAAATATAATAGTTATTTACCACATCTTTGGGGCTGACATTATACAGGTTCACACCATTGTCATTGCCCCGTCCGTTGTTCCTCTCAGTCTGTGTCTTTCTGGTCTTGGCATTGTCGGACAGGTCAGACAGACAATACCATACCACAATATCATTTTTGCCGTCTCCATCCTTATCCAGCTCCATGTTCGGCTGCAGCCACTGATAATGTGTTGCCGCCACTGTCAGAGTCTGCTGTTCTTCTGTAGTGATCTGATAAGGATAATTAGTGATCTGTCCCTGATTTACCTGCGTAACGATCATATCAGGACCGGCACCGTCTCCGAATTCCTTGTAATCTCCCAGCACCGTGATCTGCCCCTGAGAGTTCGTTGTCTTATCCATACCCTGATAAAACAGAGAATTGCGAATCGGAAAATAGAAACTCGTATAAGACGTTCCTTCCCGCAGGATCGCATTGATCCGATTCTGCACATACCGGACTGTCGTATATTTGGTCGTACCCTCGATATTTCCGACCGTCTGATCACTGCTCCGGTCCGTTCCCGGCTTCCATGCCGTATCGTAATTGTACTGCGTGTCCAGAATATTGTAATAAGCATCATAACGCTTTCTCTGGGCATCGGATAACCTGTAATTGTTCCTCTGGTCATCATAATATTCCCTCAGTGCACCATAGCGGTCCAGTCCTACCGCCGCACGCATGGTCTTGTTGAACTCGTAGCCCCAGTACCAGCTTTTACCGCTACCGGCCGTACTGTTGATATACGAACTGCTGTCATGGGTAAACAGGACACTCTTGCCATCCTCAATATAATCGCGGATTGCTTCAGATACTGCCATATTTTTCAGGCTCTGATCCTTGCCTCCGAACTGATAATTGTCTCCAAATCCAAGGATCAGCATATCGTACTGCTGGAAAGTGGTGTATGCCGCATTGTAATAGGCTTCCGACTTCTGTTCATCGGTCTTAAGCTTTTTCAACTGATCGTCTGAAATCAATCCGTTGATAAAAGTTGAAGTCTTCACGGAATCAATAGATACATTAAATTCCCGGATACCGCTTAACAGTGACTTTACATCACTGTCACTTTCCAGATTCCACAGTGTCTTGTCATTAGATGCTTTTCTGTCGGACATCAGCTGCAATACCTGAATATCCACTCTGGAACCTCTGTCCACTGCCGTATAACCGGACACTGCGGTTCTCACCAGTGCATCAAAATTATCATAGAAGATCATCTTCCAGGGCAATACTCCCTGATAATCATCCGGCAGCACTCTGACTACCTTATAGGTATATCCGGTGCGCAGCTCGTAATGGCCACTGTCATTCTTCGCCACTTCCTTCCATTCCTGCCCGGATCTGACATACAGATTCAGTCCGGAAAGCTCCTCCGTGGAGGAAAGTGTCTGCCCGATTACATCGGAACCGGAAAAGCGACCGTCGGAGTTCTTATCAATATACAGCTTGCAATCATACGTCGTGCTCACCTGGGAGGCAGCCGCATCATTGGACAGAGCAAAAATATACTGCAGATAGAACTTACCGTCCGTCATCTTCAGGAACGCATCGTTGATACCGTCCCCGTTGTAATGCAGCTCTGTAGGAATATAATCTTCCCCAAGATTTTTCACCCATTCGATCTGCAGTTTGGACAGATTCAGATGGTTGCCAAAGCTTCTCTGTCTCTCTTCTCTGGCCGCCTTCTGCTCCGTTGTCTCCCGGGCTGCAGTCGTCAGCTGACTCTCCGCAAATACATTCTCCTGCCAGTATTTGTAATTGCCGCTTTCATCCGTGGACAAGGCAAACTGTATCAACTGGTAAAAATAGGAACTTTCGTCCACTGTTGCCGTATTGGCACTCACCTTACCGTCAATTCCCGTCAGAAGTGCATCCGCAAATACTACCGGATACCCGGCGGAAATATACTGCTCGAACTCCTTTTCTCTGGTGGAGTTCATATCGTTTCCGGGTCCCCGATACTGATTGGAAGTGTGACTCAGGGAATCATCCTTCAGACGGTTCTTGTTATCATCCGATTCATCCTTATAATCATACAGATCCCCGATATGCGTATAGATCAGCCCATTCATGGACCTGTCATTGTAAACGGTCTGATTGTTTTTCACATTCATGGTTCCGGTGCGGGCACCCACATAGATCATATCATATCGATCGTTGAGATCCTCTATCTTGCCAATGAACTCTGCGGAAGCCATCTGGGTAATGGAAATCCTTCCACCGTAACTGCTCTGCCCCAGAAATCCTTTCACGGAATCTGCAGATAAAGCTCCGGTTCCGAAATCATAACAGGGCTCCAGATCCAATACCGCAAGGCTGTCCTTTACCTGGCTTCTGTGCAGATACCAGTTCATAATATATCTGGTGATGGAAGCTTTGCTGATCTCTTCATTCAAAGTGACCGCCGTGGCATTTTCCTGTGTGATCAGAAAATTCTCGTAGCGGATCTCTTTCAGGACATCCGTGTAGATCCATGCTCTTGTCGTATCTGACTTCAGATCCGTCAGATAATCCTCTGCCGCATAAGCTTTGGAACTGTCGTTGTTCAGGTATACATTTTCGTTCAGGTATTCCTTCAAGGTATCCAACGTCAGGGTATCCGCATTTGCCGCCTGCATTGCAGACGCATAGGATCTGATATTTCCCTCTGCCGCGCTTTTCAGCGTATCGACACTTACATTTTCCCAATAGGAATCTCCCTGACTTGCGATTGCGTTTGCCACATTGTCATCCGACACCTGCAGCAGAGTCAATGCCAGTTTCGTCAACACTTCATTGCTCTGGGTGCTGTTCTTGGCATAAAAATTATAATCCATGATCACCGGCACTCTGGCTGCAGCGGTTCTGATCCCGCTGTCGTCCACACCAAATGCCAGCTTTGCGATCACGGTTGCCGCAGAGACCATATTGGACGGCTCTGCCCCGTAATTTCCCTGACCGGAAAAATAGAACAGATCCACATCTGCCAGATCAATTCCACAATAAGAATCCTCCGCTGTAATGGAAGCATCTGCCAGATCAGCCAGTTCCTGCAGGGTAAGTGTTGTCACTTCGATCTTCAGTGTATCGATATCGTCTCCGGTGGCTGTACCACTCTCATAACGACTGGTACCGGACAGATTCAGGACATTTTTCTTGAACCATTCTTTGTTGTAGAAACCGCCGTTATAGGCAATAGTCTCCGTAGCATCCTCTCTGTCATCCCCTACAAAATCATAGCTGTTGGCGGTGTCAAAGCCCGCTTCCCCCTTGTAAGTAACCTGAAGGGAACCCGGTGTCACCATAGTGTAGCTGCCGGCCTCATCCTTACGATAGGTATCGATCAGACGGTAATCACCGTTTTTGTCACTTACTGTCATTGCAGATACATAATAGTCGCCGTTATCATTTGCTGTGAAATCCACAAGATAGGCACTGGCTATGGTCTCAAATGTATATGCCTTCGAAACATCATCCCATTTTGCCCAAAGCTGTGCGCTATCCGGCTGTGCATGATCCAGGATGTAGAGATTCTGGGTAATATCTCCGGCAGAATAGGCTGCTATCGCATCTCCTCCGGATGTCGTGCGTGCCTGCACAGCAGTACCTGCATCATTTCCGGATACCCCTCTGGACGTAGTCTTTAATCCATCTGGCAGTGCCGCATCGGTACCGTATACAATCTGTCCGAGATAGGTATAAACGGCAGTCTCACCCGTACCTATCTTCTGATAGATTGTCCTGTCCACATAATCTTTTGCCTGAAAACTCGTTTTATCAATAGCGGCCAGATCCGTCTCCGAAATTGCATATAAGCCCTGCGCATATCCCCTGGCGCTGTCTGAACCATTGATAATCGTAGTCTCCAGTCCGTTGCTTCCTCCGGTAGATCTATGGGAAAATACCGGAGTCACGCTTTTGGCATCCCGGTTACTGTCTCCAGCGGCCTCCAATGCACTGTATCGGTTATAACGTTCTCCTGCTGCTACCGTCTCCCCATTGGCAATCTCACGATAGACCGCATCGATCTGTTGGTAATTGTATCTGCCGGATCCGTCCTGTCGGAATACAAAGCGTCCTCTTACGTCCTCGGTTCTGGAAGCTCCGGTGCTTTCGCTGTAGGCAGAAAAAGTAACCGGACCTGTCGTCGGAAACTTTGCAGCATCCAGACTGTCCATAGCTGTCTGGCGCTCTGTGGCTGACGGCATCTCGGAAAGCTTTCTGCCCTCAGATACCGGCTCCTCGCCGCCTGCCAGATAGCCGATCGTGGCATTTTCCTTCGACGGAACGATCTCCAGAATATGGAAAGTACCATCAGAAGAAGCTACCGTATCCTGTACCAGTTTTTCAATACCCGGAAGGGTTCTTTCCTGCGCACTGACCTCCATAGAGCCATAGCTCTGACCGGCTCCGACGGCCAAAGCTATGGTGAGGATTCCTGCTATATACTTTTTTGAATTGCGTTTCCAATTCATGGTCATTTATTATCCTTCCATTCCCACCACTCCGGATTCTTCTCTACTTCCAGTAAAAGATTTCTCTTATGATCCGGATATCGTTCATCATAAATGGTCATAATTAAATAATCATTTTCTTCATGTGCGCCAATATCAAACTGTACCTGCGAAAAAGGAAGATGCATATTATCAATTTCTGCAAATTTCGTGTTGGAATCCAACGGAAGTTCTCCCTGGAAATATCCTGCCAGTTTTGCTGCTCTATGTCCTTTCTCTCTTCCAGACTCAAAACCATACGCATGCAGATCATAACGATTCGTCCAGGTAGGTCTCAGCACCGTAATCACATGCTGATCATTGGCAAATAAGATATCCACTACCGGCACCAGTATTACCGTTTCGGCCACTAATGTGGAATCATCCGGGCTCCATGCCTGAAGCTTCAGACGATATTCGGTATCCCAGGAAATATAGCTAAGTGCTCTTACCTCTGTAGATTCTCCCGTATTTTCTGTTGTCAGATAGCCTTCCTGATGAACATTATCATATGCTCCGTCATAGACTTCAAAACCGACCTGATATGATTTTTGTATTCCGTTCCATACCTTGAAATCATTATTCAGCTCACTGGGAATATCTGCAAATCTCCAATTTACTTCCCCTTTATAATTTCGAATCTCGCAATTAATTTTTCCATTACGGTTTAATACAAACTGACTGGAGTAAATATACGGTTCCTTCGCGTTTACAACCGTCTTCAGGGGAGGGATTGTAATATCGATTTCTCTGGTAATCTTAATATCTGCTGATAAAGCTATCACCGCACGTACACGTACTACCGTATCCGTCATATTTCCACATTCCAGTTCTGCCTGGAACTGTCGACCATCAGAATCTGTCAAACCGGTTATTTTGTAATTATTGGCATAATCATCTACCACACTCCACTCAATCTGTGGATAACCATTTCTGTAATCCGCCCAGGACGGCAGACATTCAATCAATGCCTTATAACCGATCTTTTCCGTACTTCCTTCGGTAAAATCATATGTGGTCAGATTCCTGGCAATCAGTGTTGCATCATATTTTCCGTCAATGTTGGTATAGGGTAATACCGATACCTTTGTGGATGCAGACATTCCGGGATCCGCCACGGAAGTACAGGTTACCTGTAGCACAAGTGTTCCGGTCGGCTCATATCTGTCAGCCGTCAAAAGACCGCTCCCATTTATCGTGGTTCCTGCCTTAAGTCCAGTTGCGTCCACTCTTGCCACGCTCCAGGTCACCCCGGCATTTTTAGCCTCTTCTGTTCCTTCCATAGTATAAGAGTACTGCAGGCTGTCCCCCTGAATCACCGAAGCATCTTTCGGTTCTATATCCAGAGAATCCACCATATGCTTTTGTACCGTTACGGTAGCCGTTGCCGCTATGGTAGGATCCGCTACGGCGGTACAGATTACTGTCAGAATATTCTCTGCTATGGTCTCATCCGCTGCCACACTCAGTTTACCGTTACCGCTGATGGTACTCTTACATGCGTTGCCATCCTGATAACTTACGGCCCAGGTCACGCCCTGAGCAATGGCTTCCTCGTCTCCGGTGATCTCGTAATCGAAGACGAAAGCCTGTCCCTGTTTCAGATCTGCGTGATCCGGAATGATACGGATGCCGCTGATCCAGGAATAGATGCGTGACGGCTCGGAGCTCAGATCATTTCTCAGCTTGATGGTCTCGGAAATATTATAGGACTTGTCCTGATAGGTAAAGGTCATGTTCAGAACGACTTTCCGCTTATCCAGTTCACTGAGGTCCACGCTGAAGCTGCTGACATGCTCTGCCATCAGTGCGGGCTTAGATACGTCAAAATCTCCTACCACAAGTTTGCCCTCGGCATCCTTGCTATTTGTCACCTCATAAAGATACACCTGATTGGCATCGGCATAATCCGCTCCGGCACCACCCTGCCAACGGATCATATAGCTGTTGTCATTATTGATCAGACGCAGTTCGCTGACGCTGGCATTGGTTACCTCCAAGCCATTGACATCCTTCGCCACATTGCCGTCCATATCCACAGCTTTCTGATCCGTCAGATTAGAAAAGCTGATGCCCTTCTCCACATCTATGATCAGATCGATCATCTGGTTGGCGGTCAGCTGGGCTTCTTCCTGCAGAGTCAGTTCCTTGTTTCCCCGCATATAGGAATTGTTGCCGGCGATCACGAATGCTCCCACCGCACCTGCTACTATGGTCATGATGGCAAGAGATACGATGATCTCTACCAGAGTAAATCCTTTCTTACCAATCCCCATGGTCAACCTCCTTACTTCGTCAGGATCTTACCAGTCTTGCCGACCGTTGTGATTTCTATGGTTCTCGTTCCGTTGCTTACGACGATTTTCTGACAGTACTCCTTCAATACACTGCCTGCGATACAGGTATTCTTCTCAAAGGCCCCGGATGCACGGTTAAACACCAGATGCAGCCCATTTGAAGATGAAACATAAGGTAACAGGCTGTCGGATCCCTTCAGTTCCGTCAGGGAATATCCCGTGGAATCTCCCTCAAAATATACCTTTATATCAATAGGTTCTTTTCCCAGTACCCTGTTGGATACCTCCACATCTCCCTGCCGGATCTGTGCCGTATATTCCTTGGTCGTATCATTATAGCCGATAACGCACTCCACCTGATTCTGTTCTTTTCCGAGGGTCAGCACTCTGGTCCGCTCCAGTGTTGTCACAATTTCGTCCGCACATTTCCGGACTTTCCTGCCGGTCAGGGAAGTAATGGATGTGGCCATCACACCCACCAGCACCGCCATGATCGCAATGACAATGATCAGCTCCACCAGGGAAAAACCACTGTTGTTATTCTTTCTGCCAGTTTTCATAAACTATCAAATCTCCCAGATTTATATCACTGTTCTTATAGGACTTACCGTTACTGCTCAGGTAACCGTCTCCGCCATTTAAAAAATCTACCACATGATATTCCTGTGTCTTACCGGCAGCATCTACGATCGTTCTGGAATAGGTCAGGGCATGAAGCACCGCATCCCGGTCAGGTTCCACATTGACATTCTGATCCAGCGTGATCGTTCCGCCGGACAGGATCGTTCCCTGGAATTCCTTTGTCACTTTGACATCTCCGGTGGCAATGATCAGTCCACTGAACTCGCCGAATCCGGCTTCCGGATAGGTATAATCACCCTTTACAATAACTGCCTTATATCCCTGCTCCGCAAGGCTTCCTGTGGTATTGCCGAAATATTTTGACTCCACCTTATTTCCGGTACTGCCGTTTAATACAGCATGGAAGGTCGTTATCTCCCCTTCATTTACCAGATTGGTATAAGCATTGGCTGCATCCGTCTTCTCCGAAGGAAGCAGCTGCTCATAGACATCGATCATCTTCTTGGACAATGCCTGGAATTTCAACTGATCCGATGCCAAAAGTGCCTGATATCCTGCATTGGCACCATCACTGGTCAGTGTGGCATCCAACAGCTTCTCCTGACTTCCCGCAGCCGCACTGCTGTCATACATGGCCACATTGCCTGCCAGATGCATGATGTACGCTCCGTTCTGCTGTCCACGCACCTGAATGGCTTTGGTATACAGACCGGTATAGGCTTCCATGGTCTGCTGGTTGGCACCGTAATAATCCTGAAAATACCGGTTGGCATTGGCTCTCGCGGTATCAGAGGTGCTGTCAAAGCTTACATAATAATACACCAGCGTGATCTTGCTGTTGATCCGCTTGAAAATCTTCTGGATATTGTTCTGGGTCAGTCCGTACTCGGCCAGCGTATGACCATTCAGGGTAGCGGACGGAATATTCAATGCCACTTCCGTTACATCCGCCTGGTCCCTGATCTTGTCCTTATACTGCTCCAACGTGATCGGGTTGCTGGCACCGTTTAACACGGTCTTGCCGGAAGCATCCACACCGATACACTGCGCCGGAACGAGGTAAGCCAGCTGGTCACTCTTCACAGCGATAGACTGTCCCATCATCACATCCTGTACTCCGGTGTTGCTCACACCATCCTCACTGGTAATTCCATCCTTGGCTTTCGTCAGAGAAATGTAAGAATTTCCCGCCAGCGTAAGATTCTTCAATTCATTCAGATAGATCTCCGTATCCGTGCCGTTGACCAGAATGGCGCTGCTGTCCACGCCCTTTCCATTACCGAAGCCAATATACTGTCCGGCATATTCTCCGTCGATCTGTGCTCCGGCGGTAAATACATTCCGCTCTCCGTTCATCCTGAGGTCTCCGGCCACATATACGTTGTTTCCCTGAAAGCTCAACGTTCCGTTGCTTCCCGTATTGCCCGGAATACCTCCGTTCATGGCAATGGAACCGGCCCATACTTCACCGTACTGATCTGTGGTAAGTGTGGCTCCTTCTCCCAGATATAAGTCGGAAGCCATCACCATACGCTTGTCTTCGTTTGCATTGCCGGTGGTCTCTTTCCATTCCACCGTCACACCGTTACCCTTGCCGGACTCTTCGCTGCCCACGATAAAACGGTTCGCATAAAAGCTGCCACCGATGACATTGATGCTGTATAGCGCAGGATTGGAAGGAAGCGCCTGAATATTCTCCTGTGCCACCATGGAGATTCCCGTAATAGAAGGCAGCGTCACTGCCTGTGCAAAATCCATATCCGGCATCTTCACCCGGATATCGGTCTGGATCACGGACACATAGCCATCGGTATCCGTATAAGTCACTTTCAGACCGCAGAAGGAAAGTCCGTCGGTGTACAACTGAAAACGTCCGGTAGGAATATCCGTGGTCTCCACTCTCTCCTTGTTGCCCGTCACCGGATCCGTTGTCATTACATATACCTTCAGACTGCCGCTGCTGTCCAGAGCCATCCGGTACACTACTTCCCCGGAGTCATTCAATGTCTCTAGCACCGTCCCCCGCTTTATCTCCGAAGACAGGCTGTTGAACAGCTTGGTCAGATCATAGTTGTTGATATTCATACTTCCTGTCACTGCATAATAATCCTGCATATCCTTCAGGAAATAATATCTCAGTTTGTTCTGCTTCTCCTCTGCGGAGGTTGCCTCATAATTTTTCAGGACCAGTTCATAGGCACTTCCGACAGAAGCGGACACCCGCTCTCCCATAGCCGTCCGGATCTCATCCAGCACAGTCTCTGCGGAGTAAAAGTTGTCCTTCGCCTTGAGATTGTTCACCTTCATCTGATAGTTCAGCAGTGACATATACATCAAAACACTGGCTAAAATGCCAATAAAGGCCATGGCAATGATCACAACGACCATTGCTGAGCCCTTATTGTCCGTTCGTCTGTGGAATTGTCTTACCCTTGAAAATATTTTGGGATTTCTTCCGCATATCTTCATGTTTCTCGTCTTCCTTCCGGTATCTCCTCTATCTTGCGTCCGTCAGATCATTCGATCACAGTTCCCGTCATGGTAAGTACGGGGGACTGCACTCCGATCATATCTTTTACATACACCTGTACCCGCATGTCATAGATACGGTTGCGTCGCTCCGTCGGTGTCAGACCGCCGTCCGCACCCATAATATCCTTCGCCACGTCTCCGGTAGCATTTCCTGCCGCACCGGACACGCTGAGATCATTGAAAATGTATTCCGTATTGCTTCGCTTCACCAGATTCGTCCGCAGTCTACAGGCGGAATCAATGCTGGCTCCCGCAGAGGACATCCAGCCCGGCCAGGTCTCCCGCAGTTCAAATGCCGCTTTGTAATTGTTGTCCCAGGAGGAATACGGGTTAAAGCCGGTACTCTCATCCGCAAAACTGTCTATTCTCTCCGCTGACGGAGTCTGCTCCACCAGAAACAGATTCGTCTGTACATTCTTCGGGTTGTTCACGATCACTTTATCGACTGCAGAAGTCACTATGCTCTGGGTAGCCTCCACTCTGGGCTGCAGGCACACAATAATATTGGCCAGCTGGGAAATGATCTCCTCACTGTCCACCGGGTTCCCACTCTCCTTCTGTTTCTTAAGTTCCGCCGCTTTGGCTCTTACCGCCTCTTCGTTGGAAAAGATCACATAATCCGTACCGTTCTGGGGGTAGTCTCCGCTGATGCCTGTAAGGATGGCGGAATTGCAATGATAGACTGTGGAGGCCGTCACCAGATACACATCTGTCTCTACACTCTCTCCGTCTCCCAGATCCAGCAAAATACGGCTGCTGTCTATGGATATTTCGATGGTCTTGGTAGTATTCCTGGCAATCTCCATAACGTCTCTGCCGCCGGAATACGCTTCAAAATAACCGTAAGCCTCCTGTGCGGCATCTTCCGATTCGGAATATACCGCATTCAGATTGCCTGCCAGGTTCTGGATATTTACAATATCCTTCTCATTCAGTGCCGTGTAACCGTTAGGATCCAGTGTTACTACCACATCATAGGTGCCGGAAGTCGTCTTCTCATCCCGGAAGGTATATTGCCAGATACCATCTTCTGCTGTGCCGTCTCCGTCCACATCCAGAGAAGCATCCTTCTGCACGCTGTTAGTAAAGCCGGTAGGGGTTGCCGCCTCATAGGTGTCTGCCATCTCCTCCAGTGTATGTGCTTCGAACAGCTCCATGACATCCTCTGCGATGGCCGTGGCATGCATGGTGTTGCGGGACTTGGCATTGGTTCTGGCAGAAGTCACAAAGCTGTGCAAAAGCGGCACAACGATGATCGACAGGATCACGATGGCAATCAGCAGTTCAATCAGAGAAAAGCCTTCGTTATTCAGTTGTCTTCTCTCCGTGTTCTTCTGCATGTGAGTCGTCCTTCCTGCTTCTGACTAATACCGGTCTCTCCGCACTCCGTGCTCCCGAAACCGGACAACCATTCGCATTCCGGACTATCGTCCTCCTGCTCATGACTAATACCGTTTTCTCCGCACTCCGTGCTCCCGAAACCGGACAACCATTCGCACTCCGGACTATCGTCCTCCCTGCTCATGGTTGTTTGATTTGCTAATCATAGCAGTATCCTGCCTGCAAGCAGTCGTATACTGCTATGATTGCAAATCTATTATTCCACGTTTCCGAAAATAGTGTCTACGCCCATCTGCATATCCGGGATATAAGGTGAACTGTATACCTTATCGGTTCCCAGCAGATAATAGGTGTTCATGGTCATGTTGCCGGTGAGCATTCCGTCGGTCTCGTTGTAGCTGATGCTGACGCCCTGGATGCTCTCACGTTCCTGCTGATTGTAAATGTATCTTACCAGTCCTTTGAAATCGTCATAGGTGCAGGAAATGCTGATGCTCAGGGGTACCTCATACATATGGGTATCTGCATAAGCAGTACCGTCCGTAGATACCGGACTTGCTACCGTCGTTGCGGCAGCTGCTGTGGTATCTGCCGCAGCATCTGTTGCTGTCGTATCCGTGGCTGCTGTTGCATCCGCAGTCGTCGTTGCCGCATCCGCTGCAGGAGTATACACCACCTCTGCTTCGGAACCGAATGCAATATTTGCCACCTCGGTACGAGTATAATCTTCCAATGTCTTTACCATCATAATGCTGTCTTCCGGTAAGATATCTGCCGGGAAACGGTTCTCAAAATTCGTGATATAGGACTGCATCTTCTCAGTAGCCTCAATGTAGTCCGCCTTACGCTGATCTAATATCTCCAGCGTTGCCACCTGGGATGACAAAGTGGCATTCTCCGCCTCAAGAGCATCTGATTTTTCATTAAATTTGGAATATACCAGAAAATACGTACACACAGCAATAAGAACACCGATCACTGCGATCAAAAGCTGAATTTCACTCTTTTTAACCTTCATCTTCCGCTGCCTCCTACTGTGCTGTCTGGGTATCGGCCTGCGCCTCACCGCTCTCTTCGGTCTCGTCCGTCAGATCCTTATAGCTTCCGGTGATGGAAAATGTCACCGCAGATTTGCCGGTCTCATCCTTGCTGTCCGTAATATTGCTGATCTCTACATCATCAATGCTCTTCATGTTACGGATGTTCAGAATCGTTCTGGCTGCCGCCGCTTTGCCTTCCACCGTCACTGACATGCTGATGCCGGTCTGGTCGGAACTGAAGCTGTTGGTATAGAAGCTGTCCGGCAGTATCTGTTCCAACTCATTGATGAACTCCACCAGATTCTCATTGGGAGTCTGGGTATAAGCATATAAATATGTGTATTTATCATACTGGGCTTCTGCCGCCAGATAATCGTTATATACTGCCTGTGCCGGCTGCAGCTCCTGTACCCGGTTCTGCAGATACACATTCTGCGCCACATTTCCCAGATATCTGGTCACAGAGGTGGCTGCCATGGCGATGGACAGGATCACTCCCAACACCAGTACCGCCACACTGACGAAGGTATAATTCGTGCCGCTGACTACGGTCAGTCCCTTGGACTTCTGGGTGCTCTTGTCGATCAGTCCCACGGGGGCGAGCACCGCACCCAGACAGGAAATATAGGCTGCGGGTCTGGTGGAACGGATGGCCTTGCTCATGCCGATCTTGTCATCCATCTCGGACAGGGTATGTACCTTGCGCTCCAGACAGTTGGTGAACAGCTTGCTCATGCCGCTGAAGCTGCCGCCCAGACCGGTAACATAGGACTTTTCAATGGGATTTTCACTGTTCCTGGAATCATAGAAGTCAATGACACGGCTCACACCCACGATCAGAGGCTCCAGCGAAGCGGTGATCTTCTGTCTTGCTGCTGTGACCTCCACATTACCGGCATCCTCATCTTCCCAGCGTCCGGCATTTTCTTCCCAGACTTTGTCTCCCGGATGGAGCACTCTATTCAGACATGTTTTCTTCTGGAAACGTTCTACCGCACTCATGGGATTGTTCACGGCATAGGCTCCGGAAGCGATCATAGTATCAATAGCATCCTGCACACCATAAGCCACCGTTCTCTGTAATAACACCTTACCGGCGGAAAGCACGGTCACAATGGTGCTGTTCTCATCGATTTTGATGACCATAGTAACTTTTTCGGACTTCTCATCGCGGAGAATCTGGTATAAGCTGTTGCTGCTGTAGTCGAAGCACTCCACCTCCCAGCCGCACATCTGCGCCAGCTGATAATAGCTGTTTAAAAGAGCCTTGGGTACGGCCAGAGCCATGACACGAAGCTTGCCATTCTCTGCCAGACCGCCTGCCAGATAATGTCCGATCTCATATTGGGTCAGATCCACCGGGAAATAGTCACTGGCATTGGTCTTCACCAGTGCCTCGATCTTGTTCGCCTTGACATTGGGAATCTGTACCTCACGGCTTGCCACTCTGGTAGAAGAAATGGTAAACAACACTTTCTTCGTACGGATGCCGTTCGTTCCCAGTGCATTCACCAGATGGTCTGCGTAGTCCTGTGTCGGCTGCAACATACCATCCACCACGATGCCCTCCGCTGTCTCCACTGTCAATACCTTGTAGACCTTCGGCTTCTTCACCTTATAGTCCATCTCGCAGATCTTCGTAAAAGAGTTTCCGATCTCAATACTCAATACGCGATTGTTCATTGCCATATTTCTACCCTTCCTCTTCCCGGTATTTATCGTATTTCAAAAGCCTTCCGCCATCGCGGAATCTTTGAAGAACTTTCTGAAATCATGTTCGAAATGCGGATATCTTTTATAAGTAAAAATGCAGATACCACTGTAAGAATTCATTGCCCCACAGGACAGCGACTGCCACCCCTGCGGAGAGATATGGTCCCATGGCGAGGACATGTCCTTCGCCGCTTACTTTCATACGGATCAGATGGATCACGGAACCAATGATACATCCCAGTAAAAATGCAAAAATGATCAATTTCCAGCCGAGCAACAATCCGCAGACCGCCATCAGCTTCACATCACCGCCGCCAATGGCTCTGCCACCGGTAGCGTAATACAGAATAAGTAAAAATACACTGACACACAGGAAGCCGATCAGGAAATCCAGCCACTGTGTATAGTGGAAGGCTCCATGGATCAGCCCCAGCGTCAGTATAAAAATGTTAAATCCCACAGGGATCTCATATGTTCTGAAATCAATCACACTTAAAGCAAGAAGTGCACTAAACAACAAGCAGTAGACTAGGGAATCCACGCTCATCCCATACTTCCAGAATACGAGCAGGTACAGCACTCCGTTCAGTGCCTCGATGATGGGGTACTGAGCGGAGATATGTGCCTTGCATTTCCGACATCTGCCTCCCAGTACCAGATAGCTGAACAGCGGTACGAGGTCGTACCACCGCAGCTGGTAACCGCAATTCATGCAGTGAGACCTGGTAGTCACAATATTCTCTTTTTTGGGGATACGGTAGATCAACACATTGAGGAAGCTACCGATCACGATTCCATAAAGGAAAATCACTATGTAGAGAAGAATTGTTGGGAGCATGTCAGGTGCCTTTCTCTTTATTTATTTGCATCCTGATAATGTCCACTAGATGTAGCATCAGGATAAATTTCCTTTTCAGCGCCGCTCGCACCTAATGTGATATTCTTAACGCCATCTTTATTGTAGGTTACCGTCCAAGAATAAGTGCTATCAACCTTAGAAGAAGGAATAGATGTTAAATTGTCAATTCCTGTAACAGCTCCAGGGCCTGTTAACGTTGTATCGCCGGTCGGTTTAAGCTGTCCATCTGCAATTGCCACATTTACAGCTGTTGCTATTTCCTCTGCATTCTGAATATCTGTGGAAATCTTAGAATTCTTAACATATTTCAGATACTGAGGTGCTAACACACCAATCAGAACAGCCATGATAGCAATAACGATGATCAATTCCACAAGGGAAAAACCTTTGTTTGTTAAGCTCTTCTGTTTCTTATTCATAATTACATTCTCCTTTTTATGTGTTTTTTAATTTCAGGGTAGTAAGTTTCCGCCCCATTTATTAATTATCGTTCTGTCCCTACACAGAACGGATAATCCAAAATTACAAATTGTCTAATGCTGCATACATAGATACCATAGGTGCCATACATGCTGCAATCAATCCGCCGACTACGATTGCCAGTACAATAATGATCATAGGCTCCAAAGCAGCCATCAAAGACTGGATTTCCATCTCTACTTCTTCATCATAGTAGTCTGCAATCTTGTCCAGCATTTCTTCCGTACTACCGGCTTCTTCACCGATGCGAATCATCTGGTATACCATAGGAGGAAACAATCCACTCTCCTGTAATGGTCTGGATAAGGGCATACCAATAGTAATTTCTTCTCTTGCATCCTGTAAGGCTTCTTTAAAATAGATATTACTCATAACTCCGGATACAATATCCACAGCTTCAATCAACGGAACACCTGCACCCATCAGGGTACTCAGGGTTCTTGCCATCATAGCAGCTGCCGACTTTACGGTAAGTTTTTTGAAAATCGGTAGTTTCAAAGCAATCTTACCAAATACATGCTTTCCGGGATTTGTACCTGCAAAATACTTAATTCCAATCACCGCTGCAACAATAATCGGAATAATAATAAACCAATAATTTTGTATGCCATGGCTCATTGCCACATAAAATTTAGTGATCCACGGCAAATCCGTTCCTAAATCAGCAAACATATCCTCGTAGGATGGAATAACCTTTACCAACATTACAATCGTCACGATCACAGCCACGATACATACCACAATCGGATAAATCATTGCCTTTTTTAGCATTGCCTGTGTCTTGCTGTTTTTTTCCAACTGCACCGCCACTCGGTCGAGCGCCGTTTCCAAGCTACCAGATGCCTCACCCGCAGCCACCATGTTCACCATGATCGCCGGGAATACCTTCGGGTGCTCTGCCATGGAGTCTGCCAGGGTCTCACCCTTTTCCACGCTGATGCGGACTTCCTTCAGTGCATCCTGTAATCTCTTGTTCTCTGTCTGTTCGCAGAGCATTTTCAGGGATTCGAGGATGCTGACGCCCGCTTTGGTCATGCTGACGAACTGGCGGCACATGACGCTTAGATCCCTGGCCTTGGGCCATCCGCCGATCTGGATGTCGATGTCTTTCGTCAGGAAGCTCTGTTCTCCCAGATCGATAACGGTCAGCTCCTGCCTTCTCAGTTCTGCCATTGCCAGATCTTTGTTATCCGCTTCCAAACTTCCCTTTACTTCTTTTCCAGCCTTTGTGATGGCCTTGTAGCCATAGGTTGCCATGTGCCTTCCCTCCAATTACGTCTCTATCTTTAACTGTCTCCCCAACTATGTAAGACGGACCCCGGTCCTAGAAAGGCCCAGGTTTTTGATAAATTTTTATAAATTTTGATAAATTTCTATAAAATCTTGCGGTTTTTATAAAATTATACGTCAAATGATACCTTTACCATCTCGGAGAAGGAGGTGGTGCCATTCAGTACGTAGTCCGTGGCACTCATACGCAGGGTATGCATTCCTTCTTTTAATGCTTCTTCCTTTAAGATATCGGCACCCTCCCGCTTGCTGATAATGGTTTTCAGTTTCGGAGTGATCTGCATGATCTCATAGACACCGATACGGCCTTTGAAGCCGGTATTGTCGCATTTGCTGCATCCACAGGGCTCGTAGATGGTTACATCTTCCTCTTCCCTCATGCCCATGAACTCTTTTTCATCCCTGGTTGCCTGCTTCGGCTTTTTACAGAAAGGACAGAGTCTGCGTACCAGTCGCTGGGCGATAACGCCGATGACGGAATCTGCGATCAGGTAGGATTCGATGCCCATATCCTCCAGACGGGTGATGGTGCTGGCGGAGGAATTGGTATGCAGGGTACTTACCACCAGGTGTCCGGTGATGGACGCCTGTACGGCGATGCTGGCGGTCTCCTGGTCTCGGATCTCACCGATCATGATGATATCCGGGTCCTGTCGCAGGATGGAACGCAGTGCCGTTGCGAAGGTCAGGTCGGCTTTGTTGTTGACCTGTACCTGATTGATACCGTCGATATTTGCCTCGACAGGATCTTCGACGGTGATGATGTTCACGTCCTCTTTGTTCAGCTCGCTCAGTGCGGTATACAGGGTGGTAGACTTACCACTTCCGGTAGGTCCGGTTACCAGAATGATACCGTGAGGATTTTTCAGGATATAGTCAAACTGTTCTAATTCGTAGGGCTTGAAGCCTAACTGGCTCTTGTCGCGGTTCAGCGCACTCTTCGCGGCAAGACGCATTACGACCTTTTCCCCGTATACGGTAGGCAGGATGGATACACGGATATCGTATTCCACACGGTCTACCACCTGGGTGATACGGCCGTCCTGCGGCTTTCTCTTCTCGGAGATATCCATGCCGCCGATAATCTTAATACGGGCGATGATGGCAGACAATACATTGACACCGTATCTCGCTCTCTCATACAATGCACCGTCGATACGGTAACGGACACGGATGATATTTTCCATGGGTTCGATATGGATATCGGACGCACGCTGGCGGACTGCTTTTTCGATCATATCCTTTACCAGCATTACGATCGGGGAACTGTTGATGTTCTCCTCCGTGGCGATGTCTTCCACCACGTCCAGTTTCTTCTCTTTGGCGTAGGCCGCCAGTGCCTCGGTTACTTCCTCCTGACCGAAATATTTATCGATGGCCAGCATGATGCTGCGGGTGGTGGCTACTACGGGCTCTACCTGGAAGTTGGTGATGATGTTGATGTCATCGATGGCGTTGTAATCCAGGGGATCCGCCATGGCGACCATGAGAACGTTGAAGTTATTTTCTTTGTAGGCGAAGGGAAATATCTTGTTCTTCTTCAGGACGTTGACCGGTACCAGATTCAGTACTTCCTTGTCCACATTGACGCTCTGGAGATCGATCATATCCAGATCCAGCTGGCGGCTCAGTGCCTTCGCCAGATCATCCTCCGATACGATGCCTTCATCTACCAGGAATTCTCCCAGCTTCTTGCCCTGACGATTGGGGTTGTCCAGTGCCTGCTGCAACTGCTCTGCCGTGATCACCCCACTGTTTACCAACAATTCACCTAAACGGACTTTTTTTCTGCCTGTTTCCATAAACTCTCTCACCCATTGCTTTTGTCGATAATTGGAAATATGTGTGAAATTGTAGTATTTTTTGGCTACAACTCACAAATATTTTGTCTCAATACGGAAATATTATAGCATATTTTAGATTTATGTAAATTGTTTTTAGTACTTTTGTTTCAATTTCTGAGAAAAACATTTTTGTTGCTTTCTCTCATGTTACACGGTACAATTATTTCATTTTATTTTAAAAGTTTCTAAATACGCCAATTCTTCGGCGAATTTTCCCAACATTTATTGACTTCACGTATTATACGTGTTACCTTAAGAAAGGAGAGATAATCCATGCGTTTTCGCGAATTAGAGCGAATCATCCTTGACGATGGCTGGGTTTTGTCTGATATCAGAGGAGATATTCCTTTGCGAGTTGTTAATTCTATTTTTAAACAGGCTGGACTAAAATAATATGGAACAGCCTCTGAAAGGAGTGATCTTATGAATTATATATATCCGGCTATTTTTTACCCGGAAGCGAATGGGAAATACTCTGTCATTTTTCCCGATCTTAATGATCTCGCCACCTATGGTGACAGTCTTGCAGATGCCTTTGCCATGGCACAGGAAGCATGTGCACAATATCTGTTTACTTCTCTGAGAGACGGCGATGCTCTTCCCGCCCCTACTGCAATTAATGCAGTGAAATCTGACGATCCCACCGCATTCATAAATCTTATCTGTGTTAATTTGGATAATTATGCCCGTGCCTATGATGACAGGGCTGTTAAGAAGACACTGACTATTCCGGCGTGGTTAAACACTGCCTGTGATAATTGCGGTATCAATTATTCCAAAGTTCTAAAGGACGCTCTCATTGCCAAACTGCAACAAGTGCAAATGTGACCGTATCACAAAGTCACAGCGTATTCACTGTCGTACATTTTCTTCAGATTTTCCACGCTGTTATATTTTTCACCAATGCAGAATTCCTTGGACCAGGTCATGTAGTAGGCCCAGGGAATTCTGCTTTTTTGCAGAAGTTCTATGTCCGGGAGGTAACCGATCTCTGCCAGTGCGGTAATCTTGTTCCGGGAGGTTGCGGTCACCAGCTTTTTGTAGGTCTCCGCATAGTCCGTAGGCAGATATTCCGGGAGGTAGACATCCATGGACACCACATCCACGTAAGAATCCCCGGGATAGGCTTCCGGTACGTCGCTGTTCCATACCCATAGGAGGTTATGCAGGTCTTTCTCACCTGTGTAATAATCGAACATCAGGTGATACAGGTTTCTCGCCACTTCCGGGCCCTGCGCTCCCCACCAGAACCAGGTACCGTAGGATTCATGGAACGGGCGCCAGAGAATGGGAATCCGCTCTTCCTGAAAGCGCCGCAGGATCTCCGCAATCACATCCATGTCATGATAGAATGCCGCTCTCTCTGGGGTTCCCTCTTTCAATACTTCCTTTGCATCAAAATCCGTGTGTTCGGTATAGAAACTCTTGTCTTTGCCTTCCAGAGGCGAGAACCAGTGAAAGGTAAAGGTGAGAATACCACCATTCCCGGCTTCCCGCTGTTTTCTGGCCCATTGCAATGCCGTCTCCACGGTCCCCTTATTTTCTTCCACTTCCCGGATGCATTCCGGGGAAGCATCTTCATAATTGATATTCGGAGAATACGCCAACAGTTCAAAGCCCCGCAGCTTCGGTTCCTTTCCGGTGACCTGCCTGATGTAATCTATCTCTTCGCAGGGAATGGTCTGGGTATGCTGCCCGGTGATGATCTGCTTTCCCGCTACAGTATGAAGATAATTCCATAATTCTACTGTTTCTTTTGTTGCCTTCGGATCTGCTGTTGTCATCTTTTCTTCCTTTTCCATTTTCATCTTCATACCCCGCCCGCAAAAGCAAGAGGGTACAGAGACTTTTATTTTGTCTCTGTACCCTCAGTTTATGACATTCTGTCGCTTATCGCAAGTATTATTCCGGCTTTACCTCATGGTAATCGGCATTTGCTGTAGAACCAGTCTCTTCAGACTTTGTTTCCTTCGCAAATCCCTTAGCCAGCATCTCATTGATGTCCAGTCCGGTAGACTCCTTGATACCATCGGTAACCTGGGTCACGGTGGTCATGATATCGCCTGCCAGCTTGCTGGAATCGCCACCGAACATCTTGATGGATTCTACATTGGTGTAGCCCTTGGCCACTGCCTCTGCGATCTTGGGCAGTTGCTCGAAGTATACCTTCAGAGTATCCAGCTCCATCTGCTGTCTTGCAGCGTCGCCGTACTGCTTCATAGCTTCTGCCTTTTTCAGGATACCGGCTGCCTCTGCCTCTGCCTTCGCCTGGATAGCTTCTGCTTCCGCTTTACCTTTGGCTGCTACGGCTGCTGCCTCTGCCAGGCCTGCTGCCTTGACTGCCTCTGCCGCCTGCTCCTTGGCGAATCTCTCTGCCTCGGATTTTGCCTTTTCTGCCTCTGCCTGTCTCTGGATCTCGAATAGTTCGGCCTCCGCTCTCTTCTGTCTCTCATACTGCTCGGCATCTGCCTTCTGCTGTGCTGCGTATTTGTTTGCTTCTGCGGTCTTCTTGACCTCAGCTTCCAGAGCTTTCTCCTTGATGGATACTTCTCTTTCCTTTAACTCCAGTTCCTTCTCCTGACGGGCCAGATTTGCATTTGCTGTGGTGATCTCCACGGTCTTACGCTGTTCCTCTTCCTGGATCTTATATGCTGCGTCAGCTTCTGCCTTCTTGATATCGGACTCTTTCTTCAGTTCTGCTTTCTTGATGGCCAGTTCAGTCTGCTTCTGGGCAATCTCGGTCTCTGCGATGACCTGTGCATCGTTGGCATCCTTCTGGGCCTGTGCTCTGGCGATGGCCACATCTCTGTCAGCCTGTGCCTTTGCAACGGAAGCATCCTTCTGGATCTGGGACATGTTATCCTGTCCTAAAGCAGTGATCAGGTTGTTCTCATCTTCGATCTTCTGAATGTTACAGGACTCGATCCAGATACCTAAAGCGTTCATATCCTTCTGCGCCTTTGCCTGTACCTCATCACCGAAAGTCTTGCGGTCATTACACAGTTCCTTCAGGCACTGGGTACCGATGATCTCACGCATGTTACCCTGTAAGGAATCGGTCAGTGCATCGCGGATCTGATCTTCGTTCATGTTCAGGAAGTTCTTCATGGCTGCGTTAGCCATCTCGGTGGTGATTCTCTTGTTCGCATCCGCACCTGCCACGACTTCACCTTTCGCATTTACGGTGACATCTCTCTGGGTCAGGACTCTGACCTTTGCCACGGCGTCGATATCCACACCGATGAAATCCTTGGTAGGTATATAACCGTTGGTCTTGATGTCGATACTGATCTGCTTCAGGATCAGCTCATCCTTCTTCTCCAGAAAAGGAATCTTGATGCCGGCACGTCCGATCAGGACCTTGGGCTCTCTCTTAATACCGGAAATGATGTAGGCTTTGTTCGGTGACGCCTTCACATAACCGGATGCCAGGATGGCCAGGATGGCAATGGCCAATACAATAATTGCGATAATACCAATGTTAATTTCCATATGTACTCCCTCATTCTTTCTGCTTTTGTAATATATGAAAAGCTACTTGTATGGTATGTATTTTACCATACAGGCAGCCTTTTATATAGATAAATTTTCATTCTTTTATGAAAAATAACTGTGCAAAAAGTGCACGATACATCATCTTATTTCTCTGAAAAATCTATAAACGGTAAATTATAGGCATTATACGGCGATGCTGCCGTAATCTGTGAAATAATGGGTCTCAAATATCCCAGCAACAATGACGGGGCATTTTGATTCAATAATTTTTCTATCATTCCCATATTCAGACTATCCGGCCATCTGAATTCCGCCATTTCTGTTGCACACACATAGAACGGATCTGATGCCCCCTTTTTCCCAGTTTCCAAAGTAAGGCTGACTTTTGCGCTGTTATCAACCTTGCTTCTGTCAATCTGGATTCCCATGTTCACCGCCATCTTTACTTCTTTATCCCGTCCGTTTTCAAAATCTTCATTAATGCAAAATTCCATTTTTGTCAGCGAGGGATTACTAAACTGAAATGCACTTTCCATGTTTCCTCCTATGCTGCCACCAAGATCATTCCATCACTTGTTGTGTTTTCATATACCGATGTTTTCTGTGTATCCACCACCATTTGCGCCCGATTTTCATTACTACTGTTTGAGTAGAAAAATTCTTCTTTTTGAATATTGACCGTCCATGTAACCTCTATATTACCCAGACTGCATTGCGGCTTTTCTTCTAAAAAGCTTAAGTCCAGATCCTTAATTTCCGCATCATACCCATTATCTCTTTCCGTGATTGTAATATTGTTATCAATCCGTTCCAGAACGCTCCTGTTATATAGTAATTCCTCTTCCGTTGGGCGATAAAGCATATACGCAAGTCGAATAGCATCGTTGCCATGGAGTACAATGTCTCCAACTCTTTCCTCATTCATATATTTTCCCTCCTATTCATATATACTGTCTATGTATTCCGTAAATTCTTCCTTTTTCTGCATGCAATCTAAAAACATTGAAACAGTAACACCATCCTGCTCCGGTGTATTATATACCATTTTGCGAAAGCCGAGTTTTTCATACCACATAACCAGATTTTCTCTGGCATCTATCGTAATTACCCTGACCGGCCAGTTGGCAGCCAATAATTCCACATTTTTTATTATTGCCTGAATCGTAGCCGTACCAATCCTGTTATGTTGATATTTTTCGTCTATTGCTATATAACGAATATGAACAGCCGATACTTTCCGGTCCTTAATTTCCGGATCATAGTCTGCTATCTCCGGAGGAAAATCGTCTAATTCTATCTCCCGAAACATTATCATATAATATCCAAGAACAATCCCCCTGCCACTAATGCTATAACCATATGCCTGTTGTACTATGGTAGGATAATATGAATTTTTCACATATTCATCTATGGATGGAACACCACATGTAAAAGAAGTATTTTCCACTTCTCTCGTGACCTTCCGATATTGTAAGTTTCCCATTTTTGCCCCTTTTAATCGTGCCAGTACACAATCTGACTTTCACTAGTAAAAAATGCCCCAGGAATTTGTTCTACTCATCTTCTGAGAAACTTACATCCTAGAGCATTATTTGACATGACTTTTCTATATCTGTTATATTACATTTCTTTTTTACTACTGTCAACAAAATTTAACCCAGATTTTTCAGATACTCCATAAAGTTCTGCTTGTTCTCCAGTGCCGTGGTGGTGGGTCTTCCGAGATCTTCCCTTGCTCCGATACCACATTTTACTTCGATAAAGGTCAGGGTCTCTCTCTCTTTTGCAGCGGTCAGTTCCCGGTCCAGTTCCTCATAGGTGGTAACGGATACTGCATGGGGATAACCGCAGGCCTTTGCAATGGAGACAAGATCCATATCGGCTGCCACGGTAGGCATACCGCCCACGGTCTCATGGGCACCGTTGTTGATGACGATGTGCACCATATTTTCCGGGGCCGTGCTGCCCAGTACTGCCATGGAGCCCATGTGCATCAGCACTGCACCGTCACCGTCCACGCACCATACTTTCGTACCCGGCTTCTGTACTGCCACGCCCAGAGCGATACTGCTGCTGTGTCCCATGGAACCTACGGTCAGGAAATCATACTTATGGCTCTGTCCGTTGTGTTCTCTGATCTCGAACAGTTCTCTGCTGGCTTTGCCCGTGGTGCTGACAATGGGATCCTCGCCGGAAGCCTGCACGATGTGGCGGATGATCTCTTCCCGGATCATGGGATTGTCATTGCGATACTCCACCTTTTCCTCATAACTGAGGGCACCCTTCCGGATCACGAACGCTACATCCTCACCACGATCCAGCTCCTTGCGGAACTCCTGCATGGCAGCACTTACTTCCTCTTCCGTTGTGTCTTTTCCGATGACAAAATAGCGGATTCCCATATCCTCCAGCAATTTCAGGGTCACTTCACCCTGGTAGATATGCTGGGGTTCGTCGTGGATCCCCGGCTCACCGCGCCAGCCGATGACGAAGATCATGGGGATGGCATAGACTTTATCGTTCAGCAGGGATGCCACGGGGTTAATGATATTGCCTTCTCCGCTGTTCTGCATGTATACTACCGGGACTTTGCCGGTAGCCAGATGATAGCCGGCGGCCAGTGCCGTGCAGTTGCCTTCGTTCGCCGCGATCACATGATGCTTCGGATCGATCCCATAGGTGTGCATCAGGTAATTGCAGAGGGCCTTCAACTGGGAATCCGGCACCCCGGTATAAAAGTCCGCATTTAAAATTTTCGCAAAGTTTTCTGCTTTCATGTAAGTATTCCTTTCCTGCCCCTGTCAGTTAAATTTCGTCTATTAAAGTTATAATATCTTTGATCGGCATCAGTCTGCTGTCCACTTCCTGTGCCCTGTGATACCGCAGGATGTCCTCGGCGGTCTGCTGCATGGCGGGGAAGGCACTTCTGGTCAGCTGGTTCGCATAGATCACGATATTGACGCCGTGGGCGGCCAGTTCGTTTTCCGTAATGCTGTTAAAGGAAGACGGCACCACCACGATAGGTGTCTTCGAATCCTCTGCCCGGAATTTATCACAGAATTCCAGAATCTCATCCGGGGATTTCTTACGGCTGTGGATCATGATGCCATCCGCTCCCGCTGCCACGAAAGCTCTGGCACGGTTCAGTGCATCTTCCATGCCTCGCTCCAGGATCAGGCTTTCGATTCTGGCAATGATCATGAAATCATCCGTCAGCTGTGCCTTTTTGCCGGCTGCGATCTTGGCACTGAAGTTCTCGATGCTGTCCTGGGTCTGCACCACATCGTTTCCGAAGAGGGAATTTTTCTTAAGTCCGGTCTTGTCCTCAATAATGATGGCGGAAACACCCATTTTTTCCAGTGTTCTCACTGTGTATACGAAATGCTCCGTCAGTCCGCCGGTATCTCCGTCAAAAATAATGGGCTTCGTGGTCACTTCCGTCACGTCATCAATGGTACGGAAACGGGAAGTCATGTCCACCAGCTCGATATCCGGCTTGCCCTTCGCCGTGGAATCGCACAGGGAGCTGATCCACATGGCATCGAACTGATCCAGCTCGCCGTCATGCTCCACGATGGTCTTCTCCGCGATCAGTCCGGTCAGGCCGCTGTGAACCTCCAGTGCTTTGACAATGGGACGGATCTCAATGAGCTGGCGCAGGCGCTTTCTGCGGTATTCCGGCATGGCCAGCTTTTCCTTGATCCTCGTATCAATTCTTTTTACTTCTTCATTATATGTATAAGGGACATCTATGATCTCGCCGCCGTATGTCTTCAGCAGTCCTTCCACGTTGTCACGGATAGCCTTCAAAGCTCCCTCCTGCCAGTTATCCCCATGGATCACGTAGTCAGGGCGCAATTCTTCAATGACCTTATCATACATTACATCATCCTGCACGACCACATTGCTGACTTCCGGGATATCTTTTACCAGCTGCATACGCTCCTCGAAGCTGATGGTGGGAAAACGGTTAAAACGGATCATTGCCGCATCACTTAAGACGCCGATGGTCAGCTCGCCATATTTTCCGGCTTCTCTGATGATATTGCGGTGCCCCTCATGAATGACATCCGTACAGAAACAGGTATATACTCGCTTCATTTGATCCTATGCCTCCTTATATTTTGCCGGAATCTGAATTTTATTGACTTCCAGTGCTTCTCTGAACACTTTGAAAAAGGCTTCGATATCCGGTCTGTCAATCGCACCCAGTGCACACAGGCGGAAGGTATTGGTAGTAGAGATTTTGCCGGGGTAAATGGTAAATCCCCGCTCATAGCAATAATCATGTACTTTTTCAAAATTCCAGTTTGGATCATCGGGATACTTCACAGACACAACCAGTCCCGACTGCCATTCTCTGCGGATCACATCGTGGAATCCCAGTGCATCCAGTCCCTCATGGATAGCTTCGAAGACTCTGGTGTGTCTCGCCCACTTGGCTTCCTCGCCCTCTGCCCAGTATTCCTTTAATGCCTGGATCGTGGCGTAAATGGTCTGTACCGGCGGAGTAAAATGCATCTCCCCGGTTCTCTGGAAAAAGTCATACTGCTGATACAGGTTACAGTAATAAGAGCGCTTCGGATAGTCCTTCGATGCCTCTAAGACTGCCCGGCTTCCCACGACAAAAGAAAGTCCCGTCATGGCCATGAGCCCCTTCTGGGCGGAAGCCATACAGAAGTCAATATTGTCTTCTTCTATATGAATGGGACGCATGGCGTAAGTAGAGGTGGTATCCACGGTAAAGACAGCATGATATTTATGAGCAAGGGCTCCGATCTCACGGATCGGATTGAGAATGCCGGTGCCGGTCTCGTTATGAGTGGTATGTACCAGGGCAATGTCCGGATTCTCTCTCAGAGTCTGCTCCACTTTTTCTAAGTCTGGCAGTTCGTCCACCGGGAATTTCAGGTCAATATAGGGAAGTCCGTAATACTGGCATACTTCCACAGCTCTGGTGCTGTAGGCTCCGTTATCCACCACCAGTACTTTGCCGCCCTCCGGCAGCAGGGAGCTGATGCAGGCATCAATATTGATGGTGCCGGATCCACAGAACAGGACGCTGGTATACTTTTCCAAGTCTCCATGCACAATTTTTACAAGGTCTTCTCTGAGCCCCTTCATCAATCCGCCGAATTCTTTCTCTCTGGGACAGATGTCCGGCACGACCTGTGCGTATTTTACGGTATCAGTGGTGGTAGACGGTCCGGGATTCAATAAAATATTTCTTTTGACGGGTTTTTGTATCAACTGCTCCATTATGGGATTCCTCCTTTTTTTGTTCACGTTCTTTTCCCAATCGTTCATTAATTTATGATATGTTTTAATTCTTTGAACGGTTTTCATAGGTTTTCGGCTAAAATAAGTACACAAAATGTCTGCGTTCCATTCGCAGACACTTTGTGTTAAATATGAACATATCATAATACCATTCGCACAAAATAGCAATACTTATTTTTCCTTAAACATCATACGTCTTGTCGATGGCTTTCAGTTCCCGGAAAGTATCGATCTCGATAATGTCATTTTCCTGGCATTCACGTACTTCTACCTTATAATGCTTCTTGCAGAATACCAGAGGCACCTGCTCCCAGTAGCGCTCTTTTCCGCCGGGTTGCTCATAGGTCATCTTGATATCGTCTGACAGCTTGTGTCCATCCTCTTCGTTCCAGTAAGAGATTCCCACCATCTGCCAGCAATCCAGTCCGCCGACCTTCTCCTCTACGATGACGCCGTCCTTCACTATGAAGCACCAGTCATCGGTTCTGTCCTTTTTAATAGCCAGGAAATCAGAGGTGTAATGATACTTGGTAATGATCTTCGGATTGGAGATCAACAGATCCGCCTCGAAGACATAGGCATTGGAAAGCATATATCTGGCCACCATGGCGGAGGAAATATTGTTAGCTTCATTGTAAACCGGATTTTCCAGGAATCTGATCATGGGATATTTGTACAGCAGCTGATCAAACTGCTCTGCCAGATACCCCCGGACAATATAGATTTCATTAATCCCGGCATCCAGACAGGCATCGATCAGTCCGTCAATAATACGCTGTCCATGCACACGTACCAGTGGTTTCGGGGTGTTAAAGGTAATGGGCACCAGCCGGCTGCCGAATCCGGCTGCAATGAAGATGGCGCGTTTTGCACGGTAAGGCTCCAGTGCGGAGATTCCGGCACCTGTGATCTCTCCCTCTGTCACATACTGTAATTCGGTCAGTTCCTGCATGACACGGTTGACCGTTCCCAGAGAGTGTCCGCTCTTTTCTCCCAGCTGTCTCTGGGATAAAGTACCTTTTTCCTCTGCCAGTATCGATAAAATATCAAATTGTTTTCTTGTCAGTGTCTGATTCATCTTCTGCTTCCTTTCTTTTTTCCATTCTCCATGACCATCGTCCTGTTTCTATCGGAATTATCGAATTTCCGTTAAGTCATATGGTGTTGTCTGGTATACATAGTAATTGAGCCAGTTGCTGTAAAGATTGTTACAATGAGATCTCCACTGTAACAGAGGTCTCTGCTCCGGGTCATCGTCCGGGTAATAATTATAGGGGATCTGAATGGGCAGTCCTTTGTCCAGATCTCTATGATATTCGTTGTTCAGTGTATAACGGTCATATTCGGGATGGCCCGCTACAAAAATCTTTTTGCCTTCTTCCGCCATTGCCAGGAATACGCCGGCCTTCTCCGATTCTGCCAGGATCGTCAGATCCTTACAGGCATGAATGGCCTCCGACGGAGTCTCGGTATGACGGCTGTGCGGAGCCATGAAAATATCATCAAATCCCCGGACCAACGGAACTTTCCGGTTGGATACCTTATGCGCATAGACGCCGAACAGCTTCTGGGACAGTTGTCTCTTGTTGATTCCGTAATAATGATAGAATCCGGCCTGTGCCGCCCAGCAGATATGTAAGGTGGAGGTCACATGGGTCTCCGCCCAGTCCAGGATCTGACAGGTCTCCTCCCAGTAATCCACTTCCTCGAAGGTAATATCCTCCACCGGTGCTCCGGTAACGATCAGTCCATCGAATTTACGATCCCTGATCTCATCAAAGGTAGTGTAAAATTTGTTCAGATGGCTGGCCGGGGTATTCAGTGACACGTGGGTCTTGGTGTTCATGAAAGTGACATCCACCTGCAGCGGTGTATTTGACAACGCCCGCAGCAGCTGCAGCTCCGTATCCTGCTTTACCGGCATATTGTTCAGGATCAGTACCTGCAGGGGACGCATGTCCTGATGTACCGCACGAAATTCGTCCATGACGAATATATTTTCATTTTCCAGTATCTCTTTGGCAGGCAGATCATTTTGTGTTTTGATAGGCATTTTATTTTCCTCCGGGTCTTTCTTGCTTATTCCTCGTAAGGAATATTATAGGTTCTCAGAAATTCCTCTTCTGTCAGAATGGGAACCTGTAATTCTTTTGCTTTTTTATTTTTCGATGATGTAGATGTAATATCATTGTTGATCAGGCAGGTGGTCTTGCCGGTGACACTTCCGGTCACCTTGCCGCCTTTTTCCTCAATGACCTCTTTCAGATCATTCCGGCTGGCATAATGGTTCAGGCTTCCCGTCACCACGAAGGACATTCCTGCCAGTGTCTGTGTACTCTCATCGATCTGTGGTGTCTCTATCGTCAGGATTTCCTTCAGATGAGCTATTTTCTCCAGATTTTCCGCATCCCGCATATAATCCGTAAATGCAGATGCCAGCACCTCTCCCACACCGGGAATGGCACTCAGTGTTTCTTCGTCCGCTGCCTGCATTCGTTCCAGATCGTAATCAAAATACCGGCACAGCACCTTTGCATTGGCCACGCCGATTCCTGCGATCCCCAGTCCGTAGATCAACCGGGGCAGCGTGGTATGTCTTGCAGTCTCGATACTGTCCATCATATTCTGATAGGATTTTTCTCCGAATCCTTCCATTCCGGTAATGACCTCCTTGTAACGGTCCAACCGGAACAGATCCGCATATTCATGGATAAAACCCTGATCGATCAGCTTCTCCAATGTTGCCTCGGAGAGTCCGTCAATATTCAGCGCATCTCTGCTGACGAACAGAGTGTAGGATTTGATCTCCTTGGCCGGGCATTTCTCATTGGTGCAGTACAAAGACTGTACCTCATTCATCTGTCGGATCTCCGTGGGCTGTCCGCACACCGGACACACCTTTGGAATCTCCACATTATCACTGCCTGTCAGATTCTCAGCGATCTGGGGAATGATCATGTTGGCCTTATAGACCGTGATATGGTCTCCGATTCCCAGTCTGAGGGATCTCATGATACTGATATTATGCACGGAAGCGCGGCTCACCGTTGTGCCTTCCAGTTCCACCGGCTCAAAAATAGCTACCGGATTGATCAGACCGGTACGGCTGGCGCTCCACTCGATCTCTTTCAATGTAGTCTCCCGCAGTTCATCCGCCCATTTGAAAGCAATGGAATCTCTGGGGAACTTCGCGGTTCTGCCCAGGGACTGTCCGTAGCTGATACTTTCATAAGTAAGTACCAGACCGTCGGAAGGAATATCGTAGTGCTCGATCTTGTGTTCAAAATCTTCAATGGCAGATAAAATGTTCTCTTCCGTTACTGCCACATGTTCCACCACTGCAAAGCCCTGCTCCTGCAAAAAAGTAAACTGGGCTTCTTTGGAATCATGAAAATCCACACCATCCGCCTTTACCAGCGTAAAAGCAAAAAACCGGACATTCCGTCTGGCCGTGATCTCATTGTTGAGCTGCCTCACAGAGCCGCTGCACAGATTTCGGGGATTCTTGTATTTTGCCTCTGCATCTGCGATCTCCCCGTTGATCTTCTCAAAATCACTGTAGGTGATCACCGCTTCTCCCCGCAGGATCAGTTCTCCGGTATAGGAAATATTCAGCGGAAGATTCTTAAAAGTACGGGCGTTATTTGTAATGACCTCACCGATCTCGCCGTTGCCACGGGTAACCGCTTTTGCAAGTTTTCCTTCACGATACGTCAATACAATGGTCAGTCCGTCCAGTTTCCAGCTGAGAATTGCAGGATTGCCTTGCAGCCAGTCCCGCAGTTCTTCCCGGCTTTTCGTCTTGCCCAGAGACAGCATAGGACTCTCATGGCGCTCCTTGGGAAGCTCATCCACCGCTTCGTAGCCTACGTTTACCGTAGGACTGTTGGCCAGGGTAACGCCTGTCTCTTTTTCCAGTTCCACCAGTTCATCATAGAGCTTGTCGTATTCGTAGTTGCTCATGATCTCCTGATCCTTGGCGTAATAGCTTTCGGAAGCTGCATTCAGTTGTTCTACCAGATCTTTGATCCGGTCTATTTTGGAAGACTGCATCTTGTATTCCTGCCTTTATATATTTTAATTGTGATTTAACATTCCGGTGTCTCTTTGAAGCTGTTCCAGCTCTTCTCCGGTGACCTCGCGCCACTTTCCCGGCTTCAGATCCCCCAGCAGAATGTTCATGATCCGGATTCTTTTCAGCGCTTTTACCCGGTATCCACAGGCTTCACACATCCGCCGGATCTGTCTGTTGACTCCCTGAGTCAAAACGATACGGAAGGTAAATTTTCCGATCTGTTCCATCTCACATTCTCTGGTAGTGATGTCCAGATCTTTCAGATAAATACCTTTCGCCATTTTCTCCAAAAAATCGGGTGTTATTTCCCTATCTGTCTTTACGATATATTCTTTTTCATGACGGTTGGCGCCCCGCATCATGGCATTGATCAGATCTCCATCATTGGTGAGCAGGATCAGGCCTTCGGAATCTTTGTCCAGACGTCCCGCATAGGTCAGCCGTTCCGGATAGCGGATCATATCCATGATCTTTTTCTCTGCATGAGGATCTCTCTCCGTGCAGGTCACTCCCACCGGCTTGTAAAATGCCAGTACCTTCTGTGTCTGTTTTCCCTGCAGAATCTTCTTACCCACCTGCACGGTGTCCGTTTCTTCCACCTGCTGTCCCATTCCGGCCACCTGACCGTTGACCAGTACTTTTCCCTGTTCGATCAGCTTATCCGCATCTCTTCGGGAACATACACCGCACTGTGCCAGATATTTATTCAGACGCATTCTATTCCTCATTCCTTTCCGAAGCCCTTAACTTCCGGGCTACAGACACACGGCCGCAAGTATATGTTTTCACGCTTCCACACCGTCTGCCGCTTCGAAGTCACTGAGACTTTTGACTTTGGGAATACCGTTTCCGTTTGCCACACCCAGCTTTGCGGTCTCATCTGCCAGCTCGTTGTATTTTACCTTCGAATGAGCCGGTACTTTGGTAAAGCGGATCTGAATCTTCTGTCCCCAGCCCCGCATGGTCTGGGCATATTTTTTCGTCAGATCATTCTTACTTTTCCAGGCACCGGTGACCCATTTCTCGATTCCTTCATAGTCGTAGCGGATCTCGATGGCTGTAAAGCCGCTGTTTAAGGCAAACCGTACCGCATACATGGCTCCCAGCATCTCTCCGGAGACATTCCGCTGTTTCAGAGAGTCCGGATTGTCACCATTACCGTATTCTGTATAGATGCGTCCATCGGGAAGAATAAAAATACAGCCGAAACCGTATTTTTTCAGTGCATCCTGATAGCTTCCGTCCACATAGGCCAGCAAGGTACCCTCTTCCGGACGATCATTCACATCCGCATCCTCCGGATATCTTCCCAATCCATTCCACTCTGCCATAATTCATCTGTCTCCTTATCGAATAAAGTTGGTCTTCTGCGCCGGTTCTCTCTCCGGGAAATCCACGCCCGCAGCTTTTCCTGCGGCAATGCATTTGAGCAGCCATGCCATATTGTTACCCAGGGTACGCATGGTCTGCATGCCTTCCAGATCCTGTTTTACCTCTTCGGGAGTATTGCCGTGTACCTGATTCCAATACTGGCTGGATACCACCGGCATACAGTTGATGGTAAAATATTTGTTCAACTGGTCAAAGGCTGCGGAAGCCCCACCGCGTCTGCAGCTGACGATGCAGGCACCGGGCTTGCCCTGGAACAGGGCGCTCTTGCCGTAAAATGCTCTGTCCAGGAAGGAAGTGATCATACCGGAAGCAGATGCATAATGCACCGGAGATCCGAAGACAAATCCGTCTGCAGTCTTCGCTTTTTCCACAAATTCATTCACGCCATCCTCCCGGAAACACTTTCCGTTCTTCAGACAGGCATTGCAGCCGATACATCCGGCGATGGGCTGTGTACCCACCTGGATGATCTCCGTCTCAATACCGTTTTTCTCCAGTGCTCCCGCTACTTCCTCCAGAGCTGTGTAGGTACAGCCCTTCGCATGTCCGCTTCCGTTTACCAGTAATACTTTCATTACTTTTACCTCTTTTTCTCTTATTGTTTCTCTTCTCTGTTATTACCACCCGAAATGTGGTATGCTATCTGATAGATTTTGATATCTTTATCAGCATTTTAACAAACCGGAAAGGATCCCTTATGAATCATCGCACCCGTTCTTATCTGCTTTTTGTATTGCTTATCGGCTGTATCTGTTATCTGGTATCCCATTTCGTGGTACAGCTGTATTTTGTAAACGGTTCTTCCATGGAACCGACCTACACCTCCGGGCAGCCGGTCCTCCTTCAGAAATTCGGTCTGCCGGACTGTCTGGACTATAACGATGTCGTTGTCATCCGCCACGAGACGCTGGGACGCGATATCGTCAAGCGGATCGTGGCCCTGCCGGGAGATACGATACAGATCACAGAGGGAATCCTCTATGTCAATGGGGTTCCCCAACCGACCCCCGATGGCTTTTCTCTCATGGAGGATGCCGGCAAAGCCGCCGCTCCCCTGACGCTTGCACCCGGAGAATATTTTGTCCTGGGTGACAACCGCAACCACAGCATTGACAGCCGCTTTGCGGAAGTCGGGATCATCCCCGCCGCTTCTATCGCAGGAAAAGTTATTACCGGTCGAACACCCTTCCGGTAGGCACCATAGTTGTCAGATCCTGTGCATGGCCTTTCTGGAGATATTCTACCATGTGTTTCTCGCTGCCGGGAGCATATTCCAGAAAACGTCTCTCTCTGGTATCTCCCTCTTTCCAGTCAAACACCGCATCGCTCTGCGCGCCATCCAGCAGTCGGACATACGCCTCCTGCAGGTCTTCGTAGCTGATGGGTGCTTCTGAAATCTGCATGGTATCGTGCTGTTCATTTCTTCCTTTGATCAGAAGCAGCGCTGCCTGCCGCAGAAAGTCCTCTTCCTTTTCTCCCATGCCGTTGTATCCGTGATCCGCCATTACGATCAGAGCGGTGTTGTCATAGGCACCACTGTCTTTCAATGCCTGAATATAATTTGCTGCCAATGTAATGGAAGCTTCCATGCTCTGACGGTAAGATCCCTGTTCCACACCGATAACATTGGCGTCCTTGTCATAGATAAAAGGTGCGTGGGCCCCGTTCAGATGGATGAACTTGAAACGGTTTCCCGTCTCATCCATCACCACACCCTGGGCTGCCAGATCCTCCTTGAAAGCCGTATTATCCGCAGTAAACGCCTTGGAATCCGAACCTTCCGGATGAGATTCCCGTAATTCATTAAAATAGACTTCTTTGATCACGCAGTATCTTTTCAGATCATACGGTGCATACCGGAATCCAACGAGCTTCAGCTCCTGCTTTGCCAGTTCCAGATAAGAAACGGGGGTGACCTTAGTAAAATAGACATTGTCAAAATTGTCCACGATGGAAGCATCCTGTGCACGGATATCATCCTCATAGAGATCGATCTGATAATTTCTGCTCTTCAGTTCCTTCCACAACGGTGCCTCTCTGTAGACTCTGTCCAGATAGTCCTGAAAAGATCCCTCATTCTCATACCATTCACCGGATAAAATAAAAGGAATAGCATTCAATGTGCTGGTGTAAGCTCCCGTGGTATTCTCAAAATAAGTAAAATCTCCAAAGATCTCCCGGTACTCCGGATGTTCCTCTAACAGTGAGGTAAACTCTCTGGAATCTGCCGTATCCAACACAAGGATCACGAAATTGTTGTCCGCAGACATCTCGAATTCTTCTTCCACGCTGACATGCAGATGCAGTTTGGAATGCAGTGCCCCGCTGGTAATCACGGTGCTGCATGCGGTAACCAGAAGCATCAGGGTCATGCATCCGCTGATGAACATTACCACATGGACAAATTTCTGCTTTCGCAGCACGATCATTGCCGCAATTACAACGATCAGCACTACTACCCAAAGAAGCAATGTATCTTTCCGGAGAATATCGTATTTGCCCCACCAGATTGAAGTTCCGTCCAATGGCGGCAGTCTGTCGATCATAAAATTCCCCTGGATATAGGTGCAGATAAAAAGTGCAATCCCTCCGGCCAGTGTGATCCGGTACACATATGGATGAATCAGCATAGCAATCAGATACAACACCGCCAGTACGGCGAAACAGGCTGCAAACATCCCCAGTGCAGTGATCAATAACGTGGAAAAATCAAACCAGAATTCCGCTGTATTCGCACAGTACAGATCGATCGGAGCATACAGAAACAGCAGGAAACTGATGGCCGCTGACACCTGCAGACCCGGTATCCAATTTTTAAGATTCCTTTTTTTCACCTGTTAAACTCCCTTCCGGTCAGTTCCATTCCGTCCAGATCCTGTGCATGTCCTTTTTGGATATATTCCACCAGATGGTCGGTCTCGGAGAAAGAATAGCGCAGATAGCGCCGCTCTCTTGTATCTCCTTCTTTCCAGTCAAATATCGCATCACTCTGTTTCCCATCCATCAGGCGCATATAGGCATCCCAGAGATCCACGTAACTGACCGGAGCCTCGGAAATCTGCATGGTATCATGCTGCTCTCTCATTCCCTTGACCAGAAACATCGGCGCAGGTCTCATCCAGACATCCCTGTCTGTTTCATCCCCCTGTCCGTTATAGCCATGGTCAGCCATCACAATGATTGCCGTATTATCATAAGCTCCGCTTTCCTTAATGGCATCAATATATTTTGCAGTAAGTGCAATGGACGCTTCCATATTCTGGCGGTAATCCCCTCCCGGGACATATTCCATATCTCCACCATAGATAAAAGGTGCATGGGCTCCTTCCAGATGAATGAATTTAAAGTTCTTCTGCTCCTGATCCATGACAACCCCGTTCTCTAACAGGGCTTCTTTGAAGGCCATATTGTCCTCTGTAAAGATTCCAGCCGTTGTGCCATCAGGCTCTGAAACCTGTAACGCATCGAAATAAATCTCTCTGGTCTCGCAGTAGCGCTTCAGATCATACGGTGCATAACGGAAGCCGACTAACTTCAATTCTTCCTTTGCAAGTTCCAGATAAGAGTTTGGTCTGACTGTTGTGTGATAAACATTGCCGAAATTGTCTGCCACACTGTCATCCTGAGCACGAATATCATCCTCATAGAGGTCGATCTGATATCCTCTGCTCCACAGTTCCTCCCACAAGGGGGAATTCAGATATACATCATTCAGATAATCTGCAAGCGGTTCCTGATTCTCGAACCATTCTCCGGATAAAATATAGGCCACCGCATTCATGGTACAGGAATAATTCCCCATCATATTTTCATAATAAGTAAAATCTGCAAAAATATCACGGTACTCCGGATGATCCTCCAACAGGGAAGTAAACTCTCTGGAATCTGCCGTATCCAGCACAAAGATCACAAAATTCTCGTCACTGGACATATTAAACTCGTTTTCCTCGCTGATGTACAGATGCACTTTGGGAATCAGTGCCCCATTCGTCAATGCAGTACTGCAGGCTGTGACCAGAAGCATCAGAGTCATACATCCGCTGATAAACATGGCAACATTTTCAAATCGTTCTTTTCTAAGAAAAATCGCAGCCAAAACAACCACCGCCAGAACAATTCCCCATAATATCAAGGTGTCTTTCCGAAGGATGTCGTATTTCTCCCACCAGATGGACGTGCCATCCAGCGGAGGCAGCTTGTCGATCATAAAATTGCCCTGGATATAGGTACAGATAAAAAGTGTCAGCCCTCCAGCCAGTGCGATCCGGTACACATACGGATGAATCAGCATGGCAATCAGATATAACACCATCAGTACAGCAAAACAGGCAGCGAACATCCCCAGTGCAGTGATCAATAACGTGGAAAAATCAAACCAGAATTCCGAAACATTCGCGCAATACAGATCGACAGGTGCATATAAAAACAACAAAAAGCTGATAGCCAGGGATATGAAAATCCCCGGCATCAGCTGTCTGCCTGTTATCTTTTTTCTCACAGTATTTTTACTCACACTTATTCTCCCTGTCACATTGTTGCATTTCTTTCTAACGATTATACTCTCTTCCGGTAGGAATCATGGTATCCATATCAGAAGCATACCCCGTCTGTATATACTCCTGCATATGATCGTCATCCAGGAAAGAATACCGTAAGAACCGGCGTTCTCTTGCATCGCCTTCCTTCCAGTCAAAGACCTCATCACTCCGCCTGCCGTCCAGCAGACGCACATATGCCTCCTGGAGATCCTCAAAGCTTATGGGTGCCTGTGAGATCTGCATGGTATCATGATGCTCATTTCTTCCCTTGATCAGAAGTAATGCACACTGACGCATCCAGGTAGCCTCTCCGCTTTGTCCCAGGCTTCCGTTATAGCCATGATCCGACATCACAATGAGGACTGTATTGTCGTAGGCTTCACTGTTGCGCAGATGTTCGACATAATCCATTGCACCGACCATCGTGGCCTGTGCGCTCTGTTCATAGGTGCCGTCCAGTTCATTGATGATATTCATGTCCTTATCATAGATATAAGGAACATGTGCTCCGTTCAGATGAATAAATTTGAATTTTTTGGAGGAATCTTCCACGGTAATTCCCTGCAGATCCAGCTGACTCTTAAATACATGATCCGATTCACTGCAACTGGTTTCCTCAGGTGTATTCTCTACCTGGAGCAGTTCTGCGAATGCAGCCTTTTTAAATGTACACATTTTCTTCAGTTCAAAGGGCGCATACCGGAAACCGATCAGCTTCAACAGTGGTTTCGCAAATTTCGTATAAGAACTCAGTTCGAAATCCACTACGTGAATGTTGCTGAACATATGCATCAGTTCGGTATCCATATACAATTCAGAATCACAGAGTTCCATATTGTAGCCACGTTCCTGCAATGTCTGAAACAGTGGGGACTCCTGGTACACCCTCTTGCCGTAATCATCAAAGGGTTCATCATTTTCATACCAGTCTCCTGACAGAATATAGGGAACGGATCTCTCTGTGCAGGAGTATGCTCCTACCGTATTTTCAAAATAGGTGAAATCACGAAATACCTCACTGTATTCCGGATGCTCGTCCAACAGTTCCGTGATCGTTCTGGAATCCACCGTATCCAGCAGAAGGATCACGAAGTTCTGGTCTTCAGACATCACAAACTGTTCGTCCGCACCATATTGATAATGTACTTTTTCCTGCAGTGCCCCACTGGTAAACACAACACTGACTGCTGTGATCAGCAGCATCAATGTCAGTCCACCGCTTAAATACATTACCGTTTTGGACAAAAGATCTTTTTTCAGGAAAATATACATGAGCACTACAACAACAAAGCCGATGCCCCAGAGAATAAAATCCTCTGTCCTCAGAAATGTATATTCTTCCCATCGAATCGTCGTTCCATCCAGGGGCGGCAGATTCCTGATCAGAAAATTCCCCTGAATATAGGTACAGATCAGCCCTAAGAATCCACCTGCCAGTCCGATACGGTACAGCACCGGATGGATCAGCCACAAGACAATATAGATCAGAAGCAGCACAACGGTGCTAATCAAAAACAGGCCCAGTGATGCCCTGATCAGAATTCCGAAATCAAACCAGAACTCGGATATATTACTGCAATACAAATCTACCGGTGCATATAAAAACACCAGGAAACTGATGGCAGCCGCCACCACGATTCCCGGCAGCAGTTGCTTTTTATCCCGCTTTTTCATGTCAGATTACTTCTCCTGCTTGTCCTCTGCTTGATCCAGCATAATGTCATCGGATTCTACTTCTTTGTTTCTGTTCTCATCGATTCCCAGACTCTTGTCGATCTTCTTCTTGGCCTTTCTCCAGTAGATACCGGCTGCAGCGCCTACAGCGATGACTACACCGGCTACTGCCTGAATAGCATAGTTCATAACAGAAGGGTCAATATATGCATCTGCAGTTCCGGAAAACAGTACTGCGAATGCTGCTGCAAAAAATGTTACCTGTGCGATCTTGCTTAATTTTTTCATGTTTTTACCTCTTTCTTTTACTCTTTTTGTATTTCAATTTTTATTGTTCTTTTGCTTTTTTGATCTGTTCCTGGACTGCCTGTACAATGTACTTTGCACCTACTTCGGCACTGTTGCCCAGATTGTATACATATTCTTCCACGAACTTTTCAATTCTGTCATGGTAAGCATCCTTCTGCTCCAGCAGATTTCTGACCTTGCTTTCGGTCTCCTCTGTCTTTGCAGGATCCAGACGGTCTCCGATGACATCCCTCATCCAGATATTGATAGGTACGGTGTCGATCTTCTGGTATTCCGGATTCATGACCTTCATGGGAGTATCCACGAACAGAACCGGCTTCTTGGTCGTAAAGGCATATTCATACGCGATACCGGACCAGTCAGTCACCAGCAGATCCGCCTCGAATACCGTGCTGTTGGATGAGAAGTCTGTCTGAATGTCAATATCCGGGTTCTTGGCATAACGCTCTTTCAGGCGATCCATCTTATCCTGCTGCAGACGCACCTGTTGAGGATGAGGACGTACTACCACTTCATAACCCTTACCTGCCAGATCATCCAGCATGCCTTCCAGACAGCTGTCCACGATATTGTCCTTCTGCCAGGAAGGCGCGATCAGAATATGCTTTTTCTCATGAGGCGTCTTATCCGCTTTCCTGTAATCTTCGATCATACGATCCAGCAGGCAGTAGCCCCAGTCGATCAGTTTCTTGGGCGGCAGACCGTAAGCTTCCTCTGTCTTGCGGATTTCCTCAGTATGATGCTTACCGACGCAGTATACGGTATCGTAGTGATCCATGGAACCGGTACGCATGGTCATATTCAGACTGTCCATACAGTGAGGAATATAGATATATTCAATATCCTTCCTTATATAGCTTCGCTTAATATGGAAGTTCTCAATATCCGGCATAGTCATGACCACTACGTCTGCATCCATCTTCATCATCAGTGTGATCAGACGTTTTTCTCCGATATAATACGCCCGGATCTTGTCTTCTTTTTCCGCCAGTGCAAAGATCTGATCTTCCGGATCACTGGTGATATAGTGGATAGTCAGATTGGTATGTGCCAGGAGCCATTCGATAATGCCCTGATAATATTTATAGAAGCCACTGCTCTCGGAATAAAATACCAGATGCTTGTTCACTACAGAGAAGAAACGTTTGAAATCTTTCTTCTCTCTCTTGGCATAGGGATTTTTCTCGAAGAGTTTCTTCTTGCCACCAATGGACTGCAATTCCTCCAGTTCCTGTTTGCTGGCCTCCAGTTCCTCATAATCCACATAATCCTTGGGATTGATGGCCCAGTTCAGCAGATACTGCTGTAAAATTGCGAACAGGTTGCTGGCGATCCAGTACAAAGCCACACCTGCCGGAACAAACCAGCCCAGATACAGGGACAGGCCTACCGAAAATGCCATCATACCGTATTTGTTCAGCTTGGACTGCTCTGCCTGAATGACATTGGCTGCATTCTGTGCCACACACAACAGCCATGCGGAAATACCGGCTGCAATGGGAACGATGATATCAATGCCCCCCACTTCGGAAGGTACCCAACTTAAATTCATGCCGCAGAAGTTCAGGGAAATTCCCTGCACCTGCTGTAATACAGACGCAATGTCCACACCTGCCAGTCCTGACTGCAATGCTGCGAACTGTTCTGCATAATTACCACTCTTGATCATCTCCACTACTGCCAGCTGAATAGAGGAGCTCTCCGGATTTGCTCCGGCCAGGCTGACAGCCAGGCCATTGAATGCCGTGATCACATCCTGTGGCAGATGAAGCAGATAATCCAGCGGGTGATAGATAACCTCTACCAGTCCCATCAGCAGAATAATCTGAACTGCCAGCGGAATCAGGGATGCCAGCGGATTGTACTTCTCTCTCTTGAAGATCTTGGACTGTTCGTCCGCGATCCGGTCTGCATCCCCGAAATGTTTTGCCTTGATCCGGTTGATCTCAGGCTGCATCTTTACCATTTTAATGGAATTCTTCTGTACCCAGACGGATACCGGCAGCAGTACAATCTTGCTGATCAAAGTGAACAGAATGATTGCCAATCCATAATTATGCACCAGATAATAGCAAAAGTACATTACATATCCCAGTGCTTCTGATAGTATTCGCATTTTAATTAACCATGCCTTTCTCAAAATCTGCAAAGTTTGGGCCGCAGGCACAAATTTGCGTGTGAAATTTATTTTCACACTGTTCTCCTTTTAGTCAATAGTACTAATTATAACATAATCGTATGTTTTTTCAACATGGAAAGCAATTTTCCGTTCAAAAAACAGGCAGAACCCTCTGTTATTATAACAGCAAATTTCTGCCTGCTTCCCTATTTTTCTGTATTCTTTGTTCTATTTCCGTTTTATTGCGTATTGTCCGTTGTTTCTTCCTCTGGCTTTTTATAGAATGCAAAATCATTCTTACCGTTCTTCTTCACCTGATACATGGCATCATCCGCACACACGATCAGCTGTTCCAGATTATCCGTATCCTTAGGATAACTTGCAATACCAATGCTGCCGCCGATCTTCCGCTTCGTACCGCAGAGCACCACATCCTTTGTGAATACCTGTCTGCACTGGTACGCTGTCTTCTCCACCAGCATATTCTGGCTGCTGCGCAGGATCAGAATAAATTCATCTCCGGCGAAACGGTATGATGTCAGTATCTGGGACTGCATCTCTTTCAGGCGGTTTGCCACCTGCTGCAGCGCTTCGTCTCCTGCCGTATGTCCGTAAGTGTCGTTGATCTTCTTGAAATTATCAATATCCAGCATCATGACGGTACAGGGAACCTTCGCATCGATCATCTGCTCCAGATCCTTCATGAATTTGCTGCGGTTCGGAAGTCCCGTCAGGAAGTCATGCTGTGCTGCCGCCTCCATAATTGCACGTGCCTGCTCCAGTTCCTGCAGCAGCTTTCGTCTGCGGTAATTATCGAAGCACACCCAGCAGATAATAACATTGAGTGCAGTGATAAGTATAAGTGCCGGTATCAAAGCCTCTCGGTTCCTGACAAAAAAATTCTCCCGATGATTTACAAATTCGGTATCTTTGGGAAACTGTGATGCCTCCAGCCCGAACTTCCGCATGACGTCTTCATCTACACAATAAATGTTGGGGCTGTCCTTTACCACATTGATCTCTGCACTGTCGGTACCATTTGCGATATCCATGGCCATCTGTGCTGCGATCTCTCCGGACTTATACATGGATACCACATTACCGCCCAGCAGTCCGTCACCGATTCCGGCCTCCACCATGCGGTAAACCGGTACTTTGGCATAATCCACAATCATACACAGCGCCTGGTCACTGGTATATTGTTTGCCACTGCCGTCCTTAGACATAACGATATAGATCAGTATCGTCTTATCATCCACCTTACTGATAGCCTGCTGCAATCTGGCTGTTTCCAGTTCCGCAGCATTGATCTCAGAAAATTCCAGCTCCGGATAGTTTTCCGCTGAGTTGTAAAAATTCTTCCGTTCTGCATCTGCGGTCACTGAATCATCCAGTATCGCCACTACTTTATCGGCTGTCGGATTCACCTTCAGCGCCATGTCTATGTTCTTCTCTACGGACAGTTTTTCAATAATTCCCGTCACAAGAGGATTCTCTGCCGCTTTCATGGCATATTCTTCATCGTTCACACCTTCGAAGACAACCGGTATCTCCGGGAACAGTTCTTCCCGGTATTCCATGGCAAACTGCAGCGCCGCATCATCTCCCACGATCACCACATCATAGGGATCCGTATTCTCCAGATGGTATTTCAGCATATCATGAAACATATTCAGCCACTCATCTGTCCGAAAACGCTTCGTGTCCATAAATTCATAGTCGATAGTGGTATTCTCGTCCACCCCCGCCTTGATTCCTTCGATCTGCGTCTGGACTGTGTCCCAGCCATAAGAATACGAGCTGATAAACAATACCCGCTTTCCCTGATTCAGATTCTGTGCTTCTGCCGTTACTGACACCGTCCCAATAGTCCCAATGCCTATGAGAACAGCCAGCGCAAACAGCCATGCTTTCCACTTTCTCATATTCCTTCCCCCTAATTCCAACAGGTATGCTACCGGGGTCAAAAGTCTGAACCCAATACCACGATATGAGGAATTACATTACTGGTACTATTGTACCACATTGTCTATTGAAAGCAAAGAGCTTAATTTAATCTTGCGATAATACCTTCTTCTTTTTTCTGTTTCATTTTTCCGATAACGGTAGGGATTGCTCCGAGCGCCACAAACAGATACTGTAGAACCAGATTGCCTATGTAGCTTCCCATATCAATAATTTCTGCGGAAAGTGCCGCAGGGATCAGTCGATAACACTCGAACAGACTATAACCTGCTTCCGCACCGCCGCCCTGATTGAACAAAATAATCGCCCAGTCCACACGGTCTGCAAAATACGTCATAAGGATCATGATCACAGCGCTGATGACTACTGCCTTTTTGGTCAGTTTTCCGCCCAGCATCTCATATCCCTTCAGAACGCACACCGCCATGATCACACCGGATAATGCTGCTACATATCCCAACTGGCTTAAGATCAGAACACTGAGCATTCCCAACAGGGATCCTAACAGGGCACCTACAATACCGCCTACGATGTTTTCTTTCTTCTGCGCCGTCTGTTGTGCATTCATCGCGATGTCACTGCGCATCTTCATCTCGCAGTCCGGACATAAATGATAGTATTCACCGCCCATTCTGAACGCTCCGGTCTCTACATTCTGACCGCACAGATCACAGCAGGGGCTGTAACTGTTTGTACGCAGGAATGTCGTTGTAGCTGCAAGTGCTTCGTTCAATGTATCCTTACATTTTTCCGCATTGGACTGTGCCTTCAGTGATACTCTGATATCCAGATTCTTCTGACCAAAACTCGCGATCTTCTTGCTGCTTTTCTGAAACCCTTTCACTGCCTGCTTGTCAAATGTCGACCCGTCAGCGCTTTTTGCCGCCGTATGCAGTACCATCATATACGGATATCTTGCATCGGGTGCATAGACGATAAAGTCAAACCCATCCCGTTCCCCATGAAACAAGTCATTGGTTTCATCATAACGCAATCCGGTTCCCATGGCAATCTGCTGATAATTTTCAATCTTCTTTTTCTGATTCATTTTTCTTCCCATCCTTTGTAATAGAAAATTAGTAATCGCTCTGAAAAGTTACGAAAACCACACTTTTCCATTTTACACTTTACCGTGTCAACATGCAACCCTATTAGGGGGTTTTTAGCCGATTAACCTATTTTCTATGAAAAAACTGTAGGCACATCTGTGTAACCTACAGTTTTTGAACTTCCTTATAAATAGAACAAGGTAATCGAAATCACGCAAATACGGATTTGCATTCCATCAGCATTTGATTTCAAGGTAACCTAACAGCTTGCTCATATCGTACTCTTCCAGCACACCCAGATTGGAATCATAGAATTTTCCATCATAGTGTACCAGGTAATGACAGAAACGTCCCATCTTTTCCATCATGATACAGCACTTCGGCAGTACAGCGGGTCTACCCTCGGTATATACGATGATGTCGGTATGGTCAATGCCGTAATAGTTCAGCGCAGAGATCACACGGCCCATGGTAGCCTGCCACTCTCTGCAGTCCATCACGCTGATCACCTCTGCGATAGTAACACCGGCTAACATTGCGACACAAGCCTGACCGCACAGACCGTCTTCGGGCTGGATGATCACGTTCATGCTGTCGATCTTGCGGATTGGATTCTCAAAGCTGTAAGGGCTGTTCTGATCCATACGGATCAGGGAACCGTTAATATGTAACAGGATCTTGTGAGGCACACCCAGTTCTACTTTTACAGCAGCTTCATCGGTGATCACAATCTCGTAATTGCCCTTCTCCTTGGGATGAAGCTCGCACTGAATGATATTGTTATCCAGAACGATATCTCCCTTGATGACTTCTCTCTGATGGCATACTTCCCATACATTAAAAGGAATCTGAATGGTGTATCCTGCATCCTTTTTCTCTACTTTAGATTCAAAAAAATATCTCATATTTCATTCCTCCGTTGCTTTTGCTGTTCCCGAATATTCTCTTAAGAAAAAGATTAACGAAAGCGGTTACATTTCACATTTATCTTGATTCTAACAAAAATTTACATCCTTGCAAAGAGCTTGCTGAAAAGTACTTAAAAAAAAACATCCTGTCAAAAAAATGTCAAAAGCGCCTGCTTTCAGGCAGACGCTTTACCTATCATTTATTCTCTTATCATAACCCTAAAATTGCAGATGCCACACGGAAATATACCAGTAATGACATTGCATCGACGATGGTCGTTATGAACGGACTCGCCATGACCGCAGGGTCGAATCCCAGCCGTTTCGCCAGGATCGGCAGAAGACATCCGATAATCATAGCGATCACTACTGCCGCCACCAGAGTCAGGCACACGGATGCTGCCACCAGCACCCCTACTTTATCCAATAACAGTAATTTTACAAAGTTCGCTGCGGAAAGTGTAATACCGCAGATCAGTGCCACGCGGATCTCCTTGAATACGACCTTCGGCACATCCCGGTATTCGATCTCATTCAGGGACAGTCCGCGGATGACCGTAACGCTCGCCTGGCTTCCGGCATTTCCGCCGGTATCCATCAGCATGGGAATATATGCCACCAGTACCGCACACACGCTCAGCGCATCTTCAAAAGAAGAAATGATAGCTCCGGTAAATGTAGCTGACACCATCAGAAGAAGCAGCCAGGGAATACGCTTTTTGAAGGTCTCAAATACCCCGGTCTTCATATAAGGCTTATCACTGGGCACGATAGCCGCCATTTTTTCCATATCCTCCGTGGTCTCTTCTTCGATGATATCCACAATATCGTCCACGGTGATAATACCTACCAGCCGGTTCTCATTGTCCACTACCGGCATGGCTGTAAAGTCGTATTTTTTGAACTGTCTGGCAACTTCCTCCTGGTCCATCAGGGTATTGATGGAGATGACATTTTCATGCATGATGTCACCGATGATCTCGTCACCGTCCATGAGCAGCAGATAACGCAGGGCCACGGTTCCCACCAGTCTTCTCTGGGCATCTAAGACATAACAGATATTGATGGTCTCACTGTCAAGTCCCACCTTGCGGATCCGCTCGATGGCCTGATTCACCGTCAGATTCTCCTTCAGGTCTACATACTCGACCGTCATGATGCTTCCGGCGGAATCTTCGGGATAACGCAGCAGATGATTGATGTCTCTGCGTACCTCAGGGCTTGCGTTGGTCAGAAGTTTTTTGACAATGTTGGCAGGCATCTCTTCCAGCAGGTCAGCCGCATCGTCTGCCATCAGGTTGTTGATGATGTTCGTTGCTTCCTTATCTGACAGGGAGGTGATGATCTTCTGCTGATTGTCCATATCTAAATAGGAAAAAACGTCTGCCGCCAGGTCCTTGGGAAGAATGCGGAAGACTTTGAGCATATCCTCTTCTTCCAGTTCTTCCAGAAGTCCTGCAATATCGGCATCGTTGAGTTCAGCCAGATACTGGCGCAGTTTGGTATACTGCTTGGTGTTAAGAAGCTCTAAGACTTCTTCCAGTTCTTTGATCTGTTCCATGATGATCCTCCTTATGATGTTTTCTATGGGTGTAACTTATGCAGTAACTTCGCCCCGGAAGTGGGTTGTCAGAACTCTTCTGTGTACACTTCATAAAAACCACCACCTTTCTGTAGGATCCATCCAGAACCCCATTCGCAAAATCGCCTCTACGAGGCTTTCCTTTTGCTCTTGACATATATTCTTACGAATGTAAACATTCGACGAATATCCGTCAATATTTAATGGTTCTGAATTGTTAATAATATTTTAACTTTATGACTATTCTTTGTCAATGAAATAAGTTTCTTTCAATTTCTCAATTTTTACCTTTCCACAGGTGGTTTCTGTCAGGTTTTTCCTGAGACCATCCTCTTTTTCCACCGGGACCAGTAAAATAAATTTTACGTTTTCCGCATAGATGCTGTCCGCAGGAACGATGCCCTGCTGTCCGAAATAATACTGCAGCTTTCCAACATCATTATAATCCGTTGTCACTTCCAGCTCGCAGCCCTTCCGCATAATGCCGGTCTCACAATGATCCAGCCCCTCCTTCACCGCCTGGGTATAGGCCCGCACCAGGCCGCCGGTGCCGAGCAATGTGCCACCAAAATATCTGGTCACTACCACCGCAATATTGCGGATACCGGATCCGGTCAATACTTCCAGCATCGGACGCCCCGCCGTTCCGGAGGGTTCCCCGTCATCGCTGCACCGGGTCAGTTCGCCTCTGCTTCCTATTATAAATGCAGAACAGTTGTGTCTGGCATCCCAGTATTTTTTCTTCATTTCTTCTATAAAAGCCACTGCTTCTTCCTCGGTTTCACACTTGCGGATCGTAGAGATAAAGCGGGACTTTTTCTCCACGATTTCACCTTCCCCGCCGGACAAAAGGACTCTATAGTTATCTGTTGCTGTCATGTCACCCATGTATGGCCTCACTTATTTTTAAATTCTTATTTTCTTTTGCTTTCTTTTTCAGTGTAGCATAACTTCTCCAAAATGTGAAACAATTCTAAAAAGCCTTTATTTACATAGCATTATTTGGTATAATGTCTTCGTCTGTATCTCAGACAGAAAGGACTTGTTTTATGAATTATGGTAAAAAAGGTGTCCGTGCGAAGCAAAAGACACTCAACTCTAAATCACAAAAATGGGGAAGGAAGATTGCCCTAACCTGTGTTAAGGTCATGCTGGCTGCTATCGTTGGCGTCGGCATCTGCGGTGTAGCCGCCGGTATCGGTGTTTTCCGCGGCATTCTCTCTTCCACGCCCACGATCCGGCTGTCGGATGTCGTAGCATCAGGCGAAGCCACCATTGTCTATGACAGGGAAGGGAATGAGATTGACCAGTACGTCAGTACCAATTCCAACCGTCTCTCCGTCGGCATGGACGAGATTCCCGACTACATGGGCAAGGCTTTTGTAGCCATTGAGGATGAACGCTTCTATCAGCATAACGGGATTGATTTCAAAAGTATTATCCGTGCCGGTTATCAGTTTTTTAAGACCGGTGGTGAAGAAGCCCAGGGTGCCAGTACCATTACCCAGCAGCTTCTAAAAAATACCATCTTTACGGACTGGACCTCCGAGGGTAATAACAAGATCAAAAAAATCAAACGTAAGATTCAGGAGCAGTACCTGGCACTGGAGATTACAAAGTACTACTCCAAGGACGAGATCCTGCTGCGTTATATGAATGCCATCAACCTTGGTCAGAACACCCTGGGTGTGGAATCCGCCTCCTTGCGTTACTTCGGTAAACACTGCAGCGAACTGACCATTTCCGAATGTGCGGTCATTGCCAGTATCACGCAGAATCCTTCTAAATACAATCCCATCCGTCATCCGGAAGAGAATGTAAAACGTCGTGAGAAATGTCTGACGAAAATGCTGGAGCTTGACTTCATCACGCAGGCGCAATACGATGAAGCCATGGCAGATACCGATGCTGTGTACGAGCGTATCGGTCTGTACGACATTGACTATCAGGAAGCCAACGCCACCACCGGTTCCTACTTCTCCGATGCGGTATATGAGCAGGTAAAACAGGATCTGATCCTGTCCGGTTATAACGAGACCATGGCCGAGACTCTGCTGACCTCTGGAGGCTTACGGGTGGAATCTACGTTAGATCCCAAGATTCAGGATATTCTGAACGAGGAATATGCAGATGCTTCCAACTATCCGGAGAATGTAAAATGGTATCTGAACTATGCACTTACCATTATTTCTCCCGATGGCACAAAGAATAACTTCAGTAAAGAAAACATGATGACCTGGTTCAAGCAGAACCAGAATTCAAAATTCAACCTGATCTTTTCTTCCCAGGACGATGCCTATGCGGCTGTAGACACTTACCGCTCCGCAATGCTGGCGCAGCTGGGTGTGGAAGACAATGCGGACAATTACGAAGAAACTATTTCCATGACTCCACAGCCCCAGTCCGCTATGGTCATTGAGGAGCAGAACACCGGCTATGTGGTAGCCATGATCGGCGGCCGCGGTGCCAAAGAGGGCCGCCGAACCCTGAACCGCGCCACCAGTGCCAAGCGTCTGCCGGGATCTACCTTCAAGGTAGTGGCCTCCTACGCTCCCGCTCTGGACAGTGCCGGCAAGACCCTGGCTACTGTATACAACGATGCACCGTTTAACTATGCCGACGGTACTCCCGTCCGTAACTGGTACAAGACCGGTTACCGGGGCATCCAGAATATCCGAAGTGCGATCCGTGATTCCTTGAATATCATCGCAGTTAAGAACATCACGGTGATCACTCCGAGACTTGGTTATGATTATCTGCTGAACTTTGGATTTACCACTCTGACCGACGGTGTGCAGGTCGGCAACGAGATCAAGTCCGACGTGAACCAGTCCCTGGCTCTGGGCGGTCTGACCTACGGTGTTACTCCTTACGAGCTGACTGGTGCCTACGCAGCTATTGCCAACGGCGGTACTTATGTCACCCCGAAGCTGTACACCAGAGTCACCGATTCCGATGGCAATGTAATTCTGGACAACACCAATCCGGCTACCAGACAGGTCATCAAGGAGACCACTGCTTTCCTGCTGACCAGTGCCATGCAGGATGTAGTTACCTCCGGTACCGGTGGCCGTGTAAATTTCGGCGGTATGGCTATCGCCGGTAAGACCGGTACTACCACCGGACCTACCGATGCCTGGTTCGTGGGATATACCCCTTACTACACCGCTGCTACCTGGACCGGTTATGACAACAATGTTGACCTGAACAGTGCCGAGGACGGTGTCTCCAAGACCTTATGGCGTAAGGTTATGAAGCGTGTTCACGAGGATCTGCCTAACACCCAGTTCCCGGTTCCCTCCGGTATTGTACAGGTAGCGGTATGTTCCCAGTCCGGCAAGCTCCCGATTCCCGGTCTCTGCGATGGCTGTGTATATACAGAGTATTTTGCTGAGGGTACGGAACCAACGGAAAGCTGCGATGTACACTATCAGGGCGAGATCTGTGCTTACGACGGATTACCCGCAAGCCCTGACTGCCCGTTCAAGTACACCGGTGTTGCCACCATGCCTCTGGTAGAAGATCCTGCATTACAACAGGGCTCCACTGTCATCATCAACAATCCGGATGGCACGCAGACTGTCAGCACACCGAACACCAGAAGTCAGTGTCAGCATGATGCAACCTTCTTTGCCAATCCGGACTACGAATCTGTGATCAACCAGCAACAGGCCGAGATCAATGCCCGTAATGCTGCAGCGCAGCCGCAGACAGAAGAATAATATGTGAACCATAGAATACCATAGAAATAACAATACCCGCCCCTGTACCACTGCTCCACGCAGCTACAGGGGCGGGTATTTTTTGCATAAAAAAATCACCGGATCAAACGTTTTCACATTCGATCCGGTGGTAAACGTCAAACCATGCGCCTGACGCTAAAATATACACCGCTGGTTTATGAGCGGCGTGGTTTTCTGCATTCTTCCGGAAGACTTTCTGACCATGGCATTAAGTAATCCAGCTCTGTAGGATCTATATTTCCTTTTTCGTCACAGTGTTTTGGCAACTCTGTGAGTATATATCTGAAATAATAATACGGACGGAGATTATTCAGCTTTGCGGTTTCCGAAATACTATAAACCAATGCACTGGAGTTAGCACCATTTGCTGTGTTATGGAACATCCAGTTCTTCTTGCCCAGGCAGAATGTACGGATAGCTCTTTCTGAAGCCGAATTATCAATCGGAACATCCGGATTATCAAGAAATACTTTTAGGTATTTTTCCTGATTCAGACTGTATTTCAGCCCATCGGCTGTTTTGCCCTTTGGAAGTACCGTTGTATCGGAGAGTATTTCCTTTACCCACGCAAAATAGTCCTCAACAAGCGGTTTGATGACTATCTGTCGCTTATGAAGACGTTCTTTAGATGGTAAATCTTTTAATTTACCATCTTCTTCATAGAACTTTGCAATCCGCTCCAGAGCCTGATGTGCAATAGAATTCTTCAGTGCAGCCGGATTACTCTTATCAGCTGCCTTGATTGCATCGGCATAATCGCGTCTTGCATGTGCCCAGCAATTCGCATTTGTAACATCCGGCAGCTTCTTATCAACCAGATGATACTGGCTGAGCCCGTCCGTAACAAGGATGCCCTTGTAGTCTCTGTAGAATTCCAGAGGAATGTGATGATCACGCCCTTTCTGGTATTCGTAGATTACAATCGGACGTTCCTTATGCAGCTCACCGGAGCGGTGCACCCACATGTAACACTTGGTATTAGGGTGGTCGCTGTCTTCAATGACCTGGGTCGGGGTTTCGTCTGACTGGGTGACCGGCAGCTTTAACAGTTCCTGTTTCATACGTTCTACAAAAGGAGCAAAATACTTATCCGCACATTTCACAATCCAGTTCGACATCGTCTGTTTTGAAATGTTTACACCGTTTCGTTCAAACTCCTGTGCCACTCGGTTGAGTGCTGAAGAATTGACATATTTGACATTTAAGATAGAAGCCAGTAATGATGGTGTGACAATGCTGTTTCGAAGCAGATCCTTTGGACGTTTTCCTCTTAAGAATTCATCCTGATGGTCACCGTCTGTACCGACATAGACTTCTACGGTATGAAGTTCCACTGTCCAGGATTCCGGTTCGTGCCGAAGGCGTTTGTAGGTTTCATCCGGCATTTTTCTCCAGTTCCCTTTTCCAAAGAATGCATCAAGTTCTTCTTCGGAAACACTGTGGGCTGGTATGACATCAACCGGGAACTCTTTCAGATCGAGTTCCCGCTGACCTCTGGTTTTCTTCTTTCTTACAGAGATGACCTCATCAGCTTCCGGCTCGGCTGCGGAATTATCATACATGGCATCCGCTTCATCGAAGAACGACATCTGGCCTTCGATAACACTCAGCTTTTCGGAGTGCTTACCAAAACGGTAACTGTTTGCAAGGCGCACCTGTTCAATCAGCTTCTCAATGTTGTCATTCAGCGTATCGAGTTGGCCCTGCATCATGAGCACTATGGTAATAAGTTCCTCGCGGCTTAAGTTATTCAGTTCATCCAGCGTATGTTTCTGATTCATCTGAAAACTCCTTTACTGATTACCATTATACAGTAAAGGTCGAAAATAAGCCAATCAGAGGGATGTCCGTTTTCGTTATTTTGCCTATGGATGAGGCACTGTATATGACGCATATACGACAAGGAAATATAGAGTTTTCAAGGTTCAAAAATTTATCTATATCGCTCGTATACTGCTGTGAGGTGCCCTGTCACAGGCTCTGGCAAAGCGCACAAGCGAAATATTCATGGGAAAAATACCGGCAAAAAAATCTCTGTTTTGCACAAAACTAAAATACCTTTTGAGGATTAACATCTCTTATTTTAGGCCGGACAGGATTCAGTCCCATCATAAGCATTTCGTACTGCTCACGTGTAAGCTGCATGGCTTCCTCCGAAGTACGGGGCCATGAGAAGGAGCCGTCTTCCAGTCTCTTGTATAAAAGAAGAAAACCATTGCCCTCCCACAGGAGTCCTTTAATCCGGTCACCGCGTCCGCCACAGAAAAGAAAGAGTACATTTTTCTCAAACGGATTCATATCGTACCTGGTTCCAACCAGCTGTGCAAGACCATCGATTCCCTTTCGAAGATCCGTTCTGCCGCAGGCAATGATAATCTTCGAAATACCGGTTGCTTCAGCGAGCATGGCCGATCACCTCAAGCAGCTTATTGAGTAACGAATCGGAAGCGGTGTTAGAAACACCAATGAGCATGGAGCCGGTCTGTATGGTGATATCCGGCCGGAATCCATTTGCACTTGGCATGGCAGGCTCCATAGCCGGTAGCGGAACTTCCGCAAATGTAACCTCTCTGGGCACTGTTTTCACGTATGCTGTATTAGTTGAAGTAGTTGCAAGCTCATATGTTTCCTGACGGATTCTTTTGAGCCAGTGATAGTAAGTCTGTTCGCAGATGTTGTTTTCATCAAGCCACTGCTTGACAGTCATGCCTTCCGGTCTTTGCAGGCATTGACCTATGATGTTTTTCCAGCGTTGTTTGCGAACCTCATGTGTACACTTGTCCATTTGATTTAGCCTCCTATAAAAACTACAAAAACCCCAAAGGGTTTTTAGATTTTTTATAGTATGGCACAAAGTCAGGTCTTGGTTAAGGCGAGTGGTTTGACGTTTACATCCGGTGCTCATAATATACCTTATGTTTTCAGATGTTCCTATACAATACCCTGTGCAGTCATCGCAGCTTCTAAGGTGTACGCAGATTTACCTGGATTTTGATGTCGTTTGTATATCACGTGTATAGATTGATTGTCGGACAATTTCAACTAACTATTCTTATAATACTAACAATCCTCATTATAGAAAATATATTTTTCTTTGAATGCACTTATCAGTCAAAAAATTATTAATCCCCAAATATCAAACTTCTGTATAGAGTTTGATATTATATTTTATAATTTTGCTATTAAATCATTGTTTCACAAAATACACTTTATATGTACATAAAGCAACTACTTTTTAATTACTAACACAAAATACCCTTTATAAACGGTTCTGTTCGATTTAGTATATAATGTTTTGCTACAGCCGATAATTCAGAACTAGGGTACATCATTTTTCGTAATTCACGGATTTGTTCCTTTATCTCTTCTTTTACTAACTGATTATAATTATTTTCTTTGTCTTGCATTAATCTCAATATCCTATTTACCCTGCGCTTACATTGATTCTGAATTTCTACCCTAGCTTCAACAAGAGTTGTTGAATTTAAATCATAAACGCGAATTGACAAAGAAACTCTTTGAGCTTCCCACGAACTATCATCATTACATGCCGGATAAGCTCGTCCATCTTCTCCAAAGGTAAGTAACATTACATCTGTTTCATCCGTCGGATCTAAAAGACCAATCCATTCTTTATCCAGATCATTCATGTTCTTAGCAATTGGAGACCCTTTTCTTAACGGAAAATATGCATTTTTTGATGTGTTGGGGATATTACCACTTAATCGATAATTTTCCCAAGCAAAAGCCAACCACCAATAAGCCTCATCATTATTATCTGTTTCAATACGACAATCTTTTTTTAATTTCTTAGTTTCATTTTTCGGTCGGAAATGATCTACATGGTACACAGACGCAATATCATGTGCTTCAGTATACCAGCACTTCCCATATGACAGCGACGCCAAATGGTCCTTTAACTTTCCCCAATAGGATTTATTTTGCTCAATAAATTCTTTTCTCTTATCCTCAGGAAGAGCTAATAATTGTTGAGTAAGTTCTTTCCCTTCTTCTATTAGCTCTTCAGATGGAGGATTATTTTTGTAATCAATAAAAATCATTTCTTCTCCTCTTCTAGTATCTCACGCATTATTTCATCCATTAATGCAGACATATCTGGCAATTGCTCTTGTGAGACATCTATGTTCTGATACTCAGGTCTAGAAAATAGTTTTTCAATAAATTTCTCATAAAGCGGATCCCTAACCGAATGTGAAAATCCTAGTTGCTCCAACTCTTTTGTAAGACGTTTAAGTTCTATATCCTCATCAGTTGTTCTATTTACCTTATATGTCAGTTGTCTCTTTCGATCCAATTGGCGTTGTGTCTCCAAATCAAGAGTCGTTGGCAAATCAAACATTTGGGTCAAAAGTCCCGCAACTCCCATTCCTTTTGGATCGACATCAGGTCTTCTAACAGTTGTAATATTTTTATCATGTTCAAAAATTGTCACCGCTTCTTTTTTTAACCCGCCAATTACAATGGGATCATGCGTCGAAATAAATATCTGACTATTATCGTTTTCGCCTACTACTCTTCGTATCAGCGATAAATAATCAAATTTCCACATTGGATTCAGATGTGTGTCCGGTTCATCCAAAAAGAAAAGTGATTCTTTCGATTTAGTAAATTTTAACAAACCTAGAACCATCAGCAATTGCTGTTCTCCTTCACTAAGTTCATTAAATGTTATAACTGTACCATCTGTCTTTTTAACTTTTATTCGTATTTCTTTTATTAGATCGGATAAATAAGTACTTTCTAAAAACTTAAAAAATTCTGTATTATTATGATAATGTTTTGCAAGTTCCATTAATTTTTCTTGATCTTTTATATAGAGGTAAGTCACTTCACAATGAATACTTGAAAATCCTTCTTCATACACCATATCTTCCTTAATCGGTGCTAATGACAATCTATATAGATCATCTAAAAAAGAACGTACTACACCACGAGCTCCCCAAAATTCATCTTTTCTATATACCCCTTTTTTATTCCACGTTGGCTTTTTTAACACAAATAATATGGATTCAATAGAACTTATATTCAAATATTCTCTCAAAAAATCTAATGATTCCCTATCATAAAATGAAAAGAACGCCAATAGCACAAAGTTGCTGTGAATCATACGCGCGTAAAACAAAGGTCTTAACACCTGATCATCGCCATTCAGCAACGCATTGTAAAACTGCTTTTGATGTTTCGAAAAATGCTTTTCTAAACGATTGCTTGGACCAGAGTAATATGCAAATACATGCTCTGGTAGATAACTTTCATTTGTATGCCACTTTTCATAAAATGCTTTTTTTGTTACTTTATTATGATTTATATAAAATAATTGTTTTCTAGACTTTGAATCATTTCTAATATTTACAGTAACATTTTTACAATAATATTCAATTTCATATGAAAATTCTATTGTGACGGTTTTCAAATCCAAATCACGAAATATAATAACTAACGCCTCAATAAAGTTTGACTTTCCCGCACCGTTTTTTCCTATGAAAACATTTGTTAATTGTTCTGTATCCAACTCCACAGAAAACTCTTTAAGATTTTTAAATTCTTTAATATAAACCTTGTCAATTCGCATGATTTATCACTCCCAAATAGCTCTCTCCATCTTTACGAACTTCTTCTACAATGTTTTGTTCTACTAATTGCTTAAGTTGTGCATAGAACTCATCAATATCCATCTCTGTCTTGCTCTTGAGTTTTTCTGGAGTAAGACAATCCTCTTCTTTAAGCAAATCTATTAATGACTGCGTCATCCTCTGCTCTCCCTTCGTCAAAATAACTTTCTTATCTTTTTGTTTCAACGACTCTTCCTTAAACAACATAATATATTTAAGTGATTCTTCCGCTTTTTCTTCATTTATATCATTTGTTCCTAACATTCCACAAAAAGCAAGATTCAAAATATGTTCCTTGATTGCATTAATTTGTTCCATAAGCTGACATAGCTCTTTTGCTTTTTCTATTTTATTGAAAAAGTAATTAAGTATTCTTACAATTTCCTTCTGTTCATCAATTGATGGAACTGGAATTACAAAGTTTCCTATTTTCTTAGCATTTATATTAGATTGGTTTACGCCATTGCTTTTTACAGTATTACAATATGCTTTAGCTTGAGGTGAATTCATAATATAATTAAGATATTCACCAGTTAGTTCCTTTCCATAGTCTAATTTCAATAAGTATCCCGCATAAATGGCAGGACATTCTCCTCGATATATTGAAGTTTTTCCAACTAATTCAGAACTATTCGTCCGATTAAATAAAACATCTCCTGGCTTCAAAATATATTTTCTAATATCATCTTGATTGTCCGTATATACAATGTCACTCCAATCAATCTCACCATTCTGCAAATTTCCCATACGTATTACAGCCACAGAACCCTGTTTTTGGGATTTTCTAGATGTTCCATATGATAAAGAATCACATAATACTGAAAGTTTTTTCATTTTTCTACTCTCATACTTTATGCCTTGTTCCTTACGCCATTGTTCTGTTAATTTTCCTGAAAATGCATCATGCAATATATTTTTCTTAAAAATATCAATATTTTCTATTGCACCTTGTAGCATTTGTTTTGCCTCATTAAGTTTATCAAACATATCCTCTATACGCCAAACAATCCTCTTTTGCTCCGAAAGCGGTGCTAACGGAATAAGCGTTTCTTCAAAATCTCTTTTAGTGATATGTTGCAATCCTGCTCCACCATGTACATTCGAAATTAATGTATTTAATTGTTGATTAATAGCATACATCAGATATACTTTATCTATTCGTTCTTCCTCAAACACAATCTTAAAAATATGTTGATTTAATACTGCCTCTTGATTTTTCCATATATGTGCACCAAATGAGGTCCCTGGTGTTCCCGACCAAGCAAATAAAAGTTCTTCTCCTTTAAGATAGAATTTTTCTTCAACCGCACCATTATAATAATTATACTCTGCATTAGGATTGTTAAGGTTCTGTATTCGTACAATTGGTAAACCATTGTCTACCCAATCACTCGATTTAAAGCTTTTTCCATTATATAAATTACAAATATATTTTATTTTTGTCCAACACCAATTATCCGGCAGTTTATATGGTTGTTCTTCCTCAGAGACTAAAGACTTTCTCTCCGAAAAAGTCTTTGACTTCTCCATATTCATTTGTTTCATACCTCCAATGTTTTCAATTCTTCAATTACACAGGTAATCAATTTTTTTGCTTCTTCTAAATTACTCATGCACATTTCTAGATTTTCAATCGGATTGGATATTGATTCATGATTTTCATCTTTATTTTCTTGAATGAGACCTAAATCAAGATTATTTCTATTATTACGTATTTCCTCTCTTGTATATACGCTCCATCTTTTATCACATACCTTTTCCCTTATACTAGCATTATATGCCAATTCAAAATCAGCAAAATGTTGCACCTTTAAGGGTGTAGTTTTTCCATACGAAGGCATATCTGTTCTCAAATCATAAAACCACACTTCTTTAGTATTACCATAATCACTTTTCCCCCTTGTGAAAAACAAAACATTTGTTTTTACCCCTTGTGCATAAAAAATACCAGTGGGCAAGCGTAAAATAGTATGGAGATTGCATTTATCCATTAGTTCACAACGAATTTTTTCGCCATCTCCATCTGCAAAAAGAACATTATCAGGCACTACCACCGCTGCTCTAGCTTTACCACTAGTATTCAAACTATGATAAATATGCTGAAGGAAATTAAACTGCTTATTACTTGTAGCAAACATAAAATCGGTTCTATTAGTCAACTCTCCCCCTTTTTTGGTTCCAAAAGGTGGGTTAGACAATACCACATCTAGATTTTGCAATTCCTCTTTTTTTCCAAACTCTTCTGTCAATGTATTGCCACAATAGATTTTGGCGTGAATACCATGCAACATAGCATTCATTAACGCCAGCCTATATGTCTCTGAAACCAATTCACATCCCGAAAAAGCGGAATTAATCTGAAAGTTTTTTTCTTCTTCTGACAAATCATTTAAATCATTTGTTTTTTCCTTTATATATCTGTCAGCAGCAATCATAAACCCAAAAGTTCCACATGCTGGATCATTGCATTTTTCTCCCACATTGGGTTTAATCATTCTTACCATAACATCAATCAATGGTCTCGGTGTAAAATATTGTCCTGCACCAGATTTTTTTTCATCAGCATTTTTAGCCAATAAACCTTCATATAAATTCCCGAGTCCCTCCTCTTTAGCAGAATACCAATCTAATTTATCCATAGATCGTATAATCAATTCCAAATTAGTTGGTGACTGAATATTTGAATATGCATCAATATAAATCTCTTTCACTAAACCTTTACAATACTTACCAAACACTTTTAACATCTTATTGTAATAATATTTGAGTTCGTTCCCCGTTTTAGATGCCAATTTATCCCAAGAGTATTCAACAAGCAATTGTTTATCTTCTCTCTCAGTCTTTTTATCTTTTTCAGAGAAAGTTACTCCACTCGCTATACTTTCTTCTGCATTAGTTTCTTTCGCCATTTTTAAAAATAAAATATATGTCAATTCGGTAACGTATTGATGATATGTAATACCATCATCCCTCAATATATTGCATAAATTCCATAGCTTAGCAACAATCTCTTGATTAGTCATTTCATAATCCTCTCTTCCGACAAAGTATCCTATACTAACCTTTATTTTATATTATTTTCCATACTCTATTTTCCTTCCATCATGGCATCAAAATATCTGCGTAATATCCTGATACCGGTTCACTACCCGATAAATCTCCACATATTCTTCCCCAATCTTATATAGCACGACATAATTCCCGCAAATCACATATTTATAATCCGTTCGGAAGCTGACCCTTTTAGCAAGATCAGCTCCCATGTACGGAAATTGCTGTATATTTTCAATTCGAGCATATATCTCCTGGATGGTCTTTACCGCCATTTCTTCATTATCTTCAGCAATATACTCTCTAATATTCTTCAAGTCCTCTGCCACAATAGGGTTAATCCGCAATTTCATCATATGCTATACCCCGACAGATTTCTTTAGTTCATCCAAACTCATCCAGGCACTTTCATCCCTAACAGCTTCTTCTGCTTCCTGCAGTTTCATGAGTAGCTTCTTTTCGGCTTTTTCACGCTCGTAGTCCTCAATATCCATAACCACAAACTTACCTCTACCGTTTTTGGTCAAAAACACAGGTTCTCCAATCTGGCAATTTTTCAACACTTCATTATAATTTCTTAAATCTGATACCGGTAATATACTTGGCATAAAATCAACTTCCTTTCCTACTACAATATAGCTTCTTCACTTATATATTATACGCAGGAAAGCTGTAAAATTCAACGTGAAATTTTACAGCTTTCTTATATTCTTTCTCTAGTAGAGTCCGTAAACCATTATTATCAGCCATTATAAAAAGCAGATATTACAAACACTCTGCAATACCTGCTCATTTTAGTTTGTTATTAAATTTATAGCCGACTCCCCAAACCGTCTGTATGTAGATTGGCTTGCTTGGATTATCTTCTATTTTTTTCCGAATATTTCGGATGTGGCTCATGACGATGTTATAATCACCAAAATATGGTTCTTTCCAAACACTATCATATATCTGCTCTTTACTGAATGCTATTCCAGCATTTCGAGCCAATAACAGTAAAATTTCAAATTCTGTATATGTCAGTTCAATCTCATTTTCTTCATGAACCACAATCCGCTTATGTTCATCAATGTAAAGTCCATGAAATAATAATTTAGAATTTGAATTTACTGCTTTCAACTGTGTATCTATCCCAAAATCATCTATAACAGACATGACTGCATCTATTATCTCTTCTTCCTTTTCATCAAATGCTAATAACAATATCTTAGCTATAAGCACTCCCTCCTAATCACATCAGTGTCAATATATTTTCCCTTGTAATCTCTCAAGCGTCCTCCATATATGAAATGCGTAATTAACTTCTAAATGGCAAGAACCAACATTCTATTATGAAATGTAGAAAAGCGTTCATTAGCCTTTATTCCAACAAACGCTCTCCTACTTTACAGCCTAATTTTTTTACTTGTTACAAAACACCTATTCATATCTTTCAATAATATCATCAGCTTCCTGCTGTGTCATATTGCCTAACCTTACCTGTTCTTCACAATATGGTTTTATTGCATCTAATAATTCTTCCTTTGTATCATAAGGTCCAAAAACTTTAGTTTCTTTGTCTGATGCAATAGCAATCCCTTCAACAGATTCCATAAAGTGTTCTTTATCATCATAAGTTGCTATTTGAATTTCCTCACTTCCATCAACTGTTTTTGAAACCTTAACTCCGTTCTCAATTTTCTGCAGAATTTCCTCATAGCTTGCAATCGTCTCATCAATCATTTCCTGCGTCCAGACAAATTCACCTCTACCACCAGTCCATGCTTTTTCACCTAACATACTTTGTAGCTGTATCCTCTCATTATCCAGCCATTCCTTATATTCTTCGTATGTCCACCACTCTACTTCTGGCGAAGGATACTTTTCGTTAAATTCTTTTTCGTTAAAGAATGTTTCACCACCATCTGCACTATAATAGATGTTTCCATCTTCATCGTTATATGCCAACATTACATCCTCTACTATTGTGCTTTCGATATATTCGCTGTTTTTATTATCTATCTTGTCAGAAGCATTTGCAGAAGTGGCAAAAGTTCCGGTTACTCCAATAATAACTATGGCAGATGCTACTAACATAACTATGGTTGTTTTCTTCGTTTTCATAATTGCTGTTATCCTTTCTTCGATTGCATTTTTACTAAAATTGTTACAAAGCGGCATAAAACCACTTTTTTGTTCCTCCATACTGATAAGAGTATGTGCATAAGTCGATTTAGAGTTATTGCCGAATCGGTATATCACACATTCGTCACAAGCCAATTCTAAATCCCTATTAAAAAGAATATACATTACCCATACCATAGGATTAAACCAATGAATACACACTATTGCTGTAACCAACAATTTTGTTATACTGTCATACCTTTTGATATGCACATACTCATGTTCTAAGACATATTGAAGAACATTCATATTCTCCCAGTCTGTATTTTTAGGAAATAATATAATCGGATGTATAATTCCGTATGAAACAGGTGCAGCAACCCTATCTGACTGTCTTATTTCTATCCGCAGCTTCCCATTATGCAGTACAAGCCACTGTTCTATCTGTGGGATTTTAACCGGAAATGACATTTGAAATTCTCTATACAATTTTCTATATACAATCATAAAATATCCAGCACATAGACATAATCCAGCTAACCAAACGAGCCACTTTATTGAAATTTGAGTTGTTATATCAACATGGACTGTATCTGCCATTGCATTTACAGGTAAATTTTCGCTTAAATTATCCTGTACACCACTGAACTGCGTATTCATGCTTTGTTCTTTTTCCGGTATTAACGAATAGATACTGAATGCTGAAGGTGCGGTAAAAGGTATTACCAAACGAACCATTACTATTCCCCATAATATTAAAAATGTTTTCTTGGGTAATTGGTTAATCAGTAATGCCCGTAATATTACAATGGCAATAATCATAACTGCACCAGATAAGCTCATTGCCCATAAACTCATACATACCACCTCATTCCAAACTATCAACGATTTGCTTCAGCTTTTCAATCTGCTCTGTTGAAAGTTTCTTCCTTCCCAACAGAGCAGCAAACAATTTATCAACAGAACCATCATATATTTTGTTTATCAATTCATTTGTTTCTGTTTCCTGTACGTCCTCTTTTGCTATCAATGCATGACACATAAAATTTGGTTCTGTACGCTCTATCACTCCTTTCTTCATACACCGCTTAATCAATGTATAGGTTGTATTTTTATTCCAACCTAATTCCTGTGTTAATCGGTCTGCGACATATTTTGCCGGAACAATACCTTCTTTCCACAAAATATCCATAACTTTCAGTTCCGAATCAAAAAGTTTAATATTTTCTGATTGCATTATTCTTTCTCCTTTCATAAGACTGTAGTAGTCTGTCTTATTTACAGACTACTACAGTCTTATGTATATGTCAAGATATAGCTTTTTCTTGTTAATTATTCTTCATTCGTATCCTTATCTGTTGTTTTGTCCGCTTGGAACAATACTTCCCACACCACACAATCCTGCACCGAAAACTCTACTTACTCATTATGAATATGAACAACCTTATTACGGTGTCCTCTCCTATCTGCATGATATTGGCTATACGGTTGAATATGAACTTCTTCAAGAAGACCATTTACAGGATTCCTTCGATACTGCAACCGGATCTGTTGATGTAAAAGAATTTGCTGAAGATGGCGTGATCCACGTCTATTCAAATGAGACTGGAAAAGACGTTGCCCAGATACCATTAACCAAACTGTCTGAACTGGAAAAAGAAGTAAAAGATTTTGTAGAATATAAGCTATCTACATACAAGGTGGCTAATCCTACCAAACGTTCTGACCTGGTTCCGAAGTCCATTTATGCTTTTGATATTCCAGATGAAATTGCAAGAGTAAAACGCTACAAGGAATATGCAGAGTATTGCCTTAAACAATTAGAACAAATGCAGAAAGAAGGTTAAATATGAAGTTACCAAACTCTTACAGCAGCGTAATCAAGCTTGGTGGCAAACGACGAAAGCCCTACGCTGTCCGTATCTCAAAACTTGTGGAAGACGATACCGGGAAGGTCAAACGAAAATACGCCTACCTGGCTTACTTCGCCAAACCGGAAATGGCTTACACCTATCTTGCTGAATACAATAGCGGTGCAGTTGTTCCAGAGCATATGAAGTACTCAGACTCTCCCACCTTTGCAGAGATGTACGAGAAATGGAAGAAATACCGAAAATCGCTTAAGAACCAGATTAGTGATTCCACATGGCGAAATTATGAGATTGCTTTTAATCATTTCAGTGAACTGCATGGCCGCAAATTTATTTCCATCAGGACAAATGATCTCCAGCAATGCTTAAATGCCTATAATCACAAGTCGCAGACTACGATTTCTTCTATGCGATCCGTCCTGAAGGCTATGTATCAATACGCTAAATTGAATGAATACATAGACAGGGATTTAACAGAAGGTCTGGTTTATGAATGGACAAACTCTACGGAGCAGATACATGATAGGTATTCCGATGAAGAAATCAAAACACTCTGGTCGAAGCTATATGAAATCAACAATGTAGATATTATTCTGATTATGATTTATACCGGGTTACGACCAACCGAGCTGTTGGAAATTCTGACAGAAAATGTTCATCTAGATAAGAAGTACATGGTAGGCGGCATGAAAACCGAAGCCGGAAAAGACAGAATTATTCCACTGAACGATAAGATTATCCCTCTCGTCAAGAATCGCTACGACCCGAACAAGAAATACCTGACCAATAACAAGTTTGGAAATCATTACACCTACGGAACCTACATGAATGGCAATTTTAATACGTGCATGGGAAAACTCAAAATGAAACACCTGCCCCACGATGGCAGACACACCTTTGCTTCACTTATGGACAGCGCCGGAGCAAATGACGTATGTATCAAACTGATTATGGGACACAGTATGAAAAACGACACCACCAAGGGAACGTACACCCATAAGACTTTAGAAGAACTTCTTACAAAAGTGAACAAGATTTAGGAGCAAAAACTGAATACACTTATAATGTTGTTCTGGTATCAACATTACACTCATATTCAGCCTAAATCATCTTGAAAAGCAAAGGATGAAATGCTTCAAAAAATCATCCAAAATCAGTAAAAACGAGTGTATACCACCTGTATATCACTTGTGTACCACGTGTATATAACGACCTCAAAATAACGTAAATTATCTTCTATTCATGAATATTCTGACAATTCTTTTGTCATTTCAACACATAAAGAAAAGTCCCATAAACACTGGGTTTACAGGACTTATCAATATCTTATATTATCTTAGAAATTCGCAATTAGCAAACACCCTGTGCTAACATAGCCTCTGCTACCTTCAGGAAGCCTGCGATGTTAGCGCCGGCTACGTAGTTGCCTTCCATGCCGTACTTCTTGGCTGCACTATCCAGGTTATGGAAGATGTTAACCATGATGGTCTTCAGCTTAGCATCTACTTCTTCGAAGGTCCAAGACAATCTCTCGCTGTTCTGGCTCATCTCCAGTGCGGAGGTAGCTACACCGCCTGCGTTGGAAGCTTTGCCGGGGCAGAACAGAACGCCGTTCTTCTGGAAATACTCAGTAGCTTCCATGGTGGTAGGCATGTTAGCGCCCTCTGCTACAGCGAATACGCCGTTAGCAACCAGCTGCTTGGCATCCTCCAGATCCAGTTCGTTCTGGGTTGCACAGGGAAGAGCTACATCACACTTCACGGTCCATACACCATGCTCACCATTCTTCTTCTCATGATACTGTGCGCTGGGTCTTGCTGCTGCATACTCAGTCAGTCTTGCACGCTTAACTTCCTTCACTTCACGTAACAGAGCTACGTCGATTCCTTCGGGATCATAGATCCAGCCGGTGGAATCGGAACAGGTTACAACCTTGGCACCCAGCTGCTCAGCCTTCTGGATAGCGTAGATAGCTACGTTACCGGCACCGGATACAGCAACGGTCTTGCCTGCGATGTCCTTGCCGTTGCACTTTAACATTTCCTCGGTCAGATACAGCAGACCGTAACCGGTTGCTTCGGTTCTTGCCAGGGATCCGCCGTAGCTTAAGCCCTTACCGGTCAGAACGCCTTCATACAGACCGGTCAGTCTCTTGTACTGTCCGTACATATAACCGATCTCTCTTGCGCCGGTACCGATATCACCTGCGGGAACATCGGTGTCAGCTCCGATATATTTATAAAGCTCTGTGATGAAGCTCTGGCAGAAAGCCATGATCTCTCTGTCGGATTTACCCTTGGGATCAAAATCGGAACCACCCTTACCACCGCCGATAGGCAAGCCGGTCAGAGAGTTCTTGAAGATCTGCTCGAAACCAAGGAACTTGATGATACCTAAGTTAACGGAAGGATGTAAACGTAAGCCTCCCTTGTAAGGTCCGATTGCGGAGTTGAACTGTACACGGAAACCGTTGTTTACCTGTACCTGACCCTTATCATCCACCCAGGGTACACGAAACAGGATCTGTCTCTCGGGAGTTACCAGTCTCTCCAGCAGAGCATCCTTACGATATTTTTCCTCGTTTGCCTCGATCACCACGCGAAGAGATTCCAGAACCTCTTTGACTGCCTGGTGGAACTCGGGCTGTGCAGGATTCTTTGCGACTACCAAATCAAATACTTCATCAACATATGACATTTGAATGTCCTCCTTCAATTGGTATACAGATTCATGACAACCTGGTTGCCATATGCTTTATTATAAAACGACTTTTTTAATTGTACAATAAACTTTATTTCACTAAATCGTAAAAGTTTTTGGCCATTTTCTATAAAAATTGCACAAAAAGGTATGCAAGTATACAATTTGTGCGTTATGATGTACGTTAAATTGCCGAAAGCGGTCGTTTTGTATGCTATAGATATTCTTTCAGAGTCCGGATGTTGGCATTCTCCATCTCGATCAGTTCCTTCGCCAGACTGCGGCAGGGGCTTCCAGCAAACTCTTCATTGTGTGCCAACACCTTCTCCATCTCCAGCACACCGTTATTACTGCCCTTGATGATCATTTCTGCGATATGACTTGTGCTGGTGTTGAGTAGGGTGTTATAACCGATTCCAAAGCGCAGCATCATGTTCTCCATGGCATTCTCCCGGTAGGTCTGGGCCTTGCCCTCCACCAGATTCTGCACTGCCCTGTCATGCAGCCTGGAGTACTGTAATTCCTGTTCCGCCACCACGACTGCCAGCCTGTCGTCGTAGATTTTGTCCGTAACGGCATCCAGTGCCTTCATGGCCATTTCCGTGTTACGCTGGATCTCCCGGTAGATGTTGATCTCCTGTTTCTTCAGATTGTGATTTCCTGTTTTATTCATAGAAAAGCTCCTTACCGTTTTTGGTAAGAAGCTTTCCCTGAAATGTATTATTTTATTCGCCCTATTTTCTGTGCAATGCTCATTTATTGCACATACTCACTTTTTACGTATCCAACCTGGCCGTTGTACTTAATCTTGCTCCAGTCGCCTTCTGTGCCGACCAGTTCCGCGGAATCGCCACCGGAAAGAACTCCCAGACGATCTGCAGTCTCACTGGCGGATGCACGTACATTGATATTGGTGGTAGCGGTCACGGTTCCGATGGTCTCGACACCGGCTGCGCTCTCTGCCAGCTGCAGGAACTCTGTCTTGATATAGCCTTCCTTACCTTCATAATCTACCTTGGTCCAACCGTTGGCGCGCTGCTCCAGTACCTGAAGCTTCGTACCTCCTGCCACTTTACCCAGCTTATCCGCCTGCTCACTGTCGGAGCTTCTGACATTTACGGTAGTAATTGTCGTCACATACTGCGGTCCCTGCTCTTCTGCGGGCTGCTCTGTGCCTTCGGCAGAAGTATCCTGACCGTCTGCCGCCTGATCACCGCCTTCCGCAGAGGTATCTGTATTCTGATCTCCGGCTACCTGATTGGCCAGCTTCTCTCCTACGGCAATGCTTACCTGAGAATCCAGCTCACTAATATACTGCAATACTTCCGGATGATCTACCATCAGTTCATTGTATTCCACTGTGATCTTGTTGTTAAATTCCACAACATCATCCTGCGTGCTTACCGTCTTGATATAATCGTTGACTTCCTCACTGTTCTCGCCGCGCTTGATATACATTTCTCCCTGATCATTGGTGCAGATATAAAGTGCCTGATAACCGGGCACCTCTTCCTCATGACCCACAAATGCAATCTTGTAATATACATAAGCGATCACCGAACCCTCTTCCGGGCCGGTCTTGGTATAGATCTCCAAAGTCGGATAATAATCAATATACTGTGCCAGTTCCAGATAACGATACATGTCTTTGTCGGAGATCTCATCACAAACGGAACGTAACGTTGTCTCATCACCGGTCGCCATGGCATTATAATAAGTAGCTACCAGAGTATATACCGCACCTTCCTCATTTGCTACCAAAGATACATCCTCTGTTGTCGGTTCCGTAGCAATCTCACTGGACGCTGCCGCTGCGCTCTCTGCGTTCTGCTGCTCCTCACGGTGACGGTTGTTCATGCTCAGGCTTACAGATACGGTGACTGCCACTGCCACAACAACGACAGCCGGCAAAACTACTTTACTATGCTTTATGATATAGTTTCCAAGAAAATGTAATTTTTCTTTCCACATATTGCGTCCTTTCCAAATTCTGAAAAAAAATTCTTTAATCGCAAAAAGCCGCAAGCGGCTTCTCTCATCTCTCTCCCTATAATCAAGGTGATGTAAATGCATCCGACAGGAATCGAACCTGCATTAAAGGCGTCGGAGGCCTCCGTTCTATCCATTAGACTACGGATGCAAATATTACAAATTTGTTACATCACCTCGACTATAATATCATAAAACACTACATATGTCCAGTTTAAATTGTTGGAATTATTCAGTTTTTTTCAAACATAATATTCACTCCGGTATTCTACACTATCCTTACTTCCCTCTCCCGGCTGCAATACAGATATAAATGGTCCGACAGAACTTCCTCCGGCGGCAGCTCTGTCCGGTTCACTTCTGCGATCATTTTCTTCAGTTCTTCCCTGTCCTGTTCCCGTTCCCTGGGAACCAGCAGGAATTCATGAACAGAACTGGGGATCATGTAATAATCGCCGCCGATACGCTCTGCCAGCTGCTCCAGCATCCCGGGATACAAAATGCTGCAGGCACCGTAAGTCTTGCGGGAATTCGTCAGGATCATCATGGATACCTTCCTCAAAAATTCCCTCCGGACTTCCTCCGGAAGTTCCTGCAGTGCGTCTCCCAGCACATCCTCCATGGGAATGGTCTCACCGGGAAACAGTCTGGGGGTATTTTTCACTGCAATCTCCAGCAGATCCCTGTCTGTCACCTTCCAGTTGTCCAGATGGGATCTGTAGATGGGGATCATACCGTTATCCACTCCTGCTTCGTCAAACGCATAGTAGAAGCAGATTGCCAGATCAAGTATCGGAATATACGGCACTTTTTCCAGCTGCTCCCGGTTCTTCTCCCGGTTCACCAGCCGGAAGCACAGTTTCTCCTTTACCTTCTCAAAATCCTGAAAAAAGGAAACATCGATCTTCCGGCCGATTCCGTCCTCCTTATAGATACTGATGATCTTCTTAATAATATCTGCAAAGGTCACGCCACCCTCATAAGCTTCCCAGAAGGAATTAAGATAAATTGTAGGTGTCACATTGTCCTGTCCCTTACGGATCATCAGTCCCTGAAGCAACACTCCGTTATTCTTCTGCACTTCCCGCAGTTCCACTGTATACTCCTGTCCCAACACTTCGCTGACAGCATTCTGTACCTTTACTTTAAATGTAGAAATCTCCATAGAATACCTCCATGCCTCTCCGAAGCAGGCTCCCCTCCTGCTTTTTCCCATGTGGTATTTCCGGTGTAAAAATGTAGAAAATAACAAAAGCAATAAGCCATCCCGAAACAGGATAACTTATTGCCTTACAGGTTCTCTTATCGGATATTGCTCAGAACAGTGGTAGTCTCAACAATTATGCACGAGACAGATATTCACCGGTTCTGGTATCGATCTTGATCTTGTCGCCCTGGTTAACGAACAGAGGTACTGCAACAGTAGCTCCGGTCTCAACGGTAGCAGGCTTGCTGGCACCGGTAGCGGTATCACCCTTGAATCCGGGCTCGGTCTCAGTGATCTCCAGTTCTACAAACAGAGGAGGCTCCACGGAGAATACGCTGCCATTGTGGGAGCAGATCTTGCACATCTCGTTCTCTTTTACGAACTTCAGTGCATCGCCTACAGTCTCAGAGTTCAGTGCAACCTGATCGTAAGTCTCGGTATCCATGAAGTAGTACAGATCGCCATCTTCATACAGATACTGCATATCCTTTCTATCAATACGCGCCTGAGGGCACTTCTCAGTAGGACGGAAAGTCTTCTCGACAACACCGCCACTCTTGATGTTCTTCAGCTTGGTTCTTACGAAAGCTGCGCCCTTTCCCGGCTTAACATGCTGGAATTCGATAATCTGGTAAACATTGTTATCATACTCAATGGTAATACCATTTCTGAAATCACCTGCAGAAATCATAATGTATTCCTCCTAAATATTTTCACGTCATAATTCTTTAACATTTTAATATAAAAACATGCACATTTCAACTACTTTTGAAAAATTTTTTCAAATTTCTCGGGAAACTACTGCCTGTTCTCTCGTAGGAAATCGATAGCCTGCAGATAACCGTCCAGTCCCTGTCCGTAAATCTGCCTGTTACATACCGGTGCTGTCACAGAAATCTTGCGGAACTCTTCTCTGCTCGTAATATCGGAAATATGAATCTCCACCTTGGGAATATCCACGCTTGCCAGAGCATCCCGGATGGCATAGCTGTAATGGGTGTAGGCACCGGGGTTGATCACGATCCCCTCCGTTCCGTCAGAATATGCCTCCTGGATCCTGTCGATGATGGCTCCTTCATGGTTGCTCTGGAACACCTGGATCTCCTCTCCGGTTTCTTTTGCTTTTTTGTCGATCAGATCCAGTAAATACTGATAGTCCTGTGTTCCGTAGATCTTTTTCTCACGGATTCCCAGAAAATTCAGATTCGGTCCGTTGATCACCAGAATTTTCATCTTTTTTCTCTCCTTTTTTCTCTGTATGTCTTTCTGCTTCCGTAACTGCAGCTGTAACTCTTCCGCCAGTTCATCGGAATGCCTGTTATCCACATCCAGTATAATGTCCGCACATTCCGCATAGATTTTGTCCCGGATCTCCAGCAGTTCCCGGATCCTTGTCAGAGGATCCTCACACTGCAGCAGGGGCCTTGTAGTGTCATTTTTCAGCCGCTCGTAGACCACTTCCGGCGACACGCGCAGATATACCACTGTTCCACACTGATGCAGCAGGGGCCGGTTCACCGGATTGACCGGAGTGCCTCCTCCCACAGACAGGATACGTTCGTATTTCTGTTCCCCGCATTTTCGCAGCAGTTCCGTCTCCAGTTCCCGGAAATAGGATTCACCGTCATCCGCAAAGATCTGTGTGATGCTCCTGCCCTCCTGTCTCTCGATCAGCTTGTCCGTGTCTTCTACCGGCATCCGTAGCAGATAGGACAGTTTCAGTCCCAGTGTTGTCTTCCCCGATCCCATAAAGCCGATCAGGACGATATTCCTTCGTTTGTGTTTCATTTTTTTATTTTCCGTCCTCTGTCTTTTTTGCTTTCTGCATCCGTTCATAGACTTTGTCTGCAAGCCAGGGTTCCACCTGGCAGCCTGTCCACAATTCAAAAGCAATGATTCCCTGATAGAGAAGCATCTTCGCACCATTATAGGCTTCACCGCCCTGTGCCTCCACCAGTTCCATAAACCGGGTCTTCGGTGGATTGAAGATCAGATCATATCCGGTGTGTACTCTCTTATAAAATGTGGGATCCTCGATCACCGCCGCATCACAGTCCGGATACATACCCACACTGGTGGCCTGTATTGCCAGATAGCGTTCTCCTTCCGGCAGCGTATCATACGCATCTATAGACAGGGCTTTTGCAAATTTCCGTTTTTTTCCGGTGAGGTGATTCACCTCGTCCGCTATGCTCTGTGCCTTTTCCACCGTACGGTTCAGGATAATGGCCTCTTTCGCCCCCTTATCCAACAGCATCATGGCTACCGCTCTGGCTACTCCTCCGGCTCCCAGGATCAGCACTTTCTGTCCCTTGACTTTGACGCCGTCCTCGCACATGGCCCGGTACAATCCCGGCATATCGGTATTGTAGCCTTTATAGCCCTTTTCCGTGCGGACCAGCGTATTTACAGCACCGATATTTGATGCCAGCGGATCTATGTCATCCAGGTACGGGATCACATCGCTTTTATAGGGAACCGTTACATTTATTCCCAGCAGATTCAGTGCAAAAGCACCCTTCACGGCATCCTCCAGTCTTCCGGTCTCCACATGGAACGGGACATAGGCCAGATTTTTCCCAAGCACCATGGACAGGGTATTGTGGATCACCGGAGACAGGGTGTGCTCCACCGGGTTTCCGATCAGTCCGCAGGTTCTGGTATAGCCATTGATATCATTCAGCATTTTGATTTCCTTTCCGACGCTTTTCTCTATGGTAGAAAAACAGTACGATCTTTTCCAGATATCTCTTGAGTACGATCTGAATCTCTTCTTTCGGATGAATGGGTTTCGTCAGATAGGTCATGATCCCGCATTTCTTAGCTCCCCACACATCGGTGAACAGCTGATCCCCCACAAAAAGTGTGGTATCCGCCCCGGTATGCATCTGTTCCATAGCCCGCAGATAACCTTCTCTTCCGGGTTTCCCGGCCTTATAGATATAGGAAGCACCTACTGCATCCGCAAAACTTTTTACGCGGGGCTCCTTGTTGTTCGATAACAGCAGTGTCTGAAATCCCAATTCCCGCAATCTGCCGAAGAACTCTGTTGCCTGCGGTGTTGCCGGTGCCCCGTGCGGTACGAGTGTATTGTCAATATCAAAAATGATTCCGCGATACCCCTGTTCATATAATGTTCTGTAATCTATGCCATAGGCGGAATCCGCCTCATAATCCGGGTAAAACTGATGCAGCATCTGTCTCGCCTTTCGTCTGTTTTATAATGTAATCGGTATTCTCCTCTAGGGAAAATGCCTGAAAATATGCTTCTTCCAACGGAATCCACAGCTGCAGGAAGTCCTGTAGTATGTCCTCTCCGTTCCTCGTGCGGATCCGCTCCGTCTGCGTCTCATGGTCTATATCCAGAAATACTTTCCGGTCCATGTATTCTCCCAGTACCGGATGGCAGCTGTAAGCGCCTTCCACGAATACAAAACCGTTATTTTGTACCGGGAGCCAGTCTCCCGGTGCCATGCGGGAACAGTCAAATCTCTGATAGGAAAATGCTTGTCCCGATGCAAGCTTCGGTATGACTTCCGTCAAAAATCGTTCATAGTGCACATTTCCGCCGGGCTCGCTTCTGCGCTCCTGCGTCCGGAGTGCAGGCGGCAGAAAAAAATCATCCATATGGATCACATCTCCGCCCAGTTCTTTTGCAAGTCTGGCAGCCAGTGTTGTCTTCCCTGCGGCGCATCTGCCGTCAATGGCAATAATGCGCATTCCGGTGGGAAGCACACGCAATTCCTCTGTCAGCTCAGAAACAGTTCTCAGCAATCTCATCCACAGCCTCCGCAATGTATTCTCCCAGGCGTCTGCTCTCGACTCCCACGATAGTGGCATGGCATTTACTCATGGGGATCAGGATCAGTTTTGCATCATTCGAAGCTACCGCTGCTGCCATGGTGGGGGTGATCTCACCTAACATGGCATCCGCCATGACGATTCCCACCGGTCCTACGATCACGTCTGCCCTCTTACTGTTATATACCACGGCATTCTCCCCGGTGGCACCGCTTGTCACGCCGCTCTTCATCATATTCGCCGTAGCTGTGGCGTTGGTTCCCACTGCGATCAGTTCCGCCTCCGGAAACCGTTCCTTCAGAGCCTCCAGCAGGCTTCTGCCTACGCCTCCGCCCTGGCCGTCCATTACCATAATACGCATAACTTTACTCCTGCTAAAAATAATATATACATGTTCCATGATAGCATGGCAAATGCTTTTTTGCAATTTATCTTGACAAAAAAATGCCCACCCTTTATTATGTATTATGCTTCAGGAAGGAGCTTAACGCCAGAAGGCATATTTATCCCAGAAGGGAAAGGTGTGCCGTTCTGGCTTTTTTGTTACTGTTCAGGTTTCTCCGTCTCGGAGAGGCTTTTTGCGAATGGAGACTCTGAACAGTTATATCTTATCAGGAGGTTTTCCATGAAAAAATTAACTGTTTTAAACAAGAGCATCCTCACTGCTCTGTGTATTGCCTTATGTGTGGTTCTGCCCATGACTCTGCACGCCATTCCCAAGGGCGGTGTCCTGTTCTCCCCCATGCATCTGCCCGTGCTTCTGTGCGGTCTGGTCTGCGGAGCACCTTTCGGTCTGGTCTGCGGCATTCTCGGACCTCTGGTATCCAGTCTGCTTACCGGTATGCCCGTTTTCGGATATATGCCTGTCATGATGATCGAGCTGGGACTCTATGGCCTGATCAGCGGTCTGGTCATGCAGTTTCTCCGCAGCGGTAAGCTGGTCATTGATCTGTATGCGGCTTTAATCATCGCCATGCTGGGCGGCCGTGTGATCACCGGAATCCTGCGTGCCTTGATCTTCGCAGGCGGCTCCTACAGCTGGTCTGCCTGGGCTGCCGGATATTTCGTATCCTGCCTCCCCGGTATCATTATCCAGCTGATTCTGATCCCCATCATCTATGTTGCACTGGAACGCGCTCATCTGCTTCCGGTACGCTACCCTGCAGTTTCTGTTTCCGCCGAAACCGAAGCCGCATAATATAAAGAGCGACATGCACCGCCGGGCACACCACGCAAAAAATGGCTCTTCTGTCTTACGACAGGAGAGCCATTTTCTGTTTGTATATCCGTATGAAATAGAGGATTTCCGCCACTGCGGTGATACTCCAGGAGAAAACATACAGCAGATACAGGGACGGTATCGTATGGAAATAGGCAAATACGGTGTAGACCCAGATTACACGGAACACGCAGGAGCCCATGATGACAATGAACATAGGTATAATGCTCTTGCCCATGGCTCTGGCCGCCGCAATGGTACAGTCCATAAATGCCGAAATACAATACGAAAATCCCATGATTGTCAGACGGTACATACCGGCATTCATAACTGCCGCATCTCTGGTAAACAGGGACAAAAACGCTCTTCCGAAAAATACCAGTGACACTCCCAGGATCAGACCGATGCCGAAGGAATATGCCAGGCTGATGAGGTAACTGTTCCGCACCCTTTTCTTCTTGCCCGCACCGTAATTCTGTCCCATAAAGCTGCCGCAGGCGGTATAGAATGCCGCCATGACATCGTATACCATGGCATCTGCATTGGTGGCTGCGGAATTGCCTGCCACCATGGTGGCATCAAAGGAATTCACACCCATCTGCACAAAGCTGTTGGCAAACTGGAAAATTACGTTCTGCAATCCGGAGGGCATTCCCAGCTTCAGGATATCCTTCGTAAGTTCCGGATCCAACCGCAGCTTTCCCGGATGCAAGGCATAAATGTCTTTGCAGCGAAGCAGTGCCTGCAGGATTAATGCTGCAGATACATACTGGGAAATGATACTGGCCAATGCCACTCCTGCCACATCCATATGACAGACGATCACAAAAAACAGGTTCAGAATAATATTCAGCACTCCGGAAAAACCAAGATAATACAGAGGCTTCTTCGTATTCCCCACTGCGCTGTACACCGCATTACCAAAGTTGTAAATGGCCAGCGCCGGCATTCCCAGATAATAGATCCGCAGGTACAATACTGCTTTGTCCAAAAGTTCCTCTCTGGTCTTCAGCATTGTCAGCATCCACTCGGATAAGCCGACTCCCAGTACCAGTAACAGCACTCCCATGATCAGGCTGACCAGTGCGGCGGAATGAATCGTCTTCGACAGGCTTTCCCTATCCTTTGCCCCGTAATACAGTGCCGTCAGTACATTGATACCGCCGGACAGACCAATGAGGAATCCGGTAAACATGGTGACCAGTGTGGCTGTGGACCCTACCGCTCCCAGCGACAGGGAACCGGCGAACTGACCGATCACCGCAATATCCGCCATGTTGAAAAGCACTTGTAACAGATTGGACAGCATTAACGGCACGCTGAAGATCAGTATTTTCTTTCCTAAGGGTCCTTCCGTCAGATCCTGCATGTTCTGTTTCATTTTCAATCCTATCCTTTTATCTTCTTCTCATATTTGTATCTCTGTTATTACTCTTCCCATCAGCGTCCACTCTGACGAAAAGAACGGTCAAAGAGTTTTTTGCTCCTTGACCGTTCCTTATTCTAGCATATCTTATCTTTCTTTTCTACCGGAAAATCAATTTTTTTGACAACTTATGCTGCCTCTTTTTCTGAATTTTTCCCGGCACCGAACAGCTTGCGGATGCAGCTGTAAGCAACCATAACACCCAGTACCATAAGCAGTATGGCTACGATCAGCTGTAAGCCGTCTACCAGGAAGGTTGCCTGTCCGGCTGCCACATTTTTCACCAGGGCAACTGTCTTCTGGATCAATGCAGTAAAGGTTACGACCAGCATCATTCCCATAGGGAAGTACAGTGTCCAGCCGGTACGACCGGTAGTCTTTAAGAATACTGCCAGAGCGATCAATACCAGTGCTGCCAGCAGCTGGTTCGCAGAACCGAACAGCGGCCATACATTGTTGTATCCGCCAAGAGTCAGCAGATAACCGAAAAACAAAGTGATCACAGTTGCAAAATACTTATTGGTCAGAACTCTCTGCACGGGAGTCATCTTTGCGGTATCTGTGGTGTCTCCCAGGAACAGCTCCTGGAAGGACATACGCCCGATTCTTGCTACGGAATCCAGAGAAGTCAGTGCCAATGCAGATACACACATGGTCATGAATACAGTTGCTACGGTTACGGGAACCCCCATCTTCTCCAGGAATCCTGCGACACCGGAGGAGAAAATGGAGAACGGTGTACCATCGGGCTTCGTGCCATTGACTGCAACTGCACCGACAACTACCAGTGCAACCACACCCAGCAGGCTCTCTACGATCATGGCACCATAACCTACCATGGGCATATCTTTTTCATTACTGATGGTCTTGGATGAAGTACCGGAGGATACCAGGCTGTGGAAGCCGGATACCGCACCGCAGGCGATGGTGACGAACAGAGTCGGGAACAGGCTGCTGTTACCTACCTGAAAACCGTTAAATGCATTTAGCTCCATATCGGGATGAGCCACAACCACACCAAGTACGGCACCGATGATCATACCCAGCAGCATAAAGGTGGTCATGTAATCTCTGGGCTGCATTAGAAGCCACATGGGCATTACGGATGCAAGGAACAGGTATGCCATGATGATGTAGATCCATGCAGTCTTGGAAGCATAGATGGGAAGATGCATACCTACAGCGAACATTACTACCAACAGACCGATGGCTACGACTGCCTTGACCCACTCGTTCATCTTGCCGACCTTTTTCTGGATCAGACCGAAGATCACTGCTACAACGATGAACAACATGGAAATGGATGCCGCACTGCCGTTGGCATATGCCACACTGGCATCTTCCAGTCCGGTACCTACGAAGGTACCTGCCACCATATCGGTAAATGCTGCAATGACTAACAGAGTGAACAGCCAGCAGAACAGCATGAACAACTTTCTGCCGGTCTTACCAATGTATTTTTCAATGATCATTCCCATGGATTTTCCTTCGTTCTTCACGGAGGCATACAGCGCACCGAAATCCTGTACGGCACCGAAGAACAGACCGCCGATCAGAAGCCACAGGAGCACGGGAACCCATCCGAATACCGATGCGAGGATGGGACCCGTCACAGGACCTGCTCCGGCGATAGAGGAAAACTGATGAGAAAATACAGTGAATTTGGAGGAAGGCACGAAGTCCTCTCCGTCTTCATGGGTAAAAGCAGGTGTCTTCGCCTTCTCATCGATTCCCCACTTTTTTGCAAGCCATCTTCCGTAGAAGACATAGCCTGCTACCAGCACTACCATTGCGATCAGAATGATTACCAAACTGTTCATTTTTGTTTCCTTCTTTCTTGTGTCTTGTTGTTTTGTCGTGACAGAAAGAAAAATTCTGATTGCCCGTAAAACAAAAAAGCTTTCCGTCTCCAGTGCTTTATAAGCACTCAAAGACGAAAAGCTCTAAGCTCTCCGCGTTACCACTTTGCTTGCCGTATATCTTATACGACCTCTTGTTCCCATCTCCATGAAACACATAAAAATCATGCTTCATTTCCAACAGGCTTCTAAATAACGGTAGAATACCGGTGACACCTACTTAACTGCTTCAGTGTACTTCTCACAGAGGATAGTCTGTCATACTCACATGCCGTCTCACACCAGCCGGCGGCTCTCTGAAATGCTTCCGTATGCAGATCTTGTTCTGCTCATCGAATTTCACTTTCTGTTCGATAGCAAAGATACCACTCTGATTTTATAATGTCAATAGTTTTCTTTTAATTTTTTGTTGATCTATTTTATCATTTTCCCTTTTTATCCGCGATCAGAGGTTTGATAGCGGAATAAATCTCGCTGGTACGTTTGCTGTCCTTGAACTCTTTGTTCAGGGCATTGTTGATTCCCTGTTTGGTCTTGTACTGGCGGATGAATTTTACCACCTGAGGGACGATGGTCTGGTCGGAAAGCACCTTTTCCACTGCCTGGGCCAGTTCATCCGGTTCTTCTGCTGCCTTCTTCTCTGAAGCCTTCTTATCAACAGTTTTCTCCGTCGTTTTCTTTTCTGCCATATTTGCAGTATTCTTCTTCCGGGTATTTCCGCTCTTTTTCCTTACCGTTTTTTTCACGGGTTCCACAGGCACAGGTTCCAGTATCTCAGTCAACGGCTCTTCCAGGATCTGCACGCTCACAAATGCTGGCTCTGCAATCTCCTCTGCATCCACTTCCGCCTTCGGTTCCTCCGTCATTACCGCTGTTGCGTTCTCTGTCTCCTGTTCTGTGATTTCCACTGCCATCGGCTCTGCTTCTTCCAACGGCAGATTCTGCACACTCTCCCGTTCCACGCTTCCCGTTATTTCCTCCGCATTTTCTTCGGCCGCAGGATTCTGTTCCGCTGTCGGGTTCTTTCCCCACAGAAGATTGCGGGTGATCCGCACGGGAACTCCCTGTGCTTTCCAGTATACCATCAGACTGGTGAATCCATTGTCCTTGGTCACGATAAAGTAATCCGGGTGTATCCCTTCCCTCTGCTGCTCACAGATCAGGTAACCGAGATACGTTGCCAGCTGGAAATCCAGTGCATTCTTGGTGCCAACTGCCACCTTGTGGTAAATGATCTGTGCCTTCGTCTCATTCAGCTTCCGGTGCAGGTCAAAGGTCATGCTGTCCGCATTGTCACTGTAGAAAATGCAGACGGTATCCTCCTCCGCCAGCAGTTCCACTCCCTCCATGCCTCGGCTCTTTACATTTTCAAAATCAATCAGATAATAGGCCATTATTTCTCCTCCCCATTTGTTGTATCAATTTCTTCCGCTTTACCAGTCTCTTCCGGTGTCCCCTGCTCCGGTTCCGCAGGTGCATCCTTCTGTTCCACAGTCTCTACAGGCTCTGTGTTTTCTACCGGTCCGGTTGTCTCCGGCGTCCCGGACTCCTCTGCACCTGCCTGCGGCTTTTCCTCCGTCACGGCTTCCGGCTCTTTTGAGATGCCTGTCTCCGTTCTGCTCTCCTCTGTGGCTTTCTTCTTCGCCGGAAGCTTTTCGCGAATGCTTTCTTTCCAGCCGGTGAGCTTCTCATCCCTCCGGTTCTTCCGTTCCCTTCGCTTTGCTGCCCGTTCCTGTCTGGCCTCTTCCTTAAGTTCCAGTTTTTCCTGTTTTCTGGCCTGTTTTGCCAGTGCCTTTTCTTCCAGTTCCACTTCCTTGACAGCGGCTTTTTCTATATCCCGGATATAGCGGTCCGCCTTTTTGTGGTTCTTACGGTCCAGGCGGTATGGGTCATACACAAAGTACGATACCGCTCCCAGCACCAGAATCACCACACCGGCAATCGTCAGTACCGGTACGACGATCCCATACTCCGTAAATCCCAGTTCAAAACAGACAAATACGATCAGCATGGCCGGAAACAACAGCAGATACAGAATTCTTGTCACCATATCCAACAATGCATGCTGTCTTTTCCCATTGGTCAGAAGTGTTCCCTCAATAGCAGTATAAAATGCCATAAAAATACACAATTCCGAACCGAAGCCATGAAGATATCCGCAGATTCCGGTCAGAATCAGCGACAGAAAAAACATGCCGAACGCCGTTCCCTGATACCAGGCATTGCGGTACTCCGTCATTCCCTGCAGCTTGTCCTCACTGATGCCGTGCATCCGATAGACATCCTTGCGGATCAGCCGTTCAAATTCTTCGTTATACCGCTGTTCCTCTCTGGTATTGCGCAGGTGGTCTTCCACCGCCTTGCTCATCTGCTCGATATATTCCTGCTCCTTGCGGATCCGTTTGGTTCTGAGCTGCTCCAGCTCATTCTGGCGCCTGACTTCCTCTTCCAGTTTCCGTACCTTTCCGATCCGGGGATTCTTTACCATAATCTCCGGATTCTCCGGAAGCACAGTTGTTTCGTTCTTCTCCTGATTCTCCATTGGGTCCTCTTTCCGTTTATATTATCATCCAATAGCCTTATTATAGATTTTCCGGCCCAGAAAAACAACCTTTTGTTCCCTGTTTTCATTGCTTTGGCTCTTCATCCTGTCACTCGAGAAAAATGCCGCAAGTACCGGCAGCATTACCATAATGGGGAATAAATAACGTACCTGCACTACCGGCCCCAGCAACATAGTCCCAAAGTATAAAAACGGTAGTAAGCTCATCTGGAAACACCAGTATTTTCTTCGATACAGGCACAACACCATCAAAAAGAACAGGCTCCAGCTGTATAGAGATCCATGAAAAATAACGGAAAACACCGGCCATTCATTAAAGCAGTTACCACTGACGATCTTTTCCAGCACTTTTTCCAGTGCCGGGAATTTCGACCGATGTTCAATACTGCCATAGCCTTCGATTTCCGAGGAAGTATAGGTAAAGAGCACACCATACCTTGTGTCTGTGCCATAGCCCAGATTTTCCGCCCAGGAGAAATCATCCCAGAACCAGTATCCTCTGGTCAGTTCCAGAAAAGCATCCAGGAACTCGTTCGGATACCGTTTGCCCACTCGTAGCCAGTCTCTCAAAAACTGCCTGGAATTCTCCGTATATGCCGAAGCATTTACCGCGCCCTTGATGGTATCCGCCAGCGGCGCATAATAAGCATCCCAATGATCTCTCGGCACATATTTTTCCAGCAATGCCGCCAGCTCCGGATCCTGCGCCTCCAGTTCCTCTCCATGATAATATGCCACTCTGGCAAACTGCTGGATGGGAACGCTGTAAGCCTCGATCTTCGGAGCCTCCAGCCGGGTCCCTATGACTGTCTGGATCACATTTCGCATTCCGGTCTCTCCCAGTACCAGACAAATCCCCAGAATCAGAATACCCAGTTTTTCCTTTTTCGGCCGCAGGATCAATAACAGCAGCATAAATACCGCCACCGCATATACTGCATTATTACGAAACTGCATCATCAGACAGCCCTCAGCCACCAGAAGAATGTTCATGAGAATTTTCTTTTTTCCGTTGCTGAAATAATTTCTCTCCAGAAAAAGTAAAAAGAACAACGTAAACAATATGGTAAACAAGGTATCCTTTGTGGTACACACCACTAAAACCGTGTTGTATGGGAAAAGCGCCAGAAATAGTGTTGTTACCACCACCGGCCATTTTTTAGCAGTCATCCGCCAGATCATGGACGTGGCATAACCCATGACCAGAGCATACAGCACCATCTGGAATACCGCCATACAGGCCATTCCCGCCTCGTAGGATCCGATGGCCGTTCCAATCTGTAAAAACAGCCGGATCAGCCATGTATGTGCAATGGGCTGCAAGGGATAAAACCATTCCAGGCCCTTATACGCTTCGTTGACCTGTCTGTGAAAATCGTAAGACATGATGATCGGGTAATAAGCCAGCCATACCGGAATCAGGCACAGGAAAATAACGACTGCCGTTACTGCGAATACAATGTCGGACTTCCAATATCTCCCCGACATCGTTGCTTCTCCTCTCGCAGAGAGTCGGTCTATCCCGTCAAGCAACAGATTTGCAAAAGGAAATGCGGCAACACTTAAGCACAGCGCACGGATCAGGATCATCCCTTTGCCCCGGACTCCGCAATCCGTCATTCCCAGATTCTGCAACTGATATCCCATGACCATGGACAAGGCAAACAGGAAGCTGATCACTGCCACATAACAGATTCTGCGCTTCCTGTCCCTTTTCTCCTCTATTTTCCGGAGATTTTGCTCCGTCTGCTGCAACATAGAATAGATTCCCACAGCCAGCAGCACATTCAGAACACTGTAATAGATCCGGTTCACCGGCTGTAAGCTGAACAGATATGCCACCCCGTAGACACCGCACAGAGTCAGAACCGCTCTGCCCGAAGTTCCTTTGTATTTCATCCATTTATCCTTTGCAATATTCAATCGTGAGATGCCTCCATACATTTATTTCCATTTCTTCCACTATATTGAAATTTACACTTTCTGTCAATCATTGTAAGTTCTTTTCTATTTGATATATTGTATATATTTAACAAATATAGTAATGATTCCTATTATTATATTTATAATTTTTGCGCATTTCTTTTTTTTATAAAAAGAGATATACTATATACAGAAACAAGGAAATGTTTCCACAAACTCATAAAACAACAGAAAGGATGATAGATTATGGCAAAATTATATACGATCACTTTAAATGGCGTTACAGAGGAAACTTACAATCAGGCTACCGATTATATTCAGAAAAACGCACTGCGTCTGAACTACCGGCCGGTTGCTTCCACCATTGATGTGGAATTTCCAGATGACATCGATCCCGCGAAAGCTCCGGAGCTTACCGACGCAGTGATCCGCGAGGTGCATCAGACTCTCTAATTTTTTTGATTTTTACTTTTGTAAAATAGCAAAGCAAAAAAAGTCCGTCGATGCTTTAACGCTCCGACGGACTTTTTTGTTGTGCCCGCTAACTTGCGGACACTTTTCGCATGAAGACCCTTAAGGTTCAAGTGGTTGCCGGTATTCCTCATATAAGATATCCATGTGCAGCCAGTCATAGTGGTTCCGCATATAGTAACAATGCCCCCGGTATCTGCCACTTATTCTGAATCCTGCCTTCTCGTAACACTTAATGGCAGGGGTGTTCGTTTCCAGTACATCCAGATGGACACTATACACTCCCAACACCATAAAGCAGTACCGCAAGAGTATCTGCACGACTTCGGTTCCAATGCCTTTTCCACGCACCGACTTTTCTCCGATGTTAATGGATAACCAGGCTGACATATCCTCAGTTCGATGGTCAATATGACAATATCCAATCAATGTGTCTGTCTCTTTCAGGACAATTCCCATCCGCATGACAGAATGGTCTCTTACCCAACCGGGCATCCGGGTGATGTCCACCACAGAATGCGCATGCTCTATAAAGACACAGGTGGTTTCATCCGACATCCACTTCGCATATAAGCCGACTGCCTCATCATCATCCCTCAGTACGGATAAAAAAATTTGATTTCCATCTAATCTGCATATATTTTTACTCATCATGCCACCTTACATCTGCTCTGTGTGTTGCGAAGTCCTTGATGTTATTTGAATTATAACATAGAACTTCCTTTTTGGGCACTATATTCTTCGAACATCCGCCGCTTACGCAAAGACCAAAGTCTCCGCAGACAATCCTATAGTCCTGTTCACCTTCACAATCTCATTCAGGCGTACCGGTCTGTATCCATATAACATGCAGCCCACATTATAAGCGTTCTCCCTCTGATTCATATATTCCCATGTTTCATCCCTCTTATCGTGAATATGACCATAAAAGTGCAAGTGACCTCTGTAAGAGCCATTCCATTCCGACATCGGATAATGGCACAGACATATCTCTTTCCCACTATCCGACACGTACAGCATCCTATCGATGGAGTCACAATATCCCATTGCAATCTCATTATCCAGCAGCCTGGTATCATGGTTGCCAAGAACCAGATGCTTATGTCCCTTTAGTTGACTCAGATACCATTCCGCACTTTTTTCGTTTCTATAGCAGAAATCCCCCAAAATATACACATTGTCATCATGATTTACTCTTTGATTCCATAAGGATATCATTGCCTCATCCATGACTTCCACATTTTTAAAGGGGCGATGGTCAAAGTCAATTACTCGCCCTGCATCTTGGGCATAAAGGGATACCCGCAGGGTGTTTTCTTAATTTTGCCCTGCTTTCTGGGCATAGAAGTATGCCGCAGGCAAGGGCGGAAAAAAGGAACTGCCGCATAGACAGCCCGAAAAACATGGATTCCGTGTAATTACGGATTTCTTTATTTATCTTTACTTCCAATCCATAAACACCTCCTTTTTAGCACAAAAAAATCGCCATCTTTGGAAAAATGACGATTCTTCAAGTTTTACTCCTTTTACTTCCAACTCATTCTTGCGTTATATACATTGTTTACAGCTTCAATATAGCATATGAAAGAGGGATGGTCGTGGTCGTTCTGCCGCAGGTATCTGTTTTTGATATTCAAATACTGCGTTCTGACAAGCTGCCATTTTCCCCTTTTCTTAATATACTTAGCCTTTTTCTGTATTCCTGCGGAATGAGGGGCTTTGTTCCAATAGTATTCATCCCGATAAGTGAACCCTGTTTTTTTGTGAATAAGTCTGTAAAAATCTTCCTCTGTATCTCTGCATACAATGCAGACATCCATTGAAAACTCGGTAGGATTTCCTCTAACAAAATGAATTTCTCCCGTAGTCAGAGAAGATGTTGAATCCTCACAATCTCCTAAATCACGCTCGTTTAACGCCTTATTAAAGGATTTCCTCGCACATTCTTTTAGATTTCTGCAATCCTCAAAATCTTCACATCTTACAATCTCAAGGTTGTAATCCAAATCTATCGACAACGAAGCATTTTGTACCCCGTCCTTAAATATATATACACGTTTCATCCGCTTTCTCCCTTACAAGCCCATCATTTCACGCACGACACGGTCTGCCATCTTGACCGCACCGACAAGGATGAGCATATTGAATACCAGTTCCCCGATATAGCTCCACACCATCGTGACCGCAGCCGCATCGGGATTGACCACGGGCGGGGAAGCCGCAAACACCGAAAAGATAATGCAGGCAAGCACGATGATTGCACCCTCAAGGCACACGGCACAATAACTCTTGATAAAGCTCCTGCCGACATTCTGGCTCGGCTCTCCCGCAAAGAAGAAAGAGGGACGGGAGCGATTTCGGTATAAAGGTACAGCTTGAAAAACCTGCCGTACACCGACATTATCATAATGAACGACAGCACTGTGATGAACAGCCCGCCGATGAGCGTCACCGCCCATAGGGGAATGCTTTCAAAAAAGCCGCAGTCCTCCACGGCTGTCACAATCTCTGTCGGCAACACCGTCTTTTTGCGATTTGACATAGATGCGTCCTCCTTTCGCATAGTTTTAGCCACTTTGTCAAGGTGGCTATGTAAACAAGTACAAGAGAACGCAAAAAACCGCCTACTCTTAAAATCAATAAGAATAAGCGGCTTTGTAATTTGCCTTAGACATATTCAATTTTCATTCTCTTGGTCGGTGCATTTATGACCTTAAAAATAAGCTCGTCAACAAAATCCGTATCTTTTCCTGACTTAATATCCTTCATCATCTGATTAAATGAAACTCTTCCCTCCCATAATATGAATACCGAATTTTAATCCAAGTTCATGTACATAAGAAGCAGGTGTGTAAATCCGCTTCCGTCTGCTGATGACGGAAATCTGCCGGGACTGGGCTGAAAACATGCCCAGTCAATCTTTCCACCTTCACACATCATAAAGAATCCGGTGTCATTATCCAATACTTCAATACCCTTTTGTACATAGTCAGATAATGTCCATTCTCCATCTGCACGATCCATATCATAATCCATAGCGTCGGAATCTGCCAGATGCTCATCCATCAGAATAACCCTTCCATCTTCAGCCGTAACCGCTTCTGCATCAGCCTGTGTATAGGTAACCTTGTATCCTGCTTCCGGTCCGTCCAGTACTGCTCCTCCACGGTCTTCATAGCTATTGCTCGGAAGTGCCTTGACATAATCTTCATCTGCTATTGCTCCAAGATAGTCAGATGCTGCCTGAAACTGGGGATAGCTCATACCATCACCAATAAACAGAAAACATATTTCGGTGCTTTTGCTGTTTCTTCTTGCGTCTGCGTTTCTGCAGATACTTCTGTTACGATTGTTTCCTGCTCTGTTGCTGCTGTACTTTCTGTCTGTGCCGGTGACGGTGACTCAGAAGAAGTCTGGTCTGCTGCAGGTGCTCCGGAGCATGCTGCCATAGACATTGCCATTACAACAGCAAGCATACCCTTCATCATACTCTTAATTCTCATAATCGTTTTTCCTCTCTGAAACATGTTTTGTTTTTCCTCTGCTTCACTATACAATACCGTTGTAAAAACCAATGTCCAAAGTAGGAAAAATTTGAGTAAATTCCGACACTTATTTTATGCAGTTCTATCTTTATGAGATTTCA